>Ga0315540_10000351_pt1 | contig 25766 bp, 24 predicted proteins | sample SalMarSW160110MG_FD_203677 | JGI IMG/M metagenome (GOLD analysis project Ga0315540, IMG submission 203677) | Salt marsh sediment microbial communities from the Plum Island Ecosystem LTER, Massachusetts, United States - Salt Marsh Sediment SW1601-10 ...
CAATTCCGGCGTCACTACCCATACGCTGGAGACGCACATCTATCGGCTGCGGCAGAAGGTCGAGAAGGACGCCGCCGCGCCGCAGATCCTGGTGACGGAAGCCGGCGGTTACAAGCTGGTGCCGTGAGCGAGAACCTGCCTCGCATTAATCTCCGCTCATTCCTGCGTTCGCGGGGACGAGCGGACAAGCGGTAAACGCACTCGCCATGGCCATCGAGGACGATATCGCGTTCTTCGAGACGGTGCCGACGCTAGCGGTGCTCGGCAAGCAGGCGCTGCGCGTGCTCGCGATCGGTGCCGACACCCGGCAGCTGCAAAGCGGCGCGGTGCTGTTCTATGCCGGCGAACTGGTCGACGGCGGTTATATTGTGCAGGACGGCTCGCTGGTGGTGGAGCACGGTGCCGCCTCGACCGCGGCGGAATATACCGTCGGGCCCGGCACGCTGTTGGGCGAACTGGCGCTGCTGACCGAAACGACCAGCCCGATTACGGTTATCGCCAAAGAACCGACCGTGCTGGTGCGGATCCCGCGCAACCTGTTCCGCAAGATGCTGGAAGGCTATCCGGCCGCCGCGCAGCGGCTGCGCGACGCCATGGCCGCGCGGGTGGATTCCTGGACGCACGAATTGGCCGCCGTGACAAGCGCGCTGGAGGGGAAGGAGTAGCGCCGCAACCTCATAAACGGGCAGCCAAAGCTTGCGTGCATGGTCCGCCGCAAGTTGGGGTTAACAGAATGCCCCGTGAGCTGTTCGGAATGCCTCCTTATGACCCGAGGGGCACTTAGCGCTTTCGGCTGAATGCTCCAGGTTTTTTCAAGCTAATTTTAAATAGTCTCGTTCATAATTTTTCCTCGATCCGGATGTCCGATGAGGCTGCCGTGGTCCGGTCGGACGATGCAAGCCACCGCCGAGAGGATTAGAGACATGCCATTAATCGACGCCAAACCGTTTCCCTTTCAGTTCGATTTCGATCACGTCGCCCTGCTCTGCATCGACATGCAGCGGGACTTCTGCATGTCGGGAGGCTTTGCTGAATCCTTGGGCGACAATATCAAGAACATCCAACCCTGCATTCCGGTCATCGGTAAGCTGCAGGCCGCCTTTCGTAAAGCCAACCTGCCGATCATCCACACGAAGGAATGTCACAAGCCGGATCTCTCCGACCTTCCCACCGCCAAGCTCAACCGCGGCAACCCGAAGATCAAGATCGGCGAATTCGGTCCGATGGGACGGATCCTGGTCGACGGCGAACCGGGAACGGAGTTCATTGCTGAGAACGAGCCGCGGGAACACGAGCACGTCATCTCCAAGCCGGGCAAGGACGCGTTCTACCTCACCGACCTCGACGAGTATCTGACGCGCCGGAAAATCTCCGGACTGGTGATCACGGGCGTGACGACCGAGGTCTGCGTGCAGACGACCATGCGCTGTGCGAACGACCGCGGCTACGACTGCCTCCTGGTCGAGGACGGCACCGATAGCTATTTCCCGGAGTTCAAGGAGGTCACGCTGCGGGCGCTCGTGGCGCAAGGCGGCATCGTTGGCTGGACCTGCAAGTCGGACGTTCTGCTCGAGATGATGGCCAAGGAGGTGCCCGGAAGCGCGAGTTCGTACATGGCTGCATAGCCATGCGAGACGCTCGCGGCGACGCGCGTCGGCATAGGGCCCATGCATGAAAGAGCCCGTCGATTATATTTTCCCGCCCGCAGCGCCCGGCCAGGTTCCGTACTGGCGACTCGTGCTGCGGGGCTGCTCGCAACTCTGCTTTCAGAGCAACGAGCTGACGGGCCTATTTTTCCTGGTGGCCGTTCTCGTCGCGTCACCGATTAGCGCCGCCTATCTTCTGGTGGCCGGCATTATGGCGCCCGCCGGCCGCATGCTGCTCGGCGACAAAGGCGCGGTCCTCTCGACTGGGCTTCCGGGTCTCAACCCCTGCCTGATTGCGCTTGCCATTCCGGCATTCTTTCACACCGGCTGGACCAATGTCGGCATGTGGAACGTCCTCGTCGTCTGCGTGGCGATCGCCATCGTGATGGTCAGGATCTTCCTCGCGATCCTGCCGTTCCCGATCCTCGTCCTGCCGTTCTTGATCATCTTTTGGGCCCTGTATGCCTGGGCGCCCGATCTTGCCGTTCTGCGGCCGATCGAATTCGGTGCGTTCGCGCCGGCGACGTTTCATCCATTGAAGGCGGTACTCCTCAGTCTTGGCCAGGCGCTCTTCTCGCCGACCATCCTGTCCGGCTTGTTGTTCGCCGCCGGCGTGCTCCTCAGCAACTGGCGACACGGCATGTTGGCGGTCTTCGGCGCCATTATCGGCACCATGGTGGCTTACTACTACCGCGACGTCGACCCGATGAGTGTCAACCTCGGCCTTTACGGATTTAACGGCGTCCTCACGGCCGTGGCGGTATTCGTGTTTTGTGGCGGCAAGCTCAGGCTTTCCATTCTGGGTGCGCTCCTCGCCACCATCATGATGCCGGCGATCGCCGACTTGGGTGTCCAAACGCTCTCCGCGCCTTTCGTGTTCACCACTTGGCTCATGCTTGGCTTGGGCTGGATCGAGGACAACTGGTTCGACGTCAGGAAGGGAACTGCTTCGCCATCCGCGTCCGGATCCGAGACTGCTGCGCCGGCACAAGCCCTAAAGGGTCATTCGAGATGACTGATATGCTTCCGCTATCCGCCCCTCTGGTCTTCCCCAACCTTCAGGAATACGCACGCACCCTGCGCGAGAGCGATTGGCAATCTTTCCGACCCGGTGTGACTGCCCATTGGCTGTACCGGGAACCGAACGGCGGCCCCAGCGCCGTGCTGCTCCGCTATCAGCCCCGCGCCCGCGTCGCCGAGCACGAGCATGTCGGCTATGAGCACATGCTCGTGCTGGAGGGCGACCAATATGACGAAGCAGGCTCCTATCCCGCAGGCAGCTTCGTCGTCCACGAGCCCGGCTCGCGGCACTCGCCGGGCAGCGTCGGTGGCTGCGTGGCGCTGTTGGTCTACGACAAGGCCGTCCGTTTTGTGGACTCCGTACAACGCGAAGACAAAACGGAATTGGCGCCGATTTAGATTTCCGCCGTTGCCGGGTCACGGGGCCAGGGCCGCCAGTCGTAGGATCCAGCGCTACACGACCTATCGCGTCGTCAACCGCGAATCCGCGAGGATCATCAGGTCGCGCACCGCCTCGTAGTAGCGGACGTAACCGGTGCACCGGCAAATATGATCGCCGAGCGAGGCCTCGATCCGTTTCTCCAACCCATCCCTGGAAACGGGATTGCGGGCAAGATCCTCCAACAGACGCGTCGCTTCATTGATAAAGCCGGAGGTGCAGTAGCCGCACTGGAAGGCGAAATGATCGACGAATGCCTGTTGGACGTCAGAAAGGCGTCCCTCCTTCGCGTGCCCCTCGACGGTCCTCACCCGTTTTCCGGCAAAGGTCGTGGCGGGGTTGATGCATGTCCACGTGGTTCGGCTCGTTCCGTCGGGCTCGTCGACGATCACCACACAGGCATGGCAGACGCCGATGCCACAGCCGAATTTCGTACCGGTCAGGCCAAGATAGTCGTGCAGGAAATCGACCATCGCCAAGCCGGCGGGAATCGTATGGGGACCGGTTTGCCGTCCGTTGACGGTCAGGGAGATCTGCACCGTTTCCATGTCACCGCATCTTCAGGATATCGTCAGCCGTCACCGGCAGCCGCGTGAAACGCTTGCCGGTCGCGTCATGGATCGCGTTCACGACTGCCGGAATGACCGGAACCATGACGATCTCTGCCATCCCTCGCGGCGCGTCGTCGTTTTTGAGCGGCGGCAGGGTTTCGAGAGTCATATCCCATACCGGAACGTCTCTTGCCCACACGACATTGTACCGGTCGACGTTCCAGGAGCCGTTGCCCGGACCGTTCTCATACAATGGCAGGTACTCGGTTAGCGCATGACCGAGTCCCATTGCGATGCCGCCCTGCGCCATGCCCGACACCAGCTCAGGCACGATGGATCTGCCGCAATCCAGCACCTCATGCACGCGCAGAACCTTTATCGCACCATTTGTACGGTCGACGGAAAGCGTCACAGCCGCTCCGCAAATTGCTGCATAAGTCTCGCTTACTCGTTCCGTCGATGCCGGCGGAAAGTCTACCTTCCGGCGGTCCTGCACCCGCCAAACCCCGCCGCGCCGCAACGCCAGAGCGTCAATGGCGCCATTCCAGTTACCGGTTCCCATGGCGAATTCGGCTCTGGCCCACTGCCAGCGACTGAAGGCGTGAACCATGACACCGGTCGTCTGGCCGGAGGCATGGCAGCGCGTCGCCAGCCGGGCGAAGGACAACGGTTCCATGCCCTCCGCGGTGAGCTTGCCGTCGATCCACTTTAGGTCGCCGAAGGCCACGTTGTCGCCGGCTTGCCAGATCCCTTGCGCCGCGGGCCACAGGCTGTAGCGCAGGAGTGCATACGCGGCCTCCGCCACGGCATGGGTCGTCACAGGCGCGCCGACCGACGCACCGGCGCGGCTGGTAATCACTGGGACCCAGCGCGGATTCGCCGCGGCCGCATCCTGATCCTGCTGGCTCATTGCCAGCGGATCGCCGGATGTCACGAGACCCAACGGCTCCCACAGCGGCCCCGTCGAGTCGAGCGTGACGTGATCGGCGCTGCGCCCGAGGTGATCGGTAACGCGCACCGCGATGGCCGTGGAGGTTCCGGTGCCCATCTCGATGGTGCTGGCGGCGACCTCGATGCGCCCGCCGGCATCGAACGACACGGCCGCCAGCGCGCCATCGTGGCCGGTGCCGTATTTGAACATGGCACAGGCAACGCCGACGCCGTAGGCCTTGGATGGATGGGCGGCCGCGAACGCGCGCCGATCTTTGTCGCGCCCGGACCACGGCGGCGCCCGCTCGAGCCGATCCAAAAGCTCCACGCTGCGTATCGTGACGGCCGGCACCGCGCCGGTCAGGTTGCGATAGCCGGTCCGCATGGCGTTCTTCCGTCGCAGGTCGATCGGATCCATGTTCAACTGCGCGGCAACGTCGTCGACGAGGCATTCCATGGCCGTTATCGACTGCAGCCCGCCATAGCCGCGCATCGATCCTGCCGTCACGCCGCGGGAATGCGTGGCAACGGTGCTGATGTCGCTCTTGGGTATGTAGTACATGGAGGCCGACGATATCGCCGCTACGTCGGCAACGCTGGCGGAGTAGTTTGCGGTGCCGCCGCCGTTGAGTGAGAGATCGCAGGTGAATGCCGTGAATGTTCCGGTCTCCGGGTCGACCCCCAGCTGGCTGTCGATCGTGACGGCGTGCCGCTTTATGCCGAGCTGAAATTGCTCGAAACGATCGAGCGCAAGCCGCACCGGCCGGCCGGCGGCGAACAGGCCGGCCAATGCCACATAGTTCGGCAGCAATGGCATGTCCTTGCCGCCAAACGCGCCGCCCAAGTAGGCGAAATGGCCTTCCAAGTCCTTGATGGCGTAGGGCGTCCCGGCGTCGGACAACATGTCGGCGATTGCCCTAAGCGTGTCTGCCGGAGCCTGCACGCCGAGCAACAGCGATAGGCGATCGTTGGAGGCATCGTGCCAGGCAAGACCGCTTTCCGGCTCCATAAAGAAGTGATCGGTCGACTGGGTCTGAAAGTGCTGTTTGAACAGCCGGCCCGCCCGTCCGGCGTCCAGGTCTGCGCGAATGTCGCGGCCATATTCTTCAGCGCGTCGCGTGGCGGTGGCGGTGGCGTCGGCTTCGGGCCAGGAGGGGTATTGTCCGCGTCGGAAACGGGGCGGTACGACCCAGCCGTCCCTGGCCGGGGAGTACACATCCGGGCCGGACGGGTCGGATCCGCCGATGCGGGTGAAGCGGTTCGCACCGTAGGGCGGCCTGACGACCGCGCCCGTTTGCTCGCCGAAGACAATTACCCCCTTGGCCCCGCGCAGGATTTGCCGTGCGGTCACGAACTTTTCAATACCGCGGAAGATGAGTAGCGCAACCGGCTGGCCCAGATAGGCCGGCGTTTGGCCCTTCGGGCACATCAGATCTTCCGTGAAGTAGCCCTTGGCCCGGATCCGGGCGGCCTCCAGGTCCTCTGCCGTCACGACTTTGTCGGGTTGCAGGTCCGGGGCGAGCATCGTCAGATCTGTACCGACGAAACGGCGGGTCGCGTCGGCGGCCAGCAACAACATCGCGTGATCGGTCTCGTCCGGCCAACCGTCCATGTCGGCGGCACGAAAATCCCTGGCATAGAGCTTCGCGCCGGTGGCCTTGGCATAGCCGTCGATTCGGTATCGCGGATGCCCGAACCCGTCGCCCGACCAGCCCGGCGCGGCCGGCATGGTCTCGTCGTCGACAAATGACGCATGCGCCGCCAGTGGCACCAGCGCGAGCGTGATGCCGGCGGCGGTGCTTCCGATGAGAAAGCGCCGGCGGCTCCAGTTGATGGTCGGGTGCGATTGGGAGCCGAAGTGGATGGCCGTCATCGAGTAAAACTGTCTCCCGAGGCACGGTTTTCACGACTCAGATCAAACAAACCAGAGATGATGGTGGCCTGCAATCGACCCGATGCTGGATTCGGACGGCAAGTGGAATCCGTGCGCGTTCAGCTCTCGTCGACAAAGCGCTCGAAGCAATCTGCAAGCTGAGCGAGGATTGCTTGGGTTTTGTTGTCGCATGACCTGATCTCGGAGGAATTCAAGACGAGGCCGCTAATCGGCCACCGTGAAGCTGGTTGCTTGAGCACTATCGTCAGGTTCGCTTACGCGACGCTCCTCACCATAAGCCGATCCAGGCGGTGTGAGTTCAGACTTCAATCGTCGCCGTCACCGGCACGTGGTCGGAGGGACGCGTCGCGCCGCGGTAATCCTTGGCGATCTTGATGGTCGACACGCGGTCGGCGAGCGCGTCCGAGGTCCAGACATGATCGAGCCGGCGGCCGCGGTCGGCCGTTTTCCAGTTGTCCATCGCGCGGTAGCTCCACCAAGTGTAGAGCTTTTCCGGCTCGGGCGTGTGCACGCGCATGCTGTCGATCCAGCCGCCGGACTTGCGAGCGGCGGTGAGCTTCTCGCATTCGATCGGTGTGTGCGAGACCACCTTCAGCATCTGCTTATGGCTCCACACGTCGTGCTCGAGCGGCGCCACGTTGAGATCGCCGACGAGAATGGCGCGTTGATTCTTCCTCGGCCGCAGCGCCTTGTGCCCGCGCATCTCATCGAGGAAGTTGAGCTTGTGTTCGAATTTCTCATTCACCGCCGGATCGGGCTCGTCGCCACCAGCGGGCACGTAGAAATTATGCAGGGTGATGGTGTCGCGAATCCCCGCACGCTCGCCCAAGACCACCGACACATGGCGGCAGTCGGTCTTGCCGCAGAAGCTCTGGATGTCGCTTGCGTCGAACGGCAGGCGCGAGAGCACGGCGACGCCGTGATAGCCCTTCTGGCCGTTGAGCGCGGCGTGTTCGTAGCCGAGGCGCTTGAAGCGCTTGAGCGGAAAGGCCTCGTCGGGGCATTTGGTTTCCTGCAGGCAGAGCACATCGGGACGCGCTGATTTCAGGAATTTGGCGACCAAATCGATGCGCAGGCGGACCGAGTTGATGTTCCAGGTGGTGATCCTGAGGGGCATCAGCGCAGCATACCCATCTGTCATGCCCCGCGAAAGCGGGGCATCCGGTATCCACAGCGCGTTCAGTGATTACTGGATCGCCCGCTTTCGCGGGCGATGACACCCGTCAAGGTCAATTATGATAATTCGTATAGTCGATGGTGAACATTTTCGGATCGGGCCGGTGGCTGGTGTCGAGATTGTAGACCGCGACCGTGGTGTCGTAGCCCTGCGGGTCGGTGACCGTCCATTGCTTGAGCTGCATGTCCTTGGCGCTGAACATGATCATCAGCCGGCTGGTGCCGACCAGGCCGTTCTTTTCTTCCAGCACGACGGTGACGAAGACGTCGTCGGCATAGACCGACACCAGATTGGTGTCCTTCATCAGGTCGACTTTGTCGGCGAGCAGGAAGCGCAGCGGGGTCTGCGACAGCGGATAGAGATCCTGCGTGGCCAGTTTGCGGTCGCGCACCACCACCGACTGGCCGTCGGCGATGATGTCGATCGGGCTCGGCGGATCGTAATCGAAGCGCACCCGGCCCGGCTTCTGGATATAAAACTCGCCCTGGCTGCGGCGGCCGTCGGGGCCGACCTGCACGAAATTGCCCGACAGCACCTGCGTGCTGGAGAGATAGCTGTCGACATGCTGGATGATGGCGCGCTGGTCAGGGCTGAGCGCGGTGGTCGAGCCGGGCTTGCCCATCAGGGCGGCGAACGGATTGAAGATCGGGTTGGGCGCTGGCTGCGTCTGCGTCACTTGGGCGCGGGAACGGGGCGCGGGCTTGCTCGCGGGGTTGGCCAGGGCAGGGACCGAGCCGGTGGCCGCCGCCGGCTGGGCGTGCGGTCGCGGGGTCGGCAGCGGCACGCTCTGGGCCAGCGCTGGGCCGGTTGCCAAACCGATTGTGATTCCGGTCAACAACGCGGCAATTGCCAGGTTCCGGCCGCTGATCCGCGCCTTTCCGTACCCCATGAAATTCTCCGCCTCACGCGCCCCGCGTGACCCAGGCATCATTTAGGAACCGGCTGTGGCTATTTCGCGGCCCGCTGCTTCCCGCTTAATCGCGAATGGAGCGATTCTCAATAGCGACAAAGGCGGTCAGTAGCGCTCGGCACCGTCCTCGGGGATCAAGATCTCGCGCTTGCCGGCGTGGTTCGGCTGGCCGACCACGCCTTCCTGTTCCAGGCGCTCCATGATGGTGGCGGCGCGATTGTAGCCGATCTGCAGCCGGCGCTGGATGTAGGAGGTGGAGGCCTTGCGGTCGCGCCGCACGATGGCGATAGCCTGCTGGTAGAGGTCGCCGCCCTCGGCCAGACCCATGCCAGTTGAATCGAACACCGCGCCGTCTTCGCCCTCCTCGTCGTCGCCGGCCGTAACCTCTTCCAGGTATTCCGGCTGGCCCTGGGTCTTGAGATGGCGCACCACCTTCTCGACCTCGTCGTCCGACACGAAGGGTCCATGCACGCGGCTGATGCGGCCGCCGCCGGCCATGTAGAGCATGTCGCCCTGGCCGAGCAGCTGCTCGGCGCCCTGCTCGCCCAGGATGGTGCGGCTGTCGATCTTGGAGGTGACCTGGAACGAAATGCGGGTCGGGAAATTGGCCTTGATGGTGCCGGTGACGACATCGACCGAGGGACGTTGCGTCGCCAGGATGCAGTGGATGCCGGCAGCGCGCGCCATCTGCGCCAGCCGCTGGACCGCGCCCTCGATGTCCTTGCCGGCGACCATCATCAGGTCGGCCATCTCGTCGACGACCACCACCACGAAGGGCAACGGCTCGAGGTCGAGCTCCTCCTTCTCGTAGATCGCCTCGCCGGACTCCTTGTCGTAGCCGGTGTGGACGGTGCGCGTGAGCTTTTCACCGTTGGCCTTGGCTTCGGCAAGCCGCGCATTGTAGCCCTCGATATTGCGCACGCCGAGCTTCGACATCTTCTTGTAGCGCTCTTCCATTTCGCGCACCGCCCATTTGAGCGCGACCACCGCCTTCTTCGGGTCGGTAACCACTGGCGTGAGCAGATGCGGGATGCCGTCATAGACCGAGAGCTCGAGCATCTTGGGGTCCACCATGATCAGCCGGCACTGGTGCGGCGAGAGGCGATAGACCAGTGACAGGATCATGGTGTTGATGGCGACCGACTTGCCGGAGCCGGTGGTGCCGGCGATCAGCAGATGCGGCATGCGCGACAGATCGACGATCACGCTTTCGCCGCCGATGGTCTTGCCGAGGCAGAGCGGCAGCTTGGCGGCGTGCTCGTTGTAATCCCGGCCGGAGAGCAGCTCGCGTAGATAAACCTTCTCGCGCGTGGGATTGGGCAATTCGATGCCGATGGCGTTGCGGCCGGGCACCACCGCGACGCGCGCCGACACCGCGCTCATGGAGCGGGCGATGTCGTCGGAAAGCCCGATCACGCGCGACGACTTGATGCCGGGCGCCGGCTCGAGCTCATACAGCGTCACCACCGGGCCGGGCCGCGCATTGATGATCTCGCCGCGCACGCCGAAATCGCCCAGCACGGTTTCCAGCGCCGCCGCGTTGGAGTCGATCAGGTCTTTCGACAGCGTGGTGCGCTCGGACGCCCGCGGCGCCGCCAGCAGACCGAGCGACGGCAACACATAGCCGCCACTGGCGCGGCGCGCGGGAACGCGCGGCGTGGCGCGGCGGCGCGGCGCCGGCGTCTCTTCGTCTTCGTCATCGTCGTCGTCGTCGTCCGGGGCGGCGGCAAAACCCGGCCGGTCGAAGCGCGGCTCCAAGCGGGCGCCCGCCGGCATCGCCGCCGGTCGCGCGGTGCGCGGCGCACCACGCACCAGGCGCACGAAACGCGCCTTCCAGCTCAGCAGCGCGTGCGCGATCAGGCCGAGCCAGGCGGAGGCGTGATCGTCCCCGGCCTCTTCGTCTTCGTCCTCGTCGGCGTCGCGCAGCTTTGCGCGTGCGGTGTGCGGCCGCGGCCAGCGCAAGCCGGTGGCGATCGCCAGCGTCGCCACGGTAGCGAGCGCCAGTACGGCGGAGACGACGATCAGCACAAATCCCGAAAGCGGTGCGCCCAGCACAAAGGCCGGGACCCGCAGCAGCGCGTCGCCGAAGACACCGCCCAATCCGGTTGGCAACGGCCAGGCATGGCTGCTTGGCAGCGTGGAGGCGAAACCGGTGGCGAGCAGTACGGCGAGAATATAGACCAAGCCGCGCCACTTCTCGCCGATCGGCCGGTGCGCCAGCAGCCGCCAGCCGACCAGTGTAGCCGGCAGCAACAGCAGCACGCTGGCCAAGCCCAGCAGCTGCATGGCGAGATCGGAGAAGATAGCGCCGGCGAAGCCGAGCAGATTGTGGATCGGCTTCTGGGTGGCGTGGCTGAGCGAGGGATCCTGCACCGACCAGGTGGCGAGCGCGATGGCGCCGAGCAAGGCAATCGTCAGCAGTGCGAGCCCGAACAGCTCGCTCAAGCGCCGCCGCAGGATGTCGCGGAAATGCTCCGAGATGAAAGCGACGATGTCAAAACTGCGATCCACTGCCGGCATGCCCTGCGTTACCCCTCTCACCCCAACAGCGCGACGAGGCGATGCAGCGCCTCCGCCGTGCTCGTCTTGTCCTGCACCATGGCGACCCGGATGTAGTCCGCGCCCGGATTGCTGCCGTCGGCCTGATTGCGCGCGAGATAGCGCCCCGGCACGACGCGCACGCCGGCCTCTTGCCACAACCGCTTGGTCACGGCCTCGCTGCCGCCGCATTGCGAGACGTCGAGCCAGAGAAAAAAGCCGCCGGCCGGACGCTCATAGCCGTAGCGGTTGCCGATGATCTGGTCGGCGAGATCGAACTTGGCGGCATAGAGCCTGCGGTTTTCCTCCACGTGCGCCTCGTCGCCATAGGCGGCAACGCCGACGTGCTGCGCTGGCACCGGCACTTGCGGCGCCGCCACGTTGCGCAGTTCGAGGTAAGCAGCGAGGAAGCGCGCATCACCGGCGGCAAAACCGACGCGCAGGCCGGGCAGATTCGAGCGCTTCGACAGCGAGTGAAAAACGACGACGTTGGCGAAATCCGGCGCGGAGGCTTCCAGCATGCCGGGCGGTGCGTGCTCGGTATAGATCTCGCAATAGCATTCGTCGGCAAACACCAGGAAGCCGAAGCGGTGGGCAAGCCCGGCGAGCTTGTCGAGATAGCCGCGGTCGGCGACAGCGCCTTGCGGATTCGACGGCGAAGCGATGTAGCAGGCGACGGTGCGCTTGAGCAGCGCGTCGTCGAGCGCGTCGAGGTCGGGCAGGAAACCGGATCGTTTCGTCGCCGGCAGATAGACCGGCTCGCAATCGGCGGCGAGGCTGCCTGCCGCATAAGCGGCGTAGAACGGATTGGGGATCAGCATGGCCGGCTTGGCCGAACGCGGAGATACCCAACGCTTGGCGGCGATGGCGGCGAGGAACAGGCCCTCGCGGGTGCCGTTGAGCACCAGCACTTCGCTGTCGGGATCGAGCGCGCGCGGCAGCGCGTAGCGGCGGCCGAGCCAAAGCGCTGCCGCCTGGCGGAACGGCTCGATGCCCTTGTTGGGCGGATAGCGGCCGAAATCATCGAGATGCGCGGCCAGCACCGGGCCGACGAAGGACGGGATCGCGTGCTGCGGCTCGCCGACCGAAAGATTGATGGGCGGCTTGCCGGGTTCGATGCCGGCGATCAGCTCGGTCAGCCGCACGAAGGGCGAGCGGGATTCGACCGCCGGAGCAGGGGGGGAGGAAGGCTCGCGCTGGGCGGTCATCATGGGCATACGGAACCAAGCGCGAGCGCAATCGCCCGCGACGCAAGGACTTGGCCACAATAGATAAGGCGAGGTTAAGACCCCGTTAACCAATGGCGGGCGGGCAGACATCTATACAAAGAGAGAGGCCCCGGCCCATTGCTGGACCGGGGCCTCGACGGAAGGGACAGTGCCGGGTTTCCGCCCCTACCGCTAGCTTGTCATTTCATTGGCGCGTGATCTTGTCCGAAAACCGGTATCCACTTTTCGGGATCACGCGCGCCCCTTAGGGGACCACCTCGCCGTGCAGCGACAGGTCGAGACCGTCGCGTTCCACTTCCTCGCTGACCCGCAGGCCCATGATCATCTTGATCACGAACAGGATGATCAACGTAGCGATGGCGTCGTAGATGATCGTGCCGAGAATGCCGTAGATCTGGATCACGACCTGGTAGGCGTTGCCGTCGATGAGGCCGGGCTTGGCGATCGCGGCGCGCGCAAGCACGCCGGTGAGCAAGGCGCCGATGACGCCGCCGACCGCGTGCACGCCGAAGGCGTCCAGGCTGTCGTCGTAGCCGAACATGTGCTTGAGGCTGGTGGCGCCCCAGTAACAGCCGATGCCGGCTGCCACGCCGATCACCAGCGAGCCAACCGGATCGACGAAGCCCGACGCCGGCGTGATGGCGACGAGACCCGCGACCGCGCCGGAGCAGATGCCGAGGACCGAGGGCTTACCCTTGACCGCCCATTCCACGAACATCCAGGCCAGCGCCGCGGTGGCGGTAGCGATCTGAGTGACCGCCATGGCCATGCCGGCCGCGCCGTTGGAGGCGACGGCCGAACCGGCGTTGAAGCCGAACCAGCCGACCCACAGCAGCGAGGCGCCGATCATGGTGAGCACCAGGTTGTGCGGCGCCATGTTCTCGGTGCCGAGGCCTTTGCGCTTGCCGAGCACGAGTGCGCACATCAAGCCGGCAACGCCCGCGTTGATATGCACGACGGTACCGCCGGCGAAGTCGAGCACGCCGAGGGTGCCGAGCCAGCCGCCGCCCCAGACCCAGTGCGCGATCGGCGAGTAGACGAACAGCGACCACAGGCCCATGAACCACAGCATCGCCGAGAACTTCATGCGGTCGGCGAAGGCGCCGCAGATCAGCGCCGGAGTGATGATGGCGAAGGTCATCTGGAACGTCATGAACACGGACTCAGGAATCGTGAGACCGTTGAGCTCGTTTACGCCCATCCCCATGAGGAAGAGTCGCGAATTGCCGCCGATATAGTCGTTGCCGGAGGTGAAGGCCCAGCTATAGCCGACTACCATCCAAAGCACGGTGACGAGGCAGGTGATGGCGAAGCTCTGCATCACGGTTGCCAGCACGTTCTTCTTGCGGACCATGCCGCCGTAGAACAGCGCCAGACCGGGAATGGTCATCATCAGGACCAGCGCGGTCGAGGTGAGCATCCAGGCGGTATCGCCGGTATCGAGCTTCGGTGGCGGCGGCGCGGCCGCAGGTGCGGTGGTCTGCGCCAGCGCACCGTCGGCCAAAATCAAGCCGAGTATGAGTGCGGCAAGCGCAATCAGCCCCGCACCGGAAAATTTCTTCAACATCATGGTCTCACTCCTGTCCGAATTGTTTGCGGTGAGGGGTCATTACAGCGCCGCGGCGTCGGTCTCGCCGGTGCGGATGCGCACGGCGTTATCGATGCCGAAGACGAAGATTTTGCCGTCGCCGATCTGGCCGGTCTTGGCTGCACCGGAGATCGCGCTAACGACTTTGTCGACCTGGTCGGATGCCACCGCCACCTCCACCTTGATCTTGGGGAGGAAGCTCACCGCATATTCGGCCCCACGGTAGATTTCCGTGTGGCCCTTTTGACGCCCGTATCCTTTGACCTCGGTGACGGTCAGTCCTTGAACCCCGATGGAGGTCAGAGCGTCACGGACCTCGTCGAGTTTGAAAGGCTTGATAATGGCCATGACGATTTTCATGGATTCGATCCCCGCTTGAGCCCGTTTTGATCGTTACGCAGTGCGGGCGGGTTTCACTGAGCCGGGCCCACGAAGCGCACTCCGCGGGCAGGGCCGCTGAAAGGGAATCAAACGCCGTGCCAAGTGCCGGCATCCGGGCTATATGATTGATTTTGTTAAGTTAATTTGAGAGAGCGGCACCACATCCGAATACCATCGCGGGCCACCGCCCAAAGACCGGTCAGGCTTTCGATCTGCTGCATAAAAATTAGTCAGTCAATTTGGCGCAAAAAAACCTGCCCGCGACGGGTGCGGGCAGGGCTTTCCGGTGCGCAACTGCCCGGCGGCGCTATTGCAGCGCCTCGCCGTGCTGGCTGACGTCGAGGCCCATCACCTCATCCTCCTGGCGCACGCGCAACGGCACCAGCGCACCGACCAACTTAAGGATGATGAAGGTGAGGACGCCCGACCACAGGATGGTGACGCCGATCCCATAAACTTGCGCCAGCACCTGGCGCGGGTTGCCTTCGATCAGCCCGTGGATGCCGCCCGGCAGTTCGGGGCTCGCCGACAGCGCGCCGACCGCCAGCACGCCGGCCAGCAAGGTGCCGGTGAGCCCGCCGATGCCGTGCACGCCGAACACGTCGAGCGAGTCGTCGTAGCCGCATTTGGTCTTGAGCCAAGTGCAGGCCCAGAAGCAGACTGCGCCGGCGATCAAGCCGATCAGCACCGCTTGCATCGGCAGCACGAAACCGGACGCCGGCGTGATGGTGCCGAGGCCGGCCACTGCGCCGGAAATCATGCCGAGCACGGATGGCTTGCCGCGCGTCCACCACTCCAGCGCCATCCAGGTGATGGCGCCGGTGCTGGCGGCAAGATGCGTGGCGACGATTGCCATGACTGCGCGCGAATTGGCGCCCAACGCCGAGCCGCCGTTGAATCCGAACCAGCCAACCCACAATAGCCCGGTGCCGATCACCGCCAGCGCGAGATCGAACGGCGCCAGATTCTCGTGGCCGTAGCCGCGCCGCGCGCCGAGCACGTAGGCCGCCGTCAAACCGGCGACACCGGCATTGAGATGCACCACGGTGCCGCCGGCGAAATCGATCAGGCCATAGCTGCCAAGGAAGCCGCCGCCCCACACCCAATGCGCGATCGGCACGTAGACCAGGAGCAGCCACAGCGCGCAGAAAATGAGATAGGCCGAAAAGCGCAAGCGATCGGCCACCGAGCCCGCCACCAGCGCCACCGTGATGATGGCGAAGGTCATCTGGTAGATCATGAACAGGCTTTCGGGGATGGTTTTGGCCAAGGGCGAGATCGAGTTGATCGATAGGCCGTGCAGGAAGATGCGGTCGAGCGTGCCGATCACCGCACCGTCGCCGGTAAAGGCGAGCGAATAGCCGATGAACGCCCACAGGATCGACACCAGGAAGGTGGCGGCGAGCGACTGCGCCATGGTGGCGAGCACGTTTTTCTTGCGCACCATGCCGGCGTAGAACAGCGCCAGGCCCGGAATCGTCATCATCAACACGAGACCGGTGGCGCCGATCATCCAGGCGGTGTCGGCGCCGTTGATCTTCGATGTTTGCGCGAAAGCCGGCGAGACGGTCATCGCCGTTGCCAACGCGGTTATCACCACGGCAAGGCGTGAGTGCGCCCGTGTCATTGTCGTTCCCCCCGAAATTGTTTTTAAAGCGCGCCGGAGTCGGTCTCGCCGGTGCGGATGCGCACGGCGTGCTCGAGTGGCGTGACGAAAATCTTTCCGTCGCCGATCTGTCCGGTCTTGGCGGCGGTTGCGATCGCGTCCATCACCTGCTCAAGCTGCTCGCTGGCAATGGCGACCTCGATGCGCACCTTGGGCAGGAAATTGATGGCGTATTCGGCGCCGCGATAAATCTCCATGTGGCCCTTCTGCCGCCCGAAGCCTTTGACCTCGCTCACGGTCATGCCGTGAATGCCGATGCGGGTGAGGGCGTCGCGCACCTCGTCGAGCTTGAACGGTTTAATGACGGCGATGATCAGCTTCATGGCTTCCTTCCCGGCGATGATTTTTTCGTTAGCGCATGACCTTTGCGGAAAACCGGCGCCCCGCCCCGTTCGAGCCGGGGACAAGCGTCGCGGGATCATGCGCCGCACAACAACGAACCCGCCCCGGCAGTCGCCGGCACGGGCTAGTTTGCATAGGGTATCGACAGGCGGCCTAAAGTTTAAGCGGCATTATTGCTGCGCCCACAGGCAATCGCCGCCACAAAGGGCATTTTGGGACAACAATGTTGTCTTATCTGCCGGCGGCCGGCGCAGCCAAGCCGCGGTCGGCGATCACGGCCGCCAGCTTGGCGCGCACCTGCTTTTTGGTCATTCCCGGCTGAATACGTGGGTCGTAGAGCAGGGTGAGCAGGGCGTGGTCATAGACGGTCAGGTAGCCGACCATGCGCCGCTGGTTGAGCGTGGTCCAGGGATTGTGCTGGTCGTGATTGGACAGGCCGAAAGCGTGCAGCAATTCGTGATAGGCGCAGTCGAGAAACACGTCGGTCCCCTTGTCGACGATGATGAAAGAGACCGAGCGCAGGATGTCGCCTTCGGTGCTCGATTTCACGCTGGTCATGCATTGCGGATCGGTGCGCCGGATGAAGGTGCGCGCCACTTTAGCGCCGAAGGCGGCGCGCAGCGCCGACTTGAAATCCTTCTCGTCGATTAGCCGCACTTCGATATCAGCCGGCGGCGCCCGCACCAGACTCAAACGCAGGCTGGGAACTCTGCGCGCGTATTCCTCGACGATGCGCGCCATCGCCGCGGCGCGGTCGATGCTGCCGCCGGCTATCACGCGCGCATGGATCGGATGGTCGAAACGACGGATACCGCGCGGCGCTGCGCCGATGCGCAAATCGGAGCCGAAGGCGAGCGCGATAAAACCACGCGTCAGCTCAGCGGCCGAGAAGTGCGTGTATTCGGCCGGCGCGCCATGGAACGCGCCGGCCGGCGCCGGCCGCTTGCCGGAGGCAGCGAAGCTGGTCGCGCCGAGCAGAGCAATTGACGCAAAAACGCAAAACGCGAGCGCGATCGACGCCCGCCTCATTCCTCTCCCTTTCAGGGGGAGGAAGGCGTTGTTGCAATGTCGCCTTCCCCCTGAGAGGGAGAGGGTTGCGGTGGAGATCATCTTCTTATCGTCGTGCCAAGTTTATTCGCGCCGCAGGCGCACCAGGCCTTCCTGGGCGACGGAAGCGACCAGCGTGCCGTCGCGGGTGAATATAAGGCCGCGGGCGAAGCCGCGCGAGCCGTGCAGATTGGGCGAATCCTGCGCGTAAAGCAGCCATTCGTCGGCGCGGAACGGCCGATGCAGCCACAACGCATGATCGAGACTGGCGGCCATGAATTCCTTCTCGAACAGCGTGCGCCCGTGCGGGGCGAGCGCGGCGTCAAGCAGCGTCATGTCGGAGGCGTAGGCCAGCACGCACTGATGAATGGCGAGATCGTCGGGCAGCCGGCCGGTGGTGCGGATCCAGATATGGAAACGGCCGTCCGGATATTTCCTCCCGCCGTAGCGGTCGTATTCGACCGGGCGCAGCTCGATCGGCCGCTCGCGCTCGTAATAGCGCCGCACCGGATCGGGCATGGTCGGAAGCATGTTTTTGCGCATCTCCGACTCGTTCGGCAGATCTTCCGGCGGCGGGACTTTCGGCATCGGCATTTGATGATCGAGGCCGGGCTCGTCGGTGTGGAACGACACCAGCATGGAAAAGATCGGATGGCCGTGCTGGCGCGCGCTGACGCGCCGCGTCGTGAAACTCTTGCCGTCGCGGATGCGATCGACGTCGTAGATGATCGGCACTTTGGGATCGCCGGGCAGCAGGAAGTAAGCGTGCATGGAATGCGGCGGACGGCTGGCATCGACCGTGCGCACGGCGGCGACCAGCGCCTGCCCGATCACCTGACCGCCGAACACGCGCTGCCAGCCGACCTGCGGGCTGCGGCCGCGGAACAGGTTCACCTCGAGCGGCTCGAGATCGAGAATGTTCAGAAGATCTTGGACGGCGGAGGACATGGGCTGCGCGGGGGTTTTATTGCCGGGCTGCCAATGACGCTTGCGCGCCGCGCGGAGTCAAGGCATGGCGGCCGTGCGTACGCCGTGACGCAAAACGAGCGGGCGGCAGTTGTCTGCCGCCCGTGCATCCGCGCGCCGTCAAGAGGTGCGCTGATAGCGCCCGTGACTAGATCGTCAAATACACCACGCCGAGTACAACTACAGCGAGGACCACCCAGATCAGCATCTGGGTCTTGCTGTCGAGGGTATGGGTTTCGCTTGCCATTGATTGCCCCCTTGTTGCAGAGGCCGCGGGCCGGACCACGCCGGTCTTTGGCCCTAAGAGCTGATACTTTAGTCTAAGATGACGGCGATTTGTTGATTTGGGTCAAAAAACCCGGGGCTGGTGCAAGTGCCTGAAACGACTAGGATAGCGGCCTTCCAGAGGGCCAAATGACGGGCGAAGCGAAGCGCGACGTGGTGATCGGCGGGGCCGGCTTTGCCGGCCTGGCGCTGGCGATCGCGCTGCGCCAGGGACTGGGCGACGCCTTTTCAGTCGCGGTCGCCGACCCTGCGCTTGGCGCGACCCAATCGAAGGACCCGCGCGCCTCCGCCATTGCCGCTGCCGCGTGCCGGTTGTTCGAGGCGATCGAGGTCTGGGACGCGGTTGAGGATGCGGCGCAACCGATCCTCGACATGGTGGTGACCGATTCCAAACTCGATGACACGGTACGGCCGACCTTCCTCACCTTCGGCGGTGAGGTGGAAGAAGGCGAGCCATTCGCGCACATGATCGAGAACCGGTTGTTGGTCGATGCGCTGGTGGCGAAAGCCAAGGCGGTCGGCATCGATCTGCGCGCGACCGCGGTCAAGGGTTTTGAAAATACCGCAAAAACTATCGACGTCGCGCTGGCCGACGGCGCGACGATTTCCTCGCGCCTGCTGGTCGGCGCCGACGGCGCGCGCTCGTCGATCCGCGAGCATGCTGGCATCGCTACGCACGGATGGAATTACGGTCAGTCGGCGATCGTATGCACGGTCGCGCATGAGCGCGAGCATCATGGTCGCGCCGAGGAGCATTTCCTGCCGGCGGGGCCGTTCGCGATCCTGCCGCTCACCGGCAAGCGTGCTTCGATCGTGTGGACCGAAAACACGCAAGAGGCCGAGCGCATCGTCGCGTTGCCCGACGATGAATTTCACGACGAGCTGGAGCGCCGCTTCGGCCTGCATCTCGGCGACATCGAAGTGACGAGCGCGCGCCGCGCCTTTCCGCTTGGGCTGTTCACCGCGCGCGCCTTCATCGGCAAGCGGCTGGCGCTGGTCGGCGACGCCGCCCACATTATTCATCCGATCGCCGGGCAGGGGCTGAACATGGGCCTGCGCGACGTGGCGGCCTTGGCGGAAGCGGTGGCGGACGCGGCAAGGCTCGGGCTCGATATCGGCGCGCCGGGTGTATTGCAGCGCTATCAGCGCTGGCGGCGTTTCGACACCATGACCATGGGCGTCGCCACCGACGGCTTGAACCGGTTGTTCTCCAACCGCTCCGACGTGCTGCGGCTGGTGCGCGACGTCGGGCTCGGGCTGGTCGAGCGCATGCCGCCGCTCAAGCAGCTGTTCATCCGCGAGGCGGCGGGCTTTACCGGCGACGTGCCGAAGCTGCTGCGGGGCGAGGCGCTGTAGCGATCAATTGTCGTCCCGGCCGAGCCAACGGGTCCGCGCGAAGCGCGGCCCGATGATAAACTCCGCGAGGGCCGGGACCCATACTCCGCAGCCTCAACCGGCCTCATGGTGAGGAGCGTCGCGTAGCGACGCGTCTCGAACCATGTGACCGTCCCATCCTTCGAGACGCTGCCTTCGGCGGCTCCTTAGAATGAGGCGGAGGAGGGCTGCGGCTTATGGGTCCCCGCCTTCGCGGGGACGACGGTGGAAAGGCTTTACGACAGCGGAATGCTGCCGACGTGATCTTGGAATGCCTTGCGCGATGAAATCGCGTCGTACCAGCGGTCGAGGTTCGGTGTCGGCGGGCGGCCGGGCACCAACTGGCGATAGCGGTAGCACATGACGCCGACCGGAATGTCGCCGTAGGAAAACGCATTGCCGGCAAGAAACTTGGTCTTGCCCAGTTGCCGGTCCATGATCTGCATGGCGGCGGTGGTCTTGTCCTGCGCGGTTTTGATCGCGGCCAGGTCGCGCTTTTCTTCCGGCGTGCGGATCAGGCCCCAAAACGCCGGCGTGATCGCCGGTCCCACCACCGACAATTGCCAATCCATCCACTGGCTGGCGAGCGCGCGCGCATGCGCGTCCTTCGGTTCCAGCACGCCGGCCTTGTCGTATTTGCCGGCGAGATAGCGCACGATCGAATTCGACTCCCACAGCAGGAAGCCGTCTTCTTCCTCCAGCGTCGGCACCAGGCCGTTGGGGTTCATCGCCAGATAAGCCGGTTCCTTGTTTTTCCCAAACGAGCCGCCGACGTCGATGCGCTCGCATTCGAGCTTGAGCTCGCCCACCGCCCACATCGCCTTCTGCACGTTGGACGAGGTGTTGCGGCCCCATATTTTGATCATGGCAGTTCACTCCCTATTCGATGCGCGTATTTTTATCTGTCATGGCCGGGCTTGTCCCGGCCATCCCGACGAGGGACGCACGACCGTGCCCACCTAAGCGAGATCGCCGGGACAAGCCCGGCGATGACAAATCAAATGTTCGTCACTGCGCTTACTCCAGCCGCCGCGCTTCCTCTGGCAGCATGATCGGAATGCCGTCGCGGATCGGATAGGCGAGCTTGGCCTTGCGCGAGATCAGTTCCTGTTTGGCGGCGTCGTATTCCAGCGGCCCCTTGGTCAGTGGGCAGACCAGGATTTCCAACAGCTTGGGATCGACGCTGCCGGCGGAACGTTCGGGGGTCGGGTCGGTGGTCATGGGGTCGCTCCCGGCGAATTCCGCGGCTTTATAGCACGGCCGGGCGGTGGCGCACCTGCTACTGCAACTGCGACTCGCCCTCGGTGTTCTTCTTGGCGAGTTCGATTTCGGTGATGGCAACCAGAAGTTCGGCGCGGGTCTTCAGGTCGGGCGCCTCCAGCAGCGCCTGTTTCTCCGGCGGGCCATAGGGCGACATCATCGACAGCGCATTGACCAGCGCCTCGTTCGGCGCCTGATCGATGCCTTCCCAATCCGCCTCCAAATTGTTGGCTTTCATGAAATCGCGCAACGCGGTCAGCACCGCCGCGCGGTCCACCGCGTTCTCGCCCTTGCGCGCGACGAAGTCGTCGATGAACGGCGCGTAGGTGACGCGGCATTGCCGATACTCGGTCTTCACCGGCAATTCCTGCTCGACGCGGAAGCGCGCGATACCGGTGAGCTCGAGCAGATAGCGGCCGTCGCCGCTTTCGGCCAACTGGGTGATGCGGCCGACGCAGCCGATCTTGAAGAGCGGCGGCTTGTCCGCTTCGCCGTGGGCCACGTCGGGCTGGATCATCCCGATCAGCCGGTGGCCGTCGCGCAGCGCATCGTCGACCATGGCGAGATAGCGCGGCTCGAAAATATTGAGCGGCATCTGCCCGCGCGGCAACAACAGCGCTCCCGGCAGCGGAAACACCGGGATGACTTCCGGCAGGTCGATCGGGCCGCGATAGTGGGCGTTCATCGGCATGGCGCTTTACTCCGCACCACCGCTGTCATGCCCCGCGCAGGCGGGGCATCCCGCAATCACTGACATCAATTGTCTCGCACCGCTGTGAGTACTGGATCGTCCGCCTTCGCGGACGATGTCGCTCTGAGTCACGAAAACAATATCGACGACAGCCGCTTGCGGCCTTCCACCGCGGCGGGATCGGCAAAGCCCCAGGCTTCAAAAAACTGTACGAGCTGCTTGCGCGCCGCGTCGTCGTTCCAATTGCGGTCCTTCTTCACGATCGCCAGCAGATGCTCGACCGACTCCGCGCGCTTGCCGGCCGCGTTGAGCGCGGCGGCGAGATCGAAGCGGGCCTGATGATCGAGCGGATTGGCCGCGACTTTCTGTTCCAGCTCTTCGAGCGGTCCGACCGACTTCGCCTGTTCGGCCACTTCGAGCGCGGCGCGCGCGGCGGCAACCGGCGCCTCGTTCTGCTTGGCTTCCGGCACCAGCGCCAGCGTTTGCCTGGCCTGCTCGAGCGCGCCGGTCTCGACGTAGCAGCGCGCTAACCCTGCGAGCGCGTGCACGTTGCCGGCGTCTTCCTTCAGGAGCTGCGCGTAGACTTCCGCCGCGGCGGTCGCATTGCCTTCGACCAAAGCAGCGTCGGCGGCCTCCAGCAGGTTCTTGTCCGCCGAAACGATCTTGTCCTTGGTCAGCCGTTCCAGGAAGGCGATCACCTGGCTCTCGGGCAGCGCGCCCATGAAGCCGTCGACCGGCTGGCCGTTGGAGAATGCGACGACCGCGGGGATCGACTGAATGCCCATCTGGCCGGGGACGGCCGGGTGCTCGTCGATGTTCATCTTGACCAGCTTGACCTTGCCCTTGGCCGCTTTGACTGCCTTTTCCAGCACCGGCGTCAGCTGCTTGCAAGGCCCGCACCAGGGCGCCCAGAAATCCACCAGCACCGGCTGCTGCCTGGATTCCTCGATCACGTCCTTGATGAAGCCTTGCGTGGTCGTGTCCTTGACCACCTCGGGCGCCGCCGTCATTCCCCCGCCATTTTGCAGCATTTTTCCTCGCCGTTTTCCTGGCGCATGATCTTATCCGAAAACCGGTATCCATCCCCGATCACGCCGGGGACATGCTTTTCGGGATCATGCGCTAGAGATCCATGCCGGATTAAATGGTCATCCGGCTCCCGAATGCAATCGTGTCAGGGGGCGCCCGCAGCCGGCGCGGAGACCCGCTCGATGCGGGGCTCGTGGCCGGTGGAGACCAAGAATTTCACCAGATCGTCGCGCTTGATCGAGGTGGTCATGGTGTTGACCAGCGGATGGTAATTGAGGGTGTCGTGCGCCATCATGGCGGCGTCGAGAACGACCGTGACCCGGCCCGCGCGGTCGTTGATGGCGCCGAACGGCGTCACCGCGCCGGGCTCCACGCCCCAGACCTCGCGCAGCAGGTCGGCCGAGCCGAAGGAAAAGCGGCCATTGGCGCCGAGCAGGCGGTGCAGGCCCTTGAGGTCGATGGTGGCGTCCTCCTCCGCCACCACCAGGTAAAGCTCATATTTTTTGTCGCGCAGGAACAGGTTCTTGGTGTGGCCGCCGGGAATCTGGCCGCGCAGCGCTTGGCTTTGTTCGACGGTGAACAGCGGCGGGTGCTTGATGGTCGAATGCGCGATGCCGAGCGCATCGAGCGCGGCAAACAGCTGGTCGGGGGTCGTTTCCATCAGCGAAACATTCCGGTCCTGAACGGTGTTAGTATCGCCCGGGAACCGACGAGGTTGAAGATGAACCGCATGATCCTGGCTATCGCGGTCGTGATCGCCGCCCTGGCGGTTGCTCCGCGCGGCGCCGCCGCGCGCGAGGCGCCCTGGTGCGCGATCAGTCCGATGGGCCCAGGCGGCGAAATCGAGGACTGCACCTACTGGTCGCTGGAGGCCTGCGAGCCCTATGTGATCGCCGGCAACCGGGGATTTTGCAACCCGAACCCGCGTTACACGGGCCCGCTGCCTAAAACGCGCCGCAAACACCGCGCCCGGCGCCGTTAACGCCGGCTTTGGCCTGTGGTTGCAAGGTCCCGGGCTTGTGGCTATAGGAACGCACTTGGCAGCCGGTATCGCGTTTTTCCGGCCTGATATTAAGTATCTACCGGATGCGGGTGTAGCTCAGGGGTAGAGCACGACCTTGCCAAGGTCGGGGTCGAGGGTTCGAATCCCTTCGCCCGCTCCAATTTTTCGCCAATCAGCCTCTTGCCCGCGCCCTGCATCGCCTCAATGCCCGTGCAGGTAAATGGCATAGGCGGCAAACAGATAAACCAGCAGCAGCGAAATGCTGACCCAGCCGATGGTGCCGCGCACGCGCGTTTCCGGCTTGTACAACATCGCCACCACGAAAATGCCGGACATGATCACCGCGGCGAAGGCCGTGATGGCGTGCGCGGGCGAGACCGAGGCCAGCAGCGGGCCCTTGCGGTAGAAGATGTCGTCAATCGCCAGGATCAGGATATCGAACAGGTTGCTGCCCAATAGATTGCCGATCGCCATGTCGACGGCGCCGAGCCGCAGCGCGCTCACCGCCACCACCAGTTCGGGCACCGAGGTGGCGCCGGCGATGAACAGCGTGCCGACGAAGCTTTCGCGCCAGCCCATGACTTCGGCGAGGTCGTGCCCGATGAACGGCAGCCAGGTGCCGGCGGCGACCACGATCGCCGCCGCCGCCGCATAGCGGAGCAGCGCCGTGCGCAACGTGATGTCGCGCTCTTCCTTGATGATCTGCGGCGGGCGCGGTGCGCGGCGCTCGTAGACGAAGGCTGCCCGCATCGCCACGAAATAGAGCACGATGATGAAGGGCGTGAAGCCACTGATGTGCAGGAACTGCACGTTCAGCGCGCTCTGGCTGAGCAGCAGGAAAGCGCCGGCGGCGCCGATCAGGATGACGCCGAAGCCGGCGGTCAATACGTGGCCCTGGTCGATGCGCCGGTACATCGGCTCGCCGCGGCTCAATTCGTCGAGCAAGACCAGCATCACGAGATTGAACACGCAGCTGCCGAGCACGTCGCCGACCGCGATGTTGGGCGCAGCCGCCACGGTGACCGAGCTGATGCCGGTGAACAGTTCGGGCAGCGAGGTGGCGGTGGCGAGCAGCGCCAGCCCGATCCAGGTGCGCGACAGGCCAGTCAGCCGCGCGATCACGTCGCCATAGTGCGTGAGCAGCGGACCGGCCATGCCAATCAGGGCGGCGCAGAGCGCGAATTCCAGCCACGGCACCAGGGTCGCGGGCATGCCCTAAGTCCTCGGTCGCCACGCCGCCAGCACGACCGTGACGGCTTGCGTCACGATCATCGGCGCGGCGCTCAACGCAATGATGATAACCCACATCGCCAGCGTCGGCGGCGCGAGATGCAGCACATAGGCGACCGGCGGCAGATAGGGCGGCACCGCCAGCAACGCCGTGCACAGCGCAAGCGACGCCCACAGCCACGGATTGCGGGTGACTTCGTTGCGTAGCGGGCGCGAGAGCGGCGAGCGCATGTCGAAGACGTGCCAGAGCTGCGCAAAGGCGAGCGTGAGGAAGGTGACGGTGATGACCGAGCGGCTGTCGAGGTCGAGCCAAAGCCGCGCCAGCGCCAGCGCGCCGAAGGTGCCAGCGGTCAGCGCCAGGCTTTGCAGCACGATGGTGATCCAGTGCGCGCGGGCAAGGATCGGCTCCTTTGGATCGCGCGGCGGCCGCTTGAGAATGTCGCGGTCGCCTTCGCCCATGGCCAGCGCGAAGGCCGGGAATACGTCGGTGACTAAATTGAGATAGAGGATTTGCAGCGGCATGATCGGCAGCGGTAGCGTGGAGAGAATGGCAAGGCCGACCACCAGAAC
>Ga0315540_10000352_pt1 | contig 25725 bp, 19 predicted proteins | sample SalMarSW160110MG_FD_203677 | JGI IMG/M metagenome (GOLD analysis project Ga0315540, IMG submission 203677) | Salt marsh sediment microbial communities from the Plum Island Ecosystem LTER, Massachusetts, United States - Salt Marsh Sediment SW1601-10 ...
GGCAAGCGCGTATGATCCGGCCCACGCCACGGCCGCAGGAATGGAGGCGGGTGCGATCGCCGTTGCCTCAATCAGGCTCTACTTGGTTTTCGGTGCCCTTTTCGTGGGGACGGTTGGCACCATGATCAGTTTTCTGCCGAGCGGCAGGGCGAATCCAAAGGTCCTTCCCTTGTGTGATACCTCCCCGGTTGACCCTTAGAGCAACAATCTCGCCCTGATCAATGCACGCGGGCTTCAGAAAACCGTGTTCCTGAAAAATCCCAGAAAAGGCTAGGAAGCAGGCTGCTGCCGAGGCTTAATCTCGATTTCCACCCGCCTGTTTTTCTGCCTTCCTTCCGGGGTGGCGTTCGACGCAACAGGCATGGTTTCCCCAAAGCCCATGGATGTAATCCTTCCGGCGGAAATGCCCTTTAAGATGAGGTAGTTTTTGACCGTCTTTGCCCGCCTTTCTGAAAGATCCTGGTTGTACTTTTCCGATCCCGTGTTGTCGGTGTGTCCGGTTACCAGAATATCATTTTCAGGGTACCGGGCCATGACCTCTGCCATCTTTTCCAGCTGCTGTTTTGCTCCGGATTTCATGGCCGTGGAATTGCGATCAAAGAGAATCGCCTCTGACATGGTCACTACGAGTCGGTCTTCCTCCCGGCGGACCTCGGCATTTTTGATTTGCTGGAGTTCTTTGGCCTGCTGGTCCAGTTTATACCCGATGCCCCCTCCTATGGCAGCACCGGCGAGCCCGCCAATGACGGCTCCTGTCCTCCTGTTGCCAGACTGATGCCCGATGACGGCGCCGGCCAGAACTCCTGCGGCGGCACCGATGGCCGCTCCCTGGCCTGTCTTGGTCCTTGCTGCCTGCTGTGTCTGAGCGCAGCCTGTAAGCGCGAGGATCAGGATAAACATGACAATGGAACGCAATCTTGTTTGCATCAGAATGTCTCCTCTATTGTTCGTAGATTTTGATGTATAATTTAATCATCTCTCTGACGTTTGCAAGGATTAAGAAAGGTTACTTTTTTCTGATCACGGTGTGACTGCGAAACACAGATTCATTTTCTTTTTGCATGACCCGAATTCACTGCTCATTTGGACCGGAGGGCGTATTTTCTCTTTCTTCGCTCCACGAATCCTTCCTGCTGCAGGTCGGCGAGGATGGTTTCCAGTCGGGTGACTGTAATTGTTTTTCTTAATTCCGCCAGGGTGTGGGCCCGGGCGAGGAGCACTTTGAGGATCTTTCCCCTAATCTGTCGGCCGGAGCCCTCGAAGCGGGACTGTTTTGCATAGTGTTTACTCCGCCTATTGATATGGGGATCTTTCCTCCCCAGCATTGCCCCGTAATCCATCAATGCGTTAAACCACCGGCGAGGGTTTTCCGCATCAAGCGTTCCCTGCATGATCGGGAGCAGTTCAGCGTCATCCACCGAATCTCTTCCTTCAAAAAAAAAGTGGATGTAAACCCGGCGGATATTTGTGTCGAGCACCGGGACAGGGCGATTGAACGCAAAAACAAGGATTGCGTTCACGGTATAGGGCCCGACGCCGGGAAGCTGTCGCAAGTTCTCATAGGTGGAAGGTATGCTGCCTGAAAAATCCGTGAGGATCTTTTGGGCCGAACGATAGAGGTAGAGCGCACGCCTGTTGTACCCGAGACCGGACCATACCTGGAGGACGGCGGCCGGAGATGCATGCGCGAGCACTTTGAGTGTAGGGAACGTTTTGAGGAAGAGGGCATATTTTGGGAGGACTCTATCAACCTGTGTCTGCTGAAGCATGAATTCGGATACGAGGATACGATAGGGATCGTTTGTCTTTCGCCAGGGAAGATCTCGCCCGCGCCGGCCGCAATATGCGTATATGGTACTCCGAAATTTTATCGCGAGCGAGCTTTTGTTCATTCTATCCCAAAGGTATCCTTCAGGCTGTCAGCCGCGGTGATGATATCCTTTTTGATCAGGCCTGCTGACAGTTCGAGCTCATCACGGATGTCCCCAACATCCAATTCATAGATTTTTTCGATCCCATAAGGACCAATCCTGGCGGGTACCCCGAAGGTCATGGAGTCAAGGGAATCTTCTCCCTTAAGCAGACCGTACTCCTTTTCCAGCACGGCTACCACTGGTTGGACCTCGGGTTCGCCTGAAATGACGGCACGAAGCATGTCGCATGCCGCCCTGGCAGGGCCCGCAGACGCACTTTGGCCCGTCTCATTGACGAAGTGGGTCCCACCTTTTTTCGCGTTTTCCATGACTTCGTTGATTTGCGCTGTCGCAATGCCTTCGACCTCCATAATATCTTGGAGTGAAACTCCGCTCACCGTGAAGAAGCGTGGACTTGCCACCATGGAGTCCCCGTGTTCGCCGAAAACAATTCCCCGCATATCGCTCCCGGAAATGCCGAGCACCCGGGAGATGGCATAACAGATCCTCCTGGAATCCAGGTTTCCCGCCTGCCCGGTGATGTGCGCTTTTGGAAAACCGCTTGCCTTGTATCCGACCCAGGTCATGGCGGTCACGGGATTTCCCATGTAAAGGAGAATGGGAAGGTCGTCGGGAGAACAGCCCTCATAGAGCCTCCGAATTGCAAGGGATGTCTCGGCAATCACTCTTGTGTTGACGGTAAGAAGGTCGCTTCGGGCCTGCCCTTCTCTTCTCGGGACGCCCACACCGACAAAAATCACATCGAGCCCCGCCATATCCTCGATCTTGTTGGTTCCCAGGAGGCGTGGCCTGCGGATGGCATTGGCCTTGAGGTCTTCGATCCAGGCCTCGGCCCTGTTTGGATATCCTTTCTTGGGCCGGCCATAAAAGACAATTTCCTTCCCCAACCCCTGTTCAACAAGCGTGAGGACAACGTCCCTTGAGACATTTCCAAATCCCCAGACGCCGACCTTGTTCCTCTCCTTCACTTGTTCTATGTATTTGCATTCAGTGAGTGGTGTATACATTTTTCCCTCTCGTTTCTTATTCTCTGCCCTCGGGCGGTTCGTAAGAACAGCCCATCAGTCCGCAATAATTCCCAACATATTCAGCTTTGGGCCGGTACAATACCGGTTTTTCCTGCGCTTCTCCGAATTTTTCCTCTATGATATGCGCACACCATCCTGCGATCCTCGAAATCGCGAAAACGGGGGTCATGAGGTCTCTGGGAATTTCCATCATGTAATACACGGGTGCGCTATAGAAATCCACATTGGGCTGAATGCCCTTTTTCCCCCTGCTGGCAAATTCCTGCAGAGCTCCCTGTTCAACCCGAACAGAGAGCTCGTGCCATTTTTCGAGCCCCAGCTTCTTGCCCATGCGATTTGCCATTTCTCGCAGGAACTTGGCCCTCGGGTCCATGGTCTTGTAGACGGCATGTCCCAGGCCCATGATCTTCCCGCCGCCGTCCAGAGTGTTTTTTATCCATCCGGGAATATCTGTCACGGACTCCAATTCCAGGAGCATCTTCATCACCCGGGCATTGGCACCACCGTGGAGACTCCCGGAGAGCGCCCCGATACCTGCGGCTACGCCCGCATACATGTGTGCCTGGGTGGAAACCACCTGGCGGCAGGAAAAAGTGGAGGCGTTGAAGGTATGGTCCGCGTGGAGCACGAGACAGGTGTCCAGGTCATTTGCTACCTCGTCCTCGGGTATCTGGCCATGAAGTTGCCACAGGAAATTGGCCGCGTGGGAAAGAGAGTCGTCCGAAGGAAGCACGTCGAGTCCCTGCCGTATCCGGTGCCACGCAGCTACGAGAATGGGCAGACGGGCAATTAGTCTGACGGCCATTTGAACATTGGCGTCCCTCGTCTCTTGAGAGAGATCCGGGTCGTCCATGGCGAGGAGAGGAACTGCTGCCTGGAGAACATCCATGGGGTTTGAATCTCTTGGCCACTTCTTGAGAGATTCGAGGACATACCCTGGGAGCTGTCTTACCTTGAGACATTGTTGCTCAAACCTTTCAAGTTCTCCTTTCTTAGGCAAAGAACCGTTCAGGAGAAGATAGGCCACCTCCATGTACGAGGAGTGTTCGGCTAGGTCCTCTATCCGGTAGCCGCGATAGATCAGAATACCCTTTTCTCCATCAATAAAACTGACTTTGGTGTCCGCGACGGTAACCCCCCGCAGGCCGGTATTTTTTATGGTGACTGTCTGTGCCATGTATCCCTCCTTCGGGAAAATCCCTGTCTCCGGGCAGGCGCCCGAACCAGTGACACTCCTCCGATCTGCGGACCGGATGGTGGTCATTTTTCCGTTAATCGAGTTTTTACGAAATTAAGTGCGCCCCCCGCCAGGAGATATTTCCGCTCGCGTTGAGATACCTCCAGGAGGGTCGAGACCGTTTTCCCGTCCACCTCAAGAGGGATCTCATGATCCCCGTTTTCCACGTGTGCCCTGATATGGGGAAACACGATCCTTGAGCCCTCAGCGAAAAGATCGCTGTCCCCGGGATTCTCGAAGGTGAGGGGAAGGATGCCGAAATTGCAGAGATTCGCCTTGTGTATCCGTGCGAAACTTTTTACGATTTTTGCCCTGACGCCCAGGTGCCTGGGCGCCATGGCGGCATGCTCCCTGCTTGATCCCTGTCCGTAGTTTTCCCCGCCTATGACGACCGTATTCCCCTTTTCTCTGCATTTTCTGTGAAAATCCGGGTCGATCTGGTAGAAGACAAATTCGCTGATGGCGCCAATATTGGACCTGAGCGGGAGGACCTTGTTACCGGCGGGCATGATTGTGTCCGTGGAGATATCGTCCCCCACCTTGATGGCCACTTCAGCCTCCAGGGTTTCGGGAAGGGGATCCGGAGTATCGAGGGGTTTGATGTTCGGCCCCCTGTTGATCTCGGTCCTCCGCAGTTCCTCTGCAGGTGCGATGATCGGAGAATGATCGATGAGGTAGGTCTCGGGGTCCTTGACTCGCGGGTAGTCCATTTCTTTCCCCAGTTCACGGGGATCCGTGATGACGCCTTTGAGAGCGGCTGCAGCGGCAGTCTCCGGAGAGCAGAGGTAGACCTGATCGTCCTTGGTGCCGGAACGACCGGGGAAGTTGCGAGGAAAGGTCCTGAGGCTGACCTGCCCGGTGCCGGGGGCCTGCCCCATACCGATGCAGCCCAGGCAGCCCGGCTCATGAATGCGGGCGCCTGCCATGAGCAGGGAGACGACAGCCCCGTGAGCGGCAAGGTTTTCAAGAACCTGTCTGCTTCCCGGGTTGATATGGAAGGAGGTGTGGACAGCACGGGTTCTTCCCTCCATGATCCTGGCCGGCACCATCAGGTCCCGGAACGAAGAGTTGCCGCTGCTTCCCACGATTACCTGGTCCACCTTGCGCCCGGCCACTTCCCGGACAGGAACCACATTCCCCGGGGACGAAGGCAGGGCGATGAGCGGCTCAAGACTCGAGAGATCGATCTCGGCATACTCGTCATATTCCGCCGCCTCGTCCGCATGGAGTTCGTCCCACCCGTGGCCCCGGCCTTGGGCCTCGAGGAATTTCCTGGTGTTTTCATCGGATGGGAAGACGGTAGAGGTGGCCCCCAGTTCTGTTCCCATATTCCCGATAGTCTTTCGGTCCATGGCGGAGAGGTTGATCACGCCGGGTCCGTAATATTCTATGATTTTCCCCACGCAGCCTTTGACGCCGTATCGTCGCAAGAGTTCGAGGATCACGTCCTTCGCGCCGATCCAGTCAGGGAGGCTGTTCGTGATTTTTATCCCGAACACTGTTGGACAGGGAAAATAGTAAGGCCGTCCCGCCATGGCGAGGGCCACGTCAAGCCCGCCGGCACCGATGGCGAGCATGGAGACTCCTGCGGCGCCCGGGGTATGGCTGTCCGATCCGAGCATGGTCTTTCCGGGGACGCCGAATCGCTCCATATGGACCTGGTGGGAAACCCCGTTGCCGGGCGGGCTGAAATAGATGCCGTACCGGGCGCACGCAGACTGAAGATAGGCGTGATCATCGGCATTCCTGTTATCTGTTTGCAAGATGTTATGGTCCACGTACTGGACTGACAGTTCGGCCTTTGCGGCGTCAATGTCCAGGGCTTCAAATTGCAGCATGGCCATGGTGCCGGTCGCATCCTGGAGAAGAGTATGGTCGATGGTGATGGCAATCTCTCGACCGGGAATCAGCTCCCCTTCAACCAGATGGGCTTCTAAGATCTTGTGCGTCAGATTTTTCGGCATGGTCACTCCTTTTTCCGTTTGTAGAGGATGCCCATACTGAAATGATCCTCAAGGGCCTGGTTCATGGCCTGTTTTAGATTCGTGGGGTCGTACCCTTCGGGAAGAGGGTGGATCCATTCCTTCAGGTGGTCCCATGTCTTGAAGTTCTTATCAAAGGTTACACAGGTGGTGTAGAGGTGGAAGAAGGAGAATCCCTTGTGGTGAATCCCTTCCATGAGAGCGGCGGCAATGCCTTCCGGATCTCCCGCGAAGAGACGGGCCACAAAGGATGCCCCGTAGGAGAGGGCCATGAGGGTAGCATCCAGCGGGGCATCGGTCGTTCCCGTCGGGGAGGCCTTGGTCTTGAATCCGGTGGGTGAACTGGGCGATGGCTGGCCCTTGGTAAGACCGTAGATGGAATTGTCAAAAAGGAGATAGTTGACGTCAATGTCCCGCCTGGCGATATGGGGAAGGTGCCCCCCCCCGATCCCCAGACCGTCACCGTCCCCTCCCACGGCAAAGACCGTGAGGCCGGGATTGGCCAGTTTCACACCGGTCGCCACCGGTAGCGCCCGTCCGTGGACCGCGTGGAGTCCGTAGGTGTCGGCAAAGAACGGATATCGCCCGGCACAGCCGATCCCTGAAACAATCACGGTTTCATGATGGGGGAGTCCCAGCCGCTGGATCGCGTTGTTCAGGCCCTGGTGGATCCCAAAGTACCCGCATCCGGGGCACCACGTGGGGAGATTTCTGGAGCGGATGGCAAATGCCCCTGAATCCTTTATGCTTGAGACCTTTGCGGCGAGGGCCCTGCCCGATGTCTTCATGAACTGCAGCCTCCGAAGCCTGTTTTCTTTTCTGGTTTATGTGTTCAATCTTCACCCCGCCGTCGGGATGGATCCCTCATGATTTGACGAGGAATTCGATCTTTTCCAGGATGATCGATACGGGAAAAGGCTCTCCCGTCACCCTGTTCAACCGTACGACATCCTTTCGGAAGAGGTGTCCGATCAGGTTGGCGAGCTGTCCTTCGTAATTAAGTTCAGGAATCAGGATGTCCGTACATCGTTCCATGAACCCGCGGATCGCATCCACATGGTAGGGAAAGATGGACGTTATTTTCAATGCCCCTGCCCGCATGCCCTTGCTTTGAGCTTTCCTGACGGCCTCCAGGGCGGAGCCGAAGGTTGAACCCCAGGCAATCACCCCCACGTCCAGGGCTTCGTCCCAGGCGAATTCCTCGGGGGCGGGGAGATCGGCCAGTGCCCCGCTGATCTTCCGGTGACGCTTCCCGCTCATCTCCATGTGATTGTTCGGGGTGTAATCAGGGATGCCTTTCTCCGAATGTTCCAATCCGGTGGTGGCAAAAAGGAATCCTTCCATCCCCGGAATTGACCGGGGAGAAATCCCTGATTCAGAGACCTCAAAACGGTGGTATTTCCCTTTCAGGGCGGGATCGGGATAGATATTTCCATCGGCGATTTGTTCCGCAGTGGCGTGGCGCATAACGACATTTTCCACCCGGTTGTCCAGAAAAAAGTCGGTGAGGACAATCACGGGAGTCTGGTATTTCTCAGCGATCTGGAAGCTCTTGACGGTGTACTGGTAGCACTCGATAACATTGGTGGGCGCGATGACAATGCGGGCCGAATCGCCGGGCCCGCCGAAGACCGCAGCTTGCAGGTCCGACTGCTCTGTTTTTGTGGGGAGGCCTGTTGAGGGCCCGCCCCGCTGGGCATCGATGATGACGGCGGGGATCTCCGCCATGACCCCGAGGCCAATGAGTTCGGTCATGAGGGCGAGCCCGGGCCCGGACGTGGCCGTCATGGCTCTTCTCCCCCCGTAAAAACTGCCAAGGACCGCGCCGATGGAGGAAATTTCGTCTTCCATCTGGAAGAGCCTCCCCCCGTTTTCAGGCAGGGCCTTTGCCAGGTATTCCATGATGGGGGTGGCCGGTGTGATGGGATAGCCGAAGTAAAGTCCCAAACCCGCGTCAAGGGCCCCCCGGGCGATTGCAACGTTCCCGGAAAGGAGTACACGCTCGGTTTCCTCATCGCCCTTTTCGGGTACGGGAAAAGGAATGCCCGGAGAATAATCTAACTCTTCTCTGGCATACCGGAGCCCTGCATCAAAGCTTTTCATGTTCACCAGGAGGACGTTTTCCCCTTTGGGCTCAAACTTGTTCCTGATGACCTTGTGAAAGGGCTCGACCGGAAGATCAAATACCCCGGCAAGTGCTCCAAGGGCGGTGATGTTCCTCCCCCTCGTGGTCCCGGTCGCTTCCGCGGCAAGATCCTTGAACGGTATCCCCAGGAGAATAACATCGGGTTCCACGCGCGCGGCTATTGATTTGCCTTCCTCGATATACGACGAAGGCCTGTTATCGAAAAAGACGATGGCGTTTTTTGCAAGAAAGGGAATCCGTGAGAAGGACTGTTCATCGTCAAGGGAAATGAGCACATGCGTCTCTGACGTGAGGGCCAGCATTTCCTCATCTCCCACCCGGCACCGGGTCACACAGCGGCCGAAGCCCCGGATTTCCGCCGGGTAGGAATCAAAGGCCATGAGGGAGAAACCGGCCCTTGAGAGGGCATTGTTGAGCAGTGCGCCTGCGGCAATGGTTCCGTCCCCGGACATCCCGCAAATTTCTATGGTCAGGTCCACCTTTGCCATATCAGAACTCCATCCACCAGGAAGTATTGACGTTGATCTCCTCCAATTCAAAAACGCTTTCTGTGGGTACGGTGACCTGGGACTTTCCCCCCAGGAGATTATTCGCGGCGACTTTCCCGAGGGTAACGGCATTGGCATGTCCGATGGAAACCCAGTAGTTCCGAAGCCCGGGGTGATAGATTTGAGCGCAATCACCCGTTGCATACACCCCTTCGAACCCGGTGTTGAGGTATTCATCCACGAGGATGCCCCGATCCATTCTGAACCCGCTTCGCCGGAGAAAATCGATCTCCGGTGAAAGGCCGTAAAAGGCGCCAACCAGTCCCACCTGCAGGTCAGGCCGATGGTTGAATTGCACCGTGAAAGAATCCCCGGGAGGGCTGGGCACAATTTTCCGGATTTCCCCTCCGAGGACCTCCACTCCCCTACAGGCCAACCGGTCGGAGACCTCGGCGAAAAGGGCCTCGTCGGGCCGCAACGGCCAGAAGGCGTGCTCGGTGAGCATGAGATAGACCTTTTTCTGAAGATGCAGCAACGCCTTGGTCACCGCGAGGGAAGTGAGATCACCACCAATGAGGAGTATGGAATCCACCCCCGCGAGTCTTGAAATCCAGACATGGGCATCTTCCACGGTCTTGAGGGTCAGCATAAGCCCCTCAAAGGAGTGGAGATGTTCAGGAATCCGAGGCTTTCCCCCCACTGCGATTATAAGGCCGTCAAAGGAGATTACCTCCTTGTGATCAAGGATTACGGTTTTTTCGTTCGGATCCAATTTGACCACCCGCTGTCCGTGACGAAAGGTGATCTCCTTTTCCTTGTAGCGGTCGGGAGTAACCACGAAAAGGGATTCTTCCGGGATCTTGCCCGCAATAAAGTCCGGGAGCAGGTGCGGCCTGAAGGAGCCTCCGACATTCCCGCTGATAATGGTGATTCTGGCCTCAGGGGCTTTTTCCCGCAGGGTGAAGGCGGCCTGGTTGCCGGCAGGTCCGTTTCCGATCACGATATAATGCTGCCAGGACATATCACTCTCTCCCGTTCGATACCCGTTCCACGAGTTCCACCCGGGTCACGGAAATACAGTCCACGGGACAGACCCGTCTGCACTCGCCGCACCGGATACACCGTTCATTATCAATGACAATGGCATTGACATCGCGCCACTCCGCTGTTTCCGCGAAACCGACAATTGCCCCCGCTTCATTGAGCTTTATCGCTTCCACCATCCTGATGCAGTCCCGCGGCGCCACATCAATGCAGTACCGGCAATAGATACACCGTTCGAGATCAATCTCATAATGCAGGTAACAGAGATAGCACCTCTTTGCCTCCTCCTGACCCTGTTCCCGTGAATACCCGGTCTCTACCTCGGGAGCGGGCGTTTTGATCCGTTCCACCGTGGAAGTGATCATGGGCATTTCCTGTCTCGGGATGAAATCCCAGGTTCGCTTCCGGTCGGTGGTCTTGCTTCCCTGGAGGCGAACCACCCGTTCACGGGACTTTTTGCCTGTCAGGTCTTGGGCAATGCGTCCCGCTGCCCGGCGTCCGGCGGCAATAGCCTCAATAACGGTGGAAGGACCGGTCACGTAATCGCCTGCCGCGTAAAGCCCCCTGACAGGGAAGGTGGTGGATCCCTTGTCTGTTTCGAGGGGGATCCTTCCATCCTGGACACCCGGCACCTCAAGGGGGCCTGGGCCCTGACCAATCGCCATGATAACGGTGTCCGCGGCCAGGACAAAACCGCTGCCTGGGATGGCGCTGACCTCCTTCTTCCCGTCGGGCCTCTGTTCTCCCGGCTGGGTACGAAGAAACTCCACCGCTTCGACATGCTCTTTTCCCAGGATGCGTGTGGAGACCATAAGGGTGCTTATGGTGATTCCCTCCCGTTTGGTTTCAAGGATCTCATCGCCGGTGACCGTGAGGTCTTCCTCAGTCCTCCGGAGGCAGATGGTCGCTTTTTCCGCTCCGAGGCGCAGGGCGGAACGGGCGCAGTCAAAGGCCGTGAAACCCGCTCCCAGGACAAGGACCCGTTTTCCCAGGGGGGGTGCCTTTCCTGCGCAGATATCCATCATGAAGGTAAGCCCCGGAAAGACTCCGGGAAGGGTTTCTCCGGGGATGTTGAGTGGCTTCGGTGTATAACAGCCGGTGGCGAGGAGAACCGCATCATACTGGGAAAGGAGAGTTTGCATCTCCACGTCGCGGCCCACCCTGACCCCTGTTTTCAGCGTAACGCCCAGTGACATGATGTCATTGATTTCTTCCTCCAGGACACTGCGGGGGAGCCTGAATGGAGGAATCCCGTACGCGAGCATGCCGCCGGGCCGGTCAAGGGCCTCAAAAAGGGTGACGGATACACCGATGGAACGAAGGTCATGGGCAGCGGCAAGACCGGTGGGACCGGAACCGATGATGGCTACCTGTTTCCCGGTATCGGGAAAAGAGGAATATGGGGGGGCGGACCGGTCTTCACGGTGGTCGGCCGCAGTCCTCTTGATATGGCAGATGCTGACCGGTTTCCCCAGTTCGGGCTCCCCGTGGCGACACTTGTCCTCACAGGGCCGGGAACAGATGCGGCCCAGGACCCCGGGGAGGATATTGGCCATGCGGTTTATTTCATAGGAATCCCCGTATCGACCCTCGAACAGCGCCCTGATGTATGCGGGGATATTGGTGGAGGCGGGACAGGCCCCCTGGCACGGGACATTCCTGTCCATGTAGTAGAAGTCTTCCGGCTCCCTGGAAAAAATCGGATTTTCAGACATGGGTGCCTCCCGACGGGATGGTGAGTGTGCTAGGTTAATCAATCCAAGCGTCATAGTACAGGGGAAAGGAGAAATAATCAACGGGCATTCTCGCTGGTGTGTGATTCATGCTATTCGTTCTTCTTGAAATGGGGGCCCCTTCTTTTGAGGTGCATGAGATAATTTACGCTCACATCATGCGTGAGGAAATAACGCCTGGTAAAGGGATTGTATCCCAGGCCAGTGGCATCCTCAACCTGGAGTCCAAAGGGTTTTCCCCACCCGGACAATTCTTCCGGTTTAATAAACCTTGCGTATGTATGGGAACCGACCGGCAGGAGGTGGAGGATGTATTCCGCCCCGATGATGGCATAGAAAAACGATTTAACGCTCCGGGAGACGGTGGCGCAGATAAGGCTTCCGCCGGGGGCAAGGAGCTCTGCACAGGCGCGGATAATCGATCGCGGGTCCGGGACGTGCTCAAGGAGTTCCATGCAGGTGATGAGGTCGAATTGTTGTCCTCTCGAGGCCGCAATGGCCTCCACCGTCGTTTGCCGGTAATGGATGGCAAGGCCGCTTTTTTCAGCGTGGCGACGGGCCGCTTCAAGGGTCCGTGCTCCAAGATCAATGCCCGTGACCAGGGCGCCGGCCCGGGCCATTGCCTCACTCAGGATCCCTCCGCCGCAACCAACGTCCAGGACCCGGGCCCCCTCCAGTGGTGCGCGTGCCGAGATATATCCAACCCGCAGAGGGTTAATATCGTGGAGGGATTTCCTTTCTCCGTATCGATCCCACCAGCGGGAGGCTATTCGGTCAAATTTTGCTATCTCGCTCTGATCCACGTTTCTTGTTCCCGCCTGGCTCTGCTCCCCTGTCGGGACCGGGAAGGACCCGGCAGGGAAATGGATCCTCCTGCTTAGTGAAGCTTCGCCTTTTGATCCCAGAAGGGCAACGGCTATACCGTTGCTGAAAGAGCGGTACCTGATCCTGGTAAGCCCCTCTTCCCTGAAAATTTCCGAGAACTCAGCGGGCATAAGGACCGCCCGGATGGTTTCCGGCAGGCAGGTATAGGCGCGCCTGCTGCCGGTTATGAATCCTCCCAGGATAGGCATGACCCTGAAAGAGTAGTGATCATACAGTTGCCGGAACAGGACCCACACAGGCCTGGAGAACTCGAGGCAGAGAAACGTGCCTCCGGGTTTGAGGACCCGGATCATTTCGTGAAATGCCTTTTTGGGGTGCGTAATATTGCGCATGGCGAATCCCACCATCACCGTGTCGAAAGCATCATCGGGGAACGCGATTTGTTCAGCGTCTCCCTGTACATACTGTATGCGGCGGCGCGCCGCAGTGTTTGTCGCTTTATTGCGGCCGGCCGCGATCATCTTACGATTGATATCGTAGAGCACCACCCGCCCCGCTTGACCAACGGCCCGATCGGCGAGTATTGAGAGATCACCGGTACCTCCGCACACATCGAGGACCCGGTCTTCCGGGCGGAGCCCCGCCATGTTGATCGCACGGCGCTTCCAGAGATAATGGAGGCCAAAGCTCAGCAATGTGTTTGTGATATCGTATTTGTCGGCTACTGCGTCAAAATGCTTACAAACCCGATCGCGTTTTTCATTTTCACGCAGTTTTTCAAAACCGAATCTCGTCCACCCCTTCTGCCGCACCTGCTCATCCAGTTGCTCTAGTCGTCGCTCCCGGTCAAACCAGGGTCCTTTTCCATATGTATCCATTGGGTTTTGTTCGGGAGGCCGAATCATTTTGTCCACATGTTTCCCCCTGTTCCGACCAAACGAATGAGGGCGAACAGGATCAAGAGGGCCATTGGGTAGTAACTTGCCCGGTTAAAGAGCCGCATTACCTGGGGTCGTTCCCTGGTCCTGTACACGTTCAGGGCCGGCACGAGGAGCAGGAACACGCCAACGAGAAAGGAAGCCCCGAGGGAAAACCATACTGGCAAGAAGGGTTTCCTGAGCAACAGGAACGCGTTCATCACCAGAGTCATGACCGTACAGACAAGAACGAAGCGAGCCGAGACGTCCGGGCCGAACTGGACCGGGATTGTCCTTGCCTTCAGTATTCTGTTCACTTCCATGTCCGTCCAGTCGGCGGGGATATTCTGCCCCCCGATCTCCCAGAAAAAAAGCCACAGGAAAAGGAGCACAAGGAAAGCAGGCGAGGGTTGCGGGTCAACGGCAAATACTGCGGCCAAAGCACCCGAGGTCTTGACCACACCGCTGACGATACTCCGGAGCCAGCTTGTCCGCCACATAAGACAGTACATGGCCTCAAGGAAACAGCCGCCCACAAAGATGAGAACGCAGATTGGATTGAGGAGATATGCTCCCCCCAATGCAATCAGGGCCCAGCCAACGATCCAGGCCATGCTCTCTCCGAGTTTGAGCGTACCCTGGGCAAGCGGGTGGCGCACAATGAGGCCATCCAGGTACTTGTCATTGCCGGGGAAGGCGCCAAGGCGGATCCTTTCTCGATCAGGGCGATAGTCGATCACATCGTTCAGTGCGTAGACAGCGCTGTAACCCCCGAAAACGGTCAAAAGCCCCAGCAGGACGGTCCTCAAGGACGGAAATGTGCCGAGCCAGATCAAAGCGGCAAGGCAAGGGGTCGCCATGTCCAGCAGGGCGTGGGGAGTCCTGGAAAGGGCGAAAAAGAGGCTGAGCCGGGAAAGGCCAAGAAAGGTTTCCCGGGGAATATTGTGTTGTGTCATTTTCTAGATGGTATCCTCTGTCGTTAATGCATACTACTCCATTTGTGGTACTCTGGGCAATGGAAAGTGGGGAAAAAAATTTGGATAACGTCAAAGAAGCCGGGAAAAGGGGCGGCCTCATGGAAAGATAATCGAAACCAAATGTCAGGGAGATCGCAGCTGTTAGGGGATTGTTTCATAGGAGAACGCGCGCCGCGGCCCTGGCAGCCTCATAAAGGTATTGGGGAAAAAGTCCTCCCATGAGTATGAGAAGGATCAAGGTGGTGGTCAGCAGCTTTGCGGGAACAGAGAGGAAAATGGGGGGAAGGTTCTCGTCAGGCTCTAGGACGTAGGCCGCCTTTACTATCAGCGCGTAATAGTAAAGGGAGACGGCCACATTGGCCATGGCCGTAAGCACCAGGAAGAAATGCCCGCTTTTCATGGCGGCGGTGAAGAGGAAAAATTTCCCGGTAAAACCGATCGTGGGCGGGATTCCGCCCAAGCTGAAAACTCCGAGCATCAAGGCCGTGGCCAGGAGGGGCGATCGTCGGTGCAGGCCCGCCAGTTGAGCGATTTGCAGGTTGCTCCCGTCGGATGCCACTTTTACCACCACCAGGAAACAGGTGAAACTCGTCACCAGGTAGGCCGCCGCATAGAAGATGGCACCGGCGTAGCCGCTCAGGTTCCCGCTGAGGATGCCCACGAGCACGTACCCTCCCTGGGCAACGGCGGAATAGGCCAGCAGCCGCTTCATGTCCTTCTGGATAATGGCGGCTAGGTTTCCCAGAGTCATGGACGCGAGAGCCATTCCCTGGAGCACAAGGCCGAGATGGATATCCGGGCCGCCGATCAAGGCCACCATCCGGACGAGTATCGCTATTGCAGCCACCTTGGTGGTCGTCGCAATATAGGTCGTGACCTGGTTGGCAGCGCCCTGGTAAACCCCGGGGGCCCAGACATGGAAAGGGAAGAGGGCCAGTTTGAAGAAAAACCCGGACAGGGTGAACATGAGGCCGATGAATCCGATTGGTGTGGCGATCAGGAGCGGGCCAAGCCTACCCATTTCCAGGAGGGAGGTGGTGCCCACGGCCCCGAACAGGAGCGCAAGGCCGAAAAGCATGAGCGCGGAACAGCTAATCCCCACCAGGAAATATTTGATGCCGGCCTCCACGTGCACGCCTTCTCCCTTCCGCAGAGGCACGAGGACATAGAGGGGGTAGCTGGTAAGTTCCAGCGCGAGGTACAGGACCAACAGGTGGACGCTGCTCACGAGGATCATCATCCCGAGGGTGGAGGTGACCAGCAGAAAATAGAACTCTGCATGACGGGTTTCCCTGATGGTGTTCAGGTCGGAGCAGGCACAGACGGTCAAGAAAAAGCCGCAGGCGAACAGGGCCTTGAAGACCTGGGAGAAAAGATCAACCCGGTAGACCCCGGCAAAGAGGAGGCCTTCCCGGCGGACGGCAGCCACGGTGACAAGTACCCCGAGCGCCGCGATGAGCAGGACGAACCGGTGGAGCCGCCGTGGACGAGGTCCTTTCAGCATGGCCGCAAGAAACAGCAGGGCGGCCGCCAGCAGGAAAAAAAGCTCAGGAGTGCACGCTTCCCAGTTCATCAATGCAGCCTCCCTATGAGCGGAATCGAAGCTGTCTGTATCACGTCCAGCATGAGCCCTGGAAACAGACCGAACAGGAGCATGGTGACCGCGAGGATAAGCCGGGGGAGCCCTAGACCCAGGGAGAGGTCCGAAAGCGATGCAAATTTTTCATTCTCCGGTCCATAAAAGGTCTTCTGGATGACCCGCAGGAAGAAAAGGGCGCCCAGCACCAGGGCCGAAACAGCCAGCACACCCAGAACGGGATAGACCTTCAAGGTTGAAATGAATACCATGATCTCGGCCCAGAAGTTTGCAAATCCGGGAACCCCCATGCCCGCCAGGGAGCCAACGACGAAAAAGGTGGAAAGAATCGGTGCCTGCCTGCTGATGCCTCCCAACTCGGGAATCATCCGGGTGTGGGTTCGGTCATACAGGTAGCCTAAGGAAGAAAACAGGAGCGCGGTCATGATCCCGTGTGCAAACATTTGAAAGACCGCCCCGTTGAGTCCTTCCACGGTGAGGGTGGAGAGCCCGAGACCCACTATCCCCATGTGCGAGACACTGGAATAGGCTACTACGTACTTGAGGTCGGTCTGGCGAAGCCCGACCAGCACGCCGTAGATGATGCCGATGGTAGCCAGAATCGCCATAGGCTGGGACCAGAACTGCCAACCTTCCGGGCAGAGTGAAATGGCCACCCGGAGGATACCGAAAGCACCGAGTTTCATGAGCACGCCGGCATGAATCATGCTCACGGAGGTCGGAGCGGCCCCATGCCCTTCAGGAGACCAGGAGTGAAAGGGCCAGACGCCGGCCAGGATACCGAAGCCCAGGTAGAGCAGGAGGAATGCGAATTCTTGCTGGAACGGCGTAAAGGTGCCGGGCCGCATGAGGAGAATCAGGTTGAAGGTATTTGCACCCGAATGGACGGCGAGATAGATGATCGCCGGGAGAATGAGCGCGCTTCCCGCGAGCAGGTAAAGAAAAAGCTTCATGGCGCCGTATTCCCTGCGGGTGCTTCCCCAGACGGCGATGAGCGGATACATGGGGAACAATGAGACATCGTACCAGACAAAAAGGAAGAAGAGGTCCATGCTCATGAAAAAGCCGTAAACCCCGGTCACCAGCAGGATAAAGAAGGCGAAGAATTCCTTTACGCGTTCCTCCATTTCCCACATGGTGAGCACGCCGGTGAAAAAGATAATGCCCGTGAGAAGCAGGAGCGGCAGGTTAAAGCCGTCGACGCCGTTGAAATAGGAGATGCCGAGTGACTTGACCCAGGTTGCCTTCTCCACGAACTGGAGCCCTCCCTGCACCCGGTCATAGGCCAGGAAGAGATACAGGGCGACGAGCAGGGTGAGGCCGGATGTAGCCAGGCTGATCCATTTGATCAGTCCCTTGCGGTCTTCAGGGATGAAGAGGATCAGGAGCAGCCCCACTGCGCACGCCAGGAGGATCGTGGAAAGAAAGGGAAATGTTGCAAAAGCAATATTCACGGGTCTTTTTCCTTATCCGGTCAGGACAAAAATGAGTAGCAGGACCAAAACGGCGAACACGACCATGAGGTTGTACCGCAGGATCCCGGACTGGAGCAAAGAGACAATCCTCCCGGCGCCAATAGTCCCCCTGCTGAAACCGTCAATCCCGCCGTTGATCACCCTGCTTTCGCTCAACAGGGAGAGTCGCGAAAGGGTCCCGTCAATCACAAGCCGTACCGTCGCCCGGTAAAAGCGATCAATATACCATCGTTCAAGAAAAAAAACGTGCAGGGCCGGGAAACGCTCCACGAACCCCTGTTGCGAAGAACCCTTGCGGCCGAATTCAGCCCAGGCAAGGACCACGCCGAAAAGGACAAAAGCCACCGATCCATATGCGATCCACGCAAAGTGTCCACCGGCTTCTCCGGGAACCTGCCCCTTTCCGAGGAGGAACTCCTTGAAATCGTGGCCAAAAAATCCCAGCGCAAGAGTGATCCCGGCCAGGATAATGAGGGGCCATGCCATGATCCGGGAACCTGCCGAGCTGTGCTCCGCCCGCGACCGGGCGGATTTCCCGGTGTCTTCTTCACGGGGAAAAAGGATAACGAAGATGAGCCTGAACGCGTAGTAGGCCGTAAGGAAGACCCCCAGGAGGCCTGCTGCCGGCCACAACGGATTGTGGAGCCCGGCAAGGGCAGTCATGATTGCCTCTTTGCTGAAAAACCCCGAAAGGGGAGGGACCCCTGCCAGTGCTCCTGCGGCGATGATCATGGTGATCATGGGGGTCTTGAATTTTCGTCCACCGGCCTTGGCGATTTCAAACATATCGTTGGTGCCGAACCGGTGGATCCAGACGCCCGAACAAAGGAAGAGGAGTGCCTTGAAGGCCGCATGGGTGGTCAGGTGAAAGGTACCTGCATACAAGCTGCCGGCGGCCAGGCCCATGATCATGAAGCCCAGTTGGCTGATGGTAGAATAGGCCCATACCTGCTTGATGTCCCGGTTGACCATGGCCATGGTGGAGGCCATGAGCATGGAGCAGGTGCCGATGGCCATGAACACGGTCATGGCGGTTTGCGAGTGGCTGAAAAAAGGAAAGAGGCGCGCGAAGAGATAGACCCCGGCCGCCACCATGGTGGCCGAATGAAGCAGGGCGCTTACCGGGGTGGGACCTTCCATGGCATCGGGAAGCCAGGTGAGGAGGGGAAACTGGGCGCTCTTCCCGATAATCCCTCCAAACAGGAGCAGGGCCGAAATGGTAATGACACCGGGGGACAGGCGTGTGGTTACCTCGGCGCTGTTCAAGGCCAGGATGTCCAGGTTGCCGAAACGGCTGAGAAGCACGGCCAGGCCGATGAAAAGCGACACATCCCCGAGCCGCGTCATGACAAAGGCCTTTTTTCCCGCCTGGGTGGCGCCGAATTTTTCGTACCAGAACCCGATGAGGAGATAGGATGAAAGTCCCACCAGTTCCCAGAAGACGTACAGTTGCAGCAAAGAGGACGAGAGGCTCAGGCTCATCATGGCCCAGGCGAAAAGGCTGAGGAACGAGTAGTAGCGTGAAAAGCCGGGATCACCGGCCATGTATCCGATGGAATATACCTGCACCAGCAGGCTGATCAGGGCTACCAGGGTCAACATGAGCAGGCTGGTGTGATCGAGCAGGAATCCGAACGGGACGCGGACGTGGCCGGAAATGAGCCAGGTGGTTGCGTACTGGATCGGGGCTTCCATATGGTGGTGGATGGCGAGGAGCGCCATGGCACAGGCCAGGGATGCGCCGCCCGTTCCGATGGAGAGACCGGCCGATAACCGGGGATGGGAACGGGTGAAGCAGAAGATGATCACAAATGAGAACAGCGGCGGCAACAACGCCAGGGCGGTCAACAGGAAAGACGCACGCTCAGAAAGAAAGGCAATCATGACCTGCCCCCGGCTGATGAAAAGATGAAATTCGTATCCAGGATGATCATCACCATTTCAGAAGGTTAAAGGTTTCGGAATCCAGTGAATCGGCCTGCCGGTGGGCGGTCACCAGCAATGCCATCCCGACCGCGACTTCCGCCGCGGCAACGCCGAACAGAAAAAGCACGAAAATCTGACCGTCGAGGACGTGCCACTTCAGTGACGCCCCCACAAAGGCGATGGCACCGGCATTCATCATGATTTCCACGCCGATGAGGGTCATGATCAGATTCCTCCTCACCAGGATGCAAACGAGTCCCAGGAAGAAGGTCATTCCCGCGAGCACAAGGACATGGCCATAGAGGACAATCATACGGTATCCTCCCCTTTTTCGTCTTCTTTTCCCCTTCCCAACTGGATGGCGGCCACCAGGGCCACCAGGAGCAGGAAAGAGATGATTTCCACTGCCAGCCAGTGTTTCTGAAAGACGATGCGGCCGAATACCGCCGGCATGACCGTGGCAATTTCCAGGGGGTTGCTGCTGAGGTGCCCCCTGAAAAAAATGAGCGTGAGGGACACAAGAAAAGCACCGGCCACGAGGAGTCCGGGCCCCCATCCCCGCAGAAAACTGTGACGCACCGAAGACTGTTCCGGCCTGAGCATCATGATGACGAAGAGGAACAGCACCATGATGGCCCCGGCATAGATGACAACTTCCAGGATAGCCAGGAACGGCGCTCCCAGGAGGGAGAAGAGGACGGCAGTCCCCAGGAAGGAGATAATCAGGGAGACAACCGCATGAACCATGTTGCGGCGGGTGATGGCGAATCCTGTGGCACTCAGGATAACGGCGCCGAGGGCGTAAAAGAGGATTGCTGAACCGGTCATGGCAGATTGCTCCTTGGGTTTACGGGCGGTTCCTCATTGAGGTGCGAGCCCTTCGAACTTGCTCCGGTGGTAATCCCTGTGTACCGGTAGAAGTTGTATCCACGGTCCCTGCCCCCGTGGTCCACCAGCAGGTCCTCCTTTTCAGCCACCAGGGTCAGGACGTCATACTGGCACGTTTCAAAATCGGAAGTCAACTGTATGGCAAGGGTTGGGCACGCCTCTTCGCAGAAACCGCAGTAAATGCACCGGGCGAAATTTATCCGGAACCAGGGGGCCCATCGCCGTCCGTCTTCCCGTTCCGCCGATTCCATGGAGATACAGCTCACCGGGCAGACGGCGGAGCAGAGATAGCAGGCGACACAGCGCTCTTCCCCGTCCGGGTCACGGGTCAGGATGATCCTCGCCCTGGACCGTTCGGGGAGCGGACGTTTGAATTCCGGGTATTCTTCGGTGACCGGCCTGCGAAAGAGATGCCTGAGGGTGGTGACAAATCCTCCCGCCAGTCCGTTTATTCCCTGCATTATCTTGTGGTAATACATTCAATTGCCCTTTTGTATGATCTCATCTGCAACTCTCTTGCGATTTTTGTGTACTTTGAAGTTCAAGAATTCACAAAACCCGGAACAGGCTATACTCTTCCTTCTTCGATTCCGAGTCTCCCGGGCTGGTATTTTCAGTGACTTATCCACGGGGGAGCATCGCCCCCTCCGCATTCCAGTCCTCAGGAAAAAGCGCCCTGAGGACCTGGCTGCGGCTTCCCCCACAGATAAGTCACGAAAATACGAAGCCCTCCCAACAGTCATGAAGAAAAAAGAGCATATCCTGTATCCTCAGATTGCCGTTTCCGCAGGAACGATGTTCACCCCTTCATGAGCAGGATCACCCCGCCTGTCAGCACAATGTTGATCAGCGCGACGGGAACGAGGACCTTCCATCCCAGGTTCATGAGCTGATCATACCGCACCCGCGGGAGCGTTCCCCTGATCCAGATCATGACAAAGACCGTGAGAAAAACTTTTATGAAGAACCATGCCAGGGGCGGCAGGATGGGCCCGCGCCATCCGCCCAGGAAAAACACGCTCACCAGCGCCCCCAGAGAGATCATGGTAATATATTCTCCCAGGAAAAAGAGCCCGAAACGCATGCCGCTGTATTCCGTGTGATACCCGGCCACCAGTTCATTCTCGGCCTCGGGGAGATCAAACGGGATGCGTTTTATCTCCGCAACGGCGCTGATGAAAAAGACGGCGAAGGCCGCGGGCTGCAAAACGATAAAGGGCCAGCGTGCCTGGGCCGAAACAATGTCCACCAGGCTGAAGGAGTGGGCGAGCATGACAACGGGGACCAGGGAGAGCCCCAGGGAGAGTTCATAGCTGATCATCTGTGCCGCGCCCCGAATACCCCCCAGCAGGCTGTACTTGGAATTGGAGGCCCAGCCGCCGAGGGCCACACCGTAGACCCCGAGGGAGGAAAGGGCGAGGACATAGAGCAGGCCCACGTTGAGATCCGAGATAACCATGGGGATCCTCCTGCCGAGGACCACCAGGTCCTTCCCGAATGGCACCACGGCGAAGATCAGCAGGGCGGTGAGCGCCACCGCGGCGGGCGCGAACAGGAACAGGATCCGGTCCGCCCCGTCGGGAACGGTATCCTCTTTTGTCAGGAGTTTCACAATATCCGCGAGGGGCTGCATCAAGCCGAAAGGGCCCGCCCTGTTTGGCCCCAGCCGTATCTGGATCCTCCCCAGGAGCTTTCGCTCCACGTATACCAGCCACCCGGCCACAAACAGGAGGACTGCCAGGGTGATCCCGAGCTTTACGAGGAGGAGGACGATTCCAATGATCCAGTCGAACATGGGTTATCTCTTTTTCCGTTTTATGCTTTTTTTTAATATGGCTGACGGGATTCGAGAGATTCGATCCCAGTCCAGTTGACGATGCAAGGGGAGGATCATGATACCCCTGGCCATCTGCTCCGTGACCTCCACTTCCATTTCCAGTCGTACCCCGTCCACGGGCAGGGCGATTGTATCTCCGGCGGCAATCCCCATATCCGCGGCATCCCTCGCGTGCAAGGTTATCGTGGGCGGATTCTCAGCCTGTTCGGCGATGGAGGAATAACGGGAGAGTTCCTCTGTACCGAAGGTCCAGTCCACCAGAAGCACGGTGAGGGCCTCCGGAGGGGCCGCACACGCAGTCAGGGAGAAATTCTCAGCGGAAAAGACAGGTGTACGGTCTTGTTTTTGGACCAGTCGTACCCCGTCGGTCCCGTGATCGTCCGGATCGGTCACGGTAACCCCAATGCCTCTTTCCTCCAGGAATTCCCAGAAATCTCCCGAACCGGTTTTCCCCTCAGTTCCTGAAAGTTTTGAGTCAATATCAGTCACTACCCGGGAAGCGTTCCTGGCATCTCCGCCCGGTATGTGGTCCTGAAAGGTCCGCGGGGGGTGTGCTCCGTGGCGCACCTGGGCGAGGGAGATTCCGCCCTGGTAGGCGGGCCATGTTTCCTGGACCCTTCCCTCCTGGTTTGCGTAGCGGCCCCTGGTTTCGAAAGTCGTGCGGGTGGGCAGCACAATGTTCGCCATACGGATGACCGGGGAGGGAAGATAGTCCAGCGTTGCCAGGAGATCCAGCTTCCCAAGCGCGTTGCGCAGCCGTTCCTGATCAGGAAAACGTGCAAAGGGGTCATTTTCAACGAGCAGTAATGCACGTGTATCTCCCTTTTCAATGCATTCAAGGAGATGTTCCCGGGGGTCTTGCGGGGGAGAAAGGATCGCGGCCCCGAAAGCATTGGCTCCCTCAAGCACATAAAAGAGGCCCGTGTCCGGCTTCTCCTGTTGCAGCAGGAGTGCGAGATCGGCAGCCAAAGGGGGAACGGTTTCCGGCACGATGTTCGTTCCGCAGACAATGACCGGCCTCCTGCTCTCCCGGAGTCCCCGGGCAAGGAGGGTGATTTGTTCTGTGAGGTCTTGTTTTTCCGGAGCAATGCCGCGTGCGTGGTCATAGAACTGGAGAGGGCGGGTTCCCATGCGTTCTATTGCGTCCCGGTGCAGCGCGCGGGTAATAAGCGCGGAGAGAGCCAAATACAAGGACCGGGGGTGCACCGGGACGTGGTGAAAATCAGCAGGGAGAACAACAGGCCTCGGGTCCAGGACGGCAAGGGTCGCGCCCCGGCGCTGTGCCTGCCGCATGGACAGCGCCAGCATGGGCGCCTCATTGATGGGGTCCACGCCCACTGCCAGGATGAAGTCGGCCTCTTCAAGGTCTTTCATGGAAACCGCCAGAGTGCTGTCCAGTCGTGATGCGGCGCTCCTGGCCTTCCGCTCCGTGGCGGGATCCAGGAAGAACCGTGGCTCCGGCCAGCCCTGATTACGGCACAGAGCCACAAGCCGGGCCTGGGTCTCCAGGCTGTTCCGTACGGAGCCAAGGCAGGCAATGGCTTGAGAACCGCTTCTTTCCACGATCTCGCCAAGCCTTTCCGCCGTTGTACGCAGCGCCGCATCCCAGGAGGCTTCCCTCCCATCCACCCGTGGCCGGCGCGGTCGGTCAACCCGGTTGGCATACTGGTATCCGTAACGTCCGCGGTCGCACATGAAATAGCCGTTTACCTGCCTGTTCAAACGGGCCTCCACGCGCACCAGTTCGCGGTACCGACCGCTGGCGACGATATTGCACCCCAGGGAGCAATGGAGGCAAAGAGAAGGGGCCCGTTCAAAATCCCAACGTCTTCCCTTGAAGCGGGACGGCTTGTCCGTAAAAACCCCGGTCGGACAGATGTCCACAAGATTTCCGGAAAAAGGGCTGGACAGCGGCCCTTCCTCGATTCGCCCGAAATATATCCGGTTTGCTATGCCGAGGGCGCCCAGGTCGTGATAACCGGCATATTCCTGGTAAAAACGGCGGCAGCGCCAGCAGTGAATACAGCGGTTCATTTCGTGCTGTATAAACGGCCCCAGATCCTGGTCCCGGTATGTCCGTTTTTTCCCCTTGTACCGGCGGATGCCGTGGCCGCCGGAGACGGTTTCATCCTGGAGCAGGCAGTGGCCTCCCTCGTCACAGACCGGGCAGTCATGGGGGTGGTTCAACATGAGACATTCAACGATCCATCTGCGGAAGGCAACTGCCTCGGGGGCATCGGTTGAAACCACCATGCCGTCCTCTGCCTCCACCATGCAGCTCATTTCCAGCCCCTTGACCGGCCCTTCGTTGAACAGGACCGCGCACATGCGGCATGCCCCCAGGGACCCCAGTGCGGGGTGATAGCAGAACCGGGGGATCATGATCCCCAGCCGCTCGGCCGCGTCAATGACCTTGGTTCCTTGAGGGACACTGATTTCGCGGTGGTCGATGATCAGTTCCGGCATGATTCTCCTATTCCCCCGACCGGCCAGGAACGAGTGGAAGCGCAAGGGCACCCTTTCCGGCTGATGTGCGCATGAATTTCGTCCGGGAAGGCGTTCAGCAGCGCATGGACGGGGGCGGCCGCGCCTCGGGCGAAGGCGCAGTATGCGTGAGTCATGAAGCGGGTCATGTCTTCAAGCATGGGGATGAAGGATTCCTCCCCTTCTCCACCCTCAATGCGGTGCAGCAGATCCCTCAGGTAAGGCAGCCCTTCCCGGCAGGGTGTGCAGAACCCGCAAGATTCCCGGGCAAAATATGCGATGAGATTGAGGGTTGCACCAACCAAACAGGTCTGCTGGTCAAAAATAATGACGGCACCTGTCCCCAGCCGGTTCCCAATGGCCTTGAGGGAATCAAAATCCATGGGGATATCGTAGTGCTCCTTTGTCATGAACCCGGAGGATGCACCACCGGGGAGACAAGCCTTGAAGGTGCAGCCCGGCAGCATGCCGCCCGCGTGCGATTCGATTATTTCGGAGAGCGGCGTTCCCATGGGGGCTTCGTAGCATCCCGGCTTGCGCACTTTTCCCGAAACACAGTAGAGTTTTGTACCCCCCTCGCGTGTTGTTTGGGAGAGCGATTTGAACCAGGCGGCCCCTTTGCGCACGATGTGCGGTACAAAGGCGAGCGTCTCCACGTTATTGACAATAGTGGGCTGTCCCCAAAGGCCATGCTGTACCATGTGGAATGTCTTGTCGGGATGTGGTCTCATTCCCTGGATGGCGGTGACCTGGGCCGACGCTTCCCCGCAGATATATCTGCCTCCGCTCCGGTGCACTTCTATATCGAAGTCGAAGCCGCTTCCGAGTATGTTTTTTCCCAAATATCCTGTCTGCCTGGCTTCTTTCACCGCCTGTTCCATGACCCTGGCCTGGGTCTCGTAAGAAGGCCGGATGAATTCGATTCCCTTCTGGGCGGAAACCGCGTATCCGGCAAGGATGATTCCCTCTATGACCGTGTGAGGATTGGTCTGGATCAGAAAGCGGTCCTTGAATGTGCCCGGTTCCATCTCATCGCCGTTGGCGAGAATATACCGTGGAAAAGGTGCATCTTCCCTGATCCCGTCCCACTTGCGCCCGGTCGGAAAGCCGGCGCCGCCGCGACCGCACAATCCGGAGTCAATGATCACCTGTCGGAGCTCTGTGGGTGACCATTCCCGGAGGACCCGCGCGAGGGCTTCATAGCCGC
>Ga0315540_10000353_pt1 | contig 25691 bp, 30 predicted proteins | sample SalMarSW160110MG_FD_203677 | JGI IMG/M metagenome (GOLD analysis project Ga0315540, IMG submission 203677) | Salt marsh sediment microbial communities from the Plum Island Ecosystem LTER, Massachusetts, United States - Salt Marsh Sediment SW1601-10 ...
TTCGGCGGCGCGCACTTTGGTTGCCATGCCACCGCTGCCCAGTCCACTGCTGCTGGCACTGCTGGCGGCCTCACGCAGGCCGCCGTGCCCGGCGTCCGCGTCGGCAATCAGGCGGGCATCGGGATTGACGCGGGGATCACAGTCAAACACCCCGGCCTGGTCGGTGAGAATAACCAGCAGATTGGCCTCCACCAGGTTGGCCACCAGGGCAGCGAGCGTGTCGTTGTCGCCAAAACGCAATTCCTCGCAGGCGACTGTGTCGTTTTCATTGACCACCGGCACCACGCCCATATCAAGCAGCTTCCTGAGCGTGCTCCGGGCGTTGAGATAGCGGGTCCGGTTGGTGAGGTCGTCGTGGGTCAACAGCACTTGTGCAGTGTGCAGATCGTGCTGTTTGAAATTGGACTCATAGGCCTGCACCAGACCCATCTGTCCGACAGCGGCTGCCGCCTGGAGCGAGACCAGTTCGCGCGGACGTTTTGACCAGCCGAGGCGATTCATGCCTTCGGCCACGGCGCCGGAGGACACCAGCACCACCTCGCACCCTTTGCGGCGCAACGCGGTCATCTGCTCGACCCAGTCGTGGATGGCACCGTGGTCCAGCCCGCGGCCGTTGTTGGTGAGCAGCGAACTGCCGATCTTGATGACCCAGCGCCGGGCGCCGCCAACCTGGGTGCGCGATTGTCTACCGGTCATGAGTCGGGCGTCTCGCTCACTTGCTGTTGTTCAAGGTACTCCATGATGGCAAACACCAACTGCTGGGTCCCCTGTTGTGACACTGCCGCGGTTTCGAACACCGGACCCCGCCAGTCGAGACGTTCGACAATCGACCTGCAACGGCCCTGGCGTGCGTCTTCGGGCAACAGATCGACCTTGTTCAGCACCAGCCAGCGCTCACGCCCGCCCAACTCCGTGTTGAATTTTTCCAGCTCACCGACCACCATGCGCACACCGTCGACCGGGTCGCTGCCATCCAGGGGCGCGACATCCACCAGGTGCAGCAACAGGCCGGTGCGCGACAGGTGCTTGAGAAACTGTATACCCAGACCGGCACCATCGGCAGCGCCTTCGATCAGACCCGGAATATCGGCCACCACAAAACTGCGGTGCGCCGCCACCCGTACCACCCCGAGATTGGGATAAAGCGTGGTGAAGGGATAGTCGGCCACCTTGGGCCTGGCCGACGAAATCGCACGGATCAGGGTGGACTTGCCCGCATTGGGCTTGCCCAGCAGGCCGACGTCGGCCAACAGCTTCAGCTCCAGCCTCAGGGTGCGCTGCTCGCCGGGCGTACCGGGCTTGGACTGGCGCGGGGCGCGGTTGGTCGAACTCTTGTAACGCGCATTGCCGAGGCCATGAAACCCGCCGCGCGCCACCAGCATGCGTTGCTGGTCCCGGACCAGGTCCCCCAGCAGTTCACCGGTGTCTTCATCGTAAACCAGGGTACCGGCCGGCACCCGCACTTCCAGATCCTCGCCGCTCTTGCCGGTACAGTTCCGTCCCGCACCGTTTTCACCGCGCCTGGCCCGGAAGCGACGGTCGTAGCGAAAATCGGCCAGCGTGTTCAGACCCACATCGGCCAGCAGGTAGACGCTCCCGCCGTCACCACCATCGCCGCCGTCGGGTCCGCCCTTGGGGATGAATTTTTCGCGGCGAAAGCTCACGCAGCCGTTGCCACCGTCACCGGCTTTGACATCAATAGTAGCTTCGTCGACGAATTTCATGGTGCTACAGGTTCACGCGTTTTACAGAAATATACCAGACATAAAAAAGCCCCGTACCGGGACGGGGCTTTGTGTCGAGACCGGCTGACGGTCAGGACGAAACCACGTCCACAAATTTGCGGTTCTTTGGACCGCGGGTAACGAACCGGATAACACCGTCGGCCTTGGCAAACAGAGTGTGATCCCTGCCACACCCGACATTCACACCGGGGTGGAAGCGGGTACCGCGCTGACGCACGATAATATTGCCTGCCACCACGTCCTGGCCGCCATAGAGCTTCACGCCAAGGCGCTTGGATTCTGAATCGCGACCGTTACGGGTACTACCACCGGCTTTTTTGTGTGCCATTGCTGTCTACCTCAAACTCAGGCACTGATGCCCGTGATTTCCAGTTCAGTGAAGGCCTGGCGATGACCCTGGCGCTTCATATGATGTTTACGACGATGGAACTTGATGATCTCCACCTTGTCTCCACGGCCGTGCGCTTTGACTTGCGCGGTTACCTTACCGCCCTCGAGGACCGGTGCACCGATTTTGACGTCAGCGCCGTCAACAACCATCAACACCCGGTCGAGTTCTACACTGTCGCCTTCAGCGGCGTCCAGCTTTTCAACCCGGAGCTTGTCGCCCTGGCTGACGCGATATTGTTTTCCGCCAGTTACAATAACTGCGTACATGGCTGATTCTCCAAACCTACAGCACCCGAAAGAGGCGCAATTCTATAGATTCTCCCGGTTTGGGTCAAACGCTGTAGTTTCTGGTACCATGCGCCGTTCGCGGCTAGACTAGGCTGTAAACACCAACCGACGCGGATTTGTTGAGCCCCAGTTGACAAATGCAGGAAGTCCTTGAAAAACAAAAAGTAAGTCTGGATATCGAAGATATCCGACAGCTGGTGCGCGCTGATATTCAGGCGGTCGACCGCCTCATTCTGGAGCGTCTGCGCTCGGATGTCGCGCTGATCAACGAGCTCGGACGCTACATTATTAATAGCGGTGGCAAGCGCCTGCGGCCCTTGCTGGTGCTGCTGGCCGCGCGCGCCTGTGGCTACCAAGGGCACGACCATATCGAACTGGCCGCGGTCATCGAATTCATCCACACCGCCACCCTGCTGCACGATGATGTCGTCGATGCGTCGGATCTGCGCCGCGGCAACCAGACCGCCAACGCCATCTGGGGTAACGAGGCGGCTGTTCTGGTGGGCGACTTTCTCTATTCCCGTTCCTTCGAAATGATGGTCAGCGTCGGCAGCATGCGGGTCATGGAGATCCTCTCGCATACGACCAACGTGATCGCCGAGGGCGAAGTGCTGCAACTGCTCAACTGCCACGACCCGGACACCACGGAAGACCGCTATCGCGATGTCATCCGCTACAAGACTGCCAAGCTGTTCGAAGCGTCCGCCCACCTGGGCGCGGTGCTCGGCGGACAGCCGCAACACGTAGAACAGGCCATGGCCCGCTTCGGCATGCACCTGGGCACAGCCTTCCAGTTGATCGACGATGCGCTGGACTACGGCGCCTCCAGCGAAGACATCGGCAAGAATATCGGCGACGACCTCGCCGAAGGCAAACCCACCCTGCCCCTGATCCACGCCATGCGCAACGGGACCCCGGAGCAGGTCAAGGCGATCCGCACAGCGATTGAAAAAGGCGGGCTCGAGGGGATCGACACGGTCATGGCGGCAATTGAATCAACCCGGGCCATCGCGTACACTGCCCAATCCGCGCAGGACGAGGCGGATCTGGCCATCGAGGCGCTGGCCGAATTGCCGGCCGGGCCCTACAAAGAGGCCCTGTACGGCCTGGCCGATTTCTCGGTCAATCGCAGTTACTGAATAATCGGGGCGTAGCGCAGCCTGGTAGCGCACTTCGTTCGGGACGAAGGGGTCGGAGGTTCAAATCCTCTCGCCCCGACCATTTCAGTGATGGTGTTTACCGGTCATATAGGTAACACTTTCCCGCGTACGGTAGCAGACTGACACCGCGGGCGTTCGGATTCCCGGCCGGACAAACAACGTCCGGCGTTCGCCGGGACAAAGGTCCACCGGACCTTCGTCGCATTCCGGTTCACCCTCTCGCCCCGACCATTTCAGTACTGCAACACCCCCTACCTTGCCACGCTATTCGCCAAGGCACTCGAGAAAGGTATTGATGTTCTTGTTGATCTCCTCTTTTGTGCTCTCGGGCATTTTGCTCACCAGCTGATTACAGCGTTCGATCTGTTCCTGGTCCGGCGGCTGCGAACGGTTGTAGCGGTACAGCACGTAGGTGAGCAACCCCGTCACCACGATCAGATAGACAACCAGCTTCTTATTCATTTTCATCGTATTCCGCTCTGCTCCGTTACGCCGTAGCCGCGTGATCGATCAGCACATCGATGCCGGCGTCGCACTGCAGGCCCGCAACCGGTAGCGGCTCATCATTGCGCCAGCGATGCACCGCGTCCCGTTTGCTTGCACCGCTGACAAGCAACAGCATTTCACGCGTCTGGCCCAAGGTGCCGAAGTTCAGACTGATACGCTCGGGCGGCGGCTTCGGCGCATCCTCGACGGGTACGACCAGGCGAGCCGTATCGTGGTGATGACCGGGGAACAGGCTCGCTGTGTGACCGTCTTCGCCCATACCCAGCAGGACCATGTCGAATGGCAGAACGGCTTCGATCACCGCCTCGTAGTCGCGCGCACCCTGTGCGGCGCCACGTTCGGCCGGTATCCAATGGACCTGGTGGGGCGCGATCGGGGACTGCGCCAGCCAGGCCTGTTCGATCATCCTGCTGTTACGTTGCGCATCATCGGCGGGCAGGCAGCGTTCGTCGCCGAGATACAGTTCCCAGCGCGCCCAGTCGGCGTCGCTGTCGGCAAGTTGCCGGTAGGCGCGCTCGGGCGTGCTGCCACCGGCCAGCACCACGCGGAACACGCCGTGCCGGGCAATCGCCGCGTCGGCGGCCAACAACATGCGCCGCACGGTTTCCGCGGCGATAGCGGCCGCGTCGGGAAGATGGTGCCAGCGCACAGCCGGGGGATTCACTGTTTGTTTCATGGCTCGCCACTATCAGTTCCAAGGGTCGCCCAGTTTACCGCAAATCGGTGGCCGTCCACGCCCCGATCGGGTATAACCGCCCAGACACGACAGGGATCGCCTGTTGTCGCTACACCGCCCGGCAACCCGTATCGATTCACCGCTAGCGCCCAACCGGCACCGAGAAGAGATGCATCGTTTAGCTTACCTGTTCCCGATAGGCCTGTTTTTTTTCCACTGGATAGCGGCCGCGGACATCGCGGTGAACGACGACGCGGGGCGCCGTGTGGCGCTGGAGAAACCGGCGCAGCGCATTGTCAGCCTGGCACCGCATACCACCGAGCTGCTATTCGCCGCCGGCGCCGGCAGCCGGATTGTGGGCGTTGTCAGCCACAGCAACTACCCGCCCGAAGCCCAACACCTGCCGGTAGTGGGCAGCGCCGGCAATCTCAGCCCCGAAGCGATCGTGGCGCGACAACCCGATCTGGTCGTGGCGTGGAAAAGCGGCAATGTCGCTACCCAGGTCGAGCAGCTGATCAATCTCGGCATCCCCGTGTTTTACAGCGAACCACGTCGCCTTGAAGACATTGCCACCAATCTGCAGCGTCTCGGCAGGTTGTCCGGAACCAGCGCAGTAGCCGAAGCCACTGCGCGCGAGTTTCGCGCCGACTACCGGCAGCTCATCCACGACTACTCGGGCAGGACGCCGGTACGGACGTTTTACCAGATCTGGGATCAGCCGTTGATAACGGTGAACGGTGCCCACCTGATCAGCCAGCTGATCACACTGTGTGGCGGCGAGAATATTTTTGCCGCACTCGACACGCTGGCGCCGGTTGTCAATCGCGAAGCGGTACTGGCGGCCGACCCGCAGATCATCATCGCCAGCGGCAAAGCCCGCGAACGGCCGGACTGGCTGGAACGCTGGCAGACGTGGCCGCAGGTCTCGGCAGTGCGCAATCAGCAGTTATATGTCATCGATCCGGACCTGATCCAGCGCCAGGCCCCGCGCATCCTCGGCGGCGCAAAAATCATGTGCCGGCAAATCGAGCGGGCGCGCCAAGCCCTGCGCGAGGAGGCCAAGGTTCCCCGCTAGCCCCAGGGATACAGCCGAGGCACTTACAGCAACACCCTCACTGCGGGCCTGGTACCGAGATATTGGTTCCCCGCCGCGCTCGTCTTTGTCGGAATCCCCGGAGCTTGTCGAACCCGGGCGATCGTAGCGAGCATGGTGCGAGCGCGTGGTAGAGCGTTGCCAGACCCGACAGGCTCCTAGGTGTTTTTCCCGTGCTGCCAGAGCACGTCCGGCACGCCTTCGGCATTGTTCAGGCTGCGAGCCATGACAAACAGCAGGTCGGACAGCCGGTTCAGATAACGCAACGTCGCCGCGTTGATGGTTTCTTCACGCGCCAGGCTGACTACGCGACGCTCCGTGCGTCGGCAGACCGCGCGCGCCAGGTGACAGACAGCCGCGGCCGGCGTACCACCGGGCAGAATGAACTCCTTGAGCGGCTGGAGCGGCGCGTTCAACGCGTCCAGGCATTGTTCCAGGCGTTCGACCTGCCGGTCGGTGACGACACTGCGCCCCGGTATGCACAGCTCGCCGCCGATATCGAACAGGTCGTTCTGGATATCACTCACTTCCCGGCCTATCTCGTCGGGCAGTGAACACGCGGCCAGCTGGCCGATGACACTGTTGAGCTCGTCGACGCTGCCGAACACCTCGACCCGCAGGCTGTCCTTGTCGATACGCGATCCATCACCCAGCCCGGTCGTTCCGTCGTCCCCGGTACGCGTGTAGATTTTTGAGAGTCGGTGTCCCATCTATCGGTTCCTGTTGTTCGGCCGGTATCGACCCGACGCGGGCTTTACTTACAGGCTGGCCGTGAATCCCAGCAGGTAGTTGCGCCCCAGCGCCTGAAAGCCATCAGCGGGTTCGTAGTTCGCATCGAGGATGTTATTGACGCGCGCCTCCAGGCGCAACGCGGGACGCACCTGGTAGGTCAGCGCGGCATTGAAAACCGTGTAGTCCCGCGCATCGATCACCGCTGCGGTGGTGCGATCGATATCCTTGCGCTTGCCGACATAGTCAACGCCCAGGTACAGGCCGGTTTTGTCCGTGGGCGTATAATTGATATCAGCACTCGCCTTATTTCGCGGGCGTCTCAGCAACGGACGATCACTGTTATCGCTCACCTCGGCGTCGGTAAAAGTATAGTCGATGCGCATCGACAGGCGCGTGCCGATGTCGGTGGACACGAACGCCTCGACACCGCTCAAATGCACCTTGTTGATATTTTCCGAGGTACTGTTGAAGCCCGGGTCAAAGACCGTCTCAATGAGATTCTTGATGTCGTTCCTGAAATAGGTCGCGCCGACCGTCACCCGGTCTGCCATCAGGGCCTGTTCCACCCCCAGGTCCCAGGCGAAGTTCTTTTCCGGCTCCAGATCGGGGTTTCCGCGGTAGGCGGAACCAAAATTGTTCGGTGTGAAACCGAAGAGTTCGAACAATGACGGTGCCCGGAAGCCCGTGCCGACACTGCCGCTAAAACGCGTCGCGGTCGGTTGGTATCGGTACACGCCGGTTAGCCGGTAGGTCAGTTCCGTGCCGAAGTCGTCGCGATCGTCCAGGCGCAGGCCGGCAGTCCCGAACACGCGTTCGGCGAAACTGAACTGGTCCTGCAGGTAGGCGTAATTGGTGCGCTCGCTCGCCCGGGAAAGTTCCTCGACGACAAACCCGCCGAAATCGGAAAAGCCGCCGTTGTTCATGCTTTCTTTCTTGGTACCGCCGCCCAGCGTAAGCGTGTGCGCCTCGCTCAGATACACGTCATTGTCCAGACTGAACTCCAGGGTATCGCCCTGGAAACGGGTGTGTTGCAGCGTCTCGGACGGGTCGCTTCTCGGATTGTTGTTGCGCCGGTTGTAGTCCGTGTAGGACACCGCCGCACTGGCATCCCAGCGGCCGTCGAGCAAGCTTGCCCTGGATTCACCGCGCAGGAAGTATTCGCGGTTTTTCACTTCTGCGTTGGGATCTTCGATGGTACCGAAACCCACCTCCGGGTCTATCTGCTGCTTGTCATTGATGTAACGGCCCAGCAGGGCGAAATCCAGCGTTTCGTTGGCCGCAAGCCCCAGCCGGGCCGACAGCGTGCTGTTGCTGTATCGGTCGGCTTCGGACGGCAAGCCGTTGCGCAGTCCCTCCGGCGTCACCGAACTGGCATGGGTTTTAAGGTGCGTGCCGCTGACAGAATAGTCGACGCGGTCCTGCGACCCGAGCATCGCCAGTTGCTGGTAGTAACTGGTGTGGTTGCCCCCCTGCAAGCTCAGCGTGGCGCGCGGCCGGCCTTCCCCCTTGCGGGTAATGATGTTGATGACGCCGCCAATGGCGTTTGCGCCGTAAAGGGTGCTTTGCGGGCCACGCACGACTTCGATTCTTTCCACGTTATCCAGCATCAGGCTGGAAAAATCCACGGCGCCGATCGGGCTGCTGGGGTCGGAAATATTGATACCGTCCATCAGCACCAGCGTGTGCGAAGAGCTGGCGCCACGGATGAACACCGACGTTTGCTGTCCGGGGCCGCCGGCCTGCACGACATCCAGGCCCGGCACCATGCGCAGCGCTTCGGCGACTGTCTTGTACTGCCTGCGGCGGATCTCGTCCGCGGAGATGACCGTGACCGAGCTGCCGATCTCGCTCTCGGGCGTGGCAATTCGGGTTGCAGTGACAACAATCGGGTTCTGTTCAGCAAATGCGCCGAGCGGCAGGTACAGGGTGATAAGCAGAACACCGGCGAGCCGGGCCGGCAGTTTGGGACATGTATGCATGGACGTCTTCCTGTCGCCGCGCGCACACCCGCGCGCACGGACATCCTTTTATAAAGCCGAACCAGGCGGGGGGAAGACAGACTGAACCGGGAAAAACCCGTGCAGCGCCGCCGCCCTCCGCGAATGGCTGTGTGGCTGCAGGCCGGTCTCCGGGCTCACGAGGAAAGTTCCCTTTCCAGCGAATCGCCTTCCCGTGGAAACCCACAGTGGCGTTGTGACTCGCTTTCACTCGCTTACCGTTGCGGGGGCAGCGCCGGCCTTGCCTGCGTTTGTCAACGCGGCGCACCGGCTTCCCGTTTCACTCCGTGGGCGAACGCCCGTGGAGCACCTGAAGCTAGGAGCGGACTCTAATGAAAACCGTGGGGGATTTCAATTCATGTTGACCCGGGGAACAACAACCCAACGCCCCCCGGCGACAGCTCAGCGATCATATTCCGGCGATGCGGCGATATGATGGATGCTGAGATCGGCGCCGCGGTACTCATCTTCCTGGTCGAGGCGCAACCCGATTGCCGCCTTGATCGCGCCATAGACGATGAACCCGCCGGTCAATGCGATACCGACGCCCAGGGCGGTACCCACAAGCTGGGCGCCGAGGCTCACCCCGCCCAGACCTCCCAGGCTGGTGCTGCCGAAAATGCCACAGGCGATACCACCCCACACACCACACAGCCCGTGTAACGGCCAGACACCGAGGACGTCATCGATCCTCCAGCGGTTCTGGGTCACGGTGAACAACCAGACAAACAGGCCGCCGGCCACGGCGCCGGTTGTAAGCGCCCCCAGCGGGTGCATGACATCGGACCCCGCGCAAACAGCCACCAGGCCCGCAAGCGGACCATTGTGGACAAAACCCGGGTCGTTCCGACCGACAAACAGCGCTGCAAGAATGCCCCCGACCATCGCCATCAGCGAATTGGCGGCCACCAGACCGCTCACGGCATCGATGGTCTGGGCGGACATGACGTTGAAACCGAACCAGCCCACCGACAGGATCCATGCGCCCAGCGCCAGGAACGGGATACTCGATGGCGGGTGCGCGGTCATTTCACCGTCCTTGGTGTAGCGCCCGTGGCGCGGACCCAGCAGCAACACCGCGGTCAAGGCAATCCAGCCTCCCATGGCATGCACGACCACGGACCCTGCGAAATCGTGGAACCGGGCGCCGAAGGTGGCAGCTATCCAGGCTTGCACACCGTAGTTGCCGTTCCAGGTGATGCCTTCGAAGAACGGGTATACCGCGGCGACAAGGACGAAGGTCGCCAGTAACTGGGGATTGAATCGTGCCCGCTCGGCAATACCCCCCGAAATGATCGCCGGTATGGCCGCGGCGAACGTCAGCAGGAAAAAGAACTTCACCAGTTCGTAGCCATGTTTCTGGCTGAGCACATCGGCGCCGGAGAAGAAATCCACGCCATAGGCCACGCTGAAGCCGATGAAAAAATACGCAATGGTCGACATGGCGAAATCGGCAATAATTTTCACCAGCGCGTTGACCTGGTTCTTGCCTCTGACGGTACCGACTTCGAGGAACGCAAAACCCGCGTGCATGGCCAGTACCATAATGGCGCCCAACAAGATAAAAAGTACGTCACTCCCCGCCTGATATTTTTCCATTTTGGATCCCCGGATGCTCTGAATTAGTGCCTATAGACGCCGCTCGAAAGGAGCATACCTTAATGATTTTCCGGTGATTATCAAACTCGCGCCGAGGGTTGCACAGGAAACCGGCAGGGTAACCGGTAGCCTGCACCGGCCTGGCGCAGCCGCGATTGCGGATTACGGCATGGCACGGGTGATGCAACCCGTTATTACCAGAACAGATTTCTGACGCCGAGCGAGCGCACCGGCTCGCATTCCACCGGGAGGTAAACGGTGAATCGCAAAGTTCAGCAGCTTCGCTCCAGCCACGCGCCGGCCACCGAAGGCGAGCACACGGTGTCGTTGCAAGTCATAGACGCCGGTGAATTGGCGAGCCCCGCGGCAGACGGACCAGGCGCCGCAGGCAACCCTCACTGTCTGCTCTGCCTGGTCGCGCTCGAGCGTCCGCGAATCCGCTCAACCACGCACCGGCGCTGGCGCCTGCGCGACAGGCTGAGCGGCGGTGACGCCAGTCGCAACGCCAGCATCCTGGCGCGGGACCCGCATTTCTGGGATTACCTCCAACAGATCAACCTGATGGCGTACGAAGACGAAATCGACACCGACAGGGCGCGGCAGTTCATCAACCGGGCATGCAGGGTCAGCGGCCGCCACGAGTTCGAGCACTGCAACGACGCCGCACTGCGTTTTTTCACCCTGATCGAGGAACCGTTTCTGGCCTGGCTGCTCGCCGCCGACCACGACTAGCCCGCCTGCTGTTTAGCCTGCCGCCAGTACGCTTCCAGTTCCTCCAGCGTGCAGTCCTGCATGTCGCGCTGTTGCTCACCGGCAAGTTTTTCCACGACGCGGAAGCGGCTTTCGAACTTGCTGTTGGCCGCGCGCAGCAGCGACTCGGCGTCCGCGTCCAGAAACCGCGCCAGGTTGACGCCGCTGAAGATCAGATCACCGAGTTCTTCACGCACCCGCTGCAGTGGTTCCTGCGTTTCCAGTGCCTGCTTAAGCTCCTCCAGCTCTTCTTCAAGCTTGGCGATCACGTCCTGGATCTCGGTCCAGTCGAACCCGACCCGCGCCGCCCGACGCTGAAGCTTCTGCGCCCGAACCAGTGCGGGCAGTGCCAGGGGAACACCGTCGAGAGCACCGTCGGCCACCACCCCTTTGGCCGCGCGTTCGCGTGCCTTGTGCCGTTCCCAGGCCAGCGTCTGCTGCGAGGCATCGGCGACGGTTTCCTCTCCGAACACGTGGGGATGGCGGCGGACCAGTTTTTCATTGATGGCCGTCACCACCTCGGCGAAACCGAACCAGCCCTGCTCTTTTGCCATCTGCGCATGAAAAACCACCTGGAACAACAGGTCGCCCAGCTCATCACACAAATCCTCGGGGACCAGACGCTCGATGGCCTCGGCGACTTCGTAAGCCTCCTCCAGGGTGTATGGCGCAATGCTGGCGAAATCCTGTTCCAGGTCCCAGGGACAGCCGTTTTGCGGATCGCGCAACCGCGCCATTATGTCGAGCAAACGACTCAGCTCCCGCGTCTCTTTCGAACTCTCGCTCACCACCGCCCCCTGACCAAATGAAACCGCCGGACAGAGCATACACCCTGCGCGACCCTCGCTTCATGCCGGCAGACAACGCCTGCAGCGCTCCCCGCACACCGTCCGCGTCCGCGCGTTTGTAAAGACGTTGCTCACAGGCGGCTCATCGATCAACATGAAACGGGCAGACTACACTTGGAATCCTATGTCCCCGACCCTGCACCTTTCCCTGCTGGCCCTGAGCTGGGTTGTCTACGGCGCAATCCACAGCCTGCTGGCATCAACCCGCGTGAAGGCACGGCTGCAGCGACGCTTCGCCGATCACTACCCTGCGTACAGGTTAAGCTACAACCTGCTCGCGCTGGGTCTGCTGGCGCCACCGCTGTGGTTACTGATCAGCTATCCAGGCAATGCCCTGTGGCACTGGCCGGCGCCGCTCAACTGGCTGGCGGGCGCTATCTCGCTGCTGGCTGCAGGCGGTTTTGCCTGGAGTCTTCGTTACTATGACACCGCGGAGTTTCTCGGCACCCGCCAGTTGCGGACCCGCCGGACGGGGCTGGGCGAGCAGGCGCCGATGCGTCTCTCGCCGTTGCACCGCTGGGTCCGTCATCCCTGGTATTTTCTCGGGCTGCTGATACTGTGGACTCAGGAGATGAATGCCGCCCTGCTGATCACCGCCATGACTCTGACGGTCTACCTGGTGATCGGTTCGCGCCTCGAAGACAGAAAGCTGGTTGCCTGTTACGGCAAATCCTACCGGCTCTACCGGGAGCGGGTGCCCGGGCTGGTGCCGCTGCCGTGGCGGCATCTGTCCAAACAGGATGCCCACGACCTCCTTGAAGGGACAGCGCCGGAAAGGCGCGATGCATCCCGCTAATGCATCTGGCCGGTCATCGCACCGATGACCTGGTCTTCGAGCTGGATGCGCTCGGCCAGCGTTTCACCCAGGCGTGACAGGTCCGAATCCAGCAGGACAAGGATCTCCCGGTCGCCGTTGGTCAGATCAACCTCTTCGTATTTGTCGTTAAAACGCAGGATGCTGTCGGTCGTCTGCACGATTTTCGGGTAAATCCTGTCGGCGAGTTCCAACACCTGTGTGCGCCGTTCGAGCCTGTCGGATATGAAACGGTACAGCTGGAAGTGCGCGCTGGCGGCGTAGTCGATAAGCGCCTGACAGAATTCCTGCAAAGCTTCGCTGGTCACCTCGTCGGCTTCGAAGGGGCGGTGGTTGGCCAGTTCACTGTACAGGGACAGGGTTTCACTGCGCGTCTTGACCAGGTTCGCCAGTTTCTCTCTTGATCGACCACGTCGATCGTTGGTGGCGGCGTATTCGCTCATCATCGGATGGCTCCACTTGCTGTTGTCAGTTATGTTTGGCCGATATTTCAACGACTGTACCTGCGCGCCGACACGCAAAGTGTCGATCCTTTGTCACACAGCCCAGGTCTCATCACGTTCAATACCGACAGGATACTGAATTTCATCATTTTTTCAAGGATGGTTCGGTTTTTGCAATTCGATTGGCAGGGAATCATTGCACAGAAGGAACCTGGGATGGGACTGCCAGCCAATATCCGTGAATTTCTGGACCGCCGCACGGTCCCGTACCAAACGTTACTGCACCCGCGAACATCCACGCTAACACAGGCCGCGAACGCCTGCGACATCCCGGTTTCCCAGCTGGTGCGGGCGGTTATCCTGGTCGATGGTCAGGGCCTGCTGATGGCCGTGCTGCCTGCCGATCACGTACTCGACTTCGAAGCGCTGTGTACTCTCCTGCACCGCAATCTCGAACTGGTGCCCGGCAGCCAGCTCACCGCCATTTTCGACGACTGCGAACCGCGCTCCTATCCGCCGCTTGCACCGGCCTACGACCTGGATGTGATTGTCGATGCGGCTGTCGACAACCTGGAAGTCATCACCTTCGAACCTGGCGTGCACACCACTCTGGTGCAGGTCAGCAGGAACGATTTCCGCAGCCTGCTCGGCGATGCCCTGAGCGGCAGTTTCTCGCGACCGGCCGCCTCACTGCGCGCCGATCCGGCGGACATCGACGGCTCTCTCGATCACGTAGTCGATCAGTTCACCCCCGTACGGATCAAGCAGAATATCGAGGAGTTTCATGAACTCCCGGCTCTGCCCGCGACTGCGGCGCAGATCCTGCGACTGGCCGCCGATCCGATGGCCAATGCGCGCCAGCTGGCCGATATCATCGAACAGGACCCGGGCCTGTCGGCGCAGGTCTTACGCTACGCCAATTCCTCGTTATATGGATACGCCGGGTGCATTACCAATCTGCAGACCGCGATTGCGCGCGTACTGGGCTTCGAATTTGTCATCAACCTGGCCCTGGGCCTGTCCATCGGCAAGTCACTGCGCGTACCGCAGGAAGGTCCGTTCGGGCTGGACGCCTTCTGGAAGCACTCGGTGTATGCCGGGCGGCTCGTCGAGCAGCTCGCCACGCGCCTGCCAAGTCGGCAAAAAGTACCGCGCGGAACCGCTTATCTCGCGGGGCTGCTACAGAATCTGGGCCGGCTGGTGCTGGGCCATACATTCCAGCCGGAGTTTTATATTCTCAACCGTTTCGCACAGGCCAATCCTGAAATGCCGACCTGTGAACTGGAGCGCCAAGTGTTGGGGGTTACCCACGACCAGATCGGCGCCTGGTTGCTGGAAGCGTGGGACTTGCCTGAAGAACTGGTTGTCGCCGTCCGGCACCACCACGACGAAGGCTACTGGGATCGGCACGCCACCTATCCCCAGCTGGTTCTGATTGCCAACCGGGCCCTCGCGAAGCACGGCCTGGGTGAGACCGATCGCGCTGGTTTGCCCGCCTTCAGCCTCGAAATGCTTGGACTAAAAGATCAGCAAGTTATTGAAATAACTGATAGTTTGTTCGACGGCGGCGGTGAGCTCGAAGAGCTTGCGCGTCGTCTGGCAGCTTGACGCAGTCGCTTAAATCCGTTTAAATACCCCTGCAGGAAGCATTGTTTTAGACCCTGCCACCGCTCAGGTGACAGGGTGTTTTTCCATTTTCCCGGGAATTATTCTTGACTAAAAGAGTCAACTATTATTATCATTACTACTGTTGATGAAACGGAGACGCGCACCTTGGGTGCTGCGCCTGGAAGTCAAATGAGGCGAATCATGAAATTATCAACCAAAGGTCGTCATGCCATCACTGCAATGATGGAACTGGCGCTACGACACGACAAGGGCCCGGTCACGCTCGCGGATATCTCCGTTGAGCAGTCGATTTCGGTGTCTTATCTCGAACAGTTATTCGCACGCCTGCGCAATCACGGTCTGGTGACTGGCATGCGCGGTCCCGGTGGCGGCTATTGCCTGCGCCGGCCGGCCACGGAAATCACCATTGCCGAGATCCTGAGCGCCGTGGACGATGCCATGCCGGCACGTCGGGAGCGCATTCCCGGTGAGGAATGGCCGCAGAGCGTGGTCATGTGGAACCAGCTGAGCTCGCGTATCTTCGATTATCTGAATGGCCTGACCCTTGCCGAGGCGGTCAACCAGACCAGCGAAAGCAAGGAAGGCGATCAGGGTAACAGCGGCTTCCGCTCGGATATCCAGCAGACCGCCGCCTGACGCGGAGACAGCGCTTACCGATTAGTTCACGAGTACTGGAGATAGCACGTCATGGCATACAGTGACAAGGTTCTGGACCACTACGAAAACCCGCGCAACGTCGGTTCCTTCGACAAAGCGGACACCAGCGTCGGTACCGGTATGGTCGGCGCACCCGCCTGCGGTGACGTGATGAAACTACAGATCAGGGTCAACGGCAACGGCGTCATAGAAGATGCCCGGTTCAAAACGTATGGCTGTGGTTCCGCCATCGCGTCGAGCTCCCTGCTGACCGAATGGGTGAAGGGCAAAACCCTGGAAGAAGCGAGTGAAATCAAGAACAGTCAGATCGCCGAGGAGCTGGCCCTGCCGCCGGTCAAGGTGCATTGTTCCGTGCTGGCCGAAGACGCCATCAAGGCCGCGATTTCCGACTTCAGGCAGAAGAACGAATCAGGCCGCGAAGAAGTCGCCTGAGCGGTTTTGCGCCCAACATCTGAAAAGCCGCCGATTCCGGCGGCTTTTTTATGATCAGAATATATCTTTAATAATCAAGCACATGCAAGACAGCATCCTTGAGCTCTACCCGAATCCCGGGCAGCGACACCCACTGAACAACCTCTACCTCCGTCAGCCGGCCGGTATTCCCGGGACGCAGGAATCACCTTTTATCTATAGTAACTTTATCGCCAGCCTGGACGGACGCATCGCGGTGCCCGGTGCCGGACGCCACACCCACCAGGTTCCGCCGGCCATCGCAAACGAGCGGGACTGGCGCCTGTTCCAGGAGCTGGCCGCCCAGGCCGACCTGTTAATCACCAGTGCTCGCTATTTCCGCCAGGCCGCCGACGCGGAAAGCCAGGCGGAACTGCCCGTGGGCTTATCCGCCAGTTTTGATGACCTGCGGGCCTGGCGGATCGAACAGGGACTGACACCGCAACCAGACATCGCCATTTTCACCGCCAGTCTCGACATTCCGCCCGAGACACTCAAGCGTTACCGGGATCGCCGGCTGTTCGTGATCACCGGGCGTCAGGCCGACAGTGCCAAACTCGACCGCCTGAGGCGCCATGGGCATGTCGCGGTCATTACCTGCGGAACCGGAGAACAGGTGGATGCCCACTCATTGCGTGACCAGCTCGGGCAGCTGGGTTACCGCCGCGTTTATGCGATCGGCGGCCCCTCCGTTTTCCATACTCTGGTCAATGGAAACGCCCTCGATCGCCTGTACCACACCACCGCCCATTGCCTGCTGGGCGGCACCGAATTCGATACCTTTGTGTGGGGAGCGGCATTCCAGTCGGCGGTCGCGCTGCCACTGCGCGCCATGTACCTGGATACCGTCAACCCGTCCGGCAGCGGCCAGACGCTGGCCATTTACGGCAAATAGTCCGCGCTTTCTCTCGGTCAGGGGACTCGGCGCGGATGTGTTAGCATCGGAGCCAGACCATACCCATGCAGCAGGAGCCCAGGTGAAATTCTGTAGTACATGCGGGGCGAGTGTCAGCCTGCGTATACCCGAAGGCGACAACCGCGAGCGCTTTGTCTGCACCGGCTGTCAGACAATCCACTACCAGAACCCGAAGATCGTGGCCGGCAGCATTCCCGAGTGGGACGGACAAATCCTGCTGTGTCGTCGCGCCATCGAGCCGCGCTATGGCTTGTGGACCCTACCGGCGGGATTCATGGAGAACGGCGAAACCACAGAGCAGGCCGCGATGCGCGAGACCTGGGAGGAAGCCGGTGCACGCATCGAAATTCTCGGTCTTTACAGCATCTTCAGCATTCCGCACATCAGCCAGGTGTACATGTTGTTTCGCGGCGAGCTGGTAGAGGGGGTCTACGAAGCCGGGGACGAAAGCCTGGAATGCCGGCTGTTCGATGCACGGACACTACCCTGGGATCGCCTGGCTTTCCCGGTGGTGCAGGAAACGCTGACGCGCTATTTCGAGGCCAAGGACAAAGGCAACGGTTTTCCCCTGCAACGCGGGGAAATCATCAAGCACCCGCCGCGCGCGTAGCGGCGCCGCCCGGTCAGGCCACGGCCGCGTGGCCGGTGGCGGGCCTTGGTTCCTCGGGGCGCTTTTCGAACAACCAGTCGCGCAACCTGCGCCGCTGTGCGCCGGTGACTGCGTCGAACGCGAGACCGGCACCGTTGGCGTTGAAATGCACCACTACGGCCGGCAGACGCATACTCGGCAACCCGCTGGGTCCGAGTATTTCAACCTCGAGGTATTCGTTTTTACGCCACTCTCGGTGACCGGTTTCGACAAACAAACCGCCCAGGCCCAGATTCCGGCACACGCCGCTCTGGATGGGCAATCCGTGCTTGTACAGCAACAACTGAAATTCTAACGACTTGCGAACACTGCATCGGTGTTCCATTTCTATCCTCCCTTAGCAGGCGGGGTAAGGCGACGGGATTCTTGGGCGCCTTATCGTCACGTTGCCGTATAACTTTACACACATTGGTCATAAGAAACTTGCCCTAGATCAAAAAAGCGACCTTTGTCTACTTGATCCTGCCCGGGGCCCCGTTCTAGTCCCCCGATCGAAATAACAAACCTGTGTATGCTTCCGAGCCAGGCGATCTCCACGTTGATCGAGCGACCGCTCGTGAAACGATGCACCTTTCCAGTAGAGACCACCGGCCTCACAGCCAGTTCCCTACCTGCTTTCACCGCCCGGGTTGCGAATCCCCGCAACATAACCGGCCACCGACCTGATAACATTGCTCAGTCCAAAGCCGGGCGTTTGTCAGCATGCGCCGGGACCGCTCCACGGAGGCGCCGAAGATGCGCGGAATCGTTCGTTACTCGTTTATCTGCCTGCTGTTGTATACCTGGCCCGCCAGGGCAAGCGTCGATATCGCCGGTCTCAGCCTTCCCACCACCTATAAGCTGGCCGGGCATTCACTGGTTCTCAACGGTGCCGGTATCCGCAGCAAGTTTTTTTTCAAAATCTATGTCGGTGCGCTGTATCTTGACAAGGCAACGCACGACCCGCAACAGGCACTGGACGCACCCGGCGCCAAAAGCATGCAGATGCTGATGCTTTACAAGCAGGTTGACGCGGAAAAAGTCGCCGACGGCTGGCGTGCCGGCTTCGAAGCCAATCTGTCGCGCGCCGAGCTGGCGCCGCTCACCACGCGACTTCAGCAGTTCAATGCACTGTTTCCCACGCTGCACAAAGGCGACCACGTCTACATGGACTACGTGCCCGGCGCGGGTACCAGGCTCACAATCAACAAAGAACACCGTGGCGCTATTGCCGGCGAGGATTTCTTCCATGCTCTGCTGCAGGTGTGGATTGGCAAACAGCCCGCGGACACGGGGTTGAAGAGCGGCCTGCTGGGTGACTGAGCCCTGGCGCGGCGTTTTTCTCGACCTGGACAGCCTGCATCCCCAGGACCTGGACCTGACTGCATTACGCGACAGTCTGCCGGATTGGGAGTTCTTTCCTCAAACCTCCCCCGAGCAGGTAATGCAACGGATAGCCGGCGCCCGCGTCGTCGTCACCAACAAGGTCCGTATGAACGCCGCTCAGCTTGGCAACGCACAGGCACTGGGCCTGGTGTGTGTGGCGGCCACCGGAACTGACAATGTCGACCTGGCAGCAGCGCGGCAAGCGGGGATCGCGGTCAGTAATGCACGCAACTATGCCACCGCGTCGGTCGCCGAAGCGGTGTTCGCCATGCTGCTGACCCTCGTGCGTCAGCTGGACAGATACCGGGCACAGGTCAGCGCCGGACACTGGTCCGACAGCCCCTACTTCTGCCTGTTCGACGCACCGATCGAGGAACTGTTCGGAAAAATGCTGGGGATCGTCGGCTACGGCGTGCTCGGCCGGGCGGTCGCCCAGCGGGCGCAGGCCTTCGGCATGCAGGTACAAATTGCGCAGCGCCTGGTCGGCGAGCCGCTCGACGGGCGTCTACCGCTGGAGGAACTGCTGACAATTTCCGACGTGGTGAGTCTGCACTGCCCGTTGTCAGACGCCACCCGCAACCTGATCGGCCCGCGGCAACTGCAGTTGATGAAGCCCAGCGCCATTCTTATCAATACCGCGCGTGGCGGCATCGTCGACGAACCGGCGCTGGTCAATGCGCTGGACCAGGGATGGATTGCCGGTGCCGCGCTCGACGTGCTCGGCCAGGAACCACCGGCAGCGGGTAGTCCACTGGTCACCTGTCGCTCGCCCCGACTTGTGCTCACCCCGCACGTAGCCTGGGCGAGCCGCAGCGCCCGACAGCGTCTTGTCGGTGAAATCGTCGAAAATATTCAGGCGTTCCGCCGCGGCGAACGACGTAACGCCCTGGAATAAACGCCCGGTGCCACGGTTTCGCAGCGTTGGCGGACCCGCGTTGTTACTGTCGCGGTCGGCGCATACGCCATACGCCGCGCGGCTTGGCCAGGTTCACTTTCAGACTACGTCCTTCAAATTCCACGCCGTCAGTCGCACTGATCGCGCTTTCCGCACTCTCGTCGTCCATTTCCACGAATGCAAACCCCCTCGGCTTTCCCGTATAACGGTCATTGATCAATTTCACGGAAACGACATCGCCGTGTCGGGCAAATAACTCGCGCAACTGGTCGGGTGTGGTTTCAAACGAAATATTGCCCACGTAGATCGATTTCATTGGGGTTACCAACCTCCAAGTCGGTGCTCCGGTACTGAACCGCGGCGGATTCCTGTCGGTACCGGACGCTAATCTCCCTGCAGCTCCCACGGCTGGTGCGCGGGGCTGTGCTTACAACTCGGTGCCGCCGGCCTGCGGGGCCGGAAAAATGTGCCATCGACACGAACAGAAAAAGTATAGACGATGATGGCCGACCGTGAAGTGCGCGCACTGGCGCGGCTGTTCACCGCGCGGTAATCCCCGGTATACTGGTATCAGGTGTCGCGGAGCAGCAGTTATGGGCAGTGGTTTTGATGTGAGTTGGGCCTGGGGAATCGGCCTCGCCGGTTTCGCTTTCGGACTGGCCTGCGGTCTGGCCGCAGGCTACCTTATGCGCGGCAACCGCCAACGCGTTCAGGAACTGGAGGAGGAGCTTTCCGGCCTGCGACGCCAGTTCGACGGCTACCGCGAGCAGGTGAACCAGCATTTCCTGACCACCTCGGAACTCGTGCAAAAGATGACTGACAGCTATCGGGATGTTTACGAGCACCTCGCCATGGGTTCGGAGCGCCTTTGCCAGGACCCGGTCGACACACCCAGCCTGGATTTTACCCGGCAGCCGGTCCTGGAAAACGACGCGCAGACGCCGCCCCCCGAAGAACCGGGCGAGCAGGAATTCAGCGATGCGGAGACCGATCCCCTGGGCGACAACGAAAACGACAGCTGCATGGGAGACGCACCGCACGTACCGCATCTCGAAACCGAGCAACAGACTAGTCCCCGTACACCGTAAGCGTCACGCGGCGCCGGTGTGGCGCCCTGCGGTGCTCCCACAGGTAGATACCCTGCCATACGCCCAGGTCAAATCGGCCGCCGCTGACGGGCACACTCAGGGAATTCGACGTCAGGATACTGCGAACATGCGCCGGCATGTCGTCGGTGCCCTCGTCGACGTGCCTGAACAACGCGTCGCCGTCCGGCACCAGCCGCCCCATAAAGCGCTCCAGGTCGGTGCGCACCTCAGGGTCGGCGTTCTCGCACAGAATCAGCGAGGCGCTGGTATGGTGGACAAAAATAAGGCCGATCCCGGTATCGATACCGCTGTCGGCCAGCCGCTGCTGCACCTCCGGTGCGATCGGGTAGGTCCCGCGTCCGCGGGTGGCAATGGTGAAGGAAGACTGGTAAACCACAGTTTTTAGCCCTTTGCTTGCGCCTTTCAGGTATAATTCTCGCTCTTTTACCTTCAGGAATCAGTTGTGATCGAACGTTTGCGCAATATTGCCATTATCGCCCACGTTGACCATGGGAAAACCACCCTGGTCGACCAGTTATTGTCCCAGTCCGGCACCCTTGGCGAGCGTAGCAACGCGCCGGAGCGGGTCATGGATTCCAACGACCTGGAGCGCGAGCGCGGTATCACTATCCTGTCGAAAAACACCGCGATCAAGTGGCGCGACTATCGTATCAACATCGTCGATACACCCGGCCACGCCGACTTCGGCGGTGAGGTGGAGCGCGTCTTGTCCATGGTGGATTCGGTGCTGCTGCTGGTCGATGCAGTCGAGGGGCCCATGCCGCAAACCCGTTTCGTCACTCAGAAGGCGCTGCAACGCGGTCTGTGCCCGATCGTCGTCATCAACAAGATAGACCGCCCCGGGGCCCGTGCCGACTGGGTGCTGGATCAGACCTTCGACCTTTTCGACCGGCTGGGCGCCAGCGACGAGCAGCTCGACTTTCCGGTGCTCTACGCCTCCGGCCTGCAGGGTTATGCCAGCACCGACGTCGATGCGCGCGGCGGTAATATGAATCCCCTGTTCGAAATGGTTATCGACAAGGTGCCCGCCCCCGATGTCGACATCGACGGCACTTTCCAGATGCAGGTCAGCTCGCTGGACTACAACAGCTATGTGGGCGTTATCGGCATCGGTCGCATCAGCCGCGGGCGCGTCAAGAGCAACTCCACCGTCACTATCGTCGACCGTCATGGCGGGCGGCGCAACGGTCGCATCCTGCAGCTGTTCGGCTTCCTGGGCCTCGAACGCGTGGAAGTCAGCGAAGCCCGGGCCGGCGACATCGTCGCCTTTACCGGTATCAGCGGACTCGGCATCTCTGACACGCTGTGTGACCCGGCCAAGGTCGAAGCACTGCCGGCACTGAGTGTCGACGAGCCCACCGTCAGCATGACCTTCCAGGTTAACAACTCCCCGTTCGCCGGCCGCGAGGGCAAGTTCGTGACCTCACGCCAGATCCGCGAACGGCTGAACCGGGAGTTGGTGCATAACGTCGCCCTGCGGGTCGAGGACACCGAGGACCCTGATAAATTCAGGGTATCCGGCCGCGGCGAACTGCACCTGTCTATTCTGATCGAAAACATGCGCCGCGAAGGCTACGAACTCGGCGTCTCGCGCCCGGAAGTCATCTATCGGGAGATCGATGGCGAGGTACAGGAGCCCTTCGAGCAATTGACCGTTGACGTCGAGGAACAGAACCAGGGCGCGGTCATGGAAAAACTCGGTGAACGCGGTGCTGACCTGCAGAACATGATCCCGGACGGCAACGGGCGTGTACGCATGGACTTTCTCATCCCGTCGCGCGGACTAATTGGTTTCCGCACCGAATTCCTCACCGCCACCCAGGGCAGCGGTCTGCTATATAATGTGTTCGACCACTACGCGCCCGTGCGCAGGGGTGACTTCGGCAAACGCGTCAACGGTGTATTGATCGCCAATGGCGCCGGCAAAGCCCTGGCCTATTCCCTGTTCAACCTGCAGGAGCGCGGACGTCTGTTCATCGACCCCGGCCAGGCCGTCTACGAAGGCATGGTGATCGGGATTCATTCGCGCGGCAACGACCTGGTTGTCAACCCGCTGAAGGCCAAGCAGCTGACCAACATCCGTGCCGCCGGCAGCGATGAGAACATCCTGCTGACACCGCCCATCCGCATGTCACTGGAACAGGCGCTGGAGTTTATCGACGACGACGAGCTGGTTGAAGTAACACCGCAAAGCATCAGGTTGCGCAAGAAGCTGCTTCTGGAACACGAGCGCAAACGTGCGGCGCGCGCCAGCTAGGACGCTGTAAAGGCAGGCGCTCGGCGTTAACGGCCAGCGCCGGGATCCTGGGACACCTTCTGATGAGCGCGGCAAGCGTACGCCGCCGCCGTAAGCCTCGGCCTCACTGTCACTGTCCATGGCCCATGTCCGGCCGAACCCGGCCGCTACTGCTCGCTGTCCTCGTACACCGCCATGATTTCCTGCAGTTCCGCCAGCAGGCTGCTGCGTTGTGCGGCGCCCAGTGCGACGTATTCCGGACGCGTCTCGCCGCTGCCGAGCGCCAGGATATAGGCTCTGACCACATCACAGCCCAGCGCGCATATCGCGTCGACTGCCTGCTCCACCGGTGGCGTCAACTGTGTCATACCTTCATCCGCAAGGGCCCGGGGGCACCCGGTGTCACCTTCGCATACCCGCTCTCGATCCATGTTACCCACTGCGCCCATGATGAGCCCAACCGGCGTCCGTTGCGCCGGTAATGGCGTTTACGGCCGGCCGGTGAATTAATTGTGTTCGGTCGGCATCACTCGACCATTGTGAGAAGCGGTTCACAGATTTGACGACCCGCGCAGCGCTAGGCTGCAGCCTGACGAAGGGAGAAACTTCCGGATGGCCGCGAGGCGCCCGTTCCATGCCACAAGACCGCCCGCACTGCTGCTGCTCACCTGCCTGGCAGTCTGTGGCCGCGCGCAGGCGTTGCCCGAAGCCGCCGCAACCGCCGAAGCGTTCTACTATGATCAGGTAAGCGCGAGGATCCCCCGCGACGAGGCACCTATCGCCTCGGTGGCGATGGCCAGGCTGATCATTGCGCTGCACAGCGCAAGGAAGCTCGCCGCGCAAAGCCTGTGCAACGGCAACTGGCCCGCGGCCGGCGAGACGCTGCAACGCATCGGCCCCTTCCTGTCCCCGACACAGATGTCCGAAGACAGCGTCTGGATCTACCAGTCCCTGCAACGCGCCCACCCCTTGGCTTGCGGACAGGTTTCCCGTGCCCGGTTTTTCCAGGAAATGACCCGTCACCTGCCTGCCTGGATTTCTATCCGCCCCGCCGGTCAGACAACGGTTTTCAACCAGGGCGCCGTTCAGGCCCGACAGCGAACTGCATTTGCCAGGCGTTAGGCTCCCTTGACGAGATCCTTCAGCGTCTGCTCACCGAACTCCGTCTCGATGGCCCGTTGCGTAGCCGCCATTGCCGCATCGACCTGTGACTGGTGCGGCAGCGAGTTAAGACCCAGAAAACGGCTTTCACCCGCGCTGCGTACGACTTCGTAGAGATCCGCAAGCCTGATGGTATCCACGTCCTGCCTGGGTAGGTAGGCAGGCGGCTCATCGCTGGTTTCGGAGAGGAACCCTGCGTCGAGCATGAGCTTCAGCACATGGTGCACGGGTTGCACGGGCAAACCGAGACGATGTACCAGCGCCTCGGCAGTCCAGGGCTTGAGCTTGCGCAAATGGTGGTCAGCCACCATGAACATGATTTGCAACGCCAGGCGTTCGCGCAGCCGGTTGCTGAGCCGCAGGCGTACCGGCTCACGCGTCAGGTACTGCGGGTACTGCGCGTAGAACGCCACCTGGGCACCGAGCAGCAGGACCAGCCAGTTAAGGTAAAGCCATATCAATAGCAGAATCACGATGGCGAAGCCGGAATAGATAGCGGCGTAATTGGTCGAGGAGGCGATGAACGCCGCAAAGGCCCAGCCGCTGGACTGCCAGAGTATGCCCGCCACTACGCCGCCAACCAGTGCCGCGCCGAGTTTTACCCGGGTGTTCGGGATAAACGCGTAGATAAACGTGAACGCCGCAATCACCAGCAGGTAGGGAACCAGTTCGCCGAAGCGCAAGACAAGATAGCCGAGCAGCGGCACACTCATCAGCTGTTGTACCAGGGTGTTGTTCATCGCCGTCGCGGTAAATCCAAGCGCCGTAAACACCAGCACCGGTCCGATCAGGATAACGCTGAGATAACTGGAAAACCGCTGCGCCAGGCCGCGCAAACGCTCAACCTGCCACACATAGTTGAACGAGGATTCAACTTTTTGTATAAGAGAAACAACAGTATACAGAAGAAACAGCAAACCCAGGGAGCCCAGCACCCCGACCCTGATGTTCTCCACGAAACCAATAATGTTGTTCGAGAGTTCGACGCCTTTTGGACCAAGAGGCGCAAGAAATTTTAACAACAGTGGCTCAACCTGGTTGTGCACACCGAAGCCTTTCAGTACTGAGAAGCTCACCGCAAGCAACGGCACCACCGACAACAAGGTGGTGTACACCAGGCTCATGGCCCTGAGGTTCAGTTCACCACCGATCAGTTGCCGGGTTAACACTACCGCAAGCCGGGCAGCAACAATCGGCACACGTCGCCAACGCCGAAGTTCACGTAAATCATCTCGCCACAGGCGGCTGGTTAAGTCGTCATACCATTGCAGAACCTGATTACTCATAACACGTCCAACGTTGAATTTTGTTGCGCGCATACAACGCAGTCATTGAAAACTCATTCCTGGCAAACAATTCGTCCGTTTTGTTTAAAAACATTTTCAGCGTGAAAGCCGGGCTTACCCTACCCCCTTCACACTGCCTTTCATGCTGCCTGATTGCCTTTGATAAAACCAGGCATGTATACGAAACACTGTTATTTACTTACGAAATGCATGTCGGCGCAATCTTGCGCAAGCCTGTCGAAGCCTCGAAGCACCCCGGCCAGTGCCCCGGTCGTTCACGAGTTACACGTCAATCA
>Ga0315540_10000354_pt1 | contig 25643 bp, 25 predicted proteins | sample SalMarSW160110MG_FD_203677 | JGI IMG/M metagenome (GOLD analysis project Ga0315540, IMG submission 203677) | Salt marsh sediment microbial communities from the Plum Island Ecosystem LTER, Massachusetts, United States - Salt Marsh Sediment SW1601-10 ...
TATCCTGCTCTTCGCTATCGGTCTCTCGTTTGCCGTAGGAGAAGTAGCAGACGCAGTAATTATACTTGCCATTGTTGTTGCCAGTGCGCTTCTAGGATTTTCCCAAGAATACCGCAGCGAAAAAGCAGTTGAAGCCCTAAAGAAAATGACAGCTCCTACCGCCAGCGTACTTCGAGACGGCAAGGAAGTAAAAATTCCTGCCAGTCAACTTGTCCCAGGAGACATAATTCTTCTATACACAGGCGACAAGATTCCTGCAGACGCTAGACTTCTAGAAGCTTTCATGATGAAAACAGATGAAGCTTCCTTAACTGGGGAATCAGCACCTATTGACAAATCCACTTTACCGCTACCAGAGAAGACACTGTTAAACGACAGACGCAACATGGTTTTCACAGGAACCGTTGTGGTCTACGGAAGAGGCAAAGCATTAGTCACCACTACCGCCATGAAAACAGAATTTGGAAAAATCGCAGAGATGGTTCAAGCTTCGCCTCAAGAAAAAACGCCCTTAGAAAAACGTATGGGCAGCGTAGGCAAATGGATAGGCGTTTTAGCCATAATTGTTGCGATAAGCGTTGGAGTTGTCGGAGTAGTGGTTGAGCAACGTTCCCTCATAGATATGATTTTATGGTCTATCAGTCTTGCAGTCGCCGCTGTCCCGGAAGCTTTGCCTGCCATCATAACAGGAGCTCTAGCTATCGGTATGTACCGCATGGCCAAGGTTAGCACTATCGTAAAACGTTTACCCGCCGTTGAGACGCTTGGAAGTACAAGTGTCATCTGCAGCGACAAAACAGGAACCATGACTAAAGGAGAAATGACCGTCCAACGCCTCTACGTAAACGATCAAACCATCAAAGTCACAGGAATAGGATACGCCCCCCAGGGAGAATTCCAATTAGAAAACAAAACAGTTACCCCAGATGTAAACTTAAAAATTCTACTTAAAACTGCAGTTCTATGTAACGACTCAAACCTTGAAAAAGACTCCAAACTCGGTAAATGGAATGTGAAGGGTGACCCAACAGAAGGCGCCCTTGTCGTTGCAGCCCAAAAAGCAGACATCAACAAAGACGATTTAGAAAAACAAGAACCGCGGGTAGCGGAAGTTCCATTTTCCTCTGAACGCAAACGCATGACCACTATACACACTTTAGGGGACAAAAAAACAGCTTACATGAAAGGTGCCCCCGAAATCGTCCTGGAACGATGCAGCAAAATCTTCCTTGACGGAAAAGTACAGCCATTAACAAAAGAACTCTGTGAAAAACACTATAAAATCACTGAAGCCATGGCTTTGCAAGCCCTCCGAAACCTTGGTTTCGCCTACAAGGATCTCCCCCCTAATGTTGACTTCGAGGAACGTATGGAAGAAGATTTCGTCTTTGTCGGTATCATGGGTATGATAGATCCACCAAGGACGGAAGTTAAAGACGCAATAGGACTCTGTAAAAGCGCCGGAATAAGAGTTGTCATGATTACAGGCGACCACAAACTCACCGCCACTGCCGTGGCAACAGAACTTAACTTGCTAGATGAAAAAGTACAAGAAAGCCAAGTGTTAACCGGTGAAGAACTCGAGCAAATGACTGACGAACAGCTCGCTCGAGTTGTGGAGAAAGTGGTGGTTTATGCCCGCGTTGCTCCAGAGCACAAGACACGAATTGTTAAGGCATGGAAGAAAAAAGATGAAGTCGTCGCAATGACTGGTGATGGAGTTAATGATGCTCCAGCATTGAAAATAAGTGACATTGGCATTGCCATGGGCATTACAGGCACAGAAGTTACCAAAGAAGCAGCGGACATGGTCTTAGCAGACGATAATTTTGCAAGCATCGTTAAAGCCGTCAAAGAAGGCAGAGAAATATATGGAAACATCAAGAAATACTTGACCTTCCTTTTGCAATGCAACATTATGGAAATCTTGGTTATGTTTATTGCTGTCGTAAGCGTTCCTTTCATCGCACGCATCTTTTCGCCTGGATCAGACATAGAATTGGTAAACAGTGCAGCTATCGCTCTAACTGCCGTGCAAATTCTATGGATAAACCTAGTTACAGACGGATTGCCCGCCATAGCTTTAGGTGTAGACCCAGGGGATCCTGACTTGATGCAACAAAAACCCCGCAAACCCAACGAAAGCATATTCAGTCGAGACGTCAAAACCTACCTGACCGCAGTGCCGATTTTCATGACGATTCTTTTGTTAACAGCATATTTCTCCCATTTGCCCTGGGCAAGCGAGTTGGGACTACTCGAAGCTAGAACTCAGCTACTCACAGCTATGATAGCCATGGAATTAGTCATAGCCATATCATGTCGATCACTAAAATACCCAATATTCAAAGTTGGAATATTCAAAAACAAATACCTCTGGTACGCCGTTGCCTCATCCTTCGCACTACAACTACTTGTCCTCTACGTGCCAGGCCTCCAAGTTCTCTTCGACGTCAACGCGCCTGGACTTATCGACTGGGCAATCGCTGGGCTCTTTGCAGCTGCAGTGTTTTCTGCTTTAGAGATCGGCAAATACGTTACTTCACGAACAAGAAAAACTTCCGCCTCCAAAGCTTTATAAAAAAGCTTGCAGACTTCAGTTAAACCATAAAATCGGTGAAAAATTAAAAATGAGCGATAAACTAGTAACGAAATTGGCGAACCCTGCACCTTTGGGACTTCTAGGCTTCGGACTAACAACAGTTCTTTTGAACCTCCATAACGCAGGTCTATTTCCGCTTGACACAATGATTCTCGCTATGGGCATTGCTTACGGTGGATTAGCGCAAGTAATCGTTGGTATAATGGAATTCAAGAAAGGCAATACATTTGGCACTGTAGCTTTCAGCTCATACGGTTTGTTCTGGTGGTCTCTTGTTTTACTGCTAATCTTGCCAAAAATAACCTTCATACCCGGACTAAGCGCACCTACTGAAACTGCGATGGCAGCATACTTCTTCCTTTGGGGGCTATTTACTTTCGCAATGTTCTTTGGAACACTAAAAGCAAACCGCGCCGTACAATTCGTATTCTTAAGTTTAGCCATACTGTTCTTCATGCTAACGATCAGAGACCTAACCGGTAACCCAACACTATTCGGAACATTTACCTGGAACAACCTCACAGGCATCGAAGGCATAATCGTCGGCTTTAGCGCGATATACCTCGGCATCGCAGAAGTCTTAAACGAAGCGCACCAGAAAACAATCCTGCCAATTTTGCCAGTAAAGTAAAAACATACAATTCATTTTTATTTTTTTTATTTCTAACTGAAAAACTTATATTCTCAGAGGCAAATGCGTAAGCCCATACAATTTAGGAATGAGAATAATGTCAGAAGCTAGTTTACCGTTCAATGAAAAATACACACCAAGTATAGCAAAATTTGGTAACGGTGAAAAAAGACGTCAAGAATCGGAAAAAGCACTAAAGAATCCACAAGAGTACTGGACAGAAAAAGCAAAAGCAATCGACTGGTTTAAGCCATTCGGAAAAGTACTCGATGACTCAAACCCACCCTTCTTCAAATGGTTCCCCGAAGGAGAACTCAACATCAGCTACAATGCCCTTGACCGCCACATTAAAACCACACGTAAAAACAAACTCGCCTACATATGGGAAGGCGAAATGGGAGAAATTAAAACTTACACTTACTACCAACTATATCGTGAAGTTAATAAACTTGCCAAAGTGTTGAAAACCTACGGCATCCAAAAAGGAGACCGCATTGCAGTATTTATGCCCGTTATTCCTGAACTGCCAATAACTTTGCTAGCAACTGCCCGTATAGGTGGAGTCCACGCAGTCGTATTTTCAGGCTTTAGCGCCGAAGCATTAGCTGACAGAGTTAACGACTGTGGAGCAAAAATTCTAGTCACAGCAGACGGATCTTTCCGCAGAGGCAAACCAGTAGCAATTAAAGACACCGCAGACCGCGCGCTTCCAAACATGCCCGGAGTAGAAAAAGTAATCGTTGTCAAACGCACAGGCCAAGCAGTCCAAATGAAGGAAGGTCGCGACGTCTGGTACAGCGATGCACTAACAACTGCCGGTGCAAACGCATATGTTGAGCCCGAAAGCATGAAATCAACAGACCCGTTATTCATACTTTACACTTCAGGAACCACGGGTAAACCCAAAGGTGTCCAACACGGAACTGGAGGATACTTAGTTTGGGCGTATTGGACCCTCAAATGGGCATTCGACCCAACAGACGAAGACATCTATTGGTGCGTTGCCGACATTGGCTGGATTACCGGACACACATATAATGTCTATGCACCCCTAAGTCACGGCATAACTGCGTTCCTCTTCGAAGGAACACCCGACTACCCAGCACAAGACAGATGGTGGTCAATGATTGAAAATCACGGTATCACAATACTATACGGCACACCAACAGCCGTCCGAATGTTCATGAAATTCGGAGAAGAATTAGTCAACAAACATGACCTGTCAACATTACGACTCCTAGGATCAGTCGGCGAGCCAATCAACCCAGAAGCATGGAAATGGTACTACCGCGTCATAGGCAAAGAACGCTTACCGATTATCGATACTTGGTGGCAAACTGAAACCGGCGGATTCATGATCTCGCCAACTGCAGGCATCGAACTAACACCCCTCAAACCAGGCAGCGCAACCTTACCTATGCCAGGCATCAACCTCGACATAGTTGACGAAAAAGGGCAATCACTCCCAACAGGCCAAAAAGGTGCACTAGTAATCAAATCTCAGTGGCCAGGCATGCTTATGACCCTCTGGAAAGACCCAGAAAGATTCAAGACAGCATATTTTGGCAAATGGCCAGGTATCTACGTCTCAGGCGACTACAGCATACGCGACCAAGACGGCTACTACTGGTTACTCGGTAGAGCAGATGAAGTCCTAAAAGTTGCAGGACACAGAATCGGCACTGTCGAACTCGAATCAGCACTCGTATCTCATCCCGCAGTCAGTGAAGCAGCAGTCATGGGAAAAGAAGACGTAGTTAAAGGTGAAGTCCCTGTTGCATTCGTTACTTTACGTAGCGGATTTACAGCTTCCGATGAACTCCGAACAGAACTCATAAAACACGTCCGCACAACCATCGGTCCAATAGCAACTCCCGACTCTGTCATTATCGTTAACAAACTACCAAAAACTCGCAGCGGCAAAATAATGCGACGACTCCTAAAAGCAGTCCTAACCGGAGCACCACTTGGCGACACATCCACCATCGAAGACGAAGGCTCAATCGAAGACATCAAAGCAACCTACGCAGAACTTCGCAAACATCTGACAAAGTAAACATCCTTTCTTCTTTCTTTTTTGAAAAAGAAAGCGTTTTTTCTAAATCAAATATCTCTCAAATAGAATTTTTTCATCAGTTGAATGCTAATACACGTGAAAAAATACGGGTTTTTATAGTTAGAATTTTATTAACATGCTTCCAATTGGCAACAAACTTATCATTGCCGATTAGCATTAAATTGTTTAGCACTTTATCGATGCTATGTGATAATGTTGCCTCTTTGAGCTCTATTTAGAGGTGGAACTTTCGGGACCTTTGCCGGACATTAGTTCCCATTTCTTTTGCAAACTTTTCTAGCAATAGGCGTTGTTGAGATGTGAGTTTTTCAGGTACTGAAATGCCTAATCGCACTAAGAGGTCACCTCTGCCATACCCGCGGAACCTTGGCATGCCCTTGCCTTTGAGTGTTATGACTTGGCCAACTTGGGTTCCAGGACGGACTTTGATTGTTGTGGGTCCTTCCAAAGTTGGTACTGTGATTTCTGCGCCCAATGCAGCTTGAGGATATGTAATGACTTCGATATGCCATAGATCGTCGCCTTCACGGATAAACTGAGGATGCTGTTTTATATGAACAACAACGTATAGATCTCCAGTTTCGCCTTGATCAGGTGGAGTTTCGCCTTCGCCCCGTAGTCTTAGTTGGTATCCTTCATCTATGCCTGCGGGGACTTTAACTGTGATCTTGCGTCTTTTGCGAACTAAGCCTGAACCACGGCAGTTGTTGCATGGAGATTCTATTAGTTTTCCTTTACCTCTGCACACAGGGCATGCGGATACTTGGACATACATTGCGAATCCAGCTTTTCGCATGTTTTGAATCTTTCCAGCTCCTCCACAACGAGAGCAAACTTTAGCAGTTGATCCTGGTTCTGCGCCTATTCCACCGCATATGTTGCAGTGTTCTGTTCGTGGAATTTCGATTTCTTTTTCAACCCCTTTTGCGGCTTCCTCTAAAGTAACTTCAAGGTCGTATGCCAGATCTTGTCCGCGATTGCGTTCTTCGTATCCACCGCCGAATCCTCCTCCGAAGAAGCTGCGGAATAGATCTCCAAAGCCTATGTCTCGGAAAATTGAGTCAAAATCTGCGCCGCGGAAGATGTCTTCGCTGGTGTAACGTTGGTCAAAACCTGAATGTCCAAGTTGATCGTATTGTTGCCTTTTTTGGTCGTCAGATAGGACGGCGTATGCTTCCGATATTTCTTTGAATTTTTCTTCAGCACCAACTTCTTTGTTGCGGTCAGGATGGAATTGCATGGCTAATTTCCTATAGGCATCTTTAATTTGATCTTTGGATGCATTTTTCTGGACGCCTAAAACTTCATAGTAATCTCTTTTTTCAGCCATGCGACTTTACCGCTCGGATAATTTGAACTTTGATAGAATGCTTTGGACACAAATTTATAGGTATTTCCCTAATTTCCAGAGTTTTAACAGAAAAGTTATGTCTTGGCTTTGTTTTCTACTAAATTAAGAACACCATGGTCTAAATATCTATTCAAGATTAAGATGCAAACAGAAATGTTTTTCAGAACGATTTTTCAAATAGCCTAAGAAGGTTGATTATTTGTCCAAGAGAGCGAAAAAAGCTGAGGGTCTTGAACACCACAAAAAACTACAACGGGAAAAAGACCAGAAACGAAAGGCAAGAAAACAAGTTGCCCTACCAGCGAAACACAATAAAAGCAAAAAGTAAGTGTTTCACGCTTAAAGCGTTATTATCCCCTATTTTCAATTATTTTAGAATTAATACAAAATTATGATGCAGGTTGAGCCTTTACTGATTGCTGCATTTTGAGTATTCTTTTTCTCGCAGCCTTATAGTTAGGTTTTGATTTTACTCGATAGATAGTTCCGTGTGTATTTTGATAGGTTTTTTTTCCTTTTAATCTACGTTTAAGTTTCTTCATGTCAAAATCTGTACTCCTTCTGAATTTACGTTATTATAGTTAAGTTAAGCTTATTTTAGCATGTTCGTGCAATATAAAGGGTTAGACTTACAAGAACGCTTAAAATATCTTAAACCGGCAGTTTTGCCTCGCAGCATTTCTTTGAAAGCATTTGATTACAATAAGTTATTTTTGGATGCTTCTTTGATCTACCAATTTCTTATAGAAACAAAAACTTGTCCTACGGCTCTGTAACTACTTTGCTCCTTGAAACATGTTAACTTTGCTACTATTTTGAATCCTTTAGTCTCCTCATACACTGTGTTTGGATTAGGCTATTTGGTAGTCTCGAATTTCAAATTCTTAGGGTGAATTTTGGCTTCATAAATCATATATTATTTGATGTGTCAACTATTTTCAACTTAAAGGATGCGAACTTGTGACTAAATGCCCAAAATGTGGAAAAGAAGTGCCTAAAAAAACTTGGACGATGACTGGCAAACCTGATCAAACAGGAAAAAGGACGGATGTTACATTTGGTATGTGCAAGGAATGCTCATTAATAATGGTAGTAGATTTAAAAAAGTCTGCTCGATAAAACTCAGCAAAATAGAATACATTTGAGCGACAGTTGTAAAAAAGAGTTAACCAGAAATAAAAGGTAGAATCATAAAAAAGGGCTGAGTTTGCAGCCTTTTACTATTTCACTTTGTAGTCTTCTGAGTCGACCACGTGGTCGCCTTCTTGTCCACCCTGTTCGTCGTTGGGGGGCATTGTTTCTGGTCCCGCATTGGGCTGTGGTCCGCTCTGTGGTCCTTGTGCCTGCTGCTGTTTTGCTGCTTCAGCTGCAGCTTGCTGATAGACTTTAGTTCCAACTTCCTGTAGAACCTTTTGAAGTTCATCGGATTTGGCTTTGACTTGTGCCATATCGTTGCTTGCTAACGCATTTTTAAGTTCGGTTACAGTTGCATCAATTTTGGAAACTTCTTCTGGACTAATTTTCCCTGATAAGTCGGTTTTGGTGCGTTCAGCAGTGTAAACTAAACTGTCAGCAGTGTTGCGAAGTTCGGCTTCTTCTTTCTTCTTTTTGTCTTGTTCTGAGAATTGTTCCGCATCTTTGATTAAGCGGTCTTTCTCTTCTTGGGACAGTTTGGTTGAGGCAGTTATGCGAATTTTGTTTTCTTTACCCGTGCCCCGGTCTTTAGCTGTGACGTTAAGAATGCCGTTGGCGTCTATATCGAATGTAACTTCAATTTGTGGGACTCCTCTAGGCGCAGGGGGCAAATCAACTAGGTTGAACATGCCAAGTGAGACATTATCGGATGCCATGGCTCGTTCGCCTTGTAGGACATGAATGGTGACTGCTGTTTGGAAATCTGCGGCTGTGGTGAAGACTTGACTGCGTTTGGTGGGAATAGTGGTATTTTTTTCTATGACTTTGGTCATTACACCACCCATTGTCTCAACTCCAAGAGTTAATGGGGTAACATCAAGGAGTAATAGGTCTGTGACTTCGCCTGTTATTACTGCGGCTTGAATTGAGGCACCTATCGCGACACACTCCATTGGGTCTAAGCCTCTTTCGGGAGCTTTGCCTAGGATTTTTTCAACAAAGCGCTGTACCAAAGGCATTCGGGTCATGCCACCGATTAAGATAATTTTATCCACTTGTTGTGGTGTCAATTTTGCGTCTTCGAGAGCTTTTAGTAGAGTGGGTCTTGTTCGTTCAACGATGGGTTGGGCGAGTGATTCGAGTTTGGTTCGAGTTAAGGTTAGTCGCATGTGTTTTGGTCCTGAGGCGTCTGAAGTTAAGAATGGCAAATCGATGTCAGTGCTCATTAGCGTGGAAAGTTCGATTTTGGCTTTTTCTGACGCTTCCTTTAGTCTTGACATTGCCATGCGGTCACCTGAAACATCGATGCCTGATTGGCGCTTGAATTCTTCAAGCAAGTAACCCATAACTGCTTTGTCGACATCGGTTCCGCCAAGTTGGGTGTCGCCGCTGGTGCTTAAAACTTGGAAGACTCCTTTGCCAAAATCCATCAATGTTACGTCGTGAGTTCCGCCACCGAAACTGAACACAAGTATTTTCATTTCACTTTCAAGTTTGTCTATCCCGTAAGCCAAACATGCTGCAGTGGGTTCGTTGATGATACGCATAACTTCGAAACCTGCGATTTCGCCTGCATCTTTGGTTGCTTGACGTTGGTTGTCGTCGAAGTGGGCTGGCACGGTAATGACAGCTTTGTTTATGGTTCCGCCAAGGTAGGTTTCTGCATCTTTTTTTATTTTCTGCAGAATGAAAGCGCTGATTTGTTGAGGACTGTATTCTTTGCCGTACGCTTTAACTTTGGCGTCGGTACCCATTTTGCGTTTTATTTCAAAGAATGTTCCTTCTGAGTTAGTGGTTGCTTGACGTTTTGCTGATTCTCCTACCAGGAGCTGGCCGTCTTTTGTGAAGGCAACGACTGACGGGAACATTTTTCCAGCCATCGTTGGACCTTCTGCACTGGGAATGACAGTTGCATGTCCCCCCTCGTAGATGGCAGCTGCTGAATTGGTGGTTCCCAAATCGATTCCTAAAACTTTTTTATTTGTTTTTTGACTCATTCTTGTTTTTCCTCCATTATTTTATTTTTATTACTTTGATCTTTTGGTTTGATTGACACTCTAACAATACTGGGCCGAATTACTCTGCCCCTCAATGTATATCCTTTCCGTATTTGATCAATTACGGTTGATTCGGCAACATCTTCTTGCTCTTCAGTGGCAATTGAGCAGTGAATTGAGCAGTCAAAATTTTTGCCCAGAGGGTTTGGTATTTCAGACACGCCTTCTTGCTCAAGAACCTTTCTGAGTTTTTTTAACGTCATTTCTACTCCTTCCAAGAAATTCTCTGTTGATAGCTTCGAGATTTCTCCATTTTTCACGGCAAGCTCGAGTTCATCAACTACCTCTATAAGTTGCATAATTATGCGTTCATTACAGTAGCATTTTGTCTGTTCAATTTCACGGTCGAAGCGTTTCTTAACGTTTTCAAAATCCGCTTGCAAATACTTCAACCGGCTAAGATAATCTTCAGAGCGTTTCTTTTCGTCTTCGAGTAGTTTCTCAAAGTTTTCTGATTGTGAGTCTTTTTTGTCAACCATACAATTGTCCCTCTTGATTTAGTCTATGAGATGTATTTTTCTCTTTTTGTGTCAGTTAATAATGGTTTTTCCGTAGGTAAGGCAGGGATATTTTGCTGCTGGATTTGTTTACTTGCTACTAACTTTGTTTGTTCAACAAATTTTTTGAAGATTATCTCGGCGACTAAGTCTCCGACTGCTTCTTCTTTAAGTTCATTGTTAAAGAAGTGTTTCTTGAAAGATTCTATTATCTCTGTTTTGTCGATGACTACAGTGGGGTTTCCGCTTTCTTTCCAGGCTTCAGTCATTAGTTTGTGTCCCAGTTCTATTAGGATGTTGACCATTGTGGTGTAATCTATATCGAATGGGGAATCTCCTGTTAGGAAGCGCCCCTTTACTAGAAGGATTTTTTTGTCGTTTTCATTAGTTACAGTTAAACTTCTGCGCATGTTTTCACCACAAGCAAGCATGTGCACACTTGCACCGCTTCACCTACTGCACACCTGTACCTACATGCTTATAAATTTTCTGTCTCAAAAATACCCAAATAACCTTTAGAGACAGCAGAAGCATTATAAACGACTTGAACAAATAAGCGCCTACAAACAAATTATTAACAATCCAAAAAAATTAAAAAAGAAAAAAAGGGTTTTAGTGTTTTCTCATTGCATAGAGGCCGAAACCAATCAGAATAACGATAATAACAACGACTAAGCCGATGATTATCCACCATTCATTTGAGAGTCCGCCCATGCCGCCTGCTGGGGTTGGAGTTGCTCCTCCAGGTGTTGGTGTTGCTGCACCTTCTGCAGTTGGGGTAAAGACTGCTTGGTATGCATAGGTGTTTCCGTAACCATGATCCACTGTGTATGGGTTATCTGTTGGGTTAGGTGTGAAGGGGAATGATCCGTGAGCTCCTTGGATTGGATAACCAGTAATAGCCCAGTGGTCAAATTGCCAGCCTTCTGCTGCAGTAGCTGTAAGCATAAGTTCAGATGCATCGTTAATCGCATAAGTTCCTGGAACTGGTACTGTTGTTCCACCTGCTCCTGCTAGCACAACTATTATTGCAGCTGTAGTGTAGTCAGTTACGGGGATTCCGTTGGGAGGAACTTGGATTGGTGCAAAGATTGCTTGGAAACTGTAAGTTACGCCTCCAGTAACTGGTATAGTGATAGATTCGTCAGTTGCTGTATTTGATCCTTCATTAACGGACACTATCCATTCCTGGAAAACAAAGCCTGGATCTGCTGTTGCGGCGAATGTAACTGAGGTTCCGTCATCATAATTATAGGTGCCCGCTGCTGGATCTGTTGTTCCGCCAATAGAAGGCAGTACTTGCACTGTTGCTTGTGTTTGAGCATTTACTCCTATCGTACCTGCGATTGCTAGTAGAAAAAGTGACATTACGAATGTCATTGCCAAAACTTTAGTTTTTGTCATTAAAACTTCTCCTTTCTACAAATTGTTTGCTTGCTTGTTTCAGATTAGGCTATATAATCTATATTTAACTATGTGACTGTATGTGTACAGCAACATAAGTATATCTAGAAATTAATCACATCAATTGCTAAGAAACGTTTTTAGGTATTGCTCAATCAGAAGTTTATTTTCTAAATCTTTTTACGCATAAACCTTTTATGGCTACCTGTATTTTGATAATGATAGTTAAGGGTGTAGAGATAGTGCTATCACGTTCAGCCACAGTAAAGTTAAAAGCGATCTTGGTCATCGACTTGATTATTATAGGTGCAGCCGCAGGCGCTTACTTTTACTTTCAAGGAGAAGGTCTCATAGGCTCCGCATCTAAAGCGGCATCCTTCATTTATTCAGATTTAAACATTAGTCCTGACGAAGCATTTGTGGGTGAAGCTGTTCAGATTTCTGTTAACGTAACAAATATCGGCGATTTGGAAGGCAACCAAACAGTTAACCTTCAGATCAATGATGTGATTAAAGACTCTATGAATATGACGTTATCTGGACACACGAATGAAACTGTTCAATTCACTGACATTGAACTTGAAGATGGGACTTTTAACGTTACAATCGGCGAGTTATCAGGTGTTTTTCTTATTAAACCTGCACCGCCTGAATCGAGCAAAATAATTCTATCTAACTTGAAAACGGATCCTTATGAAGGATGGGTCGGCGATAATATCACGGTAACTGCTACAGCACAAAACCCAACAAATGAGCTGGACAGAATGACAGTTCGTGTAACGGTTGATGACATCATGGTTCAATCTCAACTTATCGAACTAGAAGCTGGAGCAACTCAGACTATAAATTTCACTGTCAATGCATCAAGCGAAGGAAAACATACTGTTAAACTAAATACCCTAAGTGGCTCTTTTGTTATTGTCGAAACTGGTTATCATACCTTAGTTATTAATCGTTCAGGAGGCGGCTCTAAACCTTTACCTGTCACGTTAGATGGTGAGGAGCACAATACACCTTACACAGTACTTTTGCCTGTGGGGCAACATCGAATTTCTGTGCCTAACCCGTTTAGTGTTGGAACGGGTGTATTGGAGTTTTCATATTGGAGTGACGGTTCAAGAAGCGCTGACAGGACTTTCACGTTGGATAGCCGTCTTTACCTAATTGTTACTTACACTTTAATTAGCGGATACGCGTCTTGCCCTTCCCTGTATGTCTGGAATGGAACTGGCTACTCGTATGTAACTGACGTTTCTAACCCTGGTTGGTTAGGCTACATCGGCTACATGACTAGTAGTGGCGACATTGTCTTTAGCGGTGGAAATCCTTGGGATTACGTAAAACTTGACAGCAGCCTTATTGCAGCCAATAATGGCTTTTTTGATTTGACTCTTGCTCAGCAATGGAACGAACTTTACTATTTAGATTCAGCTTCCCTGATGGTAGTTGACCATCCCGTTGGCACTGATGTTTACACTTCCATGACTAATTACCTGAACAAAGGATCAACTGGACAAATCTACACCATTGACAGTGATAATCTTTTTTCACCTGTTAGTGCAACTAACGAGCAAGGACAGAATGTTTTAAATCAAATTCTTCAAAAAGACGGACTCTACACTCCCGGCATCAACGGAGATGACAGTATATGGAACAATATAATTCAAAACCAGTTGACTTTAGACCTGGGCGATTTGTCGAGTGCGCAAGAAATTAAGCTTGTCATAACAGGTATGGTTGATTGGGGTTTAGCAGACCCATACTACGCTTGGATAAACCAGTTTAAAGAAGCTGCAGCACAAGGACTTGTGACTAACGGTACAGAAATTATGCCTGCACCCACGATGGAGATTAAAGCTGCAGACGGTAGCTGGATACGCGCGCCTCAAGATAGACAGATACCTTTGCCTTCAGATTACAACGCTCGGACTTTTGCTGTTGATCTAACTGGCTTGTTCCCTGAGGATGCGAGCGATTATCAAGTGCGGTTTACCAACTTTTGGAATGTAACCTACGACTATATTGGAATAGATACGACAGCCCAGCAAAACGTTACCATCACAAATCTTACACCGGCATCCGCATTTATGGATCAAATGTGGGATACACAATCTAGCGCTACAGGAGCCTTCACAAGATACGGTGATGTAACTCCATTAGTGCAGTCTGCCGACGACATGTTTGTGATTGGTCGACAAGGAGATCAAGTAAATCTGCAATTCTCAACGGATGGATTAGCGCCTGTGGCAGATGGTATGGTACGTGACTACTTCTTCACAGTTGCCTGTTGGTTTAAAGATCCGCCGGGAGAATGGGGATATCGATTTGCTTTCACTGTTGATCCACTTCCGTTTATGGCGATGACGGGGTTCCCATATCCGTCAACCGAAAGCTATCCAACTGATGCAGCACATCAAGCTTACCTCCAGCAATACAACACAAGAATTATATCCGCGCCATAACTGAAATTCGGCTTTGAAACAAGCCATTTTTCCTTCTTTTCTGCAATGTATTTGGATAAAATTCCTTTGCTTAGATAGAGTTATGTTTTAGTATAGCGTGCTGGTCAAACAGTTAGAGGCTTCGAAATGAAGGTTATTCCAGTAGTTGACATTTTAGGCAGCAGAGTTGTTCATGCGATTAGAGGAAAAAGACAAGAGTACCAACCAATTAGAAGCATCATAACACAATCGGTAGAGCCTCTAGAAGTTGCAAACGTCTTCAAAAACCACGGTTTTGGAACGCTCTATATAGCTGATTTAGATGCGATAATAGAGTGCTCAACGAGTTTTCAACTTTTGGTTCGAATTTTCGATGTGACGGGTCTTGAGTTGATAGTTGATGCAGGGGTTACGAGTTTAGAGCGGGCGGAGAAATTACTTGATAGCGGTGTATCTAGACTTATCATTGGAACCGAGACGTTGACAAATAAAGAGTTTGTTGCTGAGGCAATTATGCGTTTTGGAAAGGAACGTGTGGTTGTTAGTGTAGATTTGAGGGGAGATAAAGTTCTTGTTCAAAGGGGCTTTAACGGATGTACTGACGCTATTTGTCTTCTTCGGGAATTCGAGGCTATGGGTGTTTCAGATGTTATTGTTTTGGATTTGGCTAAAGTTGGTACTGGTGAGGGTGTTAACACTGCTTTTCTTAAGCAAGTACTTGAGACTTTTAATTTTGAAGTTTATGTAGGTGGTGGAGTACGAGATATTCACGATCTAGTGGGGTTAGAAAATCTTGGGGTTTCAGGAGCTTTGATTGCTACCGCTTTACATAATGGAAAAATTACAACTCGACAATTAAAAGCTGAAGGCTTTCTTTAAATTTTCATTAAACAAATTAGTCCACCTAACTGAGTAAGCCTTAGCCCAGCGTTTGATTCTGCATTAATTACTCTTACTTTAATTTTCTTGTTTTGGGCAATCTGCATTAGTCTGTTTAACCGTTTCTTTTGTCGGCTATTTGAAAGGTAATTGTCCGTCATCAAGATGAAATCCGGCTGGGGCTTTCCAACGGTTTGCTTTTCGAAAATGGCTTTTTCACCTTCTTCCAGGGAGAAAAGTACTAAATTATCTGATGTGTTTAGTCTTTTTTCTATAATTTCAAGGAGGTTCTCTGTTTCTTCTTCAGCGTTTTCTCGGATTATCTGTTTGAACACGGCTGTTTTTGTCAGCTCTGCCACTTGTGGGGGCGTATCTGCAGAGCCGATGATTTGGGCGATGGATGCTTTGTTTCGTCCTTGTAGAAGCCAAGAATGATGTGCAGAGATGTGGGTTAGGAGGTCTTGGGCGTAACTTGTTCTGGATGGGGCAGAGGCTACGATACTTCTTACTCCTTCTTTAAGAGTTGGTCTTAAGGCGTTTATGATTGTTTCATGGTAGTTGTAAAGTGTTTTTTTATTTGTTCTGTCGCCGTTTAGATGTATGGTCTGTTGATGTTTGGCGACTTGGCTAAAAACTTGCCATAGTGAGGCGTGATCTTGTTCGGTTCCGATTAGAATGGCAACTGGGTAGCCGCGTTTGTAGTTCTTTTGCTTCATTATTTTTCTGGTTTAGAATTGTGGGTTGGGTTATTTTAGTTGTTGCTCACATTTAATCAAGTTTAGTTTTGAGGGTGAAAACGGCATGTTTATGAAATCCTTAGTCATTTTCTAAGTGAATACTATGTTGAAAGTTTACACTAAAGTTGATCTTGATTTGGAATTGAAGAAAAATAAAAAGGTTCTTGCTTTGTTTTATGCGACTTGGTGCCCTTACTGTAGAGGGTTTGTTGGGTTTTTTGACGAGAGAGCAGTGAATTTAGGTTTTGATAGAATACTTCATGTTCTGTTGGATGATTATGATAATCCTTTGTGGGATGATTACAGTGTTGTGGCGGTGCCAACTGTCATTGTATTTGAAGAAGGCAAAGTTAACAGTCGACTTGATGGGCGACTTGGGAGAGGCTTGCCAGTGTCGCAATTTTTAAGTTGGGTTGAAGAACTCGAAAAGTCTCATTAGACCTTTTAGTTTTTACAAAAAAAGAAAAAGAGTGTTTTTATGTTGGTGGAGGCGGTGGCGGTGGCGGAGCTGTTGTTGTTGCTGATGCAAATGCTTGTTTTACTTGGATGACAGTTGTTCCAGCATAGCGGTCGGTGAATTTTTGGCGTTTGTCTCCAGTGGTTATTATTCCTATTAGCCAGTCAAGTACTAGAAAGATCCAGTAGATTTTGCTTATGTTGCGAATAAGTGCTTTGCCAAATGGTACTTTCCCACCGTTTACTGTTTGTACTTGCAAGCCTAAGATTCTTTTGCCTATTGTTGCGCCCCAATTGACGTCTAAGAGAGAAAAGTATAGTAATTGAATAATTCCAAATATGAATGGAAATACTAAGGCAAGTCCGTAGATTGAGAAGAAGGATAGGGGGCTGAAAACTAGGGCTAGGGTTATTATGAACCATATTATGTATGTGGGGATTGCGATGATGATGCTGTCGATTATGTATGCGATTAAGCGGTAGATCCAATGTGTCCAGTCTATCTGCTCGATTTGTGTTGACATTTTTGTTAAAACTCCTACCCATTTTGTTAGACCAATTGATATTAATATGTTTCTATTACTTGCTTGAGCCTTGTTAAGCATCAGTAATTAGGGTTTAACCCCGATTAGTAGTGCAATTTCTAGCCATTTCCAGTAGCAATCTACATCTTTAAATCCGATTTCTTTTAGCCATTTAAGTTGTGTTTCTACATCTAAGAGTTTGTTTGATGGGTCTTCAGTTTCGGGGGTAAGACCTGTGGCTGCTAGAAACGTTAGATGAAGATTTTGTGTTGCTGAAGAGACGTGTTCTAAGTTGCAGAATACTCCTTTGGGGTTTAAGAAGTTGAATATTTCTTGGTAGAGCTGTTTTTTACTTGTATCAGTTAAATGGTGGATAGCTAAACTTGAGACGATTGCATCAAAATTTCCAAGTTTGATGGGTAATGGAGTGCTAAAGTCATGCTTGATGATGGTTACTTTTTTGTCGTCTGCGAAGCGTTTCTTAGCTTGATTTAGCATGGGCTCAGAGAAGTCTAGGGCAAAACCCTCAATTGTTGGATTTTGTGTTTTAATCAAGGCAAGCAACCTTCCATTGCCGGTTCCTAAATCAAGTACCCTTCTTGCGTTTGAGGGTATTTGTTCAAGTAGTATTTTTTCTCCTTCTGTTCGATGTGGCAGTTTGTCTTCTCTTGCTAAGTACGCCAAAGCATGTTCTGTTGTAAGCCACTCACTTGAGGTTATGTTCTGTTTTTCCATCTTTCAACCCAAGGATAATCGGATAAATTCTCTAATTTAAGTTGGTGCCTTAGATAGAATGATTTTTTTACGAATTCCTTAATAATAGAGGACTGCAAAATGCAGTTACAGCAGAAAAAATTGTCTTTATCTGCTAGAACAACAACACCTGAAATTCTTGTTGTTGTTCTTCCACCCCTCCATGCAGAGAAAGGCAGTTTTTAGAGCTTTGTAGCTGCAAAATGTTTCCTTAGATTAACACTGCGAAGAGTTTCAAGTTTGCAGATGCGTTTTTATTATCCTTCCAATGTACACGAATTCCGATTTGCTCTAAGAGTTCTATATCTTGGATTTTCCGTCTTTGAGTTTCTATAGAAGTGATTGCTCTGTTGGCTAAAAATCTGACAACCTTGCAAGCTTTCATAAGAAACATTATGGAGCAGCAAAATTCGGCGCTTTCTAAATAATACTTATATCTTATTTTGTGTTCTAATGGTGAAATTAAGAGGGAATTCTATTTATGGAATTTTGTCCAACATGCGGTTGCCGTCTTGAACCCAAAAAAACTGGTGAAGGCAACTCATTTGTTCTCTGCTGCGCAAAATGTAACTTCACTAAACAACCTGACGATAAAAAGGCGGAAGCCCGAACCGGGGCAGTTCTTAAGCCCAAACCTAAACCCTTTATGACAATCATTAGTGAGGAAGATCAGAAAATAAGCACTATGGCTACCATAAAAATGAAGTGTGAAAAATGCGAGAATAACGAAGTTTACGTTTGGCAAGTTCAGACTCGGGGCGGCGATGAGGCGTCAACTCAGTTTATGCGCTGCACAAAATGTGGTCACACCTTTAGAGAATACACTTAGAATCGACCGGTTAGTTGTATCTTTCGAAAGGCTTTAAAGCCCAATGTGTTATAGATTTCACTTCGGAGAACTTTAGAAAATGCCGAAAAAAGAAAAGCCATTAACCAAGAAAGAGCGAGACGAGAAACGCAAGGCAAAAAAGGAAAAGAAGAGCAAAACTCAAACTAGTTAAGCATACTTGAAGTCTTGCTAACTCGCCTTTTCTATTTTTCTAATTAATTTTTCCCGTTAATCGGTTTAATCCTTTAAAAGTATGAAAATTATTTAGCTCCTCGAAAACAGCGATTTCAATTTAACGTGTAAGCGGATGACTTAGGAAAAATATTCTTTTAATCGCCAAATTATTGTTGAAGATGATTCGTCAGCTGAATGGAGAACGTTAATTAAAATCACCTTGGGTTATACCTTTGATTGTCATGTCTAAGTATGCTCCTTTCTGGTTTATAAAAGAAGGCGACAAACTAATCCAGTCTACAAAAGAAGCTTTCGATCAAGCAATCAGGGAAGGCAAAAGTGTATGGTACCGTAGCTATGCAAACAAAAAAACAGAAAGAATTGCCCAACAGCTAGAAGAATCTAGGATGGCTCTTTTAGATAAGCCTGATTTGCCTGCAAAACTTCGTGCTGTACTTACAAATCCCCGGAATGTAGTTGAGGTGCAGGTTGTTTTGGTTAATGACCCTTTATTTTGGGAAAAAGAGTCCAAATTAGTTAAGTATCGTAGTTCCACAATCTAATTTCATGAGTTATAGTTTAGTTTGAAGTTTTTTGTTGTTGCCGATGATGAAAATTGCACGTTTGGACTTGGGAGATGGTAAACTTCCAAATTTGGCTTTTAAAATTATAAAATTCTGAGGCGCTACAAAACATTTTGATTGTAGTGAAGTGATTTCGAGTGTTTTGTAAGAAAACTACGAGTTTTTAAGTCTACTGGAAAGGACTATTCAGAAGCGAATGTTTTTACATTTGGCTGAAATGAAATATTTTTAATCTAATCTCAAAAATCGTTTTTGCACCTAATGTTTTTTGTTTTTTCTTTTTGGGACAAGACGCTAGATAGGGCCGTTTGAGGCAAATAGTGTTGGAATAGCGTATCCAATTTATGATAGATGGAGTTATCGCGGATATTTCCATGTCGTTGGGGTGCGTTATTCAGTAAGTAGCAGATCTGAGTTTATTGTCTTTTGTTTAACTCGCTTGGCTTCTTGGATTTCCCATTTTATTACTGGACTGCTTGGTGCGTGCCCACTCTTGGGTTCTATGTTGGTTTGTATTTCAAATGGATTGAAATCATCTAGCCATCCTGCCGATTTATTTATCGGATGCTTAAACATCACACCTAGGTTTTTTCTGTCCTTTGCTTCATGATACTTGAAGTATATTTCGCCATCCATTATGCCCAAAATCTCGATTTTGCCTGTAACATGTGACATGACATATTTGAAACGTTTACTAAGACCATTGCATTGCGCTTTTGCGTTCTCGACTATTTTAAGACCTTTAAATAATGGAACCTGAAAATGATTCTTAACTCTGGCGAGCGGGCGGCATTGGAAAACATAGTATGGCGAAACCCCAATACTCACTAACCCGTTCATTAAGCTGGCAAGTATGTCGGGTCTATCGTTGACTCCTCTGAGTAGAACTGTTTGATTGTTGAGCAATACACCGGTATCGATTAGATTGCTTACTGCTTTGATAGATTTGGGGCATATCTCTTTTGGGTGATTAAACTGGGTTACAATCTGTAATCGTTTTTCGTTAGTTGCGTATTTTTTGAAGATTCCTAAGAGTTCTTTGTCGTCAAGTCTGTTTGGGTAGGTAACGGGCACTCTGGTACCGAATCTTATGAATTTTATATGAGGTATTTTTGTAAGGTTGTCTAAGATTCTCTCAATTGATTTATTGCAAATGGTAAGGGGGTCGCCACCGCTAACGAGAACATTGTTTATTTTAGGGTGTTTTTTTATGTATTCCGTTGCGTCATCTAAGCGTTTTAGTGTTTCTTCGGTGGGAAGCCCAACAAGACGTTTTCTAAAGCAATGCCTGCAGTATGTTGCACACGTATTTGTGACTAGAACTAATGCAGTTTCAGAATATTTATGTTGGAGACCTGGGAGCTTCGTGTTTTCAGCTTCGCCACTGGTATCATAGCTGCCTTCAAGGTTAAGTTCTTCGCATGAAGGAACAGCCATTTTCATTATTGGATCATTGGGGGCTGTCCAATCAATCAAGGATGCGTAGTGAGGCGTAATTAGCATGGGGTGAGCCTGTAAGACTCTTTGCAGCTTTTTCTCAATTTGGGGTGAGATATCCAGATATGCTTTAAGCTGCTCCAGAGTGGAGATACGGTCATCTTGGTATGTATTTTTTTTCATGCTTAATACTTCCTTTTAGGATGTACGAACAACTTTTGCAACATACAGGACAATAATTAAGGAATAGCTTGTATGAAGGTCCTGAATTCTTCCTTCAATAATATATAAAGTTGTTATTATTCTTAAATTTTATTCTCATTTTTTGCCATTTTCTCCAATTGAAGCATAATTTAATGCTTAGTTTGGTAATAGTCTTAGTGTGCGCTATATTTATCAAACAGAAAGACAATTAGTTCTTGAAGCAATATGAAAGCATACATAGGCTTGTCCTGTAAAGTAGGTGCTTTCAACCAAGTCATAGATGAACTAATAAAACTCAACCTTTCAAAGAAAGACATTTTTCTGCTTTTCGGTCCCGTAGATATCTTAATTCAAATTCGAGGCTTAAAGACCCTTGACGAGTTTGTAAACAAATGGTTCAACCCAATCAGAAACATAACCGCGCAAGAATCATTAATCCTTAGAACTCAAACTCTCATAGTTCTCTCTGAAGGAAATCAATATGTTGAAGAACCCTATGCGTTTCTATTCCTCAACACACAACCAAGATACCTAGAATTAGTTCAAGAAAAACTTCAAGCAATTCCAGAAGTCTTGTCTGTGGATACAGTTTTGGGGCCGTTTGATGCGATCGTTGCGGTTAAAGCAAATGGAAAATTGGATCTAAAAAGACTTGTTTCACTGATACAAGAAACTGTTCCACATATTCAGGGAACTGTAACAGCTGTTGTAGCCTCACTTTACTAGATAACCTCAAAGAGTAACCGACAGAAAGCAACTGGCCTACAATCTTTTTAGCGTAGCTATTTTTCCTTAACAAAAAACTTTTAGAAGCAATAAACGGTGCATTTTTGCCTGCGCTTCATTGCTATATAGATTAGTTCAAAGCTTAAATGGAACTAGATGCATTTCCTTTTCCGCAAGAGGAACTTAGGTTGGTTAACGAGAAAATCCAAGATGGCGATAACGTCCTTATTTACCTTGATGCGCGTCGCACCTACATGATAAAACTTCAAGCCGGACAAACCTTTCACACTCACAAAGGTTACCTAAAACTAGATGAACTCATAGGAAAAGAATACGGTGAACCAATCAAAAGCAGTATGGGCATCTACTTTACCACATTAAAACCCAAACTAACAGACTATATTATGAAATCCAGTCGCAACACTCAGATTATTTATCCCAAAGATGCCGCATTAATCGTAATGTTTAGCGGGATAGGTCCTGGAAGCCGAGTTGTGGAGTCAGGTACTGGAACAGGGTCTTTGACGACAGCGTTGGCTCATTATGTTGGTTCAACTGGAAAAGTCTACACTTACGAGTTGCGTAGTGAATTCCAGAAAAATGCTGCTAAAAATCTTCAGCGCTCAAAATTAATCGACAATGTTGAAATGAAAAGTGGCGATGTTACGTTAACGGGATATGATGAACGTGATGTTGATGCGGTAATATTGGATCTTGCTGTTCCATGGCTTGTGGTTCCATATGCTTATGCTGCCCTTAAACCCTCAGGTGTAATTGTGTCATTTAGCCCGACAATAGACCAAGTTGTAAGAACCACTGAAGCGCTTCGTGAAAACGGCTTTGTGTTTATCGAGACTGTCGAGTGCCTGATGCGTACAATGCAGGTAGAACGTGGAAAAACTCGACCTAACACAATGATGACTGGACACACGGGTTACATTACTCATGCACGAAAAGTCATTAAACCAACAATTCCTCAAGTCTCTCAAACGCAAGAACCAATTCCCCCAGAAGTTGTGTTAGAAGAAGAAAACAGTGAAGAGTCAGCGGCAGAAGAAGTTGTCTAAATATTTATTTTGTTTTTTACTTTTCTATTAATCTGTTGTGGCATACTTAGGGTCCAAAATGCTTGTTTTAATTGTTGACCTCGGGTTAAGCCATAGTAGAAACCTGCGATTTTTCCAAAGTATGGAATTAGTACCTGGTCGAAGGTTTTGTAGAGTAATGGATTATTGAGGCGGTTTTCTAGGAAAGTTGGTTTCCAGATCTTAATGTTGTATTCCCAGCATCTGATAAAGAAGTCCCATCTTGCTTTGGATAGTGAATCCATTTCGGCGCCTTTCTTGTTCATAAGAACGCAGTTTTCAAGAGGTACAAAGAACAATGGCACGTAGAATGCGTTGTAGTCTTTGAGTTTGTCCATTAGCTCAAGGGTTTGCATCATGTCTTCTTCTTTTTCGTCTGGTAGTCCTATAATCAATGTTGCGAGAGGGTACCAATCGTTATCGTTTAATATGCCAAATGCGTTTGTAACGACATCTTGCCATTGTTCAGGTTTAAATGGAAGCATTTTTCCACCCATGTACTTTCTCATTAAGCGTGGGCTTCCAGTTTCGATGCCTGTCTCAGCGGTTATAATTGGTTTTTTGCCGAATGAATACCAGCTTTTTTCAATGAGAACCTCTGCAAGTTGTTTAATCATTAGGGGGTCATGCCAAACAGGGGCCAGAGAAATATGTGATGCTTGAATACTTTTAACACCTGGATGGTCTGCCACGCTCTTAACTAGATTGACGACGGCTTCTCGGTTGGGGATAAATTTTTTATCTGATGCACCATACAAGAACAGGTCCTCTGTAATCAGGGTTACATGATCGCTGCCTTGTGCTGTGCTTAACGCAACTTCTTTCATTATTTTTTCTACTGGCACGTCAATCTTGTTTTGCATGGTTGGAGTGCAAAATTGGCAGTTGCGTCCACATCCTTTTGAGATCTCAACTGCACCATGGATAGCCACGTTCTTGGTCAGTGGCATTTCAGCGTTGTAGTTCCAGTTATTTAGCGATTCGTCAGCCTTAGCAATGCGGGGCATCGGTTCGTTGTTTACTGCTTTTTTGAATAACTCAACAATTGGTCCTGGTCTACCCCCGATGAGAACACAATCTACACCATAGCTGTCAGCGACATTATTTCGTTCAAGCTGCCATGAACCAAAACCACCCACTATGATTTTCGGCTTATATTTTTTTATACTGGGGTGCATGACGAGTTTGCGGAATTCTATGGCGTTCATAGGTTCGCCTCCGCCTACAATGTTAGAGTATGTTTTGCTAACATATCCCATGCCTGTGGGATCCATTGAAGATATGCCGACAACTTTGGTTTCTGGTCCGATGAATCTGTCTAAGTCTAGAGGGTGAACTACTGCAATATCTTGAGGTGAAAATCCGCCCTCGATAAGGATTGCTTCTACTTTTCGTAGTCCATAGGGTGCATAGTTTGCTTGGCCGTCGGTCTTGGAACCCATATGTGGGTAGAGGGTTCTTCGTGCATATGATAGTGGGATTGGTCCTTTGCCAAATCCGCCCACGAATGCCATGAAAGGGTTGTTGAGAAAATCGCTCATTTCGGTGGCGGAAGCTGTGAGAACTATTCTTTTGCCCAAACCTGTTGCCAAAGCTTTTTCTTCCTCACGAATAGAGTAAGATGAATGTTACCTGTCTTTTTAAGACTTGCTATAACCAACATGTAACTTGATAAGGATTAGTTTTGATCTAAGTGCTTTTAGAGGACTTTTGATTGTACGAGGACTGAAACTTTTGGGGGGTCGTGGATGCGTGTGTGTTGAGCGCATTAAGCAGCTTTTAGGCGGGGTTTTTGGGTGATATTTCTAAGAAATAAGCTTTATATACACACTGTATTAAGTATTAATATACCTGAGATGTTTGAATGCAAGAAATCGTTCCAAAAGACCCAGAATTGGAATCAAACGAAACAAAAGCATATCAAACAAGTGAAATTAATGTTTCAGAAATTATAGCCATATTAAAAAATATGAAAATTGAAGAACAAGAACTGCTTACTCAAAGAAAAAAATTACAGGAAACAGAGAATGAACTTCGAACCCAAGCTATGACGGAAATTGAGGAAAAACACAAAAGGCTCGCCGGATTGAAGTCAGAAATCACATACCTGCAGAAAAAATGCAGCGAACTTGAACAAGCACTGGGTATACCAGTTTACGAATAATAATCAAAACACCTCACAAATCAATGAAAATTAATTTGGGGACCCAAAATGAAGAAACAAAATGAGAACATCCAACTTCACATAATAAGTGAAGACTACAAAGAAAAAAAGAAAGAAAAAAACAATACTTTTAGTATTTCAGAAAAAGCCATCTTAGTTTCTGAACTTCAAGATAACGACTCTCTTTTCGAACAACTGAATAAAATGCATGAAGAATTTGACGAGACCAAAGAACCAGATAGCAAATCGGCAGATCGAGGCATCGATCAAGAAGAGCAGTTTAACTCCAGTGAGTTAGTTGGTTCTTCTGATAGTTCAAAACTTTTAGAGGTTTATGAAAAACTAAAGAAAGAAGAGTCCGAACTAATCGATTGCAAACAAGAATTTCTTGCAAACGAGAATCGTCTCATAGTTAGACTAAACCAGGAAATTCATAGAAAGAAAAAAACTATTGAAGAACTGCGCAATGAAATCTCAGCCCTTCAAAGCACATGCAAAGAAATCGAACAGGAACTTGATATATCAACCAACTAATTAAATAAACAAGCTAAAACTTAACAATCATTTGAATTATTGATGCCCGTTTCTTGTTATTCTAAAAAATGTTAGCTCTCAAGATAAGAGTTTTTTGTTATCCTAGCTCAAAATTAATGCACCGTAGCTCAGTTTCGTGTTTCAAATTTGCTTTAGGTGCGGGGAATTAGACCTTTGTTTGTATTTGCCGTCTGAGTAACTCTGATATGTCACCCTTTAACGTCTGACTAACTATAAAATGGGCCCTAAGTGCCTTTTTCCGCCCTCTGTTGCTCTTCTCCAATGACTTTAATCATTTTTAGCAAAAAGTCGATAAACTGCTCTTTCTCAGTATAAATCGATTTTTCAATCGCTTCTATCAAA
>Ga0315540_10000356_pt1 | contig 25618 bp, 27 predicted proteins | sample SalMarSW160110MG_FD_203677 | JGI IMG/M metagenome (GOLD analysis project Ga0315540, IMG submission 203677) | Salt marsh sediment microbial communities from the Plum Island Ecosystem LTER, Massachusetts, United States - Salt Marsh Sediment SW1601-10 ...
TGGCGCCGGTTGCGCCCGCCAGCATGGCGGCTGCCTGCATCGCGGCACCGGCCTCGTCATGGCCGCCAAGCATGACGACGATGCGGCGGGGAAGGCTCATTCCACGCCCTCCTCGCTGTGCGAGGCGACATCCGCCTTGGCGCCGAAGCGGCGGCGCGATGCTGCGAAGGCTTGCAGGCGGGCCTCGACCCCTGCATTGACGCTGCCTTCGGGAAACCGCCCGTCGCTACCGCGCTCACCGGCGGCAATGCCGGTGAGCCGGGTGATGCCTTCATCGATGGTTGAGACCGGCCAGACGAAGAACTTCTTCTTTTTCGCCGCCGCGACGACGTCGGCCCGCAGCATCAGGTGCTTGATGTTCGATTTCGGGATCAGCACACCTTGTCGGCCGGTGAGGCCGCGGGCGTTGCAGACGTCGAAAAAGCCCTCGATCTTGGCGTTGACGCCGCCGATGGCCTGTACCTCGCCCAACTGGTTGACGGAGCCGGTAACCGCGTAGCCCTGGAAGATGGGCACCTCCGCCAGTGCCGACAAGAGCGTGTAGAGTTCGGCCGATGAGGCGCTGTCGCCGTCAATGCCGCCATAGGATTGCTCGAACACCAGGCTTGCCCACAGCGAGACCGGCTCATCCAGCGCAAATCGTGCCGACAGGTAGCCGGAGAGGATGAGCACGCCTTTGGAGTGCAGTGGGCCGCCCAATTCCACTTCGCGTTCGATGTCGATCACCTTGCCCGTACCCATGCGCACCCGGGCGGTAATGCGGGCCGGCCGGCCGAATGGCTCCTTGCCGATGGTAATTACTGACAAGCCGTTGATCTGTCCGGTCTTTTCGCCGTCCGTGTCGATCAGGACAATGTCACGGGTGATCATGTCGAGGGAGCGGTCGCGGATACGGCCCGAGCGCCGCACCCGCTCGGAAACAGCGCGCTCCACATCCTTTGCCGAAATCTGCTTGCCGCCGCGAACGCCGGCCCAGTGGTCGGCCTCGGTGAGGATTTCGGCCATGACGCCGATCCTCAAGGTAAGGCGCTCAGAGTCCTCAGCCTGGCGGGCGGCCTCTTCGACCATGCGCGCCATGCCTTTTGCATTGAGGGCTTTCAGGTTTTCGCGCTTGGCGATGGAGCCGATGAGGCGGGCATAAAGACCCGTGGTCTCAGGCGTACGCTCCACTTCATCCTCGAAGTCGGCGGCGATCTTGAACAGGGTCTCGAAGTCCGGCTCCAGTGCCACCAGGAGGTAATAGAGCGTGCGCTCGCCCACCAGCACCACCTTCACCGACAGCGGTATGGGATCGGGTTCCAGCGACACCGTGGTCTGAAGCCCCACTTCTTCGGGCACCGAGGTGATTTTCACCTCGCCAGCCCTCAGACAGCGCTTCAGGGCCTCCCAGGCAAACGGTTCGCGCAACAGGCGCAACGCATCGATCACCAGATAGCCGCCGTTGGCCCGGTGCAGGGCGCCGGACTTGATGAGCATGAAGTCGGTGACCAACGTCCCCATGTGGGAGATGTGCTCGACGCGGCCGGCGAGGTTGGCCAGGGTCGGGAGATCCTCAGAGACAATGGGGGCGCGCGCCGGCCCGTCGCCGTCGGCGCCGTTGGAAACCATGACATTCACCAAGTAGCGGCGAAAGCGGGGATCGCGCGCCGCGCTGGTCTCGACCTTGGCGAACGGGGTTTCCTGCTCCTCGGCTTCGGCTTTGAGGAATATGGCGATGTTGTCGATGAGATCGCGGCGCACCGCCTCCAGGTGGCGGGTAATGGCCGCGTGGTCGGCATAAAGGGCGGCGATCTCGGAGAGCGAGCGGCCGATGGCGACCTCGGCCAGTTCGGCATTCAGGTCGCGCACCCGGTCGCGGCGCTGCTTTTCCAGCTCCGGCATTTTCTGCAGCACCGCCTCGAGGTCTTTTTGCAGGCGGGCGATCTTTTCAGCCGTGGCGGCACGCTCGGCCTCGGGCAGGGCGTTGAAGACCTCGGGCTTGACCACCTGGCCATCCTTTACGGGCGCCAGCGCAAAGCCCATGGGCGTGCGCATGATGCCAATATTCTCGGCGCCGGCCTTTTCCTTCAATTCTTCGAAGGCGGCCTCCTGGGCAGTTTCGATCTCTGAATCGATGGCGCGGCGGCGGTTGCGATAATCGTCGGATTCGAACAGCGACGGGACGGCGGTCGCCAGATCGTCGATGAGGGCGGTCATGCGGTCGCGAAACGCGGTCGCACCGCCCGACGGCAGGCTGATGGCGAGCGGACGGCGGGGGTCGTCGAAATTGTTGACGTAGACCCAGTCGGCCGGCGCCGGCGCCTTCACGGCGCGCTCTTCTAGCAGGGCACGCACTGCCGAATGGCGCCCGGTTCCCATCGGGCCGAGCACGAACAGGTTGAATCCCCTGGCGGTAATGTCAGCGCCAAGCGCCAGCGCATCGAGGGCTCGCTCCTGACCGATCAGCAGCGGCACCGGCTGCAGTTCGGAACTGGAGCGGAAGGTGAACTGCGCCGGATCACAAGCGGTGCGCAACTGGTCGGCGGTGAGCCCCGGGGGTAATGACAATTTCGGCACGGTTGGCCTCTCCCTCTTCCGCCATCGATCATCGAGGCAGGAATTGAGACCGCGTCCGTCCCGCCGCCGCCATGATCGAGATCAAGGCTCGCGGCACATCATGGGCAATCCGCTCAGGCAGTCTCGGATTCCAGCGCGACGCCCTTGTCGGCCAAAAGCTGCTTTAGTTCGCCCGACTGGAACATCTCGGTGACGATGTCGCAGCCGCCGACGAATTCTCCCTTGACGTAGAGTTGGGGGACGGTGGGCCAGTTGGAATAGTCCTTGATGCCCTGCCGCAGGGCATCGGACTCCAGCACATTGACGCCGGAATAGGCCACCCCGACGAAATCGAGCATCTGCACTACACGACCGGAAAAGCCGCACATGGGCTGCTCGGGCATGCCCTTCATGAAGAGCACGACGTCATTGGTCTTCACGACGTTGTCGATCCATTCGCTGACAGTGGTCATATCGGTTTTCTTTCGGCCTTGTTGGGTCTCAGGGTTCAGTTTTCGGGCACGGCGGTGGTCAGCGCCAAGGCATGCAGTTCGCCACCCATGGCCCCCTTCAGCGCGGCATACACCATCTGGTGCTGCTGCACCCGCGACTTGCCGCGAAAGGCTTCGGAAATCACCGTGGCGGCGAAATGATCGCCGTCGCCGGCCAGATCGCGAATCTCGATGGTGGCATCGGGTACGCCTGCCTTGATCAATTCCTCGATCGAGTGGGGATCCATCGGCATGGGGCAAGTCTCCTTTGAGTGCAATTATCTCATGCCAGCGGCTCGGCGTCCACAAACGCGGCAAACCATCCATCGTGCACCCGTTTCAACTCATCGAGGGATATGGAGGCTTGGCCCAGCACAATCAATCCCGCAGGCTCGACAGTGCCGATCCGTTCGGCCGCAACGCCGGCTTTTTTGGCATCGCCAAGGAGTCCGCCGGCCTTTTCCGGCCGGCACGTGATGACATAGCGGGCCTGGTCTTCGGCGAACAACGGCACATGCGGTGCTCCTGAGGGCAGATCGATGCGGCAGCCGAGCCCCGAGGTCAGCGCCATTTCGGCAAGCGCTGCGGCGAGGCCGCCGTCTGAAATGTCGTGACAGGCCGTGACGGCGCCTCCCCGGATGGACTGGCGCACGAAATCGCCATTCTTCTTTTCCAGCGCCAGATCGACGGGCGGCGGCGGGCCGTCCTCGCGGCCCAGAACTTCACGCAGGTAGATGGACTGGCCAAGATGGCTGCCATGGCCGCCGATGAGGATTACCGCATCGCTGCCTTGCTTGAAGGCGATGGTCGCCATCTGCTGCCAGTCGGCGAGCAGGCCGACACCGCCGATGGTAGGGGTGGGCAGGATCGGCTGGCCCGAGGTCTCGTTGTAAAGCGAGACGTTGCCGGAGACGACGGGAAAGGAAAGCGCGCGGCAGGCTTCGCCGATGCCCTTGATGGCGGCCACAAGCTGGCCCATGACTTCGGGGCGTTCGGGATTGCCGAAATTGAGGTTGTCGGTCACGGCAAGCGGTTCGGCGCCGACCGCGGTCAGGTTGCGCCAGCATTCGGCGACTGCCTGCTTGCCGCCCTCGAAAGCATCGGCCTCCACATAGCGCGGCGTGACATCCGACGACAGGGCGATGGCCTTGCCGTTCCTGGCCACCCGCACCACAGCGGCATCGCCGCCGGGGCGCTGGGCGGTGTTGGACTGAATGAGGTGGTCGTATTGCTCCCACACCCATCGCCTCGAGCACATGTCGGGCGAGCCCATGATCTTGATGACGGCAGCGCCCAGATCGTTGGGTGCCGGCACGTCGGCGAGCGGGGCAGGGGCTTTTGCAGGCGTCCACGGCCTGTCGTATTCCGGCGCCTCGTCGCCCAGATCCTTGATCGGCAGGTTGGCCACTTCTCGCCCGTGGTGATTGATGGAAAAGCGCAGATCGTCGGTGGTTTCGCCGACGATGGCGAAGTCGAGTCCCCATTTCCTGAAGATGCCTTCGGCCTCTTGCTCCTTTTCGGGGCGCAGCACCATGAGCATGCGCTCCTGGCTTTCCGACAGCATCATCTCATAAGGCGTCATGGCAGCTTCGCGGCACGGCACCTTGTCGAGGTCGAGGCGGATGCCGAGGTCGCCCTTGGCGCCCATTTCCACCGCCGAGCAGGTGAGGCCCGCTGCACCCATGTCCTGGATGGCAATGACGGCGCCCGAGGCCATCAGTTCGAGACAGGCTTCCAGCAGGCACTTTTCGGTGAAAGGATCGCCCACCTGTACCGTCGGGCGCTTTTCGTCGGCGTTGCCGGCGAATTCGGCCGAGGCCATGGTGGCGCCGTGGATGCCGTCGCGACCGGTCTTGGCGCCGAGATAGACCACCGGCAACCCGACGCCTTCGGCCTTGGAATAGAAGATCTTGTCGGTATCGGCGAGGCCGACGGCCATGGCGTTGACCAGGCAGTTGCCATTGTAGCGGGCATGGAAATTGACTTCGCCGCCCACCGTGGGCACGCCGAAGGAATTGCCGTAGCCGCCGATGCCGGCCACCACGCCGGACACCAGATGGCGGGTGCGCGGGTGGTCGGGCGCCCCGAAGCGCAGGGCATTGAGCGCCGCAATCGGCCGGGCGCCCATGGTGAAGACGTCACGCAAGATGCCACCGACACCCGTCGCCGCACCCTGATAGGGCTCGATATAGGAGGGGTGGTTGTGGCTCTCCATCTTGAAGATCACCGCCTGACCGTCGCCGATATCGACGACGCCGGCATTCTCGCCCGGTCCCTGGATGACGCGGGGGCCGGTGGTGGGCAGGGTTTTGAGCCACTTCTTGGAGGACTTGTAGGAGCAATGCTCGTTCCACATGGCCGAGACGATGCCCAGTTCGGTGAAGGTCGGGTCACGGCCGATGAGGGTGCGGAAGCGCTCATACTCGTCGGGCTTGAGCCCGTGTTCGGCGATCAGCTCAGGCGTGATTTTCGGTTCGTTGGGGGTGGTCATAAGGCGAAGCGATTCCCGAAGGGATGAAACAAGCCCGTTCCTTAACGCTTGTGGGCCGCCGGTTACAATGCGATGAGTGCAGGGGGGGATTAGGGGACGCTGGCGGGGGGCGAGGCTCGATGGCGCCGGCCCCTTCTATTCGTAGCTGTCGTAAGCCACCTGGGCGGTGTCCAGCAGGCGGCGCAGTTCGGTAAAGCCGCGCTCGACGTCGGCGCGCTTGGCGGGGGATGAAAAGCCGATGCGCACCCGGTAGCAGATGCGCTCGTCCTGGCCGATCTTGAACTCGTCAGCGTCGTCGATGAGGATGCCGCGGGCGCGGGCGGCCTTCTTGAAGGTGCCGGGCAGCCAAGGTTCGGGCAGTTTCAGCCACAGGAACGGGCAGTCGGGGTGGGAATTGAAGGTGAGCCCTGAGAGGATATCGCGGGCAATGGCCTCGCGGGCGGTGATTTCGGCCCTGACCTTTCTGCACAATTCCTCGGCTTTGCCTGAAAGCACCAGCCGGGCGGCCAGTTCGGTCATGGTGTAGGCCAGTCCGCCGGTCATCAACCGTTGGGCGTTGTAGACGGCACCGGCAAAGCCCGCCGGGCAGGCGACCCAGGCAGCGCGCAGGCCTGCCGATACCGATTTCGACAGGCCGCCCAGATGGAAGGTGCGCTCGGGCGCCAGTTCGATGAAATTGACCGGGGCATCGGTCAGCGCGGCGCCATAGATGTTGTCTTCGATGATCCACACGTTGTGGCGCCGGGCGATCTCGGCAATGTCGCGGCGCACGTCGTTGGGCATGGTCGCCAGCGTCGGATTGTGCAGGGTGGGGATGGTGACCAGCACCTTGGGATGCTGCTGGGCGCACAGGCTCTCGAAATCGTCGGCTGCGATGCCCTTGGGGCCGATTGCCACCTTGACCACGCGGCGGCCGATGAGGGTGGTGCCGCGCGGCGTGGCGGGGTAGGCGAGGTCCTCGTGCGCAACCCGGTCGCCCGGCACTGTGGTGGCGGCGATGACTGCGAGGATCGCCGCATGCACGCCGGCGGCCGGTACCACGTGTTGGGGCAGGGGCCTCCAGGCCGGGGTGGAGAGCCATTCGGAGCCTGCCTCGCGCCAGTGGAAGGGCAGCTCACGCACGTAATCGTTGACCTCATGCGGCGTCTGGCGCGCCATTTCGGCGGCCAGGCCGGCCAAAACGGCGGCCTGCCCGACATCGCTGGCGGCAGTTGAATCCATGCGCAGAAGGCCTGGATCGGGCACTGGCGTCGGCGCCGTGGTGCGGCTGGCGGCGGGCATCTGGGGGGCGCTGCCGGAAGCCTGGGGGCCGCGTTCCAGCACATAGGTGCCGCGCCCCACTTCGCCGGCGATCAGGCCGCGCTGGCCGGCCAATGCATAGGCGCGCCCGATGGTGCCGATGGTTACGCCGAGGTCGAAGGCGAGGTCGCGTTGGGGGGGCAGCTTTTCGCCCGGCTCCAGCCTGCCGGCCTCGATGTCGCGCGCCATGGCATCGGCAATGGCGAGATAACGCGGCTTGCCGTCTTTTGCCAAGTCTGGGAGCCAACTTGTCATGGTTGCAATTATTATATTGACTCAATGCGAGAGTCAATACATAAGCACAATTGTTGCAATCAATGGTGACAATCTAGCCACAAGGAGATTCAGAGATGACGACAATCAATGCAATTTCCGGCCGCGCACAGACTGACCGTCTTTCCGTCCGGATCAATGAGACGACGGGTGTGGGCTTCCGTGGTGCGATCGTCGCCATGGCGCGCTGGATGAAGCAGGCCTCGGCACGCCGCCGCGGCAGGCTGGCGCTCCAGTCGATGACCAATGCCCAGCTCAAGGATATCGGCCTTACCCGCATGCAGGCCGAACTGGAAGCCGCCAAGCCGTTCTGGCGCTGAAGCCCCCGCAAAGGGCAACGCGAGCAACCGCTTGGACCTCCCCGGAACCCCGGCACCTGAACAAGGGCCGGGGTTTTCCGTTATCTTCTGCGATGTGACGGATTGACCGTTCGGCGCCTGTCCAGCGCTGTTATGCGCGGGCCTGGCCGGCGATCACGCCGCCATGAGGCTTTCGAACAGGCCGCGGCAGTCCTCGGCCCCGTGGATGGGGGCGATCATGTTCTCGGGATGCGGCATCATGCCGATGACATTGCCTTGCTCGTTGACGATGCCGGCGATGTTGTTGAGGGAGCCGTTGGGGTTGCTGGCTTCGGCATAGCGGAACACCACGCGGCCTTCGCCTTCCAGCCTCTGAAGAGTTGCGGGATCGGCGAAATAATTGCCGTCGCCATGCGCGACCGGGCAGGTGACCACGTCGCCCGCGGTCATCGTCCGGGTGAAGAAGGTCGAGTCATTCTCGATCCTTAGCCGCACGTTCTTGCAAACGAATTTAAGTCCGGCATTGCGCATCAAGGCGCCGGGCAAGAGGCCGGTCTCGACCAGGATCTGGAAGCCGTTGCATACCCCCAGCACCTTGCCGCCCCTTTGGGCGTGGGCGAGGATGGCGGCCATCACCGGCGAGCGCGCGGCAATGGCGCCGCAGCGCAGGTAATCGCCATAGGAAAACCCGCCCGGCACCACCACCAGATCGACACCCGCCGGCAGGGCGGTTTCGGTGTGCCAGATGGCGGCCGGCGTGTGGCCGGTCACGGCTTCCAGCGCCATCAGCATGTCGCGCTGGCGATTGATGCCGGGAAAGACGACGACGGCGGACTTCATTGGATATCGATCGTGTAGTTTTCGATGACCGTGTTGGCGAGCAGCTTTTCACACATGGCCCTGACTTCGGCCTCGGCGGCGGCGCGATCCTTGGCGGCGATGTCGAGTTCAATGTACTTGCCCTGGCGCACGTTATCGACGCCGGCGAAGCCGAGCGAGGAAAGGGCGCCCTCGATAGCCTTGCCCTGCGGGTCGAGGACGCCCGCCTTCAGGGTGATGCGGATGCGCGCCTTCATCAGTCGGTTTTTACCAGCTTGGGGCGCGAGCGCTTGGGGCTTTCGTTCTCGTTCATGATGCCGAGGCGCCGCGCCACTTCCTGATAGGCCTCCATGAGGCCGCCGAGGTCGCGGCGAAAGCGGTCCTTGTCCATCTTTTCCGAGGTCTTCATATCCCACAGGCGGCAGCTGTCGGGGCTGATCTCGTCGGCGAGGACGGTGCGCACCATGTCACCCTCATAATGACGCCCGAACTCCAGCTTGAAGTCGACGAGGCGGATGCCGATGCCCATGAACAGACCGGTGAGAAAATCGTTGATGCGGATCGACAACGCCATGATGTCGTCGATTTCCTGCGGGCTCGCCCAGCCGAAGGCGGTGATGTGTTCTTCCGACACCAGCGGGTCGCCGAGGGCATCGTTCTTGTAGCAGAACTCGATGATCGAGCGCGGCAGGGTGGTGCCTTCCTCGATGCCGAGGCGGGTCGACATGGAGCCGGCGGCGATGTTCCTGATCACCACCTCGAGCGGGATGATCTCCACCTCGCGGATGAGTTGCTCGCGCATGTTGAGGCGGCGGATGAAATGGGTGGGGATGCCCAGTTCATTGAGGCGGGTGAAAATCAACTCGGAGATCCGGTTGTTGATCACGCCCTTGCCGTCGATCACCGCCTTTTTCTTGGCGTTGAAGGCGGTGGCGTCGTCCTTGTAGTGGACCACCAGGGTACCGGGCTCGGGGCCCTCGTAGAGGATTTTGGCCTTGCCTTCGTAAATGCGCGTGCGGCGCGTGTTCATGGGATAGATCCTCATCGCTGAAACCTCTGCGACCCCGGCTGCGCCATCAAAGGCGAGGGGGGCGTTACACACATACATCTGGTCAAGGGAGATGCTCGACTCAGTTCAGGTTCCTGTCGTGTACGGCGAATTTAGCCGATCGATATGCCTGTCACAATCCAAGTGGGCTCATTTGGAGGCGGAATCAACACCTCATTCGGCCGCATCCGGCCAAAGGCGACGTTTCGTCAAAGGCCGCGGTTGAATTGGCGGCGCGTGACGGCTATTTCAAGATCAGTGACGACAGTCCACCGGCTATCCATCGGGAGCAAGGCCTGAAATGACCACGTTCAAGAACCGCGAAGAGGGTTTCGAGAAGAAATTCGCCCATGACGAGGAACTGAGGTTCAAGGCCTCGGCACGCCGCAACAAGCTCTTAGGGTTGTGGGCGGCGGAAAAGATGGGGATGAGCGGCGAGGCGGCCGAGGCTTACGCCAAGGAGGTCATCAAGGCCGACTTCAAGGAAGCCGGCGATGCCGACGTCTTCGCCAAGGTGCGCGCCGACTTCGATGCCAAGGGTGTTGACCAGTCCGATCACCAGATCCGCCGCACCATGGACGAACTCATGCAGACCGCCGTGGACCAGTTGCGCTCCCAGGGCTGAGGCTGCAAGAAGAGGCTCCGTCCATGGGCTTTGATGCCGGCGCCGCTGCGCGCCATCTGATCGATGAACACGCGCGCGGTGCCCGGTTCGCCAACCTGCCGGACACGATTACGCCGCGAACGCTCGAAGAGGCCTACGCGGCGCAGGCGGCACTCGAAGACCTTCTGGCGCCCAGCCTCGGGCGCCCGGGGGGTGCCAAGATCGCCGTCACCACCAAGGTGATGCAGGCGTTGATGGGTATCGACCAGCCGTGTTGCGGGATGATCTTTTCACGCCGCATCCTGACATCGCCCGCAAAGCTTGCCTTTGCCGATTTCATCAGCCTCAAGCTGGAATGCGAAATCGCCCTGCGGCTCGCCCGCGACCTGGAGGCGGGGACCGGACACACCCGGGACAGCGTGGCGATCGCGGTCGATCATGCCATGCCGGCTTTTGAGTTGGTGGAGGACCGCAACGCCGAATACCGCAAGGTGGACGTCAAGAGCCTCGTTGCCGACAATTGCTGGAACGCCGGTGTGGTGACGGGCGCCGGCATCGCCCTTGCCGCCGGGCGTTCGCTGACCGGCCTTCAAGGCACGCTCGACATAGATGGTGAGCGCCATGCCTCGGGATTGAGCGAGGACCCGCTTGAGGTGCTGGCGTGGACCGCCAATCTTCTGGGCGCGCGCGGACGCGGCCTCAAGGCGGGCCAGATCGTGATGACGGGAAGCCTCATTGCAACCTTTGCGGCGGTGCCGGGCAAGACATTCCGATTTGCCGTCGAAGGTCTGGGCGAAGCGGTGCTTGAGGTCGAGTGACGTTTGTTGGGCGCGGAGTGGCGCCAGAGCCATGCCGGCACGTGCAACGGTGATGCTTAAGAAACAACAGGGGGCAGGGGCGATGGCCGGCTATTTTCTCGATGAACGGCTGAAGGACAACCGGCCGGTTTATATCACCTGGCAGATCCTGCCAGGGGCGGTGGTTGCCGAGACGCTGGCGCGCTCGGACTTCGATGCCTGTTGCCTCGACATGCAGCATGGCCTCATGGACTTTGCCGACGTGCTGGCGATGATGACAGCCATACACAAGGCGGGAAAGCCGGCGCTGGTGCGCCCGCCCCTGGGCGGTGAGGGCCTGCAGGCCAAGGTGCTGGACGCCGGTGCTGCCGGCATCATCGTGCCAATGATCAACACACCCCACGAGGCGCGGGCGCTGGTGGAGACGAGCAAATATCCGCCGCTCGGCAAACGCTCCTGGGGTGCCTATCTGGCGCAGGCGGCCTCGGGGCTTTCGACGCCTGAGTATCTCGGCTCGGCCAACCGGCTGTTCAAGACTTTCGCCATGATCGAGACGGCCGAGGCGATGGACAACGTCGATGCCATCGCCTCAACCGATGGCATCGACGGGCTGTTCGTGGGCCCGAACGATCTGTGCATCTCGCTCACTGGAGGCGAGGCGCCGGATTATCACCACCCCAAGGTCAAGGCGGCGCTGCCGGTCATCGTGAAGGCGGCGAAGGCGGCGGGCAAGGTGCCCGGCATCTTTGCATCCACCCCGGAAATTGCCCTCGAATTCGCTGCTCTGGGTTTCCGCCTGATTTCGGTCGGTACCGATGCCGGTTTCCTCAGCGCCGGTGCGCAGACCGCCCATTCCGGCCTCAAGTCGTGATGATGGGCATTTGACGCGCGCCCCGATTAGGGCAAGATGGGCGCACTTTTGAGGCCCACCGGGGTGACGACATGGACACCAAGCCGCTGAAATCGACCTCGCGCGATGCCGCCCTCGACCGGCTGGTTGATCTTGCCCTGTCGGCGGGGCCGGTGGAAACCATTACCGACAAGTATTTCTCCAATACCCGGCGGGTGGTCGAGGCGGCCGGCGATTGCGAGGTCACCTACGCCGTGTTCCTCAGGCGGCGCTCGATCGCCGCGCTGGAACCGGTCGTCCGCCTGATTGCGCGACTGGTGCCCTCGGCGCGCGTCAAGCGGTTCTTCGCCGAGGGCGACATCGTGCTTTCGGAGCGCAAGATGTTCGAGGTGACGGGCCCCATGGCGCAGTTGTCGGAGGTCGAGACGCTGCTCCTGCAAAAGACCGGCTTTCCCTGCATTTCGGCCAACAATGCCTACGAGATGTGCCGCGCCATGCCGCGCGCCGCCTTCATCGACATGCATGCCCGCCATGCCTCGGGGGCGGAAATGAACATGCTGGCCGCCTATGGCGCCGCGGTCGGCAGCGATGCGGCGCGCCATGCGGATCATGAGACGAAGGGCTTCATCGGCTCGTCGCAGGACCTCACAGCGCCGCTTTACGGGGCACCACGCGGTGGCGGAACCATGCCGCACTCTCTCGTTGGCTACAGCGGCGGCGATGTTCTCAAGGCACTGAAACTGTTCGCCGCCGAGATCGGCGATGTGAAGAACCTCGTCGCGCTGGTCGACTATCGCGGCCTGGAAATCACCGACAGCCTGGCGTGCGCCCGCTGGTTTTACGAAGAGGCCTGCCTTGACCGCCACGGCAAGGAGCTGGGGGTCAGGCTGGATACCCACGGCGGCCGTTTTGCTGAAGGCCTCGATTATGAAAAGTCGGTGGACATCGTCGGCCGCTGGCTGGAAGTGGAAGGCGAATACAACATCGTCGAACGGGTAATCGGCCATCGCGCCTTCCAGCTCGATCCGGGCAATATCCTGGTGGACAAGGTGCGCCGCATCCTGTTCGGCAAGGGCGTATCGGCGGCCTCCGTCGTGCATACCCGGCAATGCCTCGACGAGGCCGGCTTCGGCGATACCCAGATCGTCGTCTCCTCCGGCTTCGATGCGCAGAAATGCCAGATCATGGGCGCGGCACAGGCCCCCGTCGACGTGGTGGGTACCGGCTCATTCCTGCCCGCCACCCTCAGCGAGACCTACGCCACCGCCGACATCATCGCCTATGACGGGGTGCAGCGGGTCAAAGTCGGCCGCGAATTCCTGCTGGATTGACGTTCAGTCAAATTGTTGGCAGCATAACCTCAGAACTAGCGGCCGATTGCACGGAAAATCCGGTCATCGGCCCTACAAAGCTGGTCATGGGGAGCAATCCGGGCTGGAGCCCACAATAAATCGTGACAGTCGATGGTTTAGGCTTGCGCGAAGCCATGGGCATTGAGGTCGACCTTGGCGGAGGTGGCATCGAAGATTGACGGGTGTTGGCCCAAACCTTGCACCTGTTGAAAACTTTCCGGGCATATCAACGATCCCGGAGCGCCAATTCTGGAAGGGGTTTGTCGTGTTCGAATTGAAGCGATACCTGAAGCAGGCAATGCTGACGGTGGTGGTGGCGATCGCTGTGGCTGGCGGATCCGGCGCCCGGCCGGCCGAGGCCGGAGTCATGGCGCGCATCGATCTGTCGGAACAGACGATGAATGTCTACGTCAACGGCTTCTACTATGCTCATTGGAAGGTCTCCACGGCGCGCCGCGGCTATCGCACGCCGACCGGCACGTACACGGCCAAGTGGCTGGCGCGCATGCATTATTCCAAGAAATATCATCATTCGCCGATGCCGAACTCGATCTTCTTTTATGGCGGCTATGCCATCCACGGCACCTACGCGACTAGGTGGCTGGGGCGGCCGGCCTCGCATGGCTGCGTGCGCCTGCACCCCAAACACGCCGCCAAGCTGTTCGCGCTGGTCAAGGAATACGGCTTGAAGAATACCCTCATCACCATCACCCGGTAAGCCCTGACCGGCGATGGCTATGAGTCCGCGAACACCCGCCGGAAAATCTCATCGACGTTCTTGAAGTGATAGCCAAGATCGAACAGGGCGGCGAGTTCGGCTTCGTCAAGATAGCGCCGGACGTCTTGATCCTTGCTCAGCAGGTCGAGGAACTGGCCTTCGCCGCGCCACACCGGCATGGCGTTTTTCTGCACCAGCCGATAGGCCTCCTCGCGCGCCGCACCCTTTTGGGTGAGGGCGAGGAGGACGCGTTGCGAATGCACCAGACCGCCCAGCCGATCCAGGTTCTTCTTCATGTTGTCGGGATAGACGATGAGCTTTTCGATGACGCCTGAAAGCCGTACCAGGGCGAAATCGAGATGCACCGTCGCGTCCGGTGCGATACCGCGCTCGACCGATGAATGGGAGATGTCGCGCTCGTGCCACAGCGCCACGTTCTCCAGCGCCGGGGTGACAGCCGAACGCACCAGGCGGGAAAGGCCGGTGAGGTTTTCGGTCAGAACCGGATTGCGCTTGTGGGGCATGGCGGAGGAGCCCTTTTGCCCCTCGGAAAAATACTCCTCCACTTCCAGTACTTCGGTGCGCTGCAAATGGCGGATTTCGGTGGCTAGCCGCTCGACGCTGGAAGCGATCACCGCCAGCACGGAAAAGAACATGGCGTGGCGATCGCGCGGTATGACCTGCGTCGAGATGGGCTCAGGCTGCAGCCCCATGGCGCTGGCGACATGCACCTCGACGCGCGGGTCGATATTGGCAAAGGTGCCGACGGCGCCGGAGATGGCGCAGGTCGAGACCTCGGTGCGGGCCGCCACGAGGCGGGCGCGGGCGCGCTGGAATTCGGCGTAAGCTTGCGCCAGCTTGAGGCCGAACGTCGTTGGTTCGGCGTGGATGCCGTGGCTGCGGCCGATGGTGGGGGTCATCTTGTGCTCGAAGGCGCGGGCCTTGAGGGCGGCCAGCACGGCGTCGACATCCTCGATCAGGATATCGGCGGCACGCACAAGCTGGATGTTGAGGCAGGTATCGAGCACGTCCGATGAGGTCATGCCCTGATGCACGAAGCGCGCCTCGGGGCCGACGATTTCCGCCAGATGGGTGAGGAAGGCGATGACGTCGTGCTTCACCTCGCGCTCGATTGCATCGATGCGCTCGACGTCGAAGTGGGCCTTGCCACCCTTTTCCCAGATGGCCTTGGCGGCTTCGATGGGAATGACGCCGATCTTGGCCAGCGCATCGGCGGCATGCGCCTCGATTTCGAACCAGATGCGGAAGCGGCTTTCGGGCGACCAGATATCGGCCATTTTCGGGCGCGTGTAGCGCGGAATCATGCCGTCCGCTCCTCTTTGAAGGGTTGAGGGCGCGGCATAGCAGAAGATTGCTGCCTTCTCAATCGGTCAGGGCAGGGTGACAGGTACCGCGAGGAAGCGCATGTCGCGGCCCTCGAAGCCGTTGCGGTAGACATGCACCAACACCACGTAGCGCGGCGACTTGCCGGCCAGGTCGGGGTCATAGCGAATGACATCGGCGATGCCGTAGCCGACCGGGCAACCGCGTGATGGAGGCAGGATGGCATCGCGGTGCACTTCGCGTATTGGTTCGAAGCCGCGCGCCACGGAAAGCGAAAAGCCCTTGGGTTTCTGGCCCGGATCGAAACAGTTGCGGCCGCCTTCGGCGTCGAAGACCTCCAGATCGAAGGCGAGTTTGTGCTCGGGGCGGGCAAGGTTGTAGTGCGAACGGACGGTGAGATGATAGGCCTCGACGTTGACCTCGGTAGGCGGATTGGACCCAAGGACGATACCGGGCTCACTGATATGCAGGCGTTTGAGGATCGGGGTTGCCTTCGCCTCGGCCTCATGACGCGCCACGCTCAGGCGGGGCTGGTTGTCGCTATTATTGTTCAGCAGCACCCGCACCGGGGTATGGCGCGCCCAGCGGTCCATATCCAGGTCGATGACGTAGATGTTGGCGTAAGGGGCGCCTGAACCGTCTTGTATGCCGTATTCCTCGAAGGCGAACCATCGCCCGTCGGGGGAGAAGCCGAGGATGGCGCGTTCGGCGGCGTCGGCGGCGTAGAGCGGGCCGGCAAAGGCGATAATCGCGGTCAGCAGTGACAGGCAGGTAGCAACAAGCAGTCTCATAGGGCGGGCGACCTCGTGGCGGATGCCGGGGCAGTTGGCATGAAACGATCAAAATACGACGGTGCCGGGGCAGGCGCCGCCCCTTGCCAGGTGACCATATGGGACGAAACGAAGCAGCCGGCGGCTTCGGCATGGCGGCGGTAAAGGCGGGCGGCAAGGGCGCGGGCGGCGTGGCCTGCCCATCCCGGCGGCAGCAGTTCTCCTGGCAGTTGCGGGTCGCGCAACAGGATGCGGCGGTATTCGTGGATCATCAGGCTCGATAAGGTGAAGGCTTCTTCAGGGTCCGCCAGCGGGCGGTCGAAGGGGGCGAAGCTTGTGGCAAAGGCGGCATAGGCGGCATTGAGGCGGTCGAGGTCCCAGGCCCGCTCGACCACTTGGCGCGGGTCGGCAGCGGGCATGTGCGGGCTGAGACGGCCGTGGAAGGCTATCACCTCGTCAGACCCGGCCAAGTCGGCGACCGGGCGCTCACCGGTGTGGATGTAGAGATCGGGAGCGAGCCGGCCATAGCCCGACCACTCGAGACGGGATTTCAGGGCCTCACGTTTTGGAGCGGCGAGGGCGGAGAGAATGTGGAGTGCGGTCCATGTCCCGTCCCAGCCCGGCGGCTCGGTGGCATAGATGCGCCGGTCTGCTTCGGCAAAGGTGGCAACGCCGGAGGCGGTGAGATGGTAGAAGGCCTTGCGGCCGTGGCTCCTCGATGCCAGCCAGCCCTCGCGCGACAGGCGGTAGACGCCGGTCCTGACCAGTCGCTCCGACACCCCGAAGGGCGCCATCAGGCGAATGAGGCTACCGAGCCAGATGGAACCGCCCCGCGGCACCACGCTGTCGCCGAATACGGTGATGATGAGCGATCCGGCCCGGGTGTCGAGGTGCCCGATGAGGTCGGCGACGGTGGCGGGAGGTTTTGGCTTGGCGTCCATTACTTGCGGTTGTCGACGACGCGTTTGGCTTTTCCTTCCGAGCGGGTAACCTCGCCGGGCTCATGCACCACCGGCTCTATGGTGATGCCGATGAGATCCTTGACCCGGCTGGCCAGGGCAGCGGCAGCCTCGGCGGCCGCTTCTACGGAGGCCTCGGTGATGCGCTCACAATGGACTCTTACCGCGTCGAGGTGGCCGTCCTTGAAAAGCTCGATCTGGTAATGCGGCGACAGGTGCTGGATGGTGACGAGGATTTCCTCGATCTGGGTGGGGAACATGTTGACCCCCCTGATGATCAGCATGTCGTCGGAGCGCCCGGTGATCTTTTCCATGCGACGCATGCTGCGCGCCGTCCCCGGCAGGAGACGGGTGAGATCGCGGGTGCGGTAGCGCACGATGGGCAAGGCTTCCTTGGTGAGCGAGGTGAAGACCAGTTCGCCGAACTCGCCGTCGGGGAGCACCTTGCCGGTCCCGGGATCGACGATTTCGGGGTAGAAGTGATCTTCCCAGATATGCAGGCCGTCCTTGGTCTCGATGCACTCATTGGCAACGCCGGGCCCAATAACCTCCGACAGGCCGTAGATATCGATGGCGTGCAGGTGGCCGCGGGCCTCGATCTGCTGGCGCATCTCGTTGGTCCACGGCTCGGCCCCGAAGATGCCGATCTCCAGGCTGGTGTCGGCCGGATCGATCCCTTGCAGGGCCATCTCGTCGAGGATGTTGAGCAGATAGGACGGCGTCACCATGATGACCCGCGGCTTGAAGTCGACGATGAGTTGCACCTGGCGGGCGGTCATGCCGCCGGAAACCGGGATCACCGTACAGCCCAGCTTTTCGGCGCCGTAGTGGGCGCCAAGGCCGCCGGTGAACAGCCCGTAGCCATAGGCCACATGCACAATGTCGCCGGGCCGGGCGCCGGAGGCGCGCATCGAGCGGGCGACGCAATCGGCCCACATGGCAACGTCGGCGGCGGTATAGCCGACCACCGTCGGCTTGCCGGTGGTGCCGGAAGAGGCATGGATGCGGACCACCTGCTGGCGCGGCACCGCGAACATGCCGAAGGGATAATTATCGCGCAGGTCCTCCTTGGTGGTGAAGGGGAATTTTGCCAGGTCGTCGAGGCTCTTCAGGTCGTCAGGATGGATCCCCCTGGCCTTGAAGGCCTTGGCATAGTGCGGGACGTTTTCGAAGGCATGGCGCAGCGACCAGCGCATGCGGCGCAACTGCAGGGCGGCGATCTCGTCGCGGCTGGCGACCTCGATGGGATCGAGCGAACGGCGCTCGGCGCCCAGTTCATCGGCGGGCTTCAGGAGCATATGCGGTTTCCTCCCTCGGATCTTCACTTGCCGGTGATGACGCTGCCGCCGACGGTGCGTGACTTGCCGCGGAAGTGGGCAACGACGGCGCCCGTCTGATCGCTTACCACGATATCGTAGATGCCGTTGCGGCCCTCGCGCCAGGTCTCGCGGGCCTTGGCGACAAGTCGGTCGTCGAGGCGGGCCGCCTTGAGGAAGGAGATGTCGCAGGAGGCCGCCACGGTGTTCACGTCATAGGCGTTGCAGGCAAAGGCAAAGGCTGAATCGGCTAGAAGAAAGATGAAGCCGCCATGGCAGATTTCGTGGCCGTTGACCATGTCGGCGCGCACCGTCATGGAAAGCGTTGCCTCGCCCGGGCCGACATTTTCGATCTTCATGCCGAGCCCTTGCGAGGCCTTGTCGCGCTCCCACATGGCACGGGCACAGGCTGCGGCCAGTTCTTGCGGATCGACGGGGGTGTCCACGAACGCTTGAGCCTCCTCAAGGACCATAAGGATTGATAGGGGTTTTGCCGAAGGGCAGCAAGGTTGTGTGCTTGAATCAGGCGTTATCGGCGGAAAAGTGATACAATTTGAATTGCTAGATATCAAATTCTGTGTCATATCACAATCGATAATCAGCCCTTGCCGAGGGAGGCTTCAGTTATGCCTGCAGTTGCGATGGAGGACGACATCCGGCGCACCCGCTTCGATGCCCATGTGGCGGGCGAGGGCAAGGTCGAGCCGCAGGACTGGATGCCGGAGGGTTATCGCAAGACCCTCATCCGGCAGATTTCCCAACACGCCCATTCGGAAATCATCGGCATGCAGCCGGAAGGCAACTGGATTACCCGGGCGCCGTCGCTGAGGCGCAAATGCATCCTGATCGCCAAGGTGCAGGACGAGGCAGGCCACGGGCTCTACCTCTATTCATCGGCTGAGACACTGGGCGTGTCGCGGCAGCAGATGGAGGCGGACCTTTTATCCGGCAAGGCGAAATATTCCTCGATCTTCAACTATCCCACGTTGACGTGGGCGGATATCGGGGCCATCGGCTGGCTGGTCGACGGGGCGGCGATCACCAACCAGATCCCCTTGTGCCGCTGTTCCTACGGGCCTTACGCCCGCGCCATGGTGCGTATCTGCAAGGAAGAAAGCTTTCACCAGCGCCAGGGGTTCGAGTTGATGATGGCGTTGTCGAAAGGCTCGCCCGAGCAGCGCCGCATGGCGCAGGATGCCCTGAACCGCTGGTGGTGGCCGTCGGTGGCGATGTTCGGGCCGCCCGATAGCGACAGCATCCACGGCTCGCAGAACGCGGCGTGGAAGATCAAGCGGTTTTCCAACGACGAACTGCGCCAGCGCTTCATTGACATGACGGTCAAGCAGGCCGAAGCCCTGGGCCTCACCATCCCCGACCCGGATCTGAAATTCAATACCGAGAGCGGGCACTGGGAGATCGGCGAGATCGACTGGGACGATTTCTGGAAGGTGGTGAAGGGTGACGGGCCCTGCAACCGCCAGCGCATGGCGCATCGCAAGAAGGCTCATGATGACGGGGCCTGGGTGCGCGAGGCAGCGCTTGCCCATGCCGCCAAGGCGCGGGCGCGGACTGAAAAGAAGGTGGCGTAACCATGCAAACCGAACGCGACTGGCCGCTTTACGAGGTCTTCATCCGCTCCCGCCAGGGACTGTCACACGTGCATGCAGGGAGCCTCCACGCCGCCGATGATCGCATGGCCGTCGAGAACGCCCGCGATGTCTATACAAGGCGCGGCGAGGGGCTTTCCATCTGGGTGGTGCGTTCCGACCGCATCACTGCCTCGGCGCCCGACGACAAGGGGGCGCTGTTCGATCCCGCCGATTCAAAGGTCTATCGCCATCCCACCTTCTATGACGTCCCCGACGATGTGGAGTGCCTGTGAGATGGCTGTGGTGACGGCGCAAATGCCGGACGAGGCGAAGCATGCGCTACTGCAAACGGTCCTCAGGCTGGGTGACAATGCGCTGATCCTCGGCCAGGAACTCTCCAAATGGGTGAGCCGGGGGCCGACGGTCGAACTCGACATCGCGCTGGCCAACCAGTCGCTCGACCTGATCGGCCAGGCCCGGCTGTTGCTCGACTACGCCGGGCGCCTCGAGGGCAAGGGGCGTGACGAGGACGCGCTCGCCTTCCATCGCGATGCCTGGGATTTTCGCAATGTGCTGCTGGTGGAACTGCCGCGCGGCGACTTCGCCAAGACCATCCTCAGGCAGTTCTTCTATGCCTTGTGGGCCGAAGCGTTTTATGGGGCGCTGCGGCAAAGGCGCGACGAGACGCTGGCGGCCATCGCCGGCAAGTCGGTGAAGGAGATGGCCTATCACGCCCGCCATGCGGGTGAATGGGTGGTGCGACTCGGCGATGGTACCGCCGAAAGCCATCGCCGCCTTGCCGAGGCGCTGGCGGAACTCTGGCCTTACACCCACGAACTGTTCATGAGCGATCAGGCGGATGCGGAAATGGTCGCCGCCGGCATCATTCCCGATGTGGAAGCCTTGCGTCCGGCGTGGGAAGGTGCCGTTTCGGAAGTGATGGACGCGGCCGGCCTGGCAATCCCTGAAGACACCTGGCGGCCCGCCGGCGGGCGCAACGGCGTGCACAGCGAACATCTGGGGTTCATTCTCGCCGAAATGCAGCATCTGCCGCGCATGTACCCGGAGGCCACGTGGTGAACGCCGAGGCCGCAGGGCAACCCGATCTCACCGTCATCAAGGGCGTCTGGGCGGTGCTGGAGACGGTGAAGGACCCCGAAATACCGGTCATCTCGGTGATCGATCTGGGCATCGTGCGCGATGTGCGCGAAGGCGACGCGGGCCTTGAGGTGGTGATCACCCCCACCTATACCGGCTGCCCCGCCACACGGCAGATCGAAGCCGACATTCGCACCGCCCTGGACCGGGCAGGCTACCGCGCGGTCGGGCTGGTGATCGAGATGAGCCCCGCCTGGACCACCGACTGGATCACGCCGGAAGGCCGCGACCAGCTCAGGGCTTTCGGCATAGCGCCACCGGTGGGCAAGCCCGGCAAGCGGGCGCTGTTCGGTGAGGCCGATCAGGTGCAATGCCCGCATTGCGGCTCTCATCACACCGAAATGGTCTCCGAATTCGGTTCCACGCCGTGCAAGTCTTTATGGAAGTGCAACGCCTGCCGCGAACCATTCGACTATTTCAAGTGCCTTTGACGGGCTTCACGGACTGAATCTTCAAACCTCGCCAACCGGCTGATGGGAAAAGAAAAATGGCAGTTGCCGAAAGAGCTGAACCGCGCGCGAGGCGGCGACCCGAATTCCATCGCCTGAAGGTTCGCGAAGTCCGCAAGGAGACGCCCGAGGCAACATCGGTCGCCTTTGAGGTGCCGCCGCATCTGGCCGATGCTTACGCCTTCGTCCAGGGCCAGTACCTGACACTGAAGGCAATCGTGAACGGTGAGGAATTGCGCCGGCCCTATTCAGTCTGCGTGGCGCCCGATGAGGGCGAGCTTCGGGTGTGCGTGAAAAAGCTGCACGAGGGGCGCTTTTCCAGCTTCGTCAACGACGTCCTGAAGGCCGGCGATGAGATCGAAGTGATGGGTCCGATGGGGCGGTTTCACGCTCCCGTCGAGCCGGGCGCGTCAAAATCCTACCTGTTCATGGCGGGCGGCTCGGGGATCACCCCGGTCATCTCCAACATCCGCCATATCCTTGCCTCAGAACCGCGGGCCGAGGTGACGCTCATCTACGGCAACCGGCGCACCCGCGACATCATCTTCCGCGAGGCGCTGGCCGACCTCAAGGACCACTATCTCGATCGCCTCAGGGTCTTTCATGTGCTGTCGGATGAAATGACCGAGGTGCCGCTGTTTTCCGGCATGATGACGGCGGAGAAGGTGACCGAGCTGGCACGGGCGCTGATCGACATCAAGACCCTCGACTGGGTTTTCATCTGCGGACCGGGGCCGATGATGGACGGCGGCAAGGCAGCACTCATGGCGCTGGGTGTGCCGGAGGCGCGCATAAGAATCGAGAGTTTTGGCGAACGCCCGGTCGCCGGTGCCCGCCGGCCGACAACGTTGGTGCCCACTACGGGGCTGCCTGCCGCCACCGTCGAGATCATCCACCACGGGGTGAAGAAGGTCATATCGGTGCCCTTCGAGGGCAAGGCCATCCTCGATGCCGCACATGCGGAAAATATCGATGTTCCCTATGCCTGCAAAGGTGGGGTGTGCTGCACGTGCAAGGCAAAACTCGTCGAAGGCAAGGTCGACATGGACGTGGTCTATGGCCTGGAGCCCGACGAGATCGCCGCCGGCTACATCCTCACCTGCCAGTCGCATCCCAGAAGCGAGAAACTGGTGGTCGACTACGACGGTTAGATCGGCATCTTGATATTGACATGTCATTGCCGGATTCATTCCGGCAATCCATGAACACCGTCGGTCCGATTTTGTTGATTGCGGTGTTCATGGATGCCCGGGACAAGCCCGGGCATGACAATCAAAAGGCGGTCATCGCGCTTTTTCTGCCCCATGGCCAAGAAGACGGCGATAAAGCGGTTTGAGCACCAGGGGCAGGGAATAGATGGGGAATTGCAGCATGGCAAAGAACAGCCAGGCATCGGCCGGTGCTGCCGGGCCGAGGGCCGCCATGACAATGGCGATGTTGCGGCCCGCCGAAGCATAGCCCAGCGACAGGGCCGTCGGCCGGCCGAATGTGGCAAACAGCAGCGCCGTTACCAGGTTGAGGCCGAGGTGGAGCGCGTAGCACAGGCCCACCAGCATCAGCGCGTAATGGGGCCGGGCGGCAACAAGCGCCGGGATGCCGTCCATGAGGGCGACGACGAACACCAGCATCAAGATGACACCGAGGCCGTCGAAGACCGGCACCAGACGCCGGCGCCGTTCCGGCCCCAGAAGGCGGCGGGCGAGAACGGCGGCAACGAGGCCGCCGCCCACCAGCACCGCCAGGCGCAGGGCAAGATCGCCGGAGGATATGGCGGCGGGCACTGGACTGAGAAACTCGACCGCCAGCGGCGCGATCACCGGGTGCGCGACGATGGTGGCGAGGATGACAGCCAGACACAAGGCCCCGTCGAGGCCGAGCAGGTAGCCGATGGCGGCCGCGGCCATGTTGGGCGGCGAGGCGGCATAGACGATGAGGGCGAAGCCCAACCCTGCGCCGATGCCGGTCCACGAGATGACCAGCGCCATGAGTGGTGGCATGACGATGATCGCCCACACGACGCCCAGGACAAGTGGGAGAGGGCGCTCGACCCGCTCGATGGCGGCGGCGAAATCGACCCGTGTCAGGATGGTCGCGAGCAGACAGAAGACCGACGGCGCCAGCAGCGGGCGCATCAGGTGGGCGAGGTCCTGCCACACAAGACCCAATATCAGACCCACCGGCAGGATCAGCGTGCCGTTGCGGGCAATGGCGGTGAGGGTGCGGATCACGCCTGGGCTCAGGCCCTTAGAAGGCGCGGTAGGTGGTTATGGTGTAGGTGTCGCGGATGCCGGGGATGGAGTGGACCTTCTGGTTGATGAAGTGGCCTACATCCTCACCCTCGGCGAGATAGAACTTCACCATGAGATCGTAGGCGCCGGCGGTGGAATAGATCTCCGAGGCGATCTCGGCGTCGGCGAGCGCGGTCGCCACGTCGTAGGCCTTTCCAAGCTCGCATTTGATCTGGACGAAAAACGGCTTCATGTGATGGCCTCCGCCACGCAGGGCTGAACGATCGTTCCCTTTTCGCCAACTGCCGGCCGCCGGTCAAGCGGTCAACGCTACGCAATGAACCGGACTTGAGTTTGGTCGGGGCACATGACACTGTCGCTGCGCAAGGTTGCGATGGCTGTTTGATGCGGCAAGGCGGGCAGGGTTCAAGCGAGCTTTTTGATATCGGCAATGAGCACGAGACCCAGACAAGATGCCCCTGCGGACGGTCCCCCAGGGGTGCGTGACGCCAGCCCCTATCAGGACCTGCCGGATGAGGCCTTCTGGCGTTCGGCGGTTGCCGAGGCGTCGCCGGCAGGCCTGCGAGGTCTTTACAAGAAGAAGTGGAGCATCCCCGCAGATGCCCGGATCGCCACGGCGGGAAGCTGTTTTGCCCAGCACGTAACGCGGCACCTGAGACAGAACGGAATGCACGTTCTCGACGTGGAGCCACCGCCGGAAACGCTGCCGCAGGCGCTGCACAAAAAGTTCGGCTACGTCACGTACTCGGCGCGCTACGGCAATATCTACACAACCTTGCAACTGCTGCAATTGGCTGAGGAGGCAGTGGGCCTGTTTAGCCCGCAAGCTGGTGTGTGGCGCAAGGCCGAGAGGTTCTACGATGCCCTCAGGCCGGGTGTCGAGCCTGAAGGTCTCGGCTCGTTCGAGGAAGTCTTGGCCCAGCGAAAGAGCCACCTGGCGCAGGTCAGGCGCATGCTCGAGACCATGGATGTGTTCATCTTCACCCTCGGCCTGACGGAGGCGTGGATCCAGAAGGCGTCCGGCACGGTCTACCCGACGGCGCCGGGCACTATTGCCGGTTCGTTCGATGCAGCGCAATTCGCTTTCGTCAATTTCGGCTTTCGCGAGGTGCTCGATGCCTTCGAGAGCTTTCGCCAACTGGTGGGCTCGCTCAGGCCCGAGGGCTCGCGGCCGAAAATCCTGTTGAGCGTATCTCCCGTTCCCCTGACGGCGACGGCCAGTGGAAAGCATGTTCTGCAGGCGACGGCCTACTCGAAATCGGTGCTGAGGGCGGTGGCCGGCCAGCTTGCCGATGAGTACGATGACATCGACTATTTTCCGTCGTTCGAAATCATCACCAACCAGGCAGCGCGCGGGCAGTTCTACGAGGACAACCTGCGGTCGGTGACGGCGGATGGGGTGAAGGCGGTGATGGCGGTCTTTTTTGGCGAGCACGCGGCTGTGCCACTGTCGACGACGGCACCGAACGCAAGGACACAGGCGCCCGCTGCGGCCGGTCGCGTGCGGCGCCGGCCGCGGCCGGTCGACAACGATACGCAATGCGAAGAGGCTCTGCTGGAGGTTTTTGCCCACGGCGGCTACCGGGTCGGGTCCGACCCATCCAGGCCGGTGATCAGGTTTGTGGGCGACAGCCATATCGCCAGTCTGCGAACCTGCATCGCGCGCAACGCGCATTTGATCGATCCGCATTACGATTATGATTTCGTTCCGGTTCGCTGGATGACGGCCAAATTCAGCAAGCCGGAAACCCATGCCTATTTTCGCGACATCACGATCGTCCCGCATGATGAACGCCTCGAAGCGCATGTGCAGTTGCAGCCAGCCGAGCGGCTCAAGGGTGGCATTTTGTGCTTCGTTGGCTGCAGGCTGTTCGGCGATGGCCTCTACAGGGCTCATCGTCGACCGGGTGGGGCCGGGGGGGGCGGGAGGCAACTGCAAGCGGACGGGACGGAAGTTGCCGCCGCTGCTGGATGCGGCCGACCAGCCGCAGGTCGCCAATATTCGGTTGAATTACGATGAGATGTTCTACAGGAGCCGAGTCTTCCTGGAGAAGCTAGAGCGGGTTCGGCGTTTTCCGATTCGTGATGGGATTCACAAATCAGCGGAATGGTGCGAGTCCTGCGTCATGGCTATGACGGAGGACGATAATGGCACGCGCCTAAAGTCAGGATTTGCGGGACCGTGTGATTGACGCTGCGCTGTCGAAG
>Ga0315540_10000357_pt1 | contig 25613 bp, 19 predicted proteins | sample SalMarSW160110MG_FD_203677 | JGI IMG/M metagenome (GOLD analysis project Ga0315540, IMG submission 203677) | Salt marsh sediment microbial communities from the Plum Island Ecosystem LTER, Massachusetts, United States - Salt Marsh Sediment SW1601-10 ...
GATCATCGCGGTGCGTCCCCTCCCCGGGGCGGGACATGTGCCCCGCCACCCGCGACTCCAGGGTGGCGCGCCGTCCGGCGCCGGCGGTCGGCGGTTGATTGGACGGGCATGTGGGAGAAACTCCTACAGCCGCACGCCCACGGCGTGCTGCACGACCAGCGTGCCGAGCCAGGCGTTAGGCCAAACGTCCCAGGCCGTCGGCCCCGGTCCCGCCGGTGGCGACCGCCAGCGCGCTCGCCGGTCCGTCCCCGTCCGTCCTCGCCCGGCATCACTGTCAGTCGTCGCCCTGAGCGTGACTGTGAAGGCGTTCCTGCAGCCTGCCGAGGAACCTGCGGTGGTGGCGCCCACCGAGCTCCAGCGTGCGGTAGACGCTGAGCTTGAGCTGGTCCTCGACCACCACGAACGCCAGGCAGTAGGCCCACACCGCAGCCACCGTCCACCAGGGGATGGCCGCCACGAACAGGCCGAGCCCGACGATCACCACCGCCACCCCCTGGGTGCCGACGATGGCGCCGAGCAGCGCCGGCGCGGGGAGCGGCCGCGACCACATGCGCCCGCGCGTACGGGTCACGAACAGCGTCAAGTGCCCCGCCACCGCCAGCTTCAGGTAGATCAGCGTCTGCAGCTGCGCGGTATCGAGCGGCAGGTAGGCGCGGGCCAGCGCCAGCAGGGTGAAGGTCTCGATCACACCCATGAGGCCGAGCGAGGTCGCCACCGTGAGCACGCGGCGCATGTTCCAGCGCACCGGACTCGGGTCGAGCGGGGTGTTGTCGAAGGCGATGGTGAGGATGGGCAGGTCGTTCAGCAGCGCCAGCAGGATCACCATGATGGCGGTGATCGGGTAGCTGTGAAAGGCGATCATCGCCAGCGTGACGAAGAAGATGATGCGGATGGTCTCGGTGATGCGGTAGATGGCGTACGAGTTCATGCGGCCGAAGATGCGACGCGCTTCCTCGACCGCCCGCACGATCACCGACAGGCCGGGCGCGGTAAGCACCAGCGCGGCCGCGCTGCGGGCAGCATCGGTGGCGCCGCTGACGGCGATCCCCACGTCGGCCTGCTTGAGGGCCGGTGCGTCGTTGACGCCGTCACCGGTCATGCCTACGATGTGGCCGCGCGCCTGCAGCGCCTTGACGATCTTGTACTTGTGCTCGGGGTACACCTCGGCGAAGCCGTCGGCGCGCTCGACCCACTCGCCCGTCTCGGCCTCGTTCTGACCCTCTCCGAACAGCTGCTCGGCCTGTAGCAGGTCGGTGCCGAGCCGGAGCTGGCCGGCGATCTCCTTGCCGATGGCGAGGTTGTCGCCGGTCACCATCTTGACGTCGATGCCGTGCTCGCGCGCGCTGGCGATGGTGTCTGCGGAGTCGGGGCGCGGCGGGTCGGATAGGGCGAGCAGCCCCAGCAGCTCCCAGGCGGCGTCGCCGGCGGCCCGCGCCACGGCCAGGGTGCGGAAGCCGTGCCTCGCCAGCTCGCCCACCTTGCCCTGCACCTCGTGAAGCCGCCGTTCATCCAGCTCGATCAGCGACAGCACCGACTGCGGCGCCCCCTTGGTGAGGCGCCAGCGCTCGCCGTCGGCCGTGGTGACCCTCGCCTCGCTGCGCTTCCTGACCGGGTCGAAGGGCGTGTAGCCGGTGCGGCGGAAGCCGTCCGGCTGGTAGCCGGCCGCGCCGGCGGCTTCCAGGACCGCCTGGTCGATGGCGTCGGCGTTCGCCTCGTCCGACGCCAGGGCGGCGGCGGCGAGCAGGCTGGCGCCATCGTCCGCGGCGTACAGCACCGGCTCGCCGAGCTCGAGCCGGTTGAGCGTGAGGGTGCCGGTCTTGTCCGAGCACAGCACGTCCATGCCGGCCATCTCCTCGATGGCCTCGAGCCGCGCGACGATGGCCTTCATCCTGGCCAGCGCGGTGGCGCCGATCGCCATGGTGACGCTGAGCACCGCCGGCATCGCGACCGGGATGGAGGCGACCGTGAGGATGAGGGCGAACTGCGCCAGCTCCAGGAAGGGGATGCCCTGGAACAGCTCGATCACCACCAGTGCGGCGACCAGGCCCAGGCTCAGGTAGATGAGGTAGTCGCCGATGGCGAGGATGGCGCGCTGGAAGTGCGACTCCGGCCGCGCTCCCTCCACCAGCCTGGCGGTCCTGCCGAAGAAGGTCCGGTCGCCGGTGGCCGCCACCAGCGCCGTCATCTCGCCCTGGCGCACGATGGAGCCGGAGAAGCCGACGTCGCCGGCGCCCTTGTCGACCGGCAGGGACTCGCCGGTGAGCGCCGACTGGTCGATCGACAGGAACTCACCGTCGAAGAGCTTCACGTCGGCCGGAACGATGTCGCCCAGGCGCAGGTGCACCACGTCGCCGGGCACCAGCTCGGCCGCGTCGACCTCGGCCCAGCGGCCGTCGCGGCGCACCCGCGCGCGCAGCGCCAGCTGGCGCTTCAGCGCGTTCACCGCGTTGTCCGCCTGGTACTGATGCCAGAAGCCGACGGCAGCGTTGAACAGCAGCATCGCCAGGATGACGACGAAATCGGTCCAGTGGCCGACGACCGCCGACAGCAACGCCGCCACCTCGATCATCCAGGCGATGGGACCCCAGAAGAAGCCGAGCAGCGCCAGCCACACGCTCTTGCGGTGCTCCTGAACGGTGTTGGGGCCGTACTGGCGAAGGCGTGCAGCGGCCTCCTCGGCCGACAGGCCGTCACGGCCCGCCTGCAGCGAGCGGAAGACCTCATCGACGGAACGGTCCTCCCACGAGGGCGGATCTCCACCCTCGCTTCCGGGCACCGCTGCCGACCGCGACGACCGCTCAGGCGAGGCGGTCTCGGAGGGGTGCGTACGGCGCGAGGAGGCCATCAGCGCGCCTTCTTTCCGGCGCGGCCCGGCTGTACCGCCGGGCGTACCGACCGGGATACTAGCGCTGATCGCGCGGTCGCGGCAGGGTCGGATGACCCAGGCTACAGATGGCCGGGCGGCGCACTGATAAGTGTGGTGTGCGCTGGAGGGGGTGCCGCCGCCCGGAGCGGCAACGGACGGCACACGGGAAGGACCGTGCCATGCAGCCAGGGCCTCACGTCCACGAAGCGGTTCCCGACGCCTCGGCGCCCGTCCAACGCTGGTACCTGTCCTACGCGTTGCTGGGGCTGGTAATCGCGGGCATCGCTCCCATCGTGCTGCCCTTGCTCTCCGCGCGCTCGGGCGGCCCCTCGGCGCCCGGCCTGGTCATGGCCACCTTCAACCTCGGCATGCTGGTGGCGCCGCTCTGGGGCGCGCTGGCGGATCGCACCGGCTGGCACCGCCCCCTCTACGTGCTGGGACTGATCGTGGTGGCGGCGGCGACGGCCGCCTTCGGCCTGCACCGCGGTCTGGGCTGGCTCGTCGTCATGGCCCTGGTGATCGGCCTGGCGGCGTCGGCCACAGCCACGGTGGCCAATCTCTTCATCACCGAGCGTCATCCCAGGGAGAGCTGGGGGGCCCGTTTCGGGTGGCTGCAGACGTGCTACGGCGGCGGGCAGGTGGCGGGCCTGGTGCTGGCCGGCGTCTTCGGCGTCACCCGGGCGCCGCTCGCGCTGGCGCTGGCCGCCATGGCCGCCGTGCTGGGCGCGGCCATGTTCCGCATCGTGCCGGCCACCACGCACGGCGAGCGGCCGGTCGCGGGTCGGCACCAGCCACGGCACGGCGGGCTGGTGCTGGGCACCTTCATGAGCCACGTGCACCTGCCCCACCTGGTGCGCGGGCTGCGCAAGCTCCCGGGCCTGATGCGCGGCGGGCCGTCGCCGTTCGTGACGTTCCTGGCAGGCTGGTTCCTCGGCAACATCGGCGGGGCGGCGGTGTTCTCCTTCTATCCGCTGGTCATGGCCCACGTCTTCGGCTTGGGAGCGGGAGCCGCCTCCTGGGCGTTCGCGGGGGCCGCCGCTCTGGGGCTGACGCTGTACGGGCCGGCCGGCGGCGCGGCCCGCCGGGCGGGGCCCGCCGGCGTCTACCGGAGCGGTATGCTGCTGCGCCTGGCGGCGCTGCTGTTCCTGGGAGTCGTGGCGTTGCTGCACGCCCACGTGCGCGGCTGGCTCGCCATCGGCGGCTTCGGGGCGGTGGTGCTGGCCTGGTCGCTCCTGGCCGTGGCGGGCTCCGACCTGGCCGCCGAGAGCTCGAGCCTTCCTCAAGGCGAAGCGATGGGGCTGTACGCGGCCACCGGCGCCGTGGCGGCGGTGGTGGGCTCCCTGCTCGGCGGGCTGGTGGCCGTCGTCGCGGGCTACGCCGCGCTGGTGTGGCTGGCCGCAGCCTTCATGGCGTCCGCCGTGGCGCTCACGCCCCGCCGCGGAGGCGGGCGCGTGACCCGGAACGGACGCCGGCGCGAGCCGCGCGGCGGGCGGGCGCCGGCCGGTCGCGACGGCTCAAGCCCCGCTCAAGGGGACGTGGCCGCGCCGGAGACCGGCGGCTCGTAGGGGTAGCGGTCGTAGTTGGTGAGCTCCACGTACCCCTCGCCGGCCTTCGTGCCGCTCGCGCGTACGTCCCCCTCCCAGTACACGATGTGGGTGGTGGAGCGCGTGTTCATCTCCTGGTCCTTCATCACCGGCGCGACCTTCACGTCGATGCCGTAGCGCGGGACCCGCACGCGCCAGCCCATGGGGTAGACGGCGCCGGTGGAGGGGCTGGTCCACGAGCCGGTGGGCGTCACCCGGAAGTCCTGCTTCGTCAGGTGGACCGTGCGCCCGTCCTTGGTGACGAAGCTGCCGGCCGCGGTCGCCAGGCCCCCCTTCTCGCCGCGGATGAGGTAGAGCATCAGCTCGGTGTCGTCGCTGAACTGGAGGCTGAACCAGTCCCAGCCGGCGTATCCGGTCATCTGGAAGTCGCCCCACTGGTGGTCCTCCCAGGCCTGGCCGGTGACCTTCTGGTCGCGGCAAGCGAGGAAGCCGCAGTCCACCCCGAGCGTCCCATTCACGGCCATGCGCGTGTGCGAGACGTAGTAGCTCGTACCTCCCGGTCCCATCGACTGGATGCCAGGGGTGGCGCCGTTGAGCGCCGGCGGCTTCTGCGATGTCAGCGTCAGGTCGATGCGGTAGCCGTCCCCCCCGGCCTGGATGTGCTGATGGTCGGGGCTCCCCAGCGCCTCGGCCGACCAGTCCGCGACGTACACGCGGTAGCGGTCCATGGAGGAGCCGCCCTGGTAGCCCCACACGGTGGAGCGCTGGGCGCTGGCGAAGCGTTGGCGGGCCACGTCGGTCACGGCGAAGTGGCCGACGTAGACCTTCTCCATGAGCGCGTAGGCGGGGATGGGGCCGATGAGGTTGACGCCGGGCGGCGGGTAGAGCTTGAAGAACGTCAGCTCGAAGCCGTAGTGATGCCCTTGCGGATCGACCAGATGGCCGCTGTAGTACCACCACTCGATCGGCGCCGCGTGCGCCGCGGCATCCCGTGGGAGGGTCACGGGCCGCACCGGATAGGGGTGACGGTAGACGCTGGGAACGCACGCGGTGAGCGTCACCAGCAGCAGCGTCGGGACGGCGAGCAGCAGCAGACGGCGGGCGCACATGGCCCACGTTACAGCGGCAACGGCCGCGCGCCTGGCCCGCGCACCGGCTCGAGCGGGCATGATGGGGGGAGAGGCAGGACCGGTGAGGGCACGTCACTACGCTCATGACGCTCATGACCACCACGCCACGGGGACGGTGCGCCCGGCGGGAGCTCCGGCCGGGCCCCGCGTGAGGCCGGCCGCGGGGTCCCGCGCGTGAAGCTGCTCTGCGCGGCGGACATCCACCTGGGCCGGCAGCCGTCGCGATTGCCGGGCGCGCTCGCCGCGCGCCCCGCCGACCTCGGCCCTGCCGCGGCCTGGCGGCGCCTCGTGGATCTAGCGCTCGAGGAGCGGGTGGATGCCCTCCTCCTCGCTGGGGACGTGGTCGATCGCGACGATGACTTCTTCGAGGCCTACGCCGACCTGCGAACCGGCGTCGAGCACCTGGTCGCGGGCGGCATCCCGGTGCTGGCCGTGGCCGGCAACCACGACACCCGGGTGCTGCCGCGTCTGGCCGAGGCCGTCCGCGGCGTCACGCTTCTGGGCCGCGACGGCACCTGGCAGGCGCACGCGGTCACCGGCCGCGACGGCACGCGCGCCAGCGTGGTGGGTTGGTCCTTCCCCGAGCCCGTCACCTCCGAGGAGCCGCTGGCCCATCCGTTGCCGCCGCGCGGTCCGGAGGCCACCATCGGTTTGCTCCATTGCGACCGCGACCAGACCGGCAGCAGCTACGCCCCGGTACGCTCGGCCGACCTGCGGGTCGCACCCGTCGATGCCTGGCTGCTCGGGCACGTCCACAAACCGGACATCGCTGCGGACCCGCGCCCGGCGGGCTACCTCGGCTCTCTGGCCGCGACCGATCCCGGCGAGCCCGGCCCCCACGGAGCCTGGCTGCTGGAGGTCGCGCCCGACGGCCGCCTCACGCTGCGCAGCCGGCCGCTCGCGCCGCTGCGCTGGGAGGACCTGCCGGTCGACCTGACGGGCATCGAGGACGTCGGCGAGGTGCCTGTCCGCATCGCGCGCGAGGTCGACCGGCTCCACGCCCGCCTCGCCGCCGAAGGGTTGCAGGCGGCGGCGGTAGGCTGCCGGCTGGCGCTGACGGGCCGCACCAGCCTGCGCGGGGCGGTGGCCCGCAGCCTGGCGCACGATGACCCCAGGGCCCTGTCCGTGGCCCACGACGGCACCGAGTACTTCATCCACGCCTGGCGCCTCGAGGCGCTGCCGGCGCTCGACCTGGAGGCGCTCGCCCGCGAGCCCAGCCCGCTGGGCCTGCTCGCTCGCAAGCTGCGCGTGCTGCAGGGCCACGGCGATCCCGAGGGGCGCGCGGCGCTGTTGCAGAGCGCCGGCCGCCACCTCGCCGAGGTCCCGGAGCGGCGCTACCTCGGCGCCGCCGGCACGGACGCGCCGGACCACGAGCGCGTCGCCGCCTTGCTAGAGGCGGCTGCCCTCGATGCCATCGACGCGCTCTTGGCCCAGAAGGAGGAGCCGGCGTGAGGCTGCGCGCCCTGCGCATCCAGCGCCTGCCCGGCATCGACCCGGGCTTCGAGGTCACCGACATCGCGCCCGGCGTCAACGTGGTGATCGGTCCGAACGCGTCGGGCAAGAGCAGTCTGCTTCGTGCCGTGCGCGCGCTCCTCTACCCCGAGGAGCTGAAGGGCCTGCCCGTCGACGTCGACGGAACGTTCGAGGACGACGAGGGCGAGCTGCGCGTCACCAGGGTCGGAGGGGCGGTGGCGTGGACGCGCAACGGCGAGGCGGTACCGGCGCCGGAGCTGCCACCGCACCACCTGCTGGGTTGCTACACGCTGGGCGTCGAGGAGCTGGCCGCGCTCACCGGAACGGACGCAGCGATCGCGCGGCAGCTCGGGCTGGAGCTACTCGGCGGTTACGACCTCGCGGCGGTCCGGGATAGCGGCTCGTTCAAGCCCCCCGGCACCGGCAGGAGCGAGGCGGAGGCACTGCGCGCCGCCGAGGAGCGGCTGCGCGACGTGCTGCGGGACCGCGAGGAGCTGCAGCGGCAGCAGGCGCGCATCGCGGGGTGGCGCGAGGAGCTCGTGCAGGCCGGGCGGGCACAGGAGGATGCCGCCGACCACCAACGCGCCCTGGCGCTCCTGACGGTGCGTCGCGAGATCGACTCCCTCCGCGGGACGGTCGCGAGCTTCCCGCCGGGCATGGAGCGACTGCGGGGCAACGAGGCCGACCGCCTCGCGGCGCTGCAGGCCAGGCGCGAGGAGGCGGAGGAGGCGCTGCGCCAGGCCAGGACGCGGCGGCTCGACGCGCAGCGGGCGCTCGCCAACAGCCGGCTGGAAGGGCGCATGCTCAGCAAGACCGATATCGAGGAACGCCGCACCGCGCTGCAGGAGCTGCAACGGCTCGAGGGGGACGCCGAGGCGCTGGAGAGCGAGGCGAGCCGGGCCCGGGCACGGCTGGAGCAAGCGGAGGCGGAGCTTCGGGCGCCCGAGCAGAGCGGTGCTGCTCGGGATGGCGCCCCGAGCCCTCGCGGCGTTGCAGCAGACGCGGGTGCGGGCGCGCGCGAGGAGGCCGGCGCCGCGCGGCCGCACGATTCGCGCCCGCCACGTCTCGACCCGGCCACCCTGGGCCACGTTGACGACGCCCTCGGCCGCCGGCGCCGGGCCGACGCGCAGCGCCGCGCGCTCGAGCGGGAGCTGGAGGCGTTGCCGGATCCCACGGACGCCAACGCCCGGCCCCAGCACGACCTGGACACCCTCCGCGAGGGGCGCCGCGCCCTGGCGGCGGCGCTGGCCGCGCGCCCAGCGCGCTGGAGCGTGCTGCGCGCGCTCGGTCTGACCTTGGCGCTGGCGGGAAGCGCCGGCGCCACCGCACTGGCCGCGCTGGCCGGCACCGCCTGGCCGTTGCTGGCCGGCGGCGGTGCGCTCGTCGTGGTCGCCCTCCTGCTGCTGCTGCGCGATGATGGCGCCCGCGCCCGACGCGACGCCGTGGCGCGCTACCGCGACAGCGGCCTGGAAGAGCCGCAGGGGTGGGGCGAGCCGGCCGTGGCGCGGCAACTCGCCCGGCTCGAGGTGGCCCTGGCCGAAGGCACCGCCTACGAGACCGCCCTGGCGCGGCGCGCGGAGGTGACGCGCCGCCTCGCCGCCGTGGAGCGAGAGCTCGGCGCTGCGGAGTCGGAGCTCGGTGCGGTGGCGGACAGAGTCGGCTTCGACCCGCGCCACCTGGACGCCGACCTGCAGCGCTGGCTGCGCCTGGTCGACGCCGTCGATCGCGGGCGCGCCGACCTGGCCCAAGCGAGCGCGGACCTGGCGCGCAAGCTCGACGCCGTCCGCACTCGCAGGGATTCCCTTGGGACGTTCTTGCGGGACTACGACGAGGCGCCGCAGGAACCGGAGGCAGGTGCGGCGCTGCTGGGGCGTCGACTGGAGGCGCTCGCCGCGCGCCTGACGGAGCGCGACGCGGCGGCGACCGCGCTGCGGTCCGCCGCGGCCGACATCGAGCGCGCCGAGAGCGAGGGCGCGCGGCAGCAGCAGGAGATCCGGGCGCACTTCGGCGCTGCCGGGCTCGAGCCCGGCGAGGACGGCGGCGCCGACGCGGAGCGGGCTCTCGAGGTGACGCTCCGGGAGCGGCTCGAGCGGTTGCCGGCGTTCAACGACGCCGTCGAGCGCTTGCGCGGCGCCACGGCGCGCCACGACGACCGCGCCCGCGAGCTGGCGGGCCGCGACGACCTGCTGGCGCTGGTGGAGGCCGATGACGAGGCCGCGCTCTCCGAGGCGCTGCAGACGCTCGAGGCCAGGGCCGGCGACCGCGACCGGCTCAGCCACGACATCGCAAGCACCGAGACGCTCGTCGCCGAGGCGGAGCGGGAGCGTGCCCTGGAGCGCGCTCATGCCGAGCGCCAGGCCGCAGCGGACGCTCTGCAGGAGGTGCTCGACGCGACGCTACGGGCCGAGGCCGGCCGCTTCCTACTCGATCGCGTGGCGGCCGAGCACGAGGAGCACAGCCAGCCCCCCGCCCTGCGCCGCGCCGGCGCCTGGTTCCGGCGCTTCACCCGCAACCGCTTCGAGCTCGACTACGACGGCGGCCGCGACCCCGCCTTCGCCGCCGTCGAGACCGCGAGCGGGGAGCGCCGCTACCCCGCCGAGCTCTCCACGGGCACCCGGGCGCAGCTTCTGCTCGCCGTACGGGTGGCGTTCGCGTTGCAGGCGGAGGCCGGCCGGACCCCGCTACCGCTGTTCCTCGACGAGGCACTCACCACCGCCGATGCGGAGCGCTTCCAGGAGGTCGCCGACAGCCTCGGCACCCTCTCTCGCGAGGGCGGACGGCAGCTGTTCTACCTGACGGCGCGCGCTGAAGACGCGGCACTGTGGCGGGCGCGGTCGCCCGCGGCCGGCGCGGGGGCGACCGGGCCCGCCGTGAGCGGCGAGGCAGCCTCAGACCCGACGGCCGCCGAGGAGGCGGCGGGCGACCAGGCGAGCGCCGGCCCGACGGCACGTGAGGCGCGGGCCGCGCTGCACATCATCGATGTCGCCCGCATCCGGCGGCGGGGCGCGGCGGTCACGTCCCCCGAGGCGCTGGCGGCGGACCCGCCGGCGCCGGTTCCCGCCCCCGACGGAACGCCGCCGGAGCTGTACGCGACACTGCTCGACGTGCCGCCCCTCGACCCCTGGCGCGCGGCCGAGGCCTGCCACGTCTTCCACCTGCTCAGGGACGAGCTGCCGCTGGTGCGAACGCTGGTGCAGGCTGGAGCCGATAGCGTCGGGCCGTTGGGCTCGCTCCTGAAGAGCCCCGCAGCCGACGCCCTGCTCGCGGCGCACGAGCGCACCCTCATCGAGCGGCGTGTCCGCGGGCTGGAGGCGTACCTGGCCGGCTGGCGCCGCGGCCGCGGCCGTCCCGTCGATCGCGAGGCGCTCCAGGCGTCCGGCGCGGTCAGCGACACCTTCCTGGACCGTATCGACGCGCTGGCGAAGGAGCTGGGTGGTGACGGCCGGGCCCTCGTCGACGCGCTGAACGGGCCGAGCAAGGTCAGGAACTTCCAGAAGGCGAAGCGCCGCGACCTCGAAGCCTGGCTCACCGACAACGGCTTCATCGACCCCCGCCCCCAGGCCGACGAGGCGGAGCTTCGCCAACGCGTGATCGCCGCGCTGTCGGGGCCGGAGTCGGAGGTCGAAGGCACGCCCGAAGCGCTGCTCGGCGAAGGGGGCCGGCTCGCGGCCTGGCTGAGCGCGGCGGTGCGGGCGGGCGAAGCCCGCGCCGACTCGGGGCGGGCGGCAGCGACGACCCGGAGCCGGTCCTAGCCGGCGGCACGGCCGGCACTACAATGAGGGCATGACCGGCCGCTCGCTCGCCTCGGACTGCGCCCGGCCGCCGACCTCCGGACCGGTCCGTGCCCCACCCCGCCTCCGCCGGCGCCTGCTGTCGTGGTTGCTGGCGGTGTATGCCGTGGCGGCTGCCGCCTACGTACTGCTACCCGCGGGGCTACGGCAGAATGCCGCGGTCATGGGCCTCCCCATGCCTGGCATGCCGCTGTGGCAGCTCGCTGTCGCCAACCTCTCGCTGGTTGCCGTCTTGTACGGCCTCTTCGCCTTCCTCGGCGACTGGCTGGCGGGACGAGCCGGCCTCCCCGGCGCGGCGCGGTCGGGGGCTTCCTTGACCGATCTCGGGTGGCGCCCGCTGGGGCTCGGCCTGGCCGCCGGCGCCGGCCTGGTCGCCGTCGACCGCGCCACGGCGGCCCTGACGCCGTTCGCGGGCTTCCCGCATCCGCCGTTCCCGTCGTCGCTGCTCGCCTCCCTCAGCGCCGGCATCGGTGAGGAGATCGCCTTCCGCCTGTTCCTGCTGAGCCTGTGGGCGGCGCTGCTGACGCTGCTCCTGGGCCGCCGGCGGCGCGCCGCTGCTCTGTGGGCGGCCAACGTGCTGGCGGCCCTGGCCTTCGCGGCCGGGCACCTCGCCAGCGCCATGGCGCTGGCCGGGGTCACCTCGCCCGCCGCCCTGCCGGCGGCGGAGCTGGCCGAGCTGATCCTGCTCAATGGCGGCCTGGGGCTGCTGGCTGGCCGCGCCTTCCTGCGTCAGGGCCTGCTCGCCGCCGTGGGCGTTCACTTCTGGGCGGACGTGGTGTGGCACGTCGCCTTCCCCTTGCTGGCCTGACCCCGTCCACGGGACGCGCCGCCCGAGCGAGCGCCCGCGTCCGGCGGCGAGGCGACGCTCCGGAGCGGCCGCGAGCGCGACAATGGCGGCATGGCAGATATCCCCTTCTGGGAGCGCCCCGACGTCGTCGCCCAGTTCGGTACTCGCGACCCGGACCGCCGCCTCGCGGCGCTGCTCTCGCGTGAGGGCGCCGCCGGCCTGCGGGTGCTCGACGTGGGCTGCGCGGCGGGCCGTAACCTGCGCTACCTCGCCGCGGCCGGCGCCGACGCGTGGGGGATCGACGCGTCCGCCGCCATGGTGGAGGCGGCCCGCTCGCAGCTGCAGCCCCTGCTGGGCGAGGCCGAGGCCCGCCGGCGTGTGCTGCGCGGCCGCATGGACGATCTCGGCGCGTTCGCCGACAGTCGCTTCGACCTGGTGCTGCTCTTCGGCGTGCTGCAGAACGCCGGCAGCGACGGCGAGCTCGACCGCGCCATCGCGGAAGTGCGTCGAGTGCTGACGCCCGACGGCCGCTGCCTGGTGGCCAACTTCGCGCCCGACTCGCGTCCCGCCGGCGTTCCGCTCACGCCGGTGGAGGGCGAACGCCACGTCTTCACCGGCTTCGGTGGTCCGCACGGCCTCATCACGCTGCTGGCGCCCGCCGAGCTCGACCTCGCCTTCGCGCGCCACGGGCTGCACCCGCTCACGCCCAGCGAAGCGGTGCACGTCCCCATGCAGCGCGGCCATCGCACCACGGTCAACGCCTTCTACGGCACCGACCTGCGTGACCGGCGCAGGGCATAGCATGGGGACGAGCGTGCCTACCTGGAACCGAGTTGGGAGTGAGGACATGGAGTATCGCTATCTCGGCAACACCGGCATGAAGGTCAGCGAGCTGTGCCTGGGGGCGATGACCTTCGGGCGTGAAGGCGAGGCCAGCGAGGAAGAGAGCCACGCCATGCTCGACCGCTTCGTGCAGGCGGGCGGCAACTTCATCGACACCGCCAACGTCTACTCGCGCGGCGTCTCCGAGGAGATCGTGGGCCGCTGGCTGGACGGCCGCGAGCGCGACGAGCTGGTGGTCGCCACCAAGGTCCGCTTCGCGATGGGGGACGGCCCAAACGACGTGGGGCTGAGCCGCAAGCACATCCTGGCGTCGGTCGACGCCAGCCTGCACCGGCTGCGCACGGACTTCGTCGACCTGCTGCAGGTGCACGCCTGGGACCCGGGCGCACCCCTCGAGGTGGTCCTGAGCACGCTGAACGACATCGTTCGCTCCGGCCGGGCCCGCTACGTGGGCGTCAGCAACGTCACCGGCTACCAGCTACAGCGCGCCCTCGACCTCAGCCGAGAGCGCGGCTGGGAGCCCTACGCCAGCCTGCAGCCTCAGTACAACCTGCTGTGCCGGTCGACCGAATGGGAGCTCATCCCCGTCGCGCTCCGCGAGGGCCTGGGGGTGATCCCGTGGAGCCCGCTGCGCGGCGGCTGGCTCTCCGGCAAGTTCCATCGCGGCCTGGAGCGGCCGCCGAGCGGCACGCGCATCGAGGTCGCCGAGGAGAAGGGCTGGGGCGAGAGCTGGACCAACGTGGCCAGCGAGCACACCTGGACGGTCATCGACGCGCTGCAGCGGGTCGCCGGCGAGACCGGCCGCAGCCCGGCCCAGGTGGCCATCCGCTGGCTGCTGCAGCGCCCTGGCGTCACCGCGCCCATTATCGGCGCGCGCACCATGGAGCAGCTCGAGGACAACCTCGGCAGCACCGCCTGGAAGCTGGAGGACCAGCAGCTGGAAGCGCTCACCTCGGCCAGCGAGGTGAGGCTGCCGTACCCCTACGACTTCATCGAAGGGGCGTCGCAGGGACGCTGAGTCGCGCGGCCGGAGCGCGCACGGCGGCGGGCAGCCGGGCGCGGGGATCGGTCGGGTACCGACCCGACGCCGAGGGGCTCACTGGAGCGCACGCCGCGCCGCAGCGCCGAGCTTGGCGACGACCAGGCGGTGCGACATGTCGATGAGCTCGAGCAGGTACGCGTCGGGAAGGCTGCCGTCGAGCGTGACGGTGATCCAGTGCCGCTTGTTGAGGTGGTAGCCGGGCCGCACGGCATCGTAACTGGATCGCAGCAGCTCGGACAGCTCCGGCTCGCACTTCAGGCTGATGGCCGGCGGCTCGCGGTCCTCGGCGATGAGCGCGAAGATCCGACCGCCCTTGCGGCCGCCGACCTTCACGACCAGCGTGCCGGCGCCGAACGGACGATCTCGGAGCGCGCCCGCCTTCGCCAGGCAGGCGCGCTCCACTGCGTTCAGGGTGGTGAGGGTGGGCCGGGGCACGGTCCTTCGGAGCCTAGCACCCGCCGTCCGCCCGGCGAGCTCCGCGCCAGGGCCGACGGGAAGAGGCGACCTCCAGTGCCGCTGCTTCACACGGCACAGACGATCCGCGCACCTCGCACCGCGGGATACCGCGCTCCAGCCTCTCGCGACGTACCTTGAGGCCCGTTAGGGGGACGATCCCATGCATGTAGCCGACGGTGTCGAAGCGTTGGAGCTCACGATGGCGTTCATGGGCGGCCGAACGACCATCCATCCCACCCTCATCTGGGACAGCTCGGACGTCATCCTCGTCGATGCCGGTATGCCCGGCAACCTCGAGGCCATCAGGGAGGAGGCGCGCCGCGCGGGCGCGCCCTTCGACCGGTTGAACCGGATCATCGTCACCCACCAGGACATCGACCACATCGGCGGCCTGCCGGAGGTGCTGCGGGCCGCCCAGGGTGCGGTCGAGGTGCTCGCGCACGAAGCGGACAAGCCCTACATCGAGGGCGCGAAACCGCCGATCAAGATGAACCCCGAGCGCATGGCCGAGCGATTGAAGCAGCTGCCCGAAGAGCAGCGCGCGAAGGTCGAGGCGATGATGGCGCAGCCGCCCCGCGCGCACGTCGACCGGACGCTCGGCGACGGCGAGGAGCTGCCCTACTGCGGCGGCATCCTGGTCGTGCACACGCCGGGCCACACACCGGGGCACATCAGCCTCTACCTGAGGCGCGGCAAGGTGCTGGTGACCGGCGACGCGCTGGTGTCCGAGGACGGCGAGCTCCAGGGCCCCCGGCCCGGCGCGACGCCCGACATGGCCACCGCCATGGCCTCGCTCGCCAAGCTCGCCGGCCTCGACGTCGACGCCGCGATCACCTACCACGGCGGCGTGGTGACGCGGAACGTGCGGAGCAGGCTGGCCGAGCTGGCTGCCGGCGGCCGAGCGCGGGGGTAGCGGCCGTCGCCGCAGCCCCAGGGGGTCGCGGCGACGGCACGAGTGATGGTGAGGCGGTCAGTTGGCGGTCTGCTCGGTCTGGCTGTAGATGATCGGGGCGACGGAGGTCGGATCCAGCGACGGCAGCTGCGCCTGCGGGAACAGCGGCGGCGTGGCACCGTTCTCGAAGCGCTGATCGTAGGTGAAGCTCGGCAGGACGCCGTTGGTCTGCGCTCCGGTGTAGGAGTTGAACACCCCGAAGACGCCGTCATACTTGGTGATGATCCCGCCCATCACGGTGAAGGTGCCGCGCACCGCCGCCGTGTCGTAGTTCTCCATGTCCACCTTGTTCAGGGCCATGATGCTGGCATCCACCTGCAGGTTCTTCGGCGCCGTGAGGGAGGCATTGCCGGAGTGGTAGCCGATGCAGACGTTGCCCTTTCCGCCATAGCCGGTGCCGTACGGGAAGCTGCAGGTGGGGGTGCCGGAGCCGGTGCCGGACGCGTAGATGCCGAGCACGTTCTGCACCGCCGCGGGGTCGTTGGTGCACGTCGGCCGGTTGATGGTGCCGTCCGAGTTGCGGTGCAGGGTTCCGTCGCACACCGGCTGCTGGTACGTCAGGTCGCCGGTGATGCGAATGTCCATGCTGCTGGCCATGGTGAGCGCCGAGAAGGAGGCGACGGCGGGGGGCGTGTCGCTGGCGTCGGTGGCTCCGGGAGGCCGGGGCGGGCCGCTGAACGACTGCACGTTGCCGTCGGCGTAGATCACGCCGTTGAAGGGGGACACCTTCCCCTGCCAGCTGCCGTTGGGCTTCTGGATCTGCAGCACCTTGTTGTTGCTGGTGGGGTCGACGTAGGAGCGGTAGAGGGTACAGGTGGTGGTGGTGTCGCATACCTTGATGTACTGGTAGACGGTGTCGTTGGCTCCGCCGGCGGGCTGCCAGGCGCCCGTCGTGCTGTTCTTGACCAGCGTGTTGCCGTCGACGTCACCGGCGTAGAGCTCGATGGATTGCACCCCGCTGTTGATGTAGAGGCCGTTGTTCTTCGCGCCCGTCTTCTGCCGGTCGGAGCTGGTGGGCATCGGGACCGCCGGCGCGTTCCAGGTGACCTCCTGGAAGTGCGGCTCGGTGCCCCGCCAGAAGGGTGGGCTGAGCTGGCTGGGGTTGCGGAACGACAGGTAGCGCCCGTCCGACGACAGGTAGTAGGCGCCGGGCCTGCCCTTGTCGGTCACGCCCGAGCTGGTCACCTGGCCGAAGAACTGGGGCTGGCCGGTGCCGGGGGTGTTGGGGTCGTACTGGTTGCCGTAGAAGGCGAAGTTGCCGTTGGTGTGCACCGGCCCGTCGAACAGGTAGGACCCGGTGAAGAAGTTCTGGCTTCCGCTGGCTACCTGCTCGGAGTCCGTGAACAGCGCGTAGCGTGAGAAGCTGCCGGGCCCGACGGAGAAGTTGTACTGGCCGTTCAAGGTCAGCGTGCGCTTCGACACCCCGGAGGTGCCGGAGACCACCATCACGAAGGGCAGCGCGTAGTCCTGCTGGGAGTCGCGCGAGCCGTTGAGGAAGCGGCCGTAGCCGATCTTCACGCTCGTCGTGCCGCCCTGACAATCGGGCAGCGCGCCGGTGAAGGTGACGCGCACCGACACCTGCTCGCCGCTCGACAGGCTGTAGGGGCCGTAGCAGCCGCCGCCGGGGAGATTGCCCTGCAGGTTGGAGGCGAGCGTGTCCAGGTTGCTGATGACCGTGTTGGGGTCGGGCGCCGCGGCGTTCTGCTGGGTGTTGGTGGGGTCGAAGACCCAGGTGCCGGCGCCGCCCAGGGTGCCCGAGCTGGCCTCGGACTTGATCTCGTCACCGAGCTGGGCCGCGATGGGCTGGCCGAGCAGGGCCGCCCCGAAGTTGCGGGCGCCTTGCGCCACCGCCAGGGTCTGGTTGATCTTCACGTTCGAGCGGGTGTGCTTGGCGTTGTTCACCGCGAACAGCGCGACCAGGCCGGTCAGGATCGCCAGCACCACGACGAAGAGGAGCGCGGTGACCAGCGCGAAGCCGCCGCTGCGACGGGACGAATGCATGATGGCTCCTCTCATGGGCAGTGGATGTTGGGGCTTCCCTGGACCGACTCGACGAAGGCCAGAGGCTCGGAGGCGAGGGTGAACTGCTGGGGCAGCTCGACGTAGCTGGTGAGCTCCTTGCTCACGACGTGGCCGCGGTAGTCGCCGCTCATCGTCAGGCTCACGGCCACGCGCACCACCCGGGTGCCGGCGGCGGTAGCGTCGCCAGGCTTGTTGTAGGACGTGCCGTTCGCCCCGATGTAGGCGATATTGAAGGCGTCCACCGCGAAGGCGACGGGCTGCTCGGCCGCCGATGCCAGCGGCGTGCCGTTGGTGGCCTTCACGTTCACGCCGGTGCCGCGGATCAGCAGCTTGTTGGTGCTGTCGTAGCGGTAGCCGATCGCCGTCGCCTTGACCGCGATCATGTCCTGGTCCCAGCAGATGGTGTTGGCCTGATTGGAGTGGACGGCCGTCCAGTCGTGACCGGTGGCGCCCGGGTCCTTCGACAGCACCAGCGAGGTGCCCTGGCCGTTGTTCGGGCTGAGCAGCAACAGCAAGGTGCCCTCGGCCCAGTCCAGGTTGTTGGGCGCCACCACCTGGAAGTTGTCGGCGTTCTGGAAGCCCTGCGACCCCAGCGCGCTCCCCTTCAGCACCTGGTAGGCGCTGGTCTCGTCCATCTGCATGAGCGAGACGTCGGTCTGGTCCGAGGGGTAGGGCACCGACGCCAGCATGCCGAAGCTGGCGTTGCGCAGGTCCTGGGTGACGAGCTCCATGGTCCGCCTGAGCTGCGTCTGGACGTTGACGTTGGTCTGCACCGAGCCGGTGTAGCCGAGGTAGTGGACGACTCCGCGCGTGACGATCCCCAGCACCACCACCAGGATGGCCGCGGCGATCAGCAGCTCGACGAGGGTGAAGCCGTCAGTAGAGCGTGTTCGCGTCCGCACAGCTCTTCCCTCCTTGGATGGTCCAGCACACCTGGATGCTGTAGTGCCGCATCGGGTTGGCCAGGAGACTGCTCCCGGACGACGTCGTGGGGTCGAAGTCGTCCAGGTTGGTCACCGTGGCGCAGAGGTGCTGGTGATCGGTCTGCAGGTAGCTGTTGCAGCTCGTGGGTGCCGGGCTCACCGTCACCGGTTGCGGCGACGGGCCCTGGGCGTAGATGATGAGCTGCGACGACCCGTCGGCGACATCCAGCTGGTGCTGGGTGATCTGCGCGCCGATGCCGGCCAGCACCTGACTGCCCTCGGTGGACAGCATCGTCTTCGAGTCGGAGCGGAAGCCGGTGACGTACACGCCCACCGCCGCCGAGGTCACGACGAGCAACACCGCCAGCGCCACCATCACCTCGACCAGGGTGAACCCTCGCTCACGGGCTGTTGCTGTCCGGCCGATCATTGCACGATCACCTGCCCGCCGACGGAGATGAAGATCTTCTCGCTCTTGCCCGGGCCCGAGAAGTTCAGGCACGGGAAGGTGTAGGTCTTGTAGCTGCAGGTGGCGCTCAGGTTGGCGAGGCGGTACACCAGGCCCGGCGCCGAGAAGCACAACCACCCGCTGTCGCCCGTAGTGACGGTGTTCGGTGCCGCGTGCGAGGCGATGGTGGACGTCAGCGTGGGCGCCGAGGCCGCTCCGGTGCACGAGGACAGGGTGCCGCCGACCGGGCCCCAGCTGTAGCCGGAGCCGTCGAAGGTCAAGGCGTAGATGGTGTTGGTCTGGTTGGCGCGCGTGGTGGCGTCCGACACCGCCTGGCCGAAACCGGAGACGTAGCCCTGGTAGGCCTGGTTGCGGCCCAGCCGTCCCAGCGCGACGACCCCGCCGGCGGCGAGGATGCCGGCCACCGCCAACGCGATCAGGATCTCCACCAGGGTCATCCCGCCCGCGGCGTGTCGGCGTCTGAATGCTCGAGCCCTCATCGTTCACCTCTCTCAACGCAATGCACGGCGTTGCGCGCGTCGGAGGTCGGTGGCCGGCCGACCTGCGTCCGGCTCCGATCGAACCGCCTCCGGCGCTTCTGGCAGCTTCGAGGATAGGGCGCACATCGCGGCCTCGCATCACCCGATCGGGGGTAGGGTCGGCCCCGTGTGTGCCGTTCCACACGGGTCGGGCCGGCCCCTGCACCGGGGCCGGCCCGCGTTCGCATAGCTGGAGCCCGCCGCTGCGGCTAGTACACCTGCTCGCGCTGGCCGTAGCTGAACAGCACCACGTTCTTCAGCTCGTCGCCGCCGACCGTCGGGAAGTAGGGTGGCGCGAGACCCTGCGCCATGCGCTGGTCGTAGGTGAACTTGCGGCTGTAGCCCGTGGCGTTCTGTCCGGTGCTCGGATCGAAGGTGCCGAAGGCGCCGTAGTTGTTCTCGATGACGCCGCCGAGCAGGTGCACGTCACCGCGCACGCTGCCGCTGTCGTAGCTCTGGACGCCGACCACACCCGTGGCACTCATCAACACGCCGTCGATGCGCACGTTCTCGGGCGCGTTCAGCGTGCTGTCGCTATTGTTGTTGCCGATCAGCACGTCGCCGTTCTGAGCGTAGAGCCCGAGGACGTTCTGGGCGTTCAGGTTGTTGCAGTTGGCGGTCGTGACGTTGCCACTGCTGTCGCGGCCGAGCTCCCCGGTGCAGGGGGGATCCTCGTACTTGAGGTCGCCGGTGACCGTCATGCTGTTCGCGCTGGCCAGCGTGACCTGCGCGAACGACGTCAGCGCCGGCGGGGCGGTGTCCGGGTCGCTCTGGTTGGAGCCGACGCGGTCCGGTCCGGTGACGCGGTCGATCGAGCCGTCAACGTACACCACGCCGTTGAACGGGGCGGCCTGCGCGCCCGTCGTGGGGTCGCTGTAGGTGCTCCAGCTGCCGCTGCCGTCGTCGACCTGCAGGTTCATGCTGCTGTCGTAGCGGTAGGTGGTGCAGCCGCCGCTGGGGGGTACCCAGACCCAATGGCGACCCTGACGCTCGTAGTGGCCAGCGACCTGATTGCACGTCTGGATGTACTGGTAGGTGGCGGGGCCGCTCCAGCTGCTCCCGCTCTGCGTGAGTGGGGCGCCGCTGCTGTCGGCCGCCCACATCTTCACCTTGGATGCGTCGCCGCCGAGGTACAGTCCGCCGTTCTGGGCCGCTGTCTTCTGGCTGTCCTGGTTGGGTGGGAGAGCGACGTAGGGGCTGGTCCAGTTGACGCCCTGGGTGAGCTCCGGCGCCTGCACGCCGTAGCGGCGCGTGTTGTAGGACGGGTTCTGGCCCGGGTAGCTCTTGAAGCCCAGGCTGTAGAACTCCGCGCCGGGCCTGTCCTGGCTACACGAGCTCGAGGATGGGTTGGAGCAACCGGCGCTGGTGACCTCCCCACCGAACCAGGGATTGTGATAGAAGCGGAAGTACTGGTTGGTGTGCACCGGCCCGTCGAAGAGGGTGTTCTCCGTGAACCACACGTCCCCGCCGGAGGCGGTGGTGTGCTTGTTGGTGAACAGGGCGTAGGTCGCGAAGCTCTGGCGACCGACGGTGAAGCGGTACTCGCCCTGCGCCACCACGTTCCTCTTGTACTTGCCGATGGTGCCCTGCGCCACCAGCACGAAGGGGATGGCGTAGGTCTGCTTGTCGTTGGAGGTGCCCTGACGCGGCTGGCCGTCGACGAAGTGCGCGGCGGGCAGGTCTACCCCTGAAGGCAACGAGCCGCACGCGGACGAGCCGGTGACGAAGATCACCACCGCGGCGGCACCACCGCCGCTGGGGTTCACCTCTCTAGGGGCGGACGGTGCGCCGCCGGTGCAGAGGCTGGTGTCGATGCTCGTCTGAAGCTGATCGGCGACGCTGCCGGAATCGGTCACGAGCGCCTGGTTCACGCTCTGCGGCGTGGGGTAGTCGCCCAATCCGCTGCCGAACGCCCAACGCCCTGTGATCGTCGACTGCGCCTTGATGATCGTCGCCAGATCGTTCTTGACTGGCCCTTGCAGCAGGCTGCCGCCGAGGTTGGCGGCGCCGCGCGCCAGCATCAGCGACTGCACGATGCCGGCGTCGTCCGCGCTGTGCTGTACCTCACCGATGGTGCGTGCGAACATCAGGGTGGCTACCCCCATGATCACGACCATCAGGAGCAGCGCGTAGAGCATGGCCACACCGCGTTGTCTCAGAGTCAGTTGCATGGCATCACCTGGTTGACGGAGAAGTCGTTCGACGCCATCTCCACCGTTCCGCTCACGGTGCGGGAGACGTCATGGCCGCTGGCCTTGCTGGTAGCAGACAGGGTGATCGACACGCGCGCCAGGCTGGCGCTCTGACCTCCGATGGTGCCACTGCGCGCCGGGTTGCCCCCGCTCGTAAGGGGCGCGGAGAGCGTGGCCACGGAGCCGTCCGCCTTGAGGTAGACGTACTGGAGTTGCACGGAGTCGAGATCGAAGGCCATGGGCACCTCGCTGCCCGACCCTTCCTTCAGGTAGAGAGTGTGGTCGGTGCTGTCGTACCGGAATCCCACCGATTGACTCTGGATGGTGACCGTCGAGGGGTCGTAGCTGATGGTGTTGGCGCAGCCCGCGTGGTCGATCTGGTAGGCGCCGTTGCTGATGGCCGTCACGCCCGTGACGCCGAAGAGCAGCGCGTTGCGCGCACCATTCACCATCAGCATCTGCCGGTTGGCGAGCACCGTTGACGGATCGCTGCTCGGGTCCGCCCACAGCAGCACCAGGTTGGTGTCGCTGGTGAACGTCGAGCTGTCGTCGTATCCCTCCATCAGAACGGGATAGCCGGCGCCTCCGGAGAGTGTCACGAAGGAGACCTGGTGATCGTTGGACGTGTAGGGACTGTCGCTGATGCCGCCGAGGATGGCGCTCCGGAGCTCCTGGGTGAACACCTCGGTCGCTCGTCTGAGGCGCGCCTGGGACGCACTGACCGACTCGTTCAGGCTCTGGACGCGCAGTGCGTTCGAGACCCCGGTGGTCGCCATCACGGCAATCGCTCCGAAGATGGCGAGCGCGATGAGCGCTTCGAGCAGGGTGAAGCCGTTGGTTCGTGTCATGATCGGCTGCCTAGTTGATCCCCGGCAAGGGCGGAGCGGTGGTGGATCCCGAGGCCTGCGGTCCGAGGGTAGCGGCATCGACGCAATGCTCCGCGCCGCCGTCCTGGTAGCAGACGTTCACGTCGTACTCCGTGGCGGTGGCGAGCGTGTTGCCGCTACCGTCCTGCACGGTGACGTCGCCCACGTTGGTGATCGACGCCCGGTACATTGCCGGGCTGGACAGGCCCCCCTGGTTCGCGAGGTCCGTGAAGGCCGTGGCGAGGTCCCCGTAGGCCCAGGTGTTGGGAGTGCCCGACACAGGCAGGATGGTGCTGTCGCCGCCGGCGGCGCGCCTGCCCAGGTAGTTGAGGACCTGCACCGCTTCGGTCCGCTTCCCGGCGATGCTGGTGTGATGCATGCTCTTCACCACCGCGGTCGTGAAGGCGACCGTCACCACGGCGATCACCACCAGCGCCAGCAGGACCTCGAACAGCGTCAGGCCGCGTTGGCCACGCAAGGCGTTCACGACGTCACCCTGACCTCTCCGATGACCGAGATCTCGAAGCTGTAGGTGTGGCCGTTGGCGGTGAGCGTGAGGTTGCTTGGCAGGGCCGACAGCGTGCTCAGCTCGACCCGGCCGGGTGGGGTGAAGCGCAGCACCTGCCCGGAGGGCAAGTTGGTCGTGACGGAGCCGGGCAGATCGAAGGTGCGGAAGGGCGTCGTGCCGCCGGCGCCGACGTCGTAGAGCTCGAGGGTCGAGCCGTTGCGCTTGAGCTCGACTTCGGTACCGCGCGACGCGGCCGCCGTGGCGCCCTCCCAAACGCTTTGCCGGACGGTGTTGATGGCGGAGAGCTCCTGCTGGCCGCCGAGCACGCGGCGGCCGTTGATCGCCAGGACCGCTGCGATCACACCGAGGATGGCGACCAGGATCAGCAGCTCGAGGACGCTGAAGCCACCGCTTCGGTGGCGAACGCCAGGGGGACGGATGGTCGGCTCGGCCATAGTGACAACCTCGCTTCGTGGCCCTCCTAAAGGCCTTGGTACCCGGCCGCGGACGTGCGCCCGGACCCTCGAGGCCGCGATGGAAGCGCGCCGGAACGACTTCTCCCGACGCGCCCCATCTCGACCTCGTGTAGTCGTAGCGTAGAGACCGAGATGGGGCAGCGCATCCCCCATTTGGGGGGGTGAGTCGAGAAGAGCGGCCTGTCCCCGGCGGCGGCCGCGGTAGGTGCCCGTGGCTGGTGACCGGCGCCCCCTGCGGGCGTATGCTTGGCGGCTGTGGCGCGCCCCATCATCGGTCGCTTCCCGCGGTCGCTCGAGGCCCTGAGCCACCGCCACTTCCGCCACTACTGGCTCGCCCAGCTCGGGAGCGTGGTCGGCTCCTGGATGCAGATCACGGCGCAATCCTGGCTGGTGTTCGATCTCATCCCCGACCCCACCCAGGCAGCGCTCAAGTTCGGCTACGTCAGCGCCCTGCAGTTCGCGCCCACGTTGGTGCTGGGGTTGTTCGCCGGCGTGGTCATCGACGCGCGCTCGCGCCGCCAGGTGCTGCTCACCACCCAGAGCTCGCTGGCCCTGTCGGCAGCGGCGATGGCGCTGCTCACCCTGAGCGGCACGCTCACCTACTCGTGGCTGCTGGTCCTGGCAGTGCTCAACGGCATCGCCGGCACGTTCGACACCCCGGCGCGCCAGAGCCTGATCCCCGACCTGGTGCCGCGGGCGGCGGTGCGCAACGCCGTCGCCCTCAACTCACTGTCGTTCAACCTGGCCCGGCTGGCAGGGCCGGCGTTCGCCGCCTTCGCGATCCAGCTCTTCGGCCACCTGCTCGGCGCCGGGTCGCTCCTGCGTTACGGCCCGGCCTTCGCCCTCAACGCGGCGTCCTATCTGGGCGTCATCGTGGTGCTGGCGAGGTCGCCGCTCCCCGCTCGCGCGATCGTGCCGCACCGCGTGTGGGCGGAGATCCGGGAAGGGCTCAGCTTTACCTGGCGCACGCCCGAGGTGCGCATCGCCACGCTGCTCGTGGGCGCACTGTCGCTCACCATCGTCAACTTCCAGACGATCGTGCCACTCTTCACCCGCCAGGCGCTCCACGGCACGGTGGGGGGCCTGGGGCTGCTGCTCTCCAGCCTCGGGGTCGGGGCCTTCATCGCCTTCATGGTGAATGCCGGCTTCCCCGACGAGGCCCGGCTCGTGCTCATGCGTCGCGGCGTACTGCTGCTGGGAATCGCCTTCCTGGCGTTCACCCTTGCGCCCAACCTGTGGACCGCCGCGCTGGTGCTGGTAGCGTGCGGCGTAGGCATGATCCTCACCATGGTCAATGCCCAGGCGACGGTGCAGCTGATGGTGCCCGACGCGCTGCGCGGCCGCGCCATGAGCGTGTACATGCTGGTGTTCTCCGGCCTCATCCCCTTCGGCGCGCTGCTGGCGACGCAGCTCGCCGGACACCTCGGCGCGCGGACGGGGCTCTTCCTGCTGGGCGGCCTGGGCCTGGTCGCTACCCTCAGTCTCCGGCCCCACCGCGGCGACATCCGGCGCGCGCGCGAGCGCCTGCAGGCGACGGCCGGGAGCCCCTGAAGGGGCCGACGAACGCCGTTCCCGGCGGCATGACGGCGTGCACGTGACGCGGGCTGCACGGCTTCTTGACAGCGGTGCCCTAGGATAACGACACCCCACCGACGTGCACGCCAACCTCCACAGGGGAGAGGCACCGGCACCCCGTAGCGCTTCGTCATCGAATCCGGCGAGCGGAGGCCGACGTCCGCATGCTCGAGCGTGGGCCGGGGCGTCGAGGGGACGCTCCGGCACGGCCCGCCAGCGACGACGACCACCACGACAGCCCGGTGCCCGTGCCGCAAGCGCAAGGCCCTGGAGGTGACGCTCGAGCCGTATGAGCACGCACGGACCCAACACGCACGCACCCAGCACACACGCACCCGGCACGCACGTCGGCCGCGCTGACACTACGGCCACCGGCTCTCGCCGCGCCGGCGCGGAGGCGCGCAGTGACCGTCCGCCGCGGGCCGCAACCGGCAGCCTGCCCATTGCCGCCATGCCGCTGGCGCTGGTGGCGGCGCTCGGCCTACTCGGGCTGGGCTTCACGCTGGGCCGTTGGAGCGCCGTGCCGCCGAGGCCCGCGCCAGCGTTGACTTCGGCCAGGAACGCGGTCTCGCCGCACGCCGCGCCGCGGCCGGTCGCCGCCCGTGCCGGGGGCGGAACGGCTGCAGCCACGGGGGGCATCTTCAGCTGGGCTCAGGCGCAGCTCCCCGGCCTTCAGGCGCCGGTCGACCCGCAGGAGCTCATCCCGCTTCCCGGCGGCCCCGGCCGGCAGCCCGGCATGAACGGCGGCTCCGGGCAGAACGGGTCGCCCGGCCAGGGCCAGCAACAGGGCCAGGCTCAGGGCCAGGCTCAGGGCCAGGCTCAGGGCCAGGGTGACTGCCAGCTGTTCATGTTCCGTGACGGCCGCATGTTCCAGTTCAGTCCCGGCCAGCAGGGCCTCCCGGGCCAGCAGCCGGGCCAGCAGCCGGGCCAGCAACAGGGCCAGGGTCGCGGCAACGGCCTCCCCTTCGGCGGCCAGGGCGGTCCACAGGAGCTCTACCCCTTGCAGCCGCTGCCGTCGCCCGGCCGGCCGTCTCCGGGGCAGCCCTCGCCGGGTCAGCCCTCGCCGGGTCAGCCCTCGCCCAACTCCCCCTTCGTTCCGACGCCGCCCCCGGCGCCGCTGGCGCCGCCGAGCCTGAGCCAGGTCCTGCCTGCGCCGGGCGGCGTCGCCTGGCGGCGGCTG
>Ga0315540_10000361_pt1 | contig 25520 bp, 25 predicted proteins | sample SalMarSW160110MG_FD_203677 | JGI IMG/M metagenome (GOLD analysis project Ga0315540, IMG submission 203677) | Salt marsh sediment microbial communities from the Plum Island Ecosystem LTER, Massachusetts, United States - Salt Marsh Sediment SW1601-10 ...
GACCAGGGTCGTGCCCTGCACCTCGAGGCTGACCGGCAGGTGCGGCCAGGAGCCCGGATCGCCGTCCTTCTGGGGCGTGACGGCGTAGGCCTGGTCGCCCGTCACCCGCAGCGCCACGTTCCAACCGCGCTTGGGAGGCATGCGCATGGCGGACCCGGGGAGGAGCGCCCGCGCGCCACCGCTGGCCGTGTCGAGGTAGACCTCGATCACCGGGTTGGAGAAGCCGTTGGGCAGGTGGCCCGGGTTCGACAGCGATCCCATCGTCACCCGCACGGTGAGCTTGGGGTCGTCGGTGACGGTGACCGACTCCAGGTCGAAGTCCGAGGTGTTGGCGTACACGGGCGCGGTGGGGGGCGACAGGCTGCCGTCGCCGACGGCGTCGCCGGCAGGGTCCTGGAGGTGAAGCAGTGCGGTGGCGAGGATCAGCAGGTGGATCATGCGCGGAGTCCCGCCTTCCGTATGGCGGCCTGGCTGCGTGCCAGCTCGGCCAACCACGATGCCAGCTTCTCGCTGTCGTGCTGCGCTAGCTGGCCGCCGCCCAGCAGCGGCAGGCGCAGCGATTCCACCCCTGCGGCCGCCAGCCGGTCCAGCGCCGGCGCCACCAGAACGGCGCCCTCGGCCTGGTACGCCGCCAGGCGTGCGTCGTCGACCGGCGTGCTGTTGAGCACCACTAGGTCGGGCTCGCGTCCCAGGTGGCGCGCCAGGGCCTCCACGTGGCCGAAGGCATCGAAGCCGTCGGTCTCGCCCGCCTCGGTCATGATGTTGCAGACGTAGACCAGCGACGCCTCCGTCTCGAGCAACGCCTGCCGCACGGCCGGCACCACGATGGGGGGGAGGGTGCTGGTGAACAGGCTGCCCGGGCCCAACACCACCAGGTCGGCGCGCCGGATCGCCCCCAGCACCTCCGGAACCGACTCCGGATCGGCCGGCTCCAACGCGACCGAGTGCGCCGGCCCCGGTCGCTCGCGAGTGCGGCTCTCGCCCCTCACCACCTCGCCGGTCTCCTTGGTGACGGACAGGGTGACGGGGCTGCCGGTCACCGGATAGACGGCGCCCGAGAGGTTGAGGAGGTGGTTGAGCACCCGGATGGCCTGGCCGAAGTCCCCCTCCACCTCCGTCAGCGTGGCGATCAGCAGGTTGCCGAAGGTGTGCCCGGCGAGCTCGTCTCCCCGCAGGAAGCGGTATTGGAGCAGCCTGCTCACCTCCAGCTCGTTGTCGCTCAGTGCAGCCAGGCAGTCGGTGAGGTCGCCCGGGGGAGGCATGTCGAAGGCGGCCCGAAGGCGACCGGAGGAGCCGCCGTCATCGCTGACCGTGACCACCGCGGTGACGTTCGAGGTGTGCTCGCGAAGGCCGCGAAGCAGGTTGCTGAGCCCATTGCCGCCGCCCAGCGCCACGATGCGCGGCCCCTTGGCCAGCGACACCCGGCGGTGCAGGACGACGGCCGCCTGGCTGGCGTTCGGCATCCAATGGGAGAGCAGCGAGCGGTTGAGCCGGCCCACCGCCAGCACTGCGAAGACGATCCCCACCAGCGCCACCGCGAGCGACAGGTACCCTCCCGCGACTCGCCAGGCCCCGCTGATGAGCACGTGCTCGATGGGGCTCGACAGCTCCCGCCGGCGATCGTTGAGCAGCCACAGCACCCCGCCTATCACGCCGAGCACCAGTAGCAGCGCCCCCAACACCGCTACCACCACGTGCCGCTTCACGCCCATGCCGGGCGTGAGCCAGAAGCGCCACCGCATGACGCTCGCGAAGCGGTCGCGCACCCCGCTCACCGGCGCTCCTGCAGGGCCTCTTCGAGGTCACGATGCTGCGCGCGCGTGCGGAAGCTGTCCGCCAGGTCGTGCGTGAGCCGCTCCACCACCGCAACGGAGCGATGCTGACCGCCGGTGCAGCCGACAGCCACGCTGTAGCTGCTGCGCCCCTCGGCGCGTGCGCCGGTGGCCAGCTCGCGCACCAAGCCCCGCAGCTGCGAGTAGAGCTCCAGCGAGGGTGGAGTGAACACGAACGCTTGCACTTCCGGCGCCGTCCCCGGCAGCGGCTGCAGCGCCGCGTTGTAGAAGGGGTTGGGCAACGACCGGACGTCCAGCACGGTGTCGGCGTCCGTCGGCACGCCCCGCTTGTAGCCGAAGGACACCAGTTGAAGCACGAATCCGCCCTCGCTCCCGAAGCGGTCCCACAGCTCGAGCGTCAGCTCCCGGGCCGAGGTGGCGGTGGTATCGATGACGACATCCGCCAGCGACCGCAGCCCCTCCAGGGTCCGGCGCTCCTGCAGCAGGTCGCCCGTCAGCGTGCCTTCGGCCAGCGGATGGGTCCGGCGGGTGAAGCTGTAGCGCCGTACCAGGCTGGCGGGGGTGGCGTCCAGGAACACCACCGTCGTCGCCAGCCCGCGTCTCCGAAGCGCGGCCAGCGCATCCGGCGCCGCGTCGAGGAAGGCACGCGTGCGGATGTCGACGCCGATGGCGATGCCGCTGGCGACGTCCCCGGCCGTGTCCACCAGGCCCTCCCAAAGGGCCGGCGGGAGGTTGTCCACGGTGTAGAAGCCAATGTCCTCCAGCGCGTGCAGCGCCGTCGTCTTGCCCGAGCCGCTGAGCCCGGTGAGCACCACCAGGCGCCCGTTCACGGACGCGTGCCGTTCGCGAGCTCGCTGGATAGCGGCACCAGCCGGCACGCTACGACCTCGCCGCTGCGCTCCACCACTGCGGCGGAGCCCGCATGCCCGACGAGCTCGCCCGGGCACAGCATGCGCGTCCCGCTGGCAAGCTCCTGCGCCGCCCACGGCACCCCTCCGGGTCGCGCCTCGACGAAGTCGGCGTTGCTCGTCGCCGCCCTGGCGCTCGCCGTAGCGCCTGCCTGCACCACCTGCCAGTCGTCGCCCCCGAAGACCAGCTCGGCCCGGTGTCCGCCGACCTCCACGCTGAAGCTCGGCAGGCCGTCCTGCGACGGGAGTTGCTTCCAGGTCGCGGGCTTGAGGAAGCCGACGTTCTCGGACACGCAGCCGCTGGCCTTGCTCTGCACCCCCAGCGTCACCACCACGGCCTGCTTGGTGACGTGGCCCGACAGCGCGGTCGCCGCGGCCTGGGCCGCGGCGCGGTCGGTGTAGCAACCGACGCGCACCCGCACGAACTGCTGGCCGTCGTGCATGGCGAACTCGGAGAAGGCATCGAAGCCCAGGGCCTGCAGCTGACCCACCACCGCGTGGGCCTGGCGTAGATCGCGTAGGGCGACGGTCTGCACCGACCACCCTTGTGCGCTGGCGCTCGCCAGCAGCAGCCCGGCGGCCAGCGCCATCACCATGCCGAACGGCCTCATCTCATGCCTCCACGGCCCGCGTCGCGAGGCGGGCGAAGTTCTCGAGCACCCGCAGGCCGACGACCTGGCTCTTCTCGGGGTGGAACTGGGTCGCGTGCAGCATCCCGCGCGAGATGGCGCTCTTGAAGCTCACAGGGCCGTAGTCGGTGACGGCGCCGGGAACGTCGAGGTCATCGAAGGCGACGTAGTAGGAGTGGGCGAAGTACACGAAGGCCCCGTCGTCCACGCCGTCCAGCAGCGCCGGCCGGTCGTGCCGGCGCAGCTGGTTCCAGCCCATGTGCGGCACGCTCACGCCGGCCGCCGGGAAGCGCCGGGCGATGCCCGGCAGCACGCCCAGGCCGGGCACGTCGGGCGCCTCTTCGGAGGCCTGAAGGAGCAACTGCAACCCCACGCAGATCCCCAGGAACGGCCGCCCCTGCGCCAGGTGGGCGCGGATCAGCGGCTCGAAGCCGGAGGCACGGAACGCGCTCATGGCCTGCCCGAAGTGACCCTGGCCGGGAAGGACCAGCGCCTCCGCGCCGGCGGCGGCGGCCGGGTCGTCGCAACGCTCGACGGCCAGGCCGGCGAGCATCAGCGCCCGCTCGACGCTGTGCAGGTTCCCGGCGCCATAGTCGATGAGCACCGTGCGCACCGCTAGAGGAGCCCCTTCGTCGAGGGCACGGCGTCGTGGGTGACGCGCGTGGCTGCGTGCAGGGCACGGGCGAACGCCTTCATGATGGCCTCCACGACGTGGTGTGTCTCCTCGCCGGCGAGCACCCGCACGTGCAGCGTCGCCCCCGCGTGGTTGGCGAAGGCGCGCAGGAACTCGCGCAAGTGGTACGCGGTGAACCCACCGGCGTCTCCGGCGAAGCCGCCGGGCTCGAACGCCAGCGTCGGCCGGCCCGAGAGGTCCAGCACCACCTGAGCCAACGTCTCGTCCATGGGCACGAAGGCATCGGCGTAGCGTTCGATGCCGACGCGATCACCGAGGGCGCGTGCCACGGCCTGCCCCAGCGTGATCCCGGTATCCTCGACCAGGTGGTGGACGTCCACCTGCAGGTCGCCGCTGGCTTCCACCTCCAGCGCCAGCCGGCCATGCCTCACCAGCTGCTCCAGCATGTGGTCGAAGAAGCCCACCCCCGTCGCGGTGCGGCCGCCCGGGGGACCATCCAGATCGAGCGTCACGCGCACCGCGGTTTCGCCCGTGACCCGCTCCACCGACGCCTGCCTAGCCACTGACGACCTCCGTCGCGAGCACCTCGCGCAGGGCCAGCAAGAAGGCGTCGCTCTCAGCCGGCGCGCCGGCGGTGACGCGCAGACAGCCCTCGAGGCCGGGCAGGTGGTCCTGCCTGCGGACGGCCACGCCCCTGTCCAGCAGCCCTCGGTAGACCCGGGGGGCGTCGCCGACCCGGAACAGCACGAAGTTGGTTGCCGAGGCGAAAGGCTCCACGCCGCCGAGCTCGAGCAACCCGGCATGCAGCCGCTCGCGCTCGGACACCGCCAGGCGAACCCGCTCCCGCACGTACTCCGGATGCTCGAGCGCCGCCAGGGCCACCGCCGCTTGCAGGCTGGAGAGCGAGAAGGGCAGCAGCGCCTTGCGCACCTCGGCCGCCAGCAGCGGATGCATCAGGCCGTACCCGAGACGGGTGCCGGCCAGGGCGAAGGCCTTGCTCATGGTGCGGACCGACACCAGCCCGGCGCCCTCTCGCACCAGGTCGAGGTGGTCGCTTCCTGCGAAGTCGCCGTAGGCTTCGTCGAGCGCCACCAGCCAGTCGTCGCCCGCCCGCGCCAGCAGCGGCGCGAGCCCCTCACGCGGGTGCAAGTTGCCGGTGGGGGCGGCGGGGTTGGCGATGAAGGCGATGCCGCGCCTTCCCTCGGTGGCGGCCGCCAGCGCCGCTCCCGGCAGCTCGAACCCCGGGCCGAGCGGCACCTCGATCAGCTCGGCGCCCAGCAGCCTGGCCTGCAGGGCGTACACCGAGAAGGTCGGGGCCACGGTGACGACCGTCTGGCCGATGCCGGCGACGATGCTCAGGGCTTGCAGCAGGACGTTGGAGCCGCCCGTGACCACTACGCCGTCCGGGTCCCAGTCGTGGCGAGCGGCGATGGCGCGTTGCAGCGTCACCGGGTGCAGCTCCGGGTAGCGGTTCCAGGCCGCGCTCGCCACCCGTTGCAGGGCGGCCGTCTTGACTTCCTCGGGCAGGTCGAACGGCCCCTCGTTCTGATCGAGCTTGATCTCGGCGGTCCGGGGGGTGTAGTGGTAGCGCGGCAACGCGCGCACGCTCGGCCGGATGCTCATGGCGTCATGCTAGCGCACGAGGGCTGCCGGCTACTGCCCGCTCGCCTTCTGTTGCGCGTCCTGGCGGACCTTGGCGACGCTGGGCTGCAGGTTGGGGTCGAGCTTGACCGCCGTGTCGAACTCGCTCACGGCGTCGCTGTAGCGTTGCAGGCCGTAGTAGGTGAGGCCGAGGTTCAGGTGTGCCTGGGCGTTCTTGGGGTTGGCCTTCACGGCCTTGCCGAGCTGCTCGAGCGCCAGATCGAAGCGGCCGAGCTGCAGGTGGGCGTAGCCCAGGTCGTTGAGCACGATGTCGCTGTCGGGGAACGCCTTCAGCGCGGCCTGATAGTCCGCCACCGCCGAGCGCGGGTCGCCGGTGAGCTGCAGGGCGTAGCCCTCGAAGAACGCCGACAGGCCGTTGTCGTCGAGGCTGCGCGCCCGCTTGAACGCCTCCACGGCCGTCTGGTAGTCCTGCACCTCCAGCGCGTACATGCCCTGCTGGAACGCGGTGCCGGCGTCGGCGCTGAAGGTCACGTCGGTGCCCCCCGTGAGCTGGCGCTGCTGCTGCAAGAAGCTCAGGCCGCGCTTGGCGAGCGCGAGGTTGGGTTGGATCGCCAGGGCCTTGTTGAGCTCCGTCTCGCCCTCGGAGAGCTTGCCGACGCGGGCCAGCGCGAGGCCGTAGACCGCCAGGACGTTGGCGTCCTGGGTGCCCTTCGCCACGATCGGCCGCAGCAGGCCCAGGGCGGCCTCCGCTCGCCCGGCGGCGAGGAAGATGCGCGCGAGGTCGCCGTGGGCGCTGTCGCCGCTGCCCGACACGCTCTCGAAGGTGCGCTGCGCAGCCTGGATCTCGCCCTGCCGCGCTTGAGCGACCGTGAGCAGGTTGGCGATGGCGGCGTCCTTGGGCAGGCTGGCGTGGAGCGGGCTGAGGACCCCCTCGGCGCCCGCGTAGTCGCCTTTGTGCACCAGCAGCTCGCCCTCCGCGGCCTTCAGGATGGTGGCGTCGGGGTACTTCTTCTCGCCCTGGCGCACCAGGGCCAGGGCACCGTCGGTCACGTCGGCCGGCAGCAGGCGCGCCAGGCTGTAGAGGCCGGCCGACACTGCCATGGGGTCTTGGACGGCCTGCTGCAGGTAGGCGAGCGCGCCCTTGTCGTCGCCGGCGTTGATCACGTTCTGCACGATGGCGCGGCGCAGCGCGACCGACTCCGGCAGCGCGTTCTCACCGTTCCGCAGCGTCTGCAGCGCGTGCTGGGGCGTGTCCTGGAGGCTGGCGAGCTGCAGGTAGGCGTCGAGCATGCGGGGGTACGCCTCGATGGCCGCCTGCAGGTCCTGCTTGGCCTTGGCGGCGTCACTCTCCAGACTGGCCATGCCGGTCAGCGCCACGGCATCCGAGGGGTTGAGCTGAACGGCCTTGGCGAAGGCGGCCGTGGCCGCCTTGTTGTCTCCGGCAGCCTGCTCGACCACGCCGAGCACCACCTGGACCTCGCCGTCGTCAGGTTGCGCCTTGGCGGCCGCCTGCGCCACCGGCAGCGCCGTCTTGGCGTTCCCGCTCAGCGCCAGCAGCCGGGCGTACTCCGCCTTCACCCAGGCGGAGTTGGGGTCGAGCTGGCTGGCGGTCTTGAGGTCGGCGACCTTGGCGCCCGGCAGCCGCGACGCCGCCAGCGCGACCGGGCCCAGACTGGGGAGCGACGGCGTCTGTGCCGCCGCGCTGTCGATGCGCCCCAACACGGTGGCGCCCAGGTTCGGATCGAGGGCGGTGGCCAGGGTCCTGGCCGCCGCACGCGCCAGCGTGGCGGGCGTGCCGTCGGGGGCCCGGGCCGTGAGGGTCTGCGGGCTCCCCGCCCGGTCGACGGTGAGCGAGACGCTCATGCCGCTGCCACTGCCCGACACCGTGCCCTGGATCACCACGTCGGGCGAGAACAGCGCCCGCATCGTCGCCTGCTGGCTCTTGCCGGCCTGCTGGGCCTTCTGCATCACCAGGGCCACATCCCCGATGGCAGGGACGTACACGTTGGGGATCTCGTTCAACGCGCGCTGCAAGGCGGTGGGCAGCCCCAGCTGCAAGGTGGCGACCGAGGCGTTGGCGTCGAAGGGCTCGATGACCACCCGGGTGGTCGCCTGGGTGGAGGACTGTGCCAGCGCCAGGCTGGCGACCATCGATGCCGTCGCCGCGAGCAGCAGCGACGCGAGAACGCGGGATGGGTGCTTCATCAGGGGGGAGGATACCACCGGGCCCCGGTGAGAAGCCTAAGCGCCGCCACCGCCGGGCTTAAGGCCGAATCCGCGTGGAAGCAGGTTCGCGACCGTGAACGCCTCGCATGCGCCCGACCCGTTGACCAGGAAGATGGTCGCGTCGGGCGCGAACTCGTGGAGGATCTGGCGGCAGGCGCCGCAGGGGCTGGCCGGGGGGTCGGCCTCGGCGAACACCACCATCTCCCGGAAGTGCCGGCGGCCGCGCGTCACCAGCGCCTGTACCGCCGACTGCTCGGCGCACCGCGACAGGCCGAAGCTGGCGTTCTCCACGTTGCCGCCGGCGACGACGCTGCCATCGTCGGCGCGTAGCGCGGCGCCGACCCGGAACCCGGAGTACGGCGCATAGGCGTTGGCGTGCGCCTCGCGGGCCGCCGCCAGCAGGTCCGCCGGCGGCGAGGGCGTCACCGGAGCACCCCCATGCGCACCAGCAAGGGCGGGCCCAGCACCGCGACGCCGACCAGCAACGCACAGATCGAGGCCACCAGCACCCCGCCGGCGGCGATGTCCTTGGCCGCGGCCGCCAGCTCGTGACGCTGCGGCGACGCCAGGTCGACGAGGGTCTCGACGGCGCTGTTGAAGAACTCCGCCGTCACCACCAGTCCCGCCGCCAGGATCACCGGGACCAGCGGAGCGCCCAGCCACCATGCCAGGGCTAACGCGAGCACCCCGAGCGCCAGCTCGATCCGCAGGTTCGCCTCGTGGCGCACCGCGCGCCACACGCCACGCGTCGCGAACAGGAACGCCAACGGCAGGCTGCGCGAGCGCCTCATTCGGCGTCCCCGCCGTCCCGCCGCCGCAACGCCAGCACCCGCCGCTCCGCCTCGCGGAAGGGCCGCCAGGCCGGCTCGCCATCGTGATCGAAGCCGCGCAAGTGGGTGACGCCATGCGCGGCCAGCACCAGCACCTCGCCCAGCGGGTCGAGGCCGTGCGCTTCCGCCTGGCGCTCCGCGGTGTCCAGGCTGATGAAGATGTCGCCGAGGTGCGGCACGGCGGGGACGTCGATGTCATCGGGTTCGGCGGTGGGGTAGGACAGCACGTCGGTTGCTCCCTCCACGCCGCGGTCGCGGGCATTGCGCGCGGCGATGGTGGCATCGTCGACGAGGATCACGGTGACGTCGCGGTCCTCGAGCCCGAGCTCGGTCAGGAGGCTCTGCAGCGTCCGCTCGAGCGCCTCAGCCCGCGGGAACCGGCGTGTCTCGTCGAGTATCTCCACTGCCACGGCGAAGCCCCTTGACCTCCTCCGGGGAAGGATAGCTGATGCGACGGTGAAGGATGGCGGTGAGCATCCGCTCGAAGGTGTTGGCGATGACCTCCAGGTCGTGGAAGTTCAGCGGGCTCTGGGACAGCTGGTCGTCCTGCAGGCGTTGGTCGATGAGGCGGTCGATCATCGCCCGGATGCTCGACTGGTTCGGCTCGGAGAGCGTCCGCGACGCCGACTCCACCGTGTCGGCGAGCATCAGCACCGCCGTCTCCTTGCTGTGCGGTTTGGGGCCCGGATAGCGGAAGCTCAGCTCCTCGACGTTGGCGGCGTCCTCCAGGGCGCGCTTGTAGAAGTAGCTGAGCACGGTGGTGCCGTGGTGCTCGGCCACGTAAGGCGTCAGCTCGCGCGGCAGCTTGAACTCCTTGAGCAGCTCGAGGCCGTCGCGCACGTGGCTCGTGATGATCAGGAAGCTCAGGTGAGGGCTCAGCTGATCGTGGGGGTTCTCGTCGGAGAACTGGTTCTCCACGAAGAAGTGCGGCCTGCGCATCTTGCCGACGTCGTGGTAGAGCGCCCCGACACGGGCCTGAAGGGCGTCCCCGCCGATATTCTTGACCGCTTGCTCCACCAGGTTGCTGATGATGAGGCTGTGCTGGTAGGTGCCCGGCGCCTCGATCAGCAGCCGCTGCAGTAGCGGGCTGGTGGGGCTCGAGAGCTCCAGCAGCCGGTAGTCGGTGAGGAATCCGAAGCCGCTCTCCGCCAGCGGCAGCAGCCCCAACGCGGTGATGCCCGAGAGCACGCCGCCGCCGACCATGAAGAGGGCCCCCAGCGCCGTACCGCCCGCGGTCATGCCGCCATTGACCAGCACCAGGACCGTCAGCGTTGCGCCGCTGGCGACCCCGCCGACCGCCCCTGCCAGCAGCAGCGCCACCCGGCTGCGCACCGTCAGCACCGTGAGGCAGGCCACCACCGAGCCGACCAGCGTTCCGCCGACCGCGAACAGCGGCGTGAGCGGGGTCAGCAGTGCCACCGCCAACGCCACCCACACGCCCCACATCAGGCCGGCAGCCTCCGACACCAGCACCGTCACCACCAGCGACAGCAGCAGGCCGAAGAGGAAGTTGGTGGATGCCAGCAGCGCCAGGCGCTGCACCGCCACCACCGACAACGTCAGGATGGTCAGGAACGTCAGCTGCGACATGCTCAGCCGCGGGGCCAAGCTGCGCCGGGCGTACAGAAGCGGAGCGCTCAGCAGCAACGCCACCAGCAGCGAGCCGAGCAGGATCCAGGCGGTGCCCTTGAGCTGGGCGGTGCGCGCACTGTAGAGGCCCAGAGCCTCCAGCACGCGCAGGTTGTCCTGGGTGAGCTGCTGCCCCTCGCGCACGATCACCTGGCCGGCCCGCAGCGACTGCATCACCGGCTGAACGGCCGACGCGGCGGCATCACGCGCCGACTGGGTGAGGTCCGCGTTGGGCACGGACGTGGCTACCAGGTAGCGCTGCAGCAGGCGCCGCACCTCGCTCCGCCGGTCCGCAGGGGCACGCTGCGCCGCGGCGTCGATCAGTGCGGGGATCTGCGTCTGTTTGACGCCGTTGGGGTCACCGTAGGCGGAGGCGACGAAGTCGATGACCGCCTGCGGCATGTTCGACGATGTCACGGCGCTGGTGACGAGATTCTGCAGCTCCGGGTCGCTGGTGTAGATGGTGCCGATCTGCTCGCGCGCCGCCTGTTTCTGACGCTCGGTGGCGATACGGTCGATCACCTGGGTGTCGACAGGCGCCACGAACGTCTGCGGGCTCACCTCGCCCACCGCCAGCGAGGACCCGCCGCGGCCGCCGTAGACGCTGAACAGCAGCGCCGTGAGCGCGGCCACCGAGATGGCGAACAGCAGCCACAGGCGGCCGCCGAAGGTGCGGGATGTGCTACGGCTGCTGCTCATAGGCCCGGATGATCTGCGCGACCAAGGGGTGGCGAACCACGTCGGCCTTGCTGAAGGTGATGAAGTCGATGCCCTCGATGCCCTGGAGGATCGTCGCCGCGGTGGCGAGCCCGCTCCTCGCGCCGTCGGGAAGGTCGGTCTGGGTGGTGTCGCCGGTGACCACCACCTTGCTGTTGAAGCCCATGCGCGTGAGGAACATCTTCATCTGGTCGGGGGTGGTGTTCTGTGCCTCGTCGAGGATGATGAAGGCGTCGTTCAGCGTACGGCCCCTCATGAACGCCAAGGGCGCCACCTCGATGGTGCCGAGCTCCAGCAGCTTCTCCACCCGGTCGGCCGGCAGCATGTCGTAGAGCGCGTCGTACAGCGGCCGCAGGTAGGGGTCGATCTTCGCCTGCAGGTCCCCGGGCAGGAAGCCCAGGCGCTCGCCCGCCTCCACCGCCGGGCGCGTCAGGATGATGCGCTTGACCCGGCGGTGGGTGAGCGCTTCCACGGCCATGGCCACCGCCAGGTAGGTCTTCCCGGTGCCCGCCGGCCCGATACCGAAGACGATGGGGTGGTCGACGATGGCGGCCACGTAGCGTCGCTGGCCGGCCGTCTTGGGACGTGCGCGACCCGGCAGGCGGGCTGCCTCGTCGGCAGGCTCCCGCGTCTCCGTGGGCGCGCTGAGCTCCTCGAGATCGGTGTGCTGCAGCTCGGTCAACGACACCCGCCCTCCGCTTCGGATGGTGCCGATCAGCGACCGGAAGGTCCGCGCCGCCTCCTCCACCTCCCGCTCCCCGCCACTGAGGCGCAGCTCGTCGCCGCGGGCCACCACCGTGGCGCTGAGGCGGGTGCGCAGGAGCCGGAGGTTTTCGTCGTTCTGACCGAAGAGGGACAGCGCCTCAGCGGGGCTGCGAAGCTTCAGCGTGACCGAGGTCGCGATGATGCCCTCCGCCGCTTCCACGCCGGCTCGTCCAGGATCTCGTGCCAGATCAGGCCGTTGACGATGGCCCGACGATCGAACCGCAGAAGATCCACGGGCCCCAGTCTAGCCCCAGCGCGGGCCTGCCTGCGTCGCCCGTAGGCAGCGGCCGATCGCGCGGCTGCGCCCCGCCCGGAGCCGCGCATCGCAGCCTCGTCTCGCCGGGGCCGAGGCTCGCGCTGCGGGCTGCCGATCGGACGGCCCGGGGGTGTGCCTTCGCGCCCCAGGGTGGCGTCCTGCTGGCCGGCCGATGCGTCCCCTACCAGGCCCCGCTCGAAGGGGTCCTCCGGTACCAGGCCGCCCGGGCGCTCGCCGGGCACCAGCGTGCGGCCGCCGGCGGGCACGTAAGGAGCGGCGGCATCCTCGGGCACCAGCGTGCGGCCGCCGGCGGGCACGTAAGGAGCGGCGGCATCCTCGGGCACCAGCGTGGCATCGCCCGGACGGACGGCCGGCCCGAAGGGGTCCTGCGGCACCAGCGGCCGGCCTGGTGGAGCGGTCGACGCCTGCGGCTCGGCCTCCCCACGGGCCTCACGCACCCGCCGCTGCGCCTCAGCCAGCCAGGGCGGCGTGCCACCCTGCCCCTGGGCGGCATCGCCGGGCTGCCGCGGCTGCGGACGTCCCGGTGGTTGCGGGCGCCGACCGGGCGCGCCGCTCCCCGCCTGCGGTCCCTGCCGCATCACGCGCGACAGCAGCGGCAGGACGATGAAGATCAGCAAGAACAGCAGGCTGAGTATCGTGCCGAAGCTCACGACTCTTCCTCATCCCCCATGTCCGCGGCCCGGCCGATGCTGCCGCGCATGCTGGTATCGGACTGGATGTTCTGCAGATTGTAGTAGTCCATCACCCCCAGGTGCCCGTCGCGGAACGCCTGTGCCAGCGCGCGAGGCACCTCGGACTCGGCTTCGACCACCTTGGCGCGCATGGCGGCGACCTGCGCCCGGTTCTCCTGCTCGGCGGCGACGGCCATGGCGCGCCGCTCCTCGGCCTTCGCCTGGGCCACCCGCTTGTCGGCTTCGGCCTGGTCGGTTTGCAACTGCGCTCCGATGTTGCGCCCGACGTTCACGTCGGCGATGTCGATGGACAGGATCTCGAAGGCGGTGCCGGAGTCGAGCCCCTTGGCGAGCACCGTCTTGGAGATGGTGTCGGGGTTCTCCAGGGTGTCCTTGTGGCTGGCGGTCGAGCCGATGGAGGAGACGATGCCCTCGCCCACGCGCGCGATGATGGTCTCCTCGCCGGCACCGCCGACCAGCCGCTCGAGGTTGGCGCGCACGGTGATGCGCGCGGTGGCGATCAGTTCGATGCCATCCTTGGCCACGGCGCTGACGTTGGGCGTCTGGATGACGCGCGGGTTCACCGACACCTTCACCGCGTCGAGCACGTCCCTCCCCGCCAGGTCGATGGCCGCGGCACGGTCGAACGGCAGGTGGATGCGCGCCTTGTCGGCGGCGATGAGGGCGTCGGCCACACGGTCGACGTTGCCGCCGGCCAGGTAGTGCGCCTCCAGCTCGTTCTGCTCCACGTCGATGCCGGCCTTGTAGGCCTTGATGAGCGGCAGGATGATCTTGTTGGGCGGCACGCGCCGCAGGCGCATCGCCGCCAGGCTCGGGAGCCCCACGCGCACGCCGGCGGCGACCGCGGAGATCCACAGGCCGATCGGGATCACCGAGAACAGGATGATGAAGAACAGGATGATGGCGCCCGCGATGACCAGCACGGTGTAGTTCATGACACCTCCCAGATGTTCCGCAGCGGGGTCGGCCGCGGCGGCCCGGGCCTGCCGACCCGCCTACCGTGACCCGCCGGCACGCTCACGTGGCCGGGTCGCCTTCCTGCTCCGGCGCCCTGGCGCGCACCGTCACCCGCATCCCCTCCACGCGGAGCACCGTCAGTCGGCTCCCCGCGGGGATGAAGTCCCCTTCGCTGACCACGTCCACGCGCTCGTCGCCGAAACGCGCCACGCCGGCAGGTCGCAGGTCGGACAGCGCCAGCCCCTCGCGCCCGGCGAGGTAGGCGCGGTCGGCGCTCCACGGCGTCTCGCCGGACGCCGGCGGGGGCGGGTTGGTCAGGCGGGTGGACAGCCTGAAGGCTGCCGCCACCTTGCTGTTGGGCAAGATCCATAGCAGCGTCGCCAGCAGCACGCCGGCGAAGAGCGCGCTGTAGCCGAGCACGGTGGCGGCAGAGCCCTGGAAGATGCGGACGACCGCGACGATCACCGCGGCGATGCCGAGCACCCCGGCGACGCCGAATCCCGGGATCACCAGCACCTCCGCAGCCAGCAGCAGCACGCCGCCGATGATCAGCACGATGTCCACGGGCCCGGCTGGGGTGGCGATGAAGGCGCCCGCGGCGAGCAAAGCGAGCGCCACCAGGCCCAGCCCGCCCGGCACCCCGAAACCGGGGGTGAAGATCTCGATCAGCAGGCCGCCGATGCCGATCACCAGCAGGGCGGCGGCCGCGATGGGGCTGGTGAGCACGCCGGCCAGGCGCTCGCTCAGGCTGGGTGAGAGCCGGGTGACGCTCGCGCCACCGTAGCCCCACTGCTGCAATGCGTCCCGCACGCTACTCGCCTGGATGTCGGCGATGTTGTTGGCGACCGCCTCCTGGGCCGTGAGCGTCACCAGCTCCTTGTCCGTGGCGATGCCCGGGATGGCGATGGTCTGGTCGACCATGCCGGCCGCGATCTGGGCGTTTCGCCCGCGCGCCTCGGCCACGCTGCGGAACTCGCCGCGCATGGCCGAGTTGAACTTCTCGTTGACCGGCTTGGCGCCCGTCGGGGTCAGGGTGATGGGCAGCGCCGCCCCGATCGAGGAGCCGGGGAGCATCGCCAGCTTCTCGGCGCTCATGGCGACCAGGGCGCCCGCACTGAAGGCGTTCTGCGCGACCGCGAGGGTCGGCACCTGAGCCTGGTTCAGCACCGCATCGACGATCTTCTGCATGGCAGTGATCCTGCCGCCGGGCGTGTCGAGGTACAGGAGGATCGCCAGCGGGCGCTCGCGATTGGCGCGCTGGATGCGCGTCTCCACGAAGCGCGCGGTCGCGGCGTTGATCTCGCTCTCGATCGGGATGAGCCACACGCTGTTGCTGCCGGACCCGGCGCCGGCCTGGCCGGCACCCTGGGCGTAGCCGACCGGGCCCGCCACCATCGCCAGGGCCGCGACCCCGAGGAGGGCGAGCCGCATCCGGCGCCGAACAGGACTCACGGGGACAGCATACCACGCCGCCTGGACGCTGCGGGATGCCGTTCTCCCGACGAGATGGCGTCCAGGACGGGTCTCCCGGGGATCACTCGATCATGGCGGGCGCCACGTGGTCGTTGCTGCTGCGGAGGGTCAGCACCGGCACGAACAGCGTCACCAGGAGGCCTGCCAGCACGACCACCAGGAGGTCCCGGTAGACGCCGGTGACCGCCGTCGAGAAGGCCTCCTTGATCGCCGTCGTGACCTGCTCCGCCACCGACTTCGCCTGCGTCGAGAACTGATCCTGGAGCTGCACCAGGAAGGCGTCCTTCGCCGTAGGGTCTTGGATCGCCCGGGTGGCTCCCATGATCACCAGGGTCTTCGCGGTGGCGGGCATGGGGCTGGCCGACACCACCTTACGGAGTTGCCCCTGGTCGCCTGTCCGTACCGCGTCGGCGATGGCCTGGTACTGCGCCTGGAAGGACTGTGCGATACCGGCCTGTACCTGATCGAGCCCCTCCGTGCTGACCTGGCTGCCGCCCCCGAAGGCCGAGGGATCGACGCCCGCGGGTGCCTGCATGCGACCGAAGGAGGCGGTCAGACTGGTCGCCAGCACCGTGCCCATCACCGCCGCCCCCACGGTGCCGCCGATCTGGCGGAAGAACTGGGAGGCGCTGGTAGCCTGACCGATGCGGCGCACGTCGACGGCGTTCTGGATCGCCAGCGGGTAGAGCGGCATGGTGGGTCCCACCCCCAGCCCCGCGATCACCATGTACACCGTCACGCGCAGGTAGGGCACGTCCGGTCCCATGCGTGAGAGCAGGTAGATGCCCAGCAACAGGATGCCCGCGCCCAAGAGCATGAACAGGCGGTAGCGGCCGAAGCGCGACACCAGCTGGCCGGAGATGACCGAGCCCACCACGAGGCCCAACGACAACGGGACGAGGCTAAGACCGGCGCGGGTGGCCGACACGCCCAGCACGTTGACCATGAACAGCGGCAGGAAGATCACCAGCGACAGGAAGGCGGCACCCAGGAAGAAGAGGGCGGCATTCGCGGTGGAGAAGACGCGGTTGCGGAACAGCGACATGTCGAGGATGGGATTGGGCGAGCGGAGCGACCGCAACACGAAGCCCACCAGCATCGCCAGGCCTCCGCCAAGCAGCCCCAAGGTGACCGGGCCTCCCCAGGGGTAGTCGGTCTTGTCGAGCTGCAGCGCCAGCACCGCCGGCACCAGGCCGGCGATCAGCAGCGCCGCACCCAGGGTGTCCATCGGCTTGTGGTCCTGCGCGGGCTTGAGCGGGGGCATCCGCCGCAGCAGGAACCACATCGCCACCGCCCCCGTAGGCACGTTGACGTAGAACACCCAGCGCCATCCCGCGACGCCGGGGATGACGCCGCCGGCGTAGTCCGTGAGCAACCCGCCCAGCCACGGGCCGATCACGCTGGCGATCCCGAAGGTGGCCCCCACCAGCCCCTGGTACTTTCCGCGCACGTTGGGCGGGAAGAGGTCGGCGATGATGATGAAGGCCATCGAGAAGAGGCCCGCGCCGCCGATGCCCTGCAATCCGCGGAAGATGATGAGCTGGTTCATGCCGTCCCCGAGGAGCGGCAGGCGCCCGAACTCGCCGGAGAGTCCGGAGAGCGTGCTGCCGAGCAGGAACGTCGCCACCGAGAAGACCTCGATCGACTTGCGCGACACCGTGTCCGCCAGCTTGCCGTAGATGGGCACGAGCGCCGTCGAGGCCAGGAGGTACGCGGTGGCGACCCACGCGTAGCGCTTGAGACCGCTCAAGTCCTCGACGATGCGAGGAAGCGCGGTCGCCACGATGGTCTGGTCCAGGGCGCCCAAGAACAGGGCCAGGAGGATACCCACCAGGATGAGGTTCTTGTCACGGGAGCTGACGGTCATGTGCGGCGGTCCTTTGCCAGGGTTCTCGAGCCTGGTAGTGGAGTCGGCCGGGGCGCCGTCCCGAGGGGACGCAGCTCAGGCCGCGCAGAAGCCGGGGTGGAAGCACCGGGCGGCATCGCGCCGATGCGCCTGCATGGCGCAACTATCTCAGCGGCGGCCGAGCGCCAGTGTAGCCTGCGCAGCAGCGTCCGGACACGAGCGCGGCCCTCCCGCTGACGGGAAGGCCGCGCGCCTGGCGGGCGCAGGAGGACTTGAACCCCCGACCTACGGTTTTGGAGACCGCCGCTCTACCAACTGAGCTATACGCCCAGGAGCGAGTACGGAGTATACCAGCCGCGCCCGGTGCTGCCAAGGAAGCCCACTCCGTGGCCCGCTCGGGTACGGCTGCGGTCCGAAGGCCGTGCTATAACGGTCGCAGGCGGCCGCCATCGAGGGCGACCGGCGAAGGAGCGCGCATGGAGCCAAGCACAGCGAGCGAGTCGCAGCTGACCGTGAGCGAGGCGGCCGCCGCCAAGGCGACCGAGCTGCTCGGAAGCAGCGGTAAGCCGGGTGCCGCCGTCCGGGTATTCGTCAAGTCCGGCGGCTGCAGCGGCTACCAGTACGGCATGGCCATCGACGAGCGTCGCCTCGAAGGCGACCGCGAGTTCGAGAGTTGCGGCGTTCCGCTGGTGGTCGATGCCCGCAGCTGGCCACTCCTGGCCGGCTCCCAGGTCGACTACGTCGAGAACCTCATGGGCGGCGGCTTCCAGGTCAACAACCCCAACGCCACCAGCTCCTGCGGCTGCGGCCACAGCTTCCGCACCGACGGACAGTCGGCCCCGGACGGCGACAGCGCCAGCTGCCACTGACGCGGCCGGCACCATCAACGCGAGCACGGGGCGGACCCGCATGGGTTCCGCCCCGTTGGCGTCATGCGCCCACGGTCAGCTCTCGGGGTCGCTGGCGAAGGGGTAGGCCAGCACCGGCTGCCGTGCCGCCGTGACCTCGTCGAGGCGCCGGACCGGCGTGCGGTAGGGCGCCCCCTCGAGATACTCCGGGTCCGCCTTGGCGCGCGCCAGGATCTCACCAAGCGCCTCGGCATAGGCGTCGAGCGTCTCGAGCGATTCGGTCTCCGTCGGCTCTACCATCATCGCTTCCTTGACGGTGAGAGGGAAATAGACCGTCATGGGATGCATGCCGTAGTCGAGCAGCGCCTTGGCCACGTCGAGAGTGTGGACGCCCTCGGGCGGGCGGGCCACGAACTCGTGCATGTTGAGACGCTCGTACGGCACGGTGAAGCCGGCCTGCTGCATCCGCACCCGCAGGTAGTTGGCGTTCAGCACGGCATGCCCGCTGACGCGCCGGAGCCCCTCCAGGCCGAGCGAGCGGATGTAGGCGTAGGCACGCACCAGGTTCCCCACGTTGCCGTAGTACGAGCGCATCCGCCCGATGGACCGCGGCACGTCCTCGGACATGCGGTAGCCGTCCTCGGTGGCCACCACCAGCGGCACGGGCAGGAAGTCCGCCAGATGCGACTTGACGCCGATGGGGCCGGTTCCCGGCCCGCCGCCGCCGTGGGGCGTGGTGAAGGTCTTGTGCAGGTTGAGGTGCACGACGTCGAAGCCCATGTCGCCCGGCCGCACGCGGCCGACGATGGCGTTGAGGTTGGCGCCGTCGTAGTAGAGCTGCGCGCCGGCGTCGTGCGCGAGCCGCGCGATCTCCAGGATCCGGGTCTCGAACACGCCCACGGTATTGGGGTTGGTGAGCATCACCGCCGCCACCTCTGGCCCCAGGGCGTCGCGGAGGGCGGCGAGGTCCACCTCGCCGCGTTCGTCGCTCCTCACCTCGATGACGTGGTAGCCGGCCATCGACGCCGTCGCCGGATTGGTGCCGTGGGCCCCGTCGGGGACGATCACCGCCCGGCGCTGATCGCCCTCTCCGCGGGCCTCGTGATAGGCGCGGATCATCAAGATGCCCGTGAGCTCACCGTGGGCGCCGGCAGCAGGCTGGAGGCTAACCGCGTCCATCCCGGTGAGCGCGCCCAGGTCGCGCTGCAGCTCGAACAGGAGCTGCAACGTTCCCTGCGCGGTCTCCGGCGCCTGGTAGGGGTGGAGCTCCTGGAACAGCCTGGCAGCCTCTTCGTGCACCTTGGGGTTGTACTTCATGGTGCAGCTGCCCAGCGGGTAGACGTTGCCGTCGATACTGAACTGGCGGTGCGCCAGCTGGGTGAAGTGCCGCACCAGGTCGAGCTCGGACACCTCCGGCAAGCGCGGCGGGCGCTCTCGCAGCTGCCCGTCGCCGAGCAGCTGCTCCAGCTCCGGCTCTCCGTGCCGCGGCGGCCGGGCGGCACGCCGCCCTGGCCTCGAGCGCTCGAAGAGGCTGGGGAAGTCCAGGTCGCGCGGCTCAGGCATGGGCCGCTCCCGCTCCCGCCAGCTCGCCGACGTCGCGAAGCGCCGCCAGCAGGGCGTCCAGGTCCGCGTCCGTCACCAGCTCGGTGGTCGAGAGCAGCACGGCATCGCCGAAGGCATACTCGGTGCCGACAGGCACGCCGGCGTGCACGCCGCGCCGGGCGAGCTCGGACCGCAGCCGCGCGGGCGGGGTGCGGGTGGCCATCACGAACTCGTTGAAGAACGGCGCCTCCAGAGGCAGCCGCGCACCGGCCGCTCGCAGCCGCTCCGCCAGGCGGTGGGCCTGCCGCACCGAACCCGCTGCCATCTCCCTCAGCCCCTGCGGCCCCAGGGCGGCCATGGTGACGGTCGCCATCAGGGCGGTGAGCTGGTGGTTCGAGCAGATGTTGGACTTGGCCTTGCTGCGTCGTATGTGTTGCTCGCGCGCCTGCAGCGTCAGCACGTAGGCGCGACGCCCCTCCGCGTCGGTGGTCTGGCCGACCAGGCGCCCCGGGAGCTGCCGCAGGTGCGCCGCCCGCACCACCATGAAGCCGAAGCTGGGTCCGCCGAACGACGAGGGGTTGCCGAGGGTCTGGCCGTCGCCGACGGCAACATCTGCGCCGTACGCGCCGGGGGGCCGAAGGACCGCCAGGCTGAGGGGATCGACCGCCGCCACCAGCAAGGCGCCGGCGGCGTGCGCCGCCTCCGCCAGGCCCCTCATGTCCTCCAGGACGCCCAGGAAGTTGGGCTGCTGGGCGATGACGCAAGCGGCCTCCGCCGGCGAGGCCGGCAGCGGCGTGCAGCCCCCCTCGAGATCGAGCGTCTCGACCGCGACGCCGAGCGGTCGCAGGTAGGTTGCGAGCACCGCGCGCGTCTCCGGGTGAACGCCCCGGCTGACGAGGACGGCGTCGCGCCGGGTCTGGCGCACCGCAAGCAGCGCCGCCTCCGCGACCGCGGTGGCGCCGTCGTACAAGCTGGCGTTGGCGACGTCCAGCCCCGTGAGCTCCGTCATCATCGTCTGGAACTCGAAGGTGGCCTGCAGCACGCCTTGCGCGACCTCGGGCTGGTAGGGCGTGTAGGCGGTGACGAACTCGCTCTGGAGAGCCAGGTGCGGAGTCACGGCGGGGATGAAGTGGCGGCGCATGCCACCGCCCAGGAAGTCCGGCCCGGCGCTGGAGTCCTTGGCGGCAAGGGCGCGCAGGTGCGCGAGGAGGCTGGTCTCGTCCATGGCTGGCGGCAGGTCGATGCCGGGGTTCAGGAGGCTGCTCGGCAGCTCATCGAAGAGGGCGTCGATGCTGTCGACGCCGATGGCCTCGAGGGCACGCCGCACGTCGTCCTGCGAGTGCGGGATGTAGGGCAACGTCAGCCCTCCTCGCTGGCCGCCTGTCGGTATGCGGTCGCGTCCAGCAGCTGCGTGAGCTCGGAGGCGTCGCTGAGGCGCACGCGGAAGAGCCAGCCGTCCTGGTAGGGGCTGTGGTTGATCTGCTCCGGCGCCCCGTCGAGCGCATCGTTGACGGACTCGACGGTGCCGGACACGGGAGCGTAGATGTCGGAGGCGGTCTTCACCGACTCCACCACCGCCACCTGGTCCCCCGCGCCGATCTCGCGGCCGGTCTCGGGCAGCTCCACGTAGACCACGTCGCCGAGCTGGTCCTGCGCGTAGTCGGAGATGCCCACGGTGACGACGCCATCGGCGGGCTCCGTGACCCACTCGTGCGAAGCGGTGTAGCGAAGGTGATCGGGGATGTTCATGCTGACTCCTCTGAAAGCGCCGGCGTGCGGCCGGCCCGCTCCGGACGCCGCGTCACTGGCCGAAGAACGGTGGCGAGACGATGGTCGCCGCCACCCGTTGCCCGCGGATCTCGACCTCGATGGCCGTACCCTCCTCGCTCGCCTGGCTCTCGACCCAGGCGAAGGCGATGCTCTCACGCGTGAGTGGCGACAGGGTCCCTGAGCTGACCTCGCCCACCTGGCCGTCCTGGTGGAACACGCGGTAGCCCTGCCGGGCGATCCCGCGATCGACCAGCTTCAGCCCCACCAGCCGTCTGCTGCAGGGCTTGCCCCACATCGCCTCGCGGCCGTAGAAGGGCTTGTCCTTCACCACCCACTTGAAGTCGGTGCACAGCGGGTTGGTGGTGTCGTCCAGCTCGTGCCCGTAGAGCGGGAAACCCGCCTCCAGGCGCAGCGTATCCCGCGCTCCGAGGCCGCAGGGCAGAGCTCCTGCGTCCGTCAGCACGTCCCACACGATGGCTGCATCGGTGGGGTGGCAGAACAGCTCGAAGCCGTCCTCGCCGGTGTAGCCTGTGCGGCTGAGCTTGACCGGGCAGCCCGACACCTTGGTGAGGACCGTGGCGTTCTTGCGCAGCTCGGTCAAGTCGTCGGCCACGACACGGCCGAGCAGCAGCGCGCTGCCGGGTCCCTGCAACGCCATCAGCGCCCAGGTGGCCGACTCGTCGATCACGTGGCAGGCGTAGTCCGCCACCAGCGAACGCAGGTGCGCCAGCACAGAATCGACGTTGGCGGCGTTCACCACGATCAGGTACTCGTCGTCCCCCTCGCGGTAGACGTAGAGGTCGTCGATCACGCCGCCGCGGTCGTTGGGCAGCATGTTGTACTGGCCGCGCGCCAGCTTGAGGCGGCCGGGATCGTTCAGGGTGGCGTAGCGCAGGAAGGCGGTGGCTTCGTCCCCGAGCACGCGCACCTCGCCCATGTGGCTCACGTCGAACAGGCCGACGTCGGACCGCACCGCGATGTGCTCCTGCTGGATGCCGCTCGGGTAGTGCACGGGCATGCTCCAGCCGGCGAAGTCCACCATGCGCGCGTGGAGCGCCAGATGCGTGTCGTAGAGGGGGGTCCGCTTCATTCGGCCCGAGGATATCACAGCCCGGACACGGCACAATCCGGCCCTGGCGCACTCCGGGCCACAGCTCGACGGCCGGGCCGTCGCTGCCCCCGCAGCGCGGGCTCAAGTCTTCTGGGCGAGCTTCTCCAGCACCAGCTTGGACACCGCGCGCAGCGGCTCGAACACGCCCTGGAACTCCGAGGCGACCGCCTCAAAGCTCTCCACCCTGCCTTCCGGGTCGAGCACCTGCCGCACCATGTCGGCAGGCAGCGCGTCGGGCAGGTCACGCTTGTTGATCTGCATGACGTAGGGCATCTCCGCCAGCCGCAGGTTGTACTCCTGCAGGTTCTCGCGCAGGTTGCGCAGGCTCTCGGCGTTGGCGCGCAGCCGGTTGGGGGCGGAGTCCGCGACGAACACGATGCCGTCGACGCCGCGGAGGATGAGCTTCCGCGAGGAGTTGTAGAACACCTGGCCCGGCACCGTGTAGAGGTGGAAGCGGGTCTTGAAGCCGTTGACGTTGCCCAGGTCCAGCGGCAGAAAGTCGAAGAACAGGGTGCGCTCGTCCTCCGTCGCCAGCGACACCATCTCACCCTTGGACTCGGAGGGGACCTGGTCGTAGATCTGCTTCAGGTTGGTCGTCTTGCCCGACAGGCCGGGGCCGTAGTAGACGATCTTGAAGTTGATCTCGCGCGCGCTGAAGTTGATGGTGCTCATGACTTGCCCGATCCGAACAGCCCGTCGAGCAGCGCTTCGGTGGAGCTGGACCATTCCTGATCGAACTCGATGTCGGGCGCCTCGTCCTTGGCGTCACGCAGAGCCACGCGGATCTCCTCGACGGCCTTCTTGGTGAACAGCTTGACGCGGCCAAGCGCCGCCGACGAGTCGAACACGGTCACGAGCAGCGCCTTGTCACCGAGCTCCTCGAGGTAGGTGCCGACCTCCGCACCCTGCTGCACGGTCTCCTTGAACGCCGCCTCGCCGAAGAGGTTGGCGATGGCGGTGTTGGCGGAGTAGTTCGAGGCGATGAGCGTGGCCAGCGAGTCGAGCGAGGGCGGCTTGGGCGCCCACAACGCTCGGCGGTGCATCAGCACGAAGCCCTTCCGGTCGATGATCATGGCGTAGCGTGCATGACTCTTGGTCAGCAGGTCCGCCAAGACCGCGTCGACCTTGTCGAACGTCTCGCCGTACAGGTCGAGGGACGGCTCGAGCATGGCCCATACTCTACAAGGTGGCGGTCCGCGCCAACGTCGAAGAAGCCACTTCGGCCGCGCACGGCGCGCGCCGGCTCTGCCCCGGCAGGGGCACGGCGGGCACCCGGATGTCGCTCGCGGAAGCGGGAACGCCGAATGGGAGGGCGCAAGTGGCAACAGCCGAGCACGACCACGCGGTGCTGCCCGGCGGAACGCGACCTGGAGTCGTGACGCTCGCCGTCGTCGACCTGCAGGCCGTGCAGGCCTTCTATCAGCAGGTGCTGGGCCTCGCAGTGACCCGACGTGAGGAGGGAGCGGTGGAGCTCGGCGCCGGCACCGAGCCGCTCGTCCGGCTGACCGCCGGCGCGCGCGAGCCGCGCGTCGACCGCGCGCCGGGTCTGTATCACGTGGCCGTTCGACTCCCGGAGCGCGCCGCGCTCGGCGCCTGGCTCAGCCACGCGCTCGCCCTGGGCGCGCCGCTCCAGGGCGCCGCCGATCACGGCGTGAGCGAGGCGGTCTACCTGCCCGACGCCGAGGGAAACGGTGTCGAGGTGTACCGGGACAGGCCCCGTGAGGAGTGGCAGGTGACCGGCGGGCGCGTGCACATGGTCACCGAGCCGCTCGACGCACGTGGGGTGGTCGGGTCGTCGCTCGAGCCCTGGCAGGGAGCCCCGGCCGCCACCACCGTGGGCCACGTGCACCTGCAGGTGGCTGAGCTGGAGCGCTCGCGCGCTTTCTACGCCGACGCGCTGGGGCTGCCGGTGACGAACGCCGGCTTCCCCGGAGCCTGCTTCCTGGGCGCGGGCGGCTACCACCACCACCTCGGCCTGAACAGCTGGGGCGTGCTGGCGGACGCCCATCGCCGGCTCGGGGCCCCGGGCCTGGTGGAGTTCGAGCTGCTGCTACCCTCCACCGCCGACGTGGAGGCGGCCGCGGCACGTCTTCGCCTGCGGGGCGCCGACGTCGAGGAGGACGCGCAACGCCTGCGCGTTGCCGACCCTGACGGCATCCAGCTGTGCGTGCGGGCGGCAGGCCAGGGTGGGGCACCGGCGAGCCCCCAGGGCTAGGAAGGACCCGCACGCCAGCCCGTCGCCTCCTTGTCGCCCCCCGAGGCGGTCGGCTATACTCGTGCCTCGGGCGCGGCGGTGAAGGGCCGGCGTCAGGCACGGCGCGGCGATGTAGCTCAGCCGGTTAGAGCGCACGACTCATAATCGTGAGGTCGAGGGTTCGATCCCCTCCATCGCTACCATAGAGGTCAGGGACGCATCTTCTGGACGAAGAGGGTGCGTCCCGATGGCGTGGCCCCAGGGCCTCCGGCCTCGCGATCCCGGTGCTCGACGGGCGCCCGTCGCTGGCGCAGTGCCCGAGGACGGCGAGTCCGTACTGGCCTCCCGTGCCCCGCACCAGGGAGCCGATGACCGCCTGGCAGCGACACGACCGTGGGCGTCACGGGCCGCTTCTAGTCTCCTTCGAGGTTGGCGGAAACGAACGGGAGGACGTGCGTCGTGAAGCGCTCGGCAACCCTGTTCGTGCGGTCGCCCTGGTACTCCTCGAAGACATGCGCAACGCCGGCGTGCGCGAGGGCATCGCTCAAGGCACGAGCGCCCTCGACAAGAGCCTTGTCGTCGTTGGAGCCGATGTCGAAGGCTACTCCCCGGTAGAGCAGCAAGTTCATGCCGTAGTCGCGGGCTATCGCCAGCGGTGCGTGGGCGAGCCACTTCTCCCAGACGGCGTCGACTCGCTCGGGTGGACTCTTCGAAGCCTTGAAAGGGGTGGCCGCGGCATCCCTGTAGGGAAGGTCGATGTAGTACGGAGGGTTGGCTGGATCCGGCGAGAACGACTGTTCTGTAGCCCCCCATCGAGTGGTCGGCGACGGCACGACTGCCGGGGCTCGCAAGGGTTCGGAAGTGCGTGTCGACGTAGCCGATGAGGTCCCTGGTGATGAAGTCTTCCCAGTTGCCGGAGACCGATGAGTTCGTGTAGAAGCTGCCACCGCGCCTGTTGGAGGCGTCGGGCATCACAAGGATCATGGGCTGGATCCGGCCGCTTTCGATCAACCGCTCGGCGACTGCCGGCGCATCGAGTCCCGGCACGTAGCCTCGACCGAGCCACATCATGTTGGT
>Ga0315540_10000362_pt1 | contig 25497 bp, 24 predicted proteins | sample SalMarSW160110MG_FD_203677 | JGI IMG/M metagenome (GOLD analysis project Ga0315540, IMG submission 203677) | Salt marsh sediment microbial communities from the Plum Island Ecosystem LTER, Massachusetts, United States - Salt Marsh Sediment SW1601-10 ...
ACCACTTGCCTTATTGCTCGAGCGTCTGCTGTTCGGCTTCGCTGAAGCACAGCACCTATATCCACACCCTTTATCCGGACGCCCAGGTGACGATTTTCTACATCGACACCCGGACGCCCGGCTTCCTGCAGCAGTTCTACGCCAAGGTGGCGGCAAACGAGCACTTGAAAATGGTCAAGGGGAAAGTGGGCAAAGTGGAAGAGGACCCGCGAACACACGACCTGTTGGTGACGGCTGAGGAGGTGCTCACAGGAAAGAAACTGACCCAGAGATTCGGCCTGGTTGTTCTGGCGACGGGAATCGTGCCTCAGACGAACGGCATTCCGCTGAACCTGGCACGGGATGAATTTGGATTTGTGACCAACGGAACGCCGGGGATTTTTGCAGCGGGTTGCGCGAAGCGTCCCGAGGAAGTTTCTGCCGCGGTTCGCGATGCTACCGGTGCAGCCCTGAAGGCCCTGCAATGTGCGGGGAGGAGCGCCCATCATGGATAGGAAACTCGGCGTCTACATCTGTAGTGGCTGTTCCATTGGGGAGTCGATTGACGTCGACGCGCTAATGAACGTTGCCCAGAAGGAATACCACGCTCCTGTCTGTAAGACTCATCCGTTTCTTTGCGGCCCGGATGGACGGTCAGTCATCCGAGATGATGTTGCACAGGGCCTTGTCAACTCCCTGGTGATCGCCGGCTGCTCACCGCGTACGAAAACGAACGCTTTCGGGTTCGATCCGCAAGTCATTACGGATCGTGTCAACCTCCGCGAGCACGTGGTGTGGAGTCACAAACCCGGAGACGAAGACACCCAGATGCTGGCCGAAGATTCCCTGCGAATGAGCATCGTGAAAGTCCAGAAGATGGAGCCGCTGGAGCCGGTTTCCGGCGAGATTTCGAAGACCATTCTGGTGGTCGGGGGTGGAGTTGCTGGCATCACGGCGGCGCTGGGAGCGGCGGATGCGGATTATGAAGTAGTCCTGGTTGAGAAGAAGCCGCAACTCGGTGGATCACTTGCCACTGTCAAACGACATTTCCCCACTCACCCCCCTTATACCGAACTTCAAGAGACCGGTCTTCCGGAGAAGATCGATAAGCTGATTGCTCATCCCAGGATCAAAGTTCATACCTCAACGCGAATTGTAAAGACGGAAGGCCAGCCGGGAATGTTTGAAGTTACGCTGCAGAACGGAGGCCAGCCGTTCATCACCCGCGCCGGGGCGGTTGTGATGGCAACGGGGTGGAAGCCCTACGATCCCTCCAATCTCGGCCATCTTGGTTATGGCTCTTCTCCAGATGTCGTCACCAACGATCAGTTTGAAGCCATGATCGGACGGGGTACGGTCGTGCGCCCGTCGAACAGTAAACCGGCTGAGAGCGTGCTGTTTATCCAATGTGCAGGCTCACGGGACAAGGACCATTTGCCCTACTGCTCCTCCGTCTGCTGCATGGCCACGCTGAAGCAGACTGATGTAATCCACCAGACCAGTCCGGAAACAAGGGTTTATATCATCTACCGGGACATCATCACCCCCGGGCAGTACGAGCGATACTTTGCCAAGGTCCAAGACCATCCTGCGAGCTTTCTGATGAAAGGCGATGTGGTTGCGGTACGTACCCAGGACGACGGCCAGCTTCAGGTTGATTTGAAGGGCACGCTGCTGGGCGAGGACATCACGATCCCTGCGGACATCGTGGTATTGGCTACTGGGCTTGTGCCTAATACCGCCGACAATGATGCGATTCGCGATTTGCGTGACGCCCAGGCGAAGTTTGAGCGGAACGAATCTAAAACGCAGCGGGCCGAAGCCGTGAAGACCATTGAGCGCTTGCGCCGCCACGAAGGAACGGAAATACTGAACCTGACTTACCGGCAAGGTCCTGACCTGCCCGTCCTCCGCGACGGTTTTCCAAGTTCGAACTTTGTCTGCTTCCCTTACGAAACGTTACGGACTGGAATTTACTCCGCCGGCGCCGCGCGGGCGCCCATGGACTCCGCCCACGCTGAGGAAGACGCCTTGGGTGCCGCGATGAAGGCCATTCAGAGCGTCGAGATGGCCTCCGCGGGTCAGGCCGTTCATCCCCGCGCCGGTGACCTTTCTTATCCCAGCTTCCTCTTGCAGCGCTGCACGCAGTGTAAACGATGTACGGTTGAGTGCCCCTTTGGGTCCCTCGATGAGGACGAGAAGGGCACTCCCAAGCTCAATCCCTACCGGTGCCGGCGCTGCGGCGTGTGCATGGGCGCGTGCCCCGAGCGGATTATTTCCTTCAAGAATTATTCGGTGGACATGATCGCGAGCATGATCAAGGCCATCGAGGTGCCCGAAGAGGAGGAAGAGAAACCGCGGGTGCTTCTCTTCATGTGCGAGAACGATGCCTATCCGGCACTTGACGTTGCCGGGATGAACCACGTGCTTTACGACGCCAGTGTGCGCGTGATTCCCCTGCGGTGTCTGGGTTCGATGAACATCGTCTGGATTGCTGATGCTCTTTCGCGAGGTATTGATGGCGTCATGCTGATGGGTTGCAAATATGGCGAGGATTATCAGTGCCACTTTGCCAAGGGCAGTGAACTTGCCCACCGCAGACTTGAAAACGTGAAAGAGACCTTGCAACGGCTTCAGCTTGAACCCGAGCGGGTTGAAGTGTCGCAAATCTCGATCGACCAGTATGAAAAGGTGCCGGAAATGATCAACACTTTCGTAGATCGAATGCGAGACCTCGGTCCGAATCCGTACAAAGGGTTTTGATATGGCGGAAAAGCTTCTTGTCCAACCCGACCCTGAGTTTATCAAAGACGTGATGGCTTCAGGCGCGCACGACCTCAAGAAGTGCTTCCAATGCGCCACCTGTTCCACCGTCTGCACGCTTTCAGACGGCGGATTCGCTTTTCCGCGAAAGCAGATGTTAGAGGTTCAGTGGGGATTAAAAGACAAGCTGATGGAAGATCCCGGTCCGTGGCTCTGTTTCTATTGCGGAGAGTGCTCAAAGAATTGCCCGCGCAAGGCCAATCCGGGCGAAACCATGATGGCGCTGCGCCGCTATCTGACAGCGGAGTACGACTGGACGGGCTTATCCCGGCTGATGTACCGCTCGGCGTTCTGGGAAGTTGGCATCCTGGCGTTGGTGTCGGCCATCATTGTAGCCCTGTTCACACTGCCTCAGAACTTTGGTTTCGGCCTGCTGAGCCGTTCGGGTCCGGAAGCCCTGTCCTCGGTGATGCTCAGCAAGTTTGCGCCGGTCGGGCTGGTGGACCTGGGCGACAGGGTTCTGCTCGTGCTACTCAGCTTCTTCCTACTGACGAACGCTGCCCGCATGTTCTACCGACTGACGCGGGGCCAGGGAATTCCCGCCCATTTATATCTCAAGTACCTGCCTCACCTGATTCTGCAGGCAGCAACCCAGAAACGGTGGAAGGAGTGCAAGGAGAGCGAAGCCACCAGGAACTGGGTGCGCCATCTGCTTCTGGTTACCGGCTACGTCACCATGTTTACCCTGGTAGTGGTCTTTCTGCCGTGGTTTCAGGTGGACGGCAGCAGTGTGCATTGGACCAGTTATCTCGGTTACTACGCGACGGCTGTACTCGTGGGAGCGACAGTCTGGATGCTGGTCGACCGCATCAGAAGGCATGGAGAAATGTACGAGTACAGTCACCTCTCGGACTGGCTGTTCCCGATCCTGCTGTTCCTGACAGCCGCGACGGGTATCGGCCTCCATGTACTGCGGGTGAACGACTTCGCAATGGCGACTTACGTGATGTACACGGTGCACATGGCGATTGCGGTGCCCATGCTGGCCGTCGAGGTGCCCTTCGGCAAGTGGGCGCACCTTTTGTATCGGCCGCTTGCAATCTATGTGGCCGCGGTCAGAAGAGAGGCGGCGGAATGCTCGAGCCGGGAGGTGGCGCAACTTGGCCGGGTTGTTGCCTGAAGGTAGTGGCGTGACGCCGGCGTGTCCGGCGAGCAAAGCTACCGGCAAACTCAGGAGGCGCGAATGCAAGCGCCAGTCGGAAAGATAACAAAAGCTGGAACCATGTGGATGTGGTTCTCTGGAGGATACAAGCATGGCAGACGAGAAATACGCAACCCCATTGCTCGATGAACTGGAGAAAGGCCCCTGGCCGAGTTTTGTGAAAGAGATCAAGGCCGCGGCAAAAGCGAAGCCGACGGCGGAAGACCTGTTGGGGCAGCTCGAGCTTTCCTACCGGGACAGGATAAGCCACTGGAAGCACGGTGGGATTGTCGGGGTGATGGGCTACGGCGGCGGCGTGATCGGCCGTTACAGTGACGTGCCGGAACAATTTCCGAACGTGTCACACTTTCACACCTTGCGCGTTAACCATCCTTCCGGGTGGTTCTACACCAGCGACGTGCTGAGGAAGCTCTGTGATATTTGGGAAGCGCATGGATCCGACCTGACCAACTTCCACGGCTCAACGGGCGACATCATTCTGTTGGGAACCAAGACCGACGAACTGGAAGCAACGTTTAACGACCTGACAAAACTTGGATTTGACCTTGGCGGCTCCGGTTCCGTCATGCGCACACCTTCCTGCTGCGTCGGTGAGGCAAGGTGCGAGTGGGCTTGTTATGACACCATGGCCCTATGTAATGACCTTACTCACACTTACCAGGATGAGCTCCACCGCCCTGCCTTTCCTTATAAGTTCAAGTTCAAGTGCAGCGGTTGCCCCAATGATTGCGTCGCCTCGATCGCGCGCGCGGACCTCTCGATTATCGGCACCTGGAAAGACGACATCCAGCAGGATGATGCAGCTGTGTCCGAATACGCCGCGGCGGGATTGGATATCCAGAAAGACGTCTGCGGCCGCTGTCCAACGAAATGTATGGACTGGGACGGCAAGAAGTTGAGCATCAACAATCGAGAGTGTGTGCATTGTATGCACTGCATCAACGTGATGCCCAAGGCGCTGCGTCCCGGAAAGGAGAAGGGAGCGACGCTGCTGATTGGCGCCAAGGCGCCAATTCTCCAGGGGGCCCTGCTCTCCTCCGTCCTCATTCCTTTTGTTCCGGCCGACGAACTGCTGGACACCATCAAGGAACTCGTCTCTCGGATCTGGGATTACTGGGGCGAGTACGGGAACAACCGGGAGCGTGTTGGCGAGCTGATTCAACGCATCGGGTTGCCGGCTTTCCTTGACGCCATCGGCCTTGATCCCGTTCCTGAAATGATCTCCGCGCCCCGGGACAATCCTTACATCTTCTTCCAGAGTGAAGACATTGCAGAGGAAGGAGCCCCTGACGAGGAGGCGCACGCCGAAGAAACTGTTAAGGAGACGAAATAATGGGAACTCAAACTGAGCGTATAACCGACATCGGACCGCCAAACTACGAGCAGTTTCTACATCCGACCATCAAGAAGAACTATGGCAAGTGGAAATACCACGAGGACCTTGCACCCGGGGTTCTCTGCCATGTATCGGAGACCGGTGACCGGATCTACACCGTCCGGGTCGGGTCGCCGCGTCTGTTGAGCATCCAGACGGTGAGACTGTTCGCTGATTTGGCCGACAAGTACTCGGGCGGATATTTGCGGTTTACCAGCCGCAACAACGTGGAATTTCTGCTGGACAACCCCGACAACATCGAACCGCTGAAGAAAGATATTGCGGCCGCGGGGTTCCCTGTAGGCGGAACCGGGAACGCCATCAGCAACATCGTCCATACGCAGGGATGGGTGCATTGCCACTCCTCTGCGACCGACGCTTCAGGGATTGTCAAGGCGGTGATGGACGCGGTGTACGATCACTTCACGGAACAGAAGCTCCCTGCCAAGTTGCGCATTGCCCTGGCTTGCTGCCTGAACATGTGCGGTGCAGTCCATTGCTCGGACATCGCGATCCTGGGCATCCACCGGCGCGCACCGAAAGTACGGCATGACACGTTGAACAAGGTCTGCGAAATTCCTACGGTGATCGCTTCCTGCCCGACAGGCGCAATCCGTTCCGCCACGGTGGATGGCAAACCTTCCGTCGAAGTGATTGAGGAGCAGTGCATGTATTGCGGCAACTGCTACACCGTCTGCCCCGCGATGCCGCTCAACGACCCTGAAAACGACGGACTTTCCATCTGGGTGGGCGGCAAAGTCAGCAACGCGCGGTCCGCTCCAGCCTTTTCCAAGCTGGCCATTCCCTTTATTCCCAACAATCCGCCGCGCTGGCCGGAGGTGGTGGATGCGGTGGTGAACATTGTGGACGTTTACGCCCGCAACGCCAAGAAGTACGAGCGGGTCGGTGAGTGGATTGGCCGGATCGGCTGGCCGAAATTCTTTGAACTGACCGGTATCGAGTTTACTCGTTACCACATCGACGACTTCAAGAACGCCGGATTGACCTTTGCTCGATCGGCCCACTTGAGGTTTTAGGAGAAAACCATGGCTGTCCAAATCGAAGCACTTGCCGAGGAAATGTACGCGATGGTGTCCGAGTGTCTGGGCAAGAAGAACCTGAAGGCCACGGACCTGACCAAGGCCATGATTGCCAAGCACGGCGCCGCTGAGTGCAGCAAGGATGACTGCAAACACGCCATCCGGCAGCTGATCGACTCCGGGCGCTGCGTTTACAGCTATTTCGGCGGAAGCTTCATCACTCTTCCGCACAAGGAAGGCGCGGCGCCCGACTAGAAAGGGCCGGCACGCACAACGCAATGTGGCAGGAAAGAAAATCGGTGCGGAAGGAGTCGTTATGAGTAAGCCTCTTCAGAGAAAAGAGAAACCTGCGGAAGACCTTGTGGAACTTGCCTCGACGCTTCGGAAGTGGCAGGAAATCGAAGACGGCAGTGTGGCCGCGTGTACGGGAATCATCGAGAAGACGCAAAATCCGTTGATCCGCCTGGTCATGGAAATCATCCGGCAGGACTCAGTGATGCACAAGAAGGTGCAACAGGTAATGCTCGACAGCCTGGAGAAGCAGGCGATCAGCTTGACCCCTGAGGAACTGGGCCAGATCTGGGAGAGCATCGAGCGGCACGCGGAGATGGAAAAGGAGACACTCGTCCTGGCGGAAAAAGCGCGGCAGAATTGCCGGCTCTTTGTCCTGAGGCATCTGTTGACCTATCTGATTGAGGATGAGCAGAAACACGACCGTCTCCTGGCTCAGTTGGAGAGCTTCAAGCGCGGAATCTATCCCTATGCGTAAGGTGGAGCAAACCTATGGTGGTTTTTAAAGCTGTAAAAAAGCCGGTTGTCAAGGGAGCATCCACGGCGGGTTCCGAAGTCAGTCACCTGCGCCCGCGCTTCATTGCCAAGACACCTCCTTGCGTAGAAGGCTGCCCCTGTGGCACGGATATCCGCGGCTGGATTAACACCATTTCCCAGGCCCAGGAGTACGGCCGGACCCCCGAACAGGCTTACGAAATGGCCTGGCAGACGATTACGGACCGCAATCCCTTCCCGGCCGTCTGCGGCCGGGTTTGTCCTCATCCCTGTGAGGATGCCTGTAACCGGATCGAAAAAGACGGTGCGGTGGCTATCAACGCCCTCGAAAGGTTCGTCGGAGACTTTGGGATTGAAAAGGGTCTCAAGCTGGCGGCTCTGACAGAGGAAAAACGCGAGGAGAAGATCGCCGTCGTGGGTGCGGGGCCGGCGGGCCTGTCGTGCGCCTATCAGCTTGCAAGACGCGGCTATCCCGTAACAGTTTTTGAGGCTTTCAGTAAGCCCGGCGGAATGCTCCGATATGGCATCCCGCAATACCGGTTGCCCCGTAACGTGCTGGATGCGGAGATCCAAAAGATTCTCGACCTCGGCGTTGAACTGAAGTGCAATCAGGTGGTTGGCGACGGACTTTCCCTTGGGACCATCAAAGATGAATACAAGGCGGTCTTTGTCGGTATCGGCGCGCACAAGGGCTTGAAGCTGGGTTTGCCCGGTGAAGACGCTCCCAACGTTTTCACGGGAACCTCGTTCCTGAATCATGTCAATCGCGGCGAAGAGGTATCGGTCGGAAACAAGGTGATTGTGATTGGAGGTGGCGACACGGCTATCGATGCCGCGCGCGTGAGCAAGCGCTTGGGCGCTGCGGTCACCATCCTTTACCGTCGTTCGCGGCAGGAAATGCCGGCAATCAAGGAGGAGATCGAAGGCGCCATCGAGGAAGGCATCGACATTCAATTTCTCGCCGCCCCGGTGGAGATCCTCGCGGCCGATGGCCCGGCCACAGGCATGCGCTGCATCCGGATGGAGCTGGGTGAGCCGGACGCTTCCGGGCGCCGCAGGCCGGTCCCGCAGCCCGGATCGGAGTTTGACCTCGAGGCCACAGCGATCATTGCGGCCATCAGCCAGGAACCGGAATTCGCGGGTTTTAACGGGCTTCACGAAGGCAAGGATTGGATCAAAGCGGACGAATGGGGGACGACCGGCGTCGAGGGAGTTTATGCGGGCGGCGACGATTTGGCGCTGGGACTGGTTACGATCGCGATCGCTCAGGGACGTTTTGCCGCTGAAGCGATCGACGCGCGCCTGCGGGGGAAGACGGCGGAAAAACCCATCCTCCCGGGCGTTATCAAGACCGACCGGATGAAGCTCGGTTATTACGAGAACGGCTCTCCCCATGAACGGCCGAGAATCCCGGTGACTGAGCGCGACATGGGAACGGAAATCGAGCAAAGTCTTTCGGAAGCCGATGCGCTGGCAGAAGCCAAACGTTGCATGTCCTGCGGCATGTGTATGGACTGCGAAACGTGCTGGATGTTCTGCACCAATAATGGCTTCGCCAAGCTTCCGAAAGGTGAACATTTCAAGATCAAGTTGGAGCTCTGCAACGGGTGCCAGAAGTGTGCGCAAGAGTGCCCGTGTGGATATATCGACATGGTTTAAAGGAGATAGAGTATGCCTACCTATCAATGTGAAGGAAAGGTCTATGACGTTGACGAGGATGGTTTCCTTGAGGATCCCGAGCTCTGGAACGACGAAGTCGCCAGAGATTTTATGTCGACTGAGGGTATCACCGAATTAACCGACGATCACTGGAAGGTCATCCATTACATTCGTAACTACTACCTGCAGTTCGGCATTGCCCCGATGGTCCGCAAGGTGTGCAAGCAGACAGGCTTTACCCTGAAAGAAATTTACAACCTGTTCCCCTCCGGCCCTGCGAAAGGCGCCTGTAAGCTGGCCGGCCTGCCCAAGCCCACCGGATGTGTGTAGGAGGGCGTGATGCTGAGTATTTCCCCAGAGCGGAAGCGAGCCATCGCCCGGCAATGGCTGGACCTGACTCTCCGCACATATCCCAGCCAGAGCATGAAATTCCTGCTTCATGAGACGGACTGTTTTCGGAATCCAGTGGGACAGACTCACAAGGATGCAATTCCTCTGCTGGTGGACGAACTCTTTGGTGACATGGACTCCGCCAAGGTGCGGCAGGCTTTGGAAGAGATTGTACGCATCCGTGCCGTTCAGAATTTTTCCGCCAAAGAAGCTGTGGGATTTGTCTTCCTGCTGAAAGAAATTTTTCAGCGGGAACTGCCAGACGACGGGCCCATTCGTCTTGAGCTCGATAGACGGATTGATGGAATGGCCCTGGCAGCGTTCGATCTGTACTCTCAGTGCCGGGAGCAAATCTCGGCCATCCAAGTCAGCGAGGCCAGAAACAGAGTGGCGCTACTGGAGAGAATGTTTTCAGAAGTTGAGGGACGGTGATGGTTTTTTGAGCGCACTGATTTCATTCATTCTTGTTCTTCTCGTAACCGGTCTCTCCTTTGCCGGGGGGGAGATAGATAGTTCACGTTTCTTATTAGGTGTCATTCTCCCCTACATGGCCATGGCCGCTTTTCTGGCAGGGCTTGTCTACCGGGTTCTCAAGTGGGCAAACTCGCCTGTTCCCTTTCATATTCCCACTACATGCGGGCAGCAGAAATCGTTGCCCTGGATCAAGTCGAGTTGGATTGAGAGCCCTCACACCAGGTTGGGTGTCGTGACGCGAATGGCCATGGAAATTCTGTTTTTCCGGTCGCTCTTCCGCAACAGCCGCGCGCAGCTTCGTGAAGGTCCCCGGTTCCTTTACGCTGAAAACAAGGGGCTCTGGCTGGCCGCCCTGGCGTTCCACTGGTCGATGCTCGTCATCGTGCTGCGGCATCTGCGTTTCTTCGTCGTGCCGGTGCCGCGATTCATTCTGGGGATGGATGCGGTCGATGGATTCTTTCAGGTTGGAGCTCCGCAGCTTTTGGTGACCGATGCAGTCATTACTGTTGCTCTGCTCTTTCTGCTGCAACGGCGTTTTACAGACTCTCAAGTCCGCTACATCTCCATGTTTTCAGATTACCTGGCTCTGTTCCTGCTTCTGGGCATTGCCGTTTCCGGAATCCTCATGCGGTACTTCTTCAAAGTGGACCTGGAAGGGGTCAAGCAGCTCGCCATGGGATTGGTTACCTTCTCGCCAACTGTGCCCGCCAGTGTAAGCGCTCTGGTTTTTGTCCACCTGACTCTGGTCAGCCTGCTACTGGCATATTTTCCATTCAGCAAGCTGGTCCATATGGGCGGTATTTTCCTGAGCCCGACACGTAATCTTGCCAACAACAGCCGGATGGTGAGGCACGTGAATCCCTGGGATTATCCCGTCAAGGTCCATACCTACCAGGAATGGGAAGAAGAGTTTCACGACAAGATCAAGGCGGCAGGGCTGCCGCTGGAGAGGGAGTAAACGATGCCTGAAGCCCCTCCAAAACCGGAAGAACTCGTTCAGATCAGCTACGATCCTCCATATGCGGACTGGCGCGACGCCCGGGTTGAATATCGCAAGGGGACATTCTGTTACAGCGCCGCGGCGAAGAACCTTCGTTACCTGAGCATGCCAAACCCTCGGGACTGGCAGCCCTTCAACTCGGACTGGAAGCTTCCTCCAGACTGGCGGGAGATCATTCTCAAAGGCATGGAGGAGCGGCTCAAGAAATACCGTTCCTTCCGTTTGTTTATGGACATCTGTGTCCGTTGTGGAGCCTGCGCGGACAAGTGCCACTTCTTCCTGGGTTCGGCCGATCCCAAGAACATGCCCGTCCTGCGCGCTGAACTGATCCGGTCCGTTTACCGGCGCTACTTCACTCTTGCTGGCCGGATATTCCGCGGCCTGGCCGGGGGCCGGGACCTGACTGAGGACGTGCTCAAGGAGTGGTTCTATTACTTCTACCAGTGCACGGAGTGCCGGCGCTGCTCGGTCTTCTGTCCGTTTGGTATTGACACGGCGGAAATCACCATGATGGTACGCGAACTGCTGAATCTGGTTGGCGTCAACACCAATTGGGTTCTGGAACCGGCCGCCAACTGCTTCAGGACCGGAAACCATCTTGGCATTCAGCCCCATGGTTTCAAGGACAGCATCGACTTCGCTGTCGATGAATTGGAGGAGATCACCGGTATTCGTGTTGAGGCGCCCATCAACCGGAAAGGCGCCGAAATTCTCTTTGTCGTTCCATCGGCTGACTACTTCGGAACGCCGCATTATTACACACTGCTGGGATACTTGATGCTCTTCCACGAGATTGGGCTGGATTACACGTTCAGCGCCTACGCCTCGGAGGGCGGCAATTTCGGGCTTTTCAGCTCACACGAGATGATGAAGCGGTTGAACGCCAAGATGTATGCCGAGGCCCAACGCCTGGGCGTGAAATGGATTCTGGGCGGTGAGTGCGGCCACATGTGGCGCGTAGCCCACCAGTATATGGACACCATGAACGGCCCGGCAGATTTTCTTGAAGAGCCGGTCTCGCCGATCACCGGAACGCGCTTTGAAAACGCCCGCGCCACCCGGATGGTACACATCTGCGAGTTCACATCCGACCTGATCCACAACCGCAAGCTGAAACTTGATTCCAGCCGCAACGACCACTGGAAAGTGACCTTCCATGATTCCTGCAATCCTGCCCGCGCGATGGGACTGCTGGAAGAACCCCGCTACATCCTGAGGAACGTTTCGAACCATTTCTACGAGATGCCTGAAAACACCATCCGCGAGCAGACATTCTGCTGTGGGAGCGGCGCCGGTCTGGGGACGGATGAGAACATTGAAATGCGCCTGCGCGGTGGCCTGCCACGGGCAAATGCCGTCAAGTACGTCCGGGACAAATACGGTGTGAATCTGCTGACCTGCATCTGCGCCATTGACAAAGCCACTCTCCCGACGGCGCTCGAATACTGGACTCCCGGCGTCGAGGTCGGGGGGATTCACGAACTTGTGGGCAATGCTCTGGTGATGAAGGGCGAAAAGGAAAGGACCACTGATTTGCGGAGTGAGCCGCTGCACCAAAAGGAGGCGACCGTCAATGCGTGACAGGCTTTGGATCATCGCCAGCCTCTTTCTGTTCGTCGGGTTCGTCACGTACCCCGTGTGGCACGCTTTGGTTGCGCACGTACCTTCAAGGCCGCCGTCCCTTGTCCTGCCCGCGAACGAAAAGCAGTGTGTCGCACCGGTCAGTTACATGCGCGCTTCGCATATGAAACTGTTGCTGGATTGGCGGCAGCAGGTTGTCCGCGAGGACAAATCGAAATACGTGGCGTTCAACGGGAAGGTTTACGACATGAGCCTTACGAGGACTTGCCTTAAGTGCCATGACCGGCAGAAGTTTTGCGTGCGGTGCCACGACTATGCCGGTGTTCGGACTCCCTACTGCTGGAATTGCCATTTGGACCCCGGCCAGATCAAGAGGAGTGCCCGATGAAGATCACACGAAAGGAATTCCTGAAGATTTCGGGGGCATGTCTGGTTGCACTTTCGGGGAAGAACGTGCTGGCCGTTCTTGACAGTCCAGTCAAGAGTCAGACTTCTTCGCCTTCCGCTCGCAAGCAATTGGGAATGATCGTGGACACCAGGAAATGCGCCAAAGCCAAGGGCTGCACTAAATGTATCGAGGCTTGCAATAAGGCGCACAACGTTCCTTCTTTTCAGGACCCGGCCCACCAGATCAAGTGGATCTGGGAGAGGCCCTTTGTCGACCTCTTTTCCTCCTATGAGACACAATACATGGAGACCTCGCTTAAGGAGGAATCCACGCCGGTCTTGTGCAACCACTGCGATAACCCTCCGTGCGTGAGGGTGTGTCCCACGGGCGCCACCTGGAAGAGAGAAGAGGACGGTATCGTCATGATGGACTGGCACCGTTGTATCGGCTGCCGGTACTGCATGGCCGCCTGTCCTTACGGAGCACGAAGCTTCAACTGGGTCGATCCCCGTCCTCACATTGAGAATCTCAATCCCGATTTCCCGACGCGGACACGGGGCGTGGTTGAGAAGTGCACTTTCTGTTCGGAAAGGCTGGTCAAGGGTCAGCTGCCGGCGTGCGTGGAAGTTTGCCCGGAGAAGGCATTGGTGTTCGGTGATCTGAACGATCCGAAGTCTGAGATCCGGCAGATGCTCGCCAAGGATTACACCTTGCGGCGACGGCCTGAACTGGGAACCGGACCGAACGTTTTTTACCTCGTTTGAGGCGTTGCTGATGTTTATGCTCGAAAAAGCGATGGTGGGCGGCCGCAGATACTGGATCTGGGTGGGAGCCCTGCTCGCAGTGATCGCGATTGCTTTCGGTTTTTATCTTCACCAGCTCAGTTATGGTCTGGGCCTCACCGGCATGAGTCGAGACGTCTCCTGGGGCCTTTATATCGGCCAGTTCACCTTCATGGTGGGTGTTGCCGCTTCCGCCGTCATGGTGGTGTTGCCTTATTACCTGCACAGCCACAAGGAATTCGCACGCATGACCATCCTTGGTGAGTTCCTGGCCGTTGCTTCTGTCACCATGTGCATGCTGTTCGTCATGATCGACATGGGCAAACCCATGCGGCTCTTCAACATCTTCCTCTACCCCCAGTTCCACTCCGTCATGTTCTGGGACGTAGTTGCGCTCTCCGGCTACCTCGTCCTGAACATCACTATTACCTTGGTGACTTTGCATGCTGAGCAGCAGGACGTTCATCCGCCTGGTTGGATCAAGCTCGTCATCCTCCTCTCGATTCCCTGGGCCATCAGCATCCACACCGTCACAGGATTCCTGTACGCCGGTTTGCCGGGCAGAATGGCCTGGCGGACAGCGATCATGGCGCCGCGTTTTCTGGCTTCGGCATTTGCGGCGGGCCCGGCCCTGCTGATCCTGCTCTGTTTTCTGTTGCGCAGGCAGACGGGTTTCGACGTAGGCAGGAAAGCCATCCACGGGCTTGCCGTGATTGTCACCTACGCGATGGTCATCAATGTGTTTTTCATCGCCATGGAATTCTTTACGGCCATGTACAGCCGCGTTCCGGGGCTGACGGAAGATTTCCAGGATTTGTATCTGGGTACTGTGAGCCACACTTCGCTGCTGCCGTGGGGCCGGAGTTCGATGATCCTGATGGCGGCTGCGCTGGTCCTGTTGCTCGTGCCCGCGTTGCGCAGGAACGAAAAGACCCTCGCGGTGGCGTGTGCACTGGTTTTCTCATCGCTGTGGATTGACAAGGGTGTCTGCATGGTGGTGGGCGGATTCATTCCTTCGCCGCTGGGAACCGCCACTCGCTACGTTCCCACGGTGCCTGAGGTGATTATCACGCTTGGTGTGTGGGCGGTCGGAGCATTGATGGTGACGGTTTTCTACAAGATCGCTCTGTCAGTCGAAATCGCGAAGGAAACTTCTTATGTTCCGGCCTACGAATTCGCCCGAACAGGAGGCGCAATCGGTTTGCAGGCGCATGCCAGCAGTTCCGTTGTTGCTCCAGGTTCCAGCGCGACCGGGCAGGCAAAGGAAGAGGTTTCCGAAAGGGGTAAACAAGAATGAAATCAGTGATGAAATCTCTCGCGCGTCCGCTGACCCCCGAGGAACGGGAGAAAGCTTTTTCCTCGCGGAAGAAAGAGGAAGTTATCAAGAGCCAGCGCCTGCCCGTTCGTTATCACGTTGAGGATTTCGAAGTTGAAGGCCGGCCGCGGCGCTTCCTTGAGGCCTTTGCTTCCATATTGAAGCACACGAATTATCGCCTTGCTCTGGACCATTACATCCGGGTTACCACCCGGTGCTCCCGCTGTGCGGTGGCCTGTCCGATCTACGATGCGACCCACGATCCCTGCGACATTCCCTGCTACCGTTCGGAACTGCTGCTTTCCATCTACCGCAGGCACTTCACGGTCTCCGGCATCCTCCGCGCGCGCCTGCTGGGCGATCCGGGGCTGACCGACGAGAAGATTCAGGAATTGGCGGACTCCTACTATAACTGCACGGCCTGCCGCCGCTGCCACTTTGATTGCCCCATGGGAATTGACCACGCCCTAGTCACCCACCTGGGCCGGTATATCCTTTCCGAAATCGGAATCGCGCCGCGGGCACTGGTGGTCAGCACGCGGGAGCAGTTGATTGGCGCCACCGGCAACACCTCTGCCATTCCCGTGCCTGCTCTGATCGACACGTTGGAATTCCTGACGGAGGACATTCAGGACGAAAAGGGCATCCAGGTGCCGTTTCCTGTGGACCAGGAAGGCGCAGAGTACATTTTCTTTACTGCGGTTTCGGATTACATGATGGAAGCCGACACGCTGAAGGGCATCGCCACGGTCATGAAGGCGACGGGCGATAGCTGGACGATTGGCACGGGATACTACGACGGCATTAATTATGGGCTTTTCTATAGCGACCAGGTGATGGAGCACGCCCTGCAGAAAATGCAGGCAGAGGCGAAGCGTCTGAAAGCCAAGAAAATCCTGATGGGTGAATGCGGCCATGCTTCACGCACCGCCAAGTATTTTTATCCCACCTACTGCGGCGGCAAGGATGCGCTGCCCGTCATCAGCATTCTGGAGTACACCCAGCAGGCGCTGAAGGACGGCCGGATCAAGCTGGATCCTAAGATCGTCACGGAACGCGTCACTTATCACGATCCCTGCAATTTTTCGCGGACCGGCTGGATTGTGAACCAGCCACGCGAAGTCCTGAAGGCCTTTTGCCCGGACTTCGCGGAGATGGCGCCCAACGGCCGCGAGAACCTCTGTTGCGGGGGTGGCGGTGGAACGGTTTCGATCGACGAAATCCGGGCCTACCGCACCACGGTCAGCGGCAGCCTGAAGGCCGAACAGATCCGTCGCACCGGCGCGAACTATTGTGTGGCTCCCTGCGCCAACTGCAAGAAGCAACTGCGCGAGTTGATGGAGGACCAGGGCATTGAATGTGAAATCATCGGCCTGCATGACCTGATCTACAAGGCAATTATTTTCCCGCCCGATCGCGAGCCGGCAGAAGAAGAGGCGGCGGCGGACTCTTCGGACGATGTGGTTTCACTGCCAAAGGGAGGCACGTCGTGACACCCTGGATTGACTTTGCGCGCGGTCCACTTTTTCGCCTTTCATTTGCCCTGATGGTACTGGGCCTGCTGCGCATCTTCCTCGTGACCCTGCTGGGCGTCAAGGAGGCTTACCAGCGGAACCCGGACAAGATTGTGTCCTGGAAAGAGATTCGCCGCCAGACCGTGGGCTGGCTGTTCCCGGTCGCGCGTCTCTGGAAACAGCGGCCCGTTTACAGCACGCTCTCATTCCTCTTTCACATCGGGATGATCGCGACGCCGCTCTTTCTTGCCTCCCACGTTCTGCTGTGGCGCAACGCGGTGGGATTCGGTTGGCCGGCTCTTCCGCAGCAAGTGGCGAACTGGCTGGCGCTGCTCGTGCTCGTTACGGGAACGGGCATCTTTCTGGGCCGGGCGCTTCACCGCGGGGCGCGCAAGCTGAGCAAGTTTCAGGATTATCTCTGGCCGCTGTTGATTATGGCGCCCTTTGCCACGGGCTACATCGCTTCGAACGCGGCGATCAGCCCGCGGACCTACCAGGGCATGATGCTTGTCCACTTGTATGTCGGCGACCTCATCCTGCTGATGATTCCTTTCACCCGGCTGGCCCACTGCGTGCTGGCTCCGCTTTCGCAGCTGGTGACAGGCATCGCCTGGAAATTTCCGGCGGGCGCCGGAGATCGTGTGGCTGAGACTCTGGGTTTCGCGGACCGCCCCACCTGGGTGCCCAAAGCGCGACTTGCCACAGAGCCAACCATCGCCGAGCCGGCCAAGAAGGGAGAGACCAGGAAATGAAAGCGGCCATCCTGACCGACACCACCAAATGCATCGGATGCAGCGAGTGTGTGCTGGCCTGCAAGAAAGTCAATGATCTGAAGAGCGACGTGCCCCGGCGCTGGGACACCGATGACGGGCTTTCCGCCAGGAACTGGACTTCGGTGATGGGCGAGCCTGACAACAAGTTCGTGCGCAAACAGTGCCGGCATTGCCTGGAGCCGGCCTGCGTCTCTGCGTGTCCGGTGGGCGCCATGCACAAGACCGAGCTGGGGCCGGTTGTTTACGACAGCTCGAAGTGCATCGGTTGCCGGTATTGCATGATGGCCTGTCCTTTTGGCGTCCCGCGCTACGAGTGGGCCTCGCTGGTCCCCTACGTTCGCAAGTGTGTTCTGTGCTACGACACGCGGCTGAAGCAGGGCCGCCAGCCCGCATGCACCGAAGTGTGCCCCACCAAGGCCACCATCTTCGGCGACCGCGACGAACTTCTGGCGGAAGCCCATCGCCGGCTTCGTGCGAGTCCAGGGAAGTATCACAACCGGGTCTGGGGCGAATCTGAGGTGGGCGGAACTTCGGTGCTCTATATCTCGGACATCGACTTGTCCTTCCTCACTTACGGCGAGCATTTTGGCGACAAACCGCTGACCCAGACCACGCGGTTGGCGATGGAGGCCGTTCCGTTTACCTTTCTGGGCGTGGGCATGGCCATGACAGGCCTTTACTGGATTATCCAGCGGCGCATGGCGCTCCAGGCGGAGCAGGCGGGGGGGAAATCGGACGGTAAGACGGAGCCGGAGGAATAGATGGAAAGGGTAGCGCGGCTTAAATTAATTCTCTGGATGTTCGTGGGCCTGGCCGCGGCGGTGGCGACCGCCCGTTTCCTCTTTGGCCTGGGAGCGACAACCCATCTGTCCGACGGCACCCCTTGGGGCTTGTGGGTGGGCTTTGACGTGATGGGCGGAGTGGCGCTGGCCGCAGGCGGTTTTGTGGTTACCGCCACCGTTTATATCTTCAAGCTGGAGAAATACCATCCCATCGTCCGGCCCGCGGTGCTGACGGCGTTTCTGGGCTACGTGGCGGTGGTGGTGGGGCTTCTGTTCGATCTCGGACTGCCCTGGAACATCTGGCACATGATGATCTACTGGAATCCGCATTCGCCGCTGTTTGAGGTCGGCTGGTGCGTGATGCTCTACCTCACCGTGCTAACCATGGAATTCTTTCCTGTGGCGGCTGAGGACTTCTCCGCCCTGGCGCGCGCGCGGCGATTTCTGGTCCGGTTTCGCATCCCGCTGGTGATCGTGGGCATTGCGCTTTCCACCCTTCATCAGTCGTCTCTGGGTTCCCTGTTTCTGATCATGCCCTACCGCCTGTTCCCGCTCTGGTACTCGCCGATCCTGCCCGTGCTCTTCTTCGTTTCGGCGGTCGGGCTGGGGCTGCTGATGGTCATTCTGGAAAGCCATTTCACCGCGTACCTCTACCGGAGGAAGCCGGAAACGCACTTGATGAACCCGCTGGGCGTGGCAGCGCGCTGGGTGCTGATTCTGTACCTGGTCCTCCGTTTCGGTGATTTGGCGGTTCGTGGGCAACTGCACGGCCTCCTGGGTGGGCAATGGCAGGTAAAGCTTTTCTGGTTTGAAATTGTGCTGATGCTGGCCATCCCGCTCATCCTCTTGTTCACCCCGCAATTCCGGGAGCGGACCAGTTGGCAGTGGGTGACGGCTGCCATTGGAACATCGGGCATTGTTCTCAACCGTATTGACGTCGGAGGTCTGGCGGACCTGAGCCGTGGAAGCAGGCTTTACTTTCCCCAGTGGACCGAAATCGTAGTCAGCCTTGGAATTGTGGCGGCAGCCACGCTGGTCTTCCTCGTTATGATCGAGCACTTCAAAGTGTGGGAGGAGCGCCCTGCGGACCCAGACGCCAATCCGCGCAAGCTGCCCGGGTTTGACAAGGTCGGACTAACGTGGCTGGGCACGCCGGTCATCGCCGGCCGCGTTAAATACTCACTGGCTTTTGTGATCGCAGCAGGTGCCGGTTTCCTCTTCCTTGGCAACCCCCGTGCTGCCAGCCAGGGCGTTGAACCAACGCCGGTGCATCGCGCCCGCGGTGACGTGATGTATCTCAAGACCGGACTCGTAAATCATCAGAAACTGCCGGTGAAGTCTGCGGATGGCGAAGAGGGTGTCTTGTACCTTGACGCCGACCTTACGGGTTACGGCGTAACGTTCTACCACCAGCGGGAAGTTGATCGTAACGGAGGCCAGAAGTCGTGCGTCTTGTGCCATCACATGAATATGCCGCGCGACAGGAATTCCGGCTGTTACGAGTGCCATCGTGACATGTATCTGCCGACCGATTCATTCCGTCATGACTGGCACGCTTCTCCAGCCGGGGCGAACCTTGCCTGCGTGGAGTGCCACGCCCGCGGATACGCACGGACCTCTGCACACGTCAAACCCTGCGTGGACTGCCACAAGCACCTTATTCCGAGCGGGGCCACGATCAAAATCAAGACTTACATGGCCCCTTCATACGTTGACGCCATGCACCAGCTTTGCATTGGTTGCCACGCCAGAGTTGCCCTGAAGGAGAACAAGCCTGAAGTAGCCCGTTGCGTGGAATGCCACAAGGGGAAGTTGAATTATGCCGACGCACAGAACCTGCTCTACCGCCGCCGCGCCCTGACGGGGCGGTTGGTAGTGCTGCCGCCGGCCAAGGCAAACGAGGCCAAGTGACCTCGCTAGAGAGATTTTATGCATTGACACCGAAAGGAGATTCGATATGAGCAGACTCGTACCACCCCATGGAAATCCTGAGCTGAAGCCGTTGCTCCTGACCCAGGACGAAAGGAAGGAGGAAGCCCGGCGGGCCACAGGCTTGAAAAAGGTGCCTCTGACCAGCCGCGAAACCGGCGACCTGATCATGATGGGAATTGGCGCCTTCACGCCGCTCGATGGCTTTATGGGAAAAGACGACTGGAAAGCCTGCTGCGAACGCTTTGCGCTGCCGAGCAGAAAAGATCTTTTCTGGCCCATCCCGATCACGTTGTCCGCCACTGAAGAATTGGCGAAGTCAATTTCCATCGGCGAGGAGGTGGCCCTTTGGGACACCGAAACGAACGAGCTGATGGGAACCATGAAAGTCACCGAGAAGTACGGGATTGATAAAGAGCTCGAGTGCAACGAAGTTTTCAAGACAGCGGATCCCGCACATCCCGGCGTACAGAAAGTGATGGAACAGGCCCCTGTCAACCTGGCCGGCCCCGTCAAGGTGCTCTCCGAATCGTTCTTCCCGGAAGAGTTTAAGGGGATTTACCAGACCCCCGCAGAAGCTCGGAAGCTCTTCGAGGAGCGGAACTGGCAGCGGGTTGCGGCGCTCCAATTGCGCAATCCCATGCACAACTCGCACGCTTACCTGGCCTGGGTGGCCATCGAAGTGTGCGACGGCGTTTACATCCATCAGTTGCTGGGCAAGCTGAAGCCGGGAGACATTCCGGCGGACGTTCGCGTGCGCGCCATCGATGCGCTTGTGAACAATTACTTCCGCAAGGAACGCGTGATCCAGGGCGGTTATCCCATGGAGATGAGGTATGCGGGACCCCGCGAGGCCCTCCTGCACGCCCTGTTCCGGCAGAACTATGGTTGCTCCCATCTGATCGTCGGTCGTGACCACGCCGGCGTGGGCAACTACTACGGCCCCTTTGACGCCCAGACGATTTTCCATGAGGTGCCGGCTGGCGCGCTGGCCATCCAGCCCTTGTGCATGGACTGGACGTTCTACTGCTTCGAGTGCAAGAGCATGGCGTCGATGAAAACCTGTCCGCATGAAAGCAAGGCCGTCATCGACGAGAACGGGGATTACAAGGGTGGCGCCCGGCTCCTGCTTTCCGGCACCCTGCTTCGCAAACTGATGAGTGAGGGCAAACCGGTCCCGGCGGAGTTCTCGAGGCCGGAAGTGATCGCCATTCTGAAAGAGTATTACGACCACCTTGAGGAAAAGGTGGAAGTGAAACTCCATAACGCGGCCACCGGCGGGACGGCGAAAGAGTAAGGGTGGTAACTGCCCGGCCGTACTCCCCGGTCCGCACAGAGTGGCCTTTCGGAGGGCTTCACGATGGAAGCGTTGCCTTACTTATCCCTGGTAGCGGCAGGAGCGTTTGCCGCTGGCATCGTGGGCGCGCTAACCGGCGAAGGGGGAGGCATCATTCTGGTCCCCATGTTGGTGTTGCTGTTTGACGTTAACATGCACAACGCCGCGGGTGCTTCCCTCATTGCTGTTACTGCGACCTCAACGGCAGCCACGATTGCCTTCCTGAGCCAGGGCTACACAAACCTCCGGATCGGAATGTTTCTCCAGACGACGGCGATCGGTGGCGGCATCACAGGGGCTCTCCTGGCAGCTCTTGTGCCCGTGCCGGCGTTGATGGCCATTTTTGGAGCGGTGCTGCTCTATTCCAGCTACATGGCTTTTCGGCGCAAGGAGGAGAGCGAGGCCGACCGCCCTTCCGATCCCCTGGCCGTGCGTCTCAACATGGAAAGCAGTTATCCGGTGCTCGGTGGCTGGCAGCCGTACCGAGTTTTCAGCGTCATTCCCGGCGCGCTTCTGATGGGCCTGGCGGGAATCATTTCGGGACTACTGGGGATTGGCGCTGGCGCCGTCAACGTGCTGGTGATGGACCAGGTGATGAGGCTTCCTTACAAGGTGTCCACCACCACGAGCAACTTCATGATCGGAATCACCGCTGCTGGCAGCGCCGGGATTTATCTCCACCGGGGTTACATTGACCCTGTGCTGACCATGCCGGTTGTACTGGGAATCTTCCTCGGCGCAGCTGTGGGGGCCAGGCTCCTGATGATCGTGAGGGCCAAGCCCCTGAGGATATTTTTCAGCATTCTGGTACTCCTTGCAGCCCTCGAGATGATCTACAAAGGACTGGCGAGAGGAGTGTTGCATTGAGGCGCGGCAAGTTCGTGGAGAGTGATTTGTGAAGGAGATCTCTGATGTCGACGTCCCTGATTCTGACCCTGATGGCGTTCGGTGCGTTTGCCACGGGTCTGGTGGGAGCGTTGACGGGCCTTGGCGGCGGAATCATCCTGGTTCCGATGCTGGTGCTGATTTTCCACATCCACATACGTTACGCCGCGGGGGCGTCGCTGATTGCCGTGATCGCAACCTCATCAGGAGCAGCGGCCGCTTTCCTCAGCGAGGGTTACACCAACCTGCGTGTGGGCATGTTTCTCCAGCTGACGTCCATCGGGGGTGGCATAGCGGGCGCGTTCATGCTGGCGCTCGTCCCGGTCCCGGTGCTCATGACGGTATTTGGCCTGGTGTTGCTTTATTCCGGCTATCTGTCGTTTCGCAGGAAGGAAGAAGTCGAGGAGGGCCGCCCTTCCGATGGTCTTGCGGTGCGCCTGCATATGGAGGGCAGCTACCCCGCCGCCGGTGGCTGGGAGTCCTACAAGGTGTACCGTGTGGTTCCCTCTTTTCTCCTGATGGGCGTGGCGGGAATCATTTCAGGACTGCTGGGGATCGGCGCCGGTGCGGTCAACGTCCTGGCCATGGACCAGGTGATGCGGCTTCCTTACAAGGTTTCAACCAGCACGAGCAACTTCATGATTGGGATCACGGCAGCCGCGAGCGCCGGCATTTACCTTCATCACGGTTATATCGACCCGGTGCTGGCGATGCCGGTGATGCTGGGGGTTTTTGGAGGGGCCGTGGTCGGAGCGAGGCTCTTGATATTCCTGAGGGCAAAACCGCTGCGGATCTTCTTCAGCGTGGTCGTCCTGATTATGGCGGCGGAGATGATCTATAAGGGATTGGCGCAATGGTAGCGATTCGCCGTATGGAAAAGCTGATTGGGATTGTGCTGTTGGCAGGAGTACTGGCCTCGGCAGCCATCGTTCTTATTGGCGGCGTCCTTTACATGTGGCGGCACGGCGCAACGCCGGTCCACTATCGCATTTTCCGCGGAGAACCGTCCGACCTTCGGAGCCTTTCGGGCATCTGGAACGATTTTGAGGAAGGGTCCGGCCGGGGCGCCATCCAGTTCGGCCTGATGCTGCTGGTGGGTATCCAGGTCGTCCGTGTTGCATTAACGGGAATTCTCTTTTTTCTAAACCGGGACAAGGTTTTTGTGGTCATCACGTTTCTGGTCCTGGCCATGTTATCGTACGCGCTCTTTTTCGCAGGGGAATAATCACCCCGGCCGTCGAAGGGAGATTGACTCAAAGGAGGTACTCGTTATGGCCATCGTAACAATATCGCGGGGTTCGATGAGTGGCGGAGAAGCTTTCGCCAATTGTCTGGCCTCCAGGTTGGGGTACCCGGTTCTGGGTCGCGAAGTCCTTGTGGCAGCTGCGTCAAGACTGGGTGTCACAGAAGACGTTCTGAGGGAGAAAATCCAGACGAGCGCCGGTGTTTTTGAAAAGCTGACCACAGACCGCCATGTCTATCTGGTTGCGCTTCAGTCCGCCTTGGCTGACCAATGTGTTTCCGGTGACCTGATTTATCACGGGCATGCCGGCCACTTCCTGCTGAAAGACGTGCCCAATGTCCTTCGGGTGCGACTGATTGCTCCAATGTCTATGCGGCGCCGCGCTGTGATGGAACAACAGGGACTCTCTCCCGAGGCGGCGCAGGATTACATCCGGTACGTCGATCAGGAGCGAATTGAGTGGACCAAGTTTGTCTACGGTGTGGATTGGCGCGACCCGAGAAATTACGACATCATCATCAACCTGCGAAGGGTGAGTCTTGCCAGCGCCTGCGCCATGGTGTCCGGCGTATTGCAGACGCCCGTCTACGCCACCACGGAAGAAGTGAAAAAGCATCTCAGGGATTTTGCCCTGGGCTGCAGGGTGAAAGTCGCACTGGTTGCAAAGCCGATATGCAAGCGCTGCCGTTTTGACGTCCACGCGGACGATGGAGTGGTTGACATTTGCTGGCAGCATGCCCCTTTCGGAACCTCACAGATGTCTCCAGAGGCAATCGAAGCAGAGACCCGGCGGACCGCGGAGGGCGTTGAGGGGGTGCGGAAAGTTAAGCTGCGTTTTAACGAGTCGGGCAGTTCCGGCAAGGCAGCATGAACGGCAAAGGGCTGCAACCGGAGAGAAGATGAACTTCAGGAAGAGGCTTTAGGGAACGCGTGATGGTTAGCGCCGGACGGCGTGGATTCGTGGCAGCGCCTGCTGCTGGAGTCTTGAGATGACGACCTGGTCCTTTACCTTATATCTCCTGCTGGGGTCACTGGTGGCCGGGTCAGTGGGAGTGATGGTCGGGATGGGAGGTGGAATCATTCTCGTGCCGATGTTGATTCTGCTCTTTCACGTCAATGCGCACTATGCCGTGGGCGCATCTCTGGTTTCGGTGATTGCGACTTCGTCCGGCGGGACGGCCACCTACATCCGCGAGGGATACACCAATTTACGGATCGGAATGTTCCTGGTGGTTGCGGCGACGGCCGGAGGCGTGCTGGGAGCCCTGATCTCGGGGCGACTGGCCCCAGCCACCATCACGACGGTTTTCGGCGTGGTACTGTTATTCTGTGGCGTTCTCTCATGGCGCCGCCGGGAAGAAAACGAGCCGGATGCGCCCTCTGACCCGCTCGCGCGGCGGCTGCATCTGGAGGGAAGTTATCCGGCGATCGAGGGCTGGCACCCTTACCACGTCTACCATGTGATTAGCGGTTTCCTCCTGATGCTGCTGGCCGGAGGCCTTTCGGGTCTCCTGGGGATCGGAGCGGGCGCCGTCAACGTGCTGTCCATGGACCAGATCATGCGGCTTCCTTACAAAGTTTCAAGCACGACAAGCAATTTCATGATTGGAATCACGGCCGCGGCCAGTGCCGGCGTTTACTTCAGCAAAGGCTTTATTGATCCGGGACTCACCATGCCGGTCATGCTGGGCGTTTTTCTGGGTGCGATGGCGGGAGCAAAGTTCCTGACCGCCATCAAGGCGAGGCTCCTCAGAGTGTTTTTCAGCTTGCTTGTGTTTTTTATGGCGGCAGAGATGATTTATAGTGGGCTGATAGGGCGCTAGGGGCCCGATCCGCAGGCATGTGGATGCCTGATTAAGAGGAACCAAAGGAAAAACCCATGGCAATCATAACAATTTCGCGAGGTTCGATGAGCGGTGGGCTGGCTTTTGCCGAATGCCTGGCAACGACCCTGGACTATCCATCGCTTGCAAGAGAGATCCTGATTCAGGCTGCCGGCAAGCTGGGCGTCGCAGAGGAGAAACTGCGCGGAAAGATTGAAAAGAGCGCGCGGTTCTGGGAACGGATGACCTCAGACCGCCGCATCTACCTGATCGCATTGCAGTCCGCCCTGGCTGACGCTTGTGTTGAGGGCAACCTTGTTTACCACGGGCACGCCGGTCACCTGCTGCTGAAAGACCTGCCAAACGTATTCCGGGTCAGGCTGATTGCTCCCATGTCGGCAAGGATTCGCGAGGTGATGGAGCGCCAGGGACTAAATTACGCCTCCGCTCGTGACTAT
>Ga0315540_10000363_pt1 | contig 25478 bp, 26 predicted proteins | sample SalMarSW160110MG_FD_203677 | JGI IMG/M metagenome (GOLD analysis project Ga0315540, IMG submission 203677) | Salt marsh sediment microbial communities from the Plum Island Ecosystem LTER, Massachusetts, United States - Salt Marsh Sediment SW1601-10 ...
ACTCACGGGCAGGGAATCAGCCCTTCTGGATCGGCGGCAGCTGTTTCGGGGCCATTGTGGCGATGGAACTGCACCATGCCTTGGCGGAAATGGGTACCCCGCCGATGGGCGCCATACTCCTTGATCCCGCACTTAATACTCTGCCCGATGAAGCGGCATCTAAGCAGCCTTTCTACAGGCGGCTATCCAAGATCGGCTCTTTCATTACCTCCCGATTCAAACGATTCCGATTCCGTTTCATCATGAGGCTAACCCGGGAGCGGCGACAGATTCTTAACGTATGGCAAGCCAGCATCCAGGCGCGGAAAAGCTGTCATCACCGCCCTTTTGCCGGTGACACCTTCGTGCTCCTCAGTGAGAAAAAACGCTACCACGACCCGGTCCAGCGCCGTCGGTGGAGCAAACTTGGCGCAACAGACAACTGCTTTTACCGGATTCCCGGCACCGCCCACGGAGACCTGCTCAGTCCTTCCCACGTGCAAGAAGTAGCAGACACACTGAATGAAATTATGGAAAGCGAATCTCCATGACGATCCGACAGGTTCCATCTTTGCCCGCTACCATTGCGGACCCTCGGCTAATTCACGTTCACGTTTGCCACCTGGACCTGCCCGCCAAGCTTTCCACCAGCAGATCTGCCATGCTGTCACCGGAAGAACGAGAAAGAATCGGCCGTTACAGAAATCCCAGGCTTCGAAAACGAATGGCTGTCGCGCGCTCATGGGTCCGGGTAATTCTGGGACATTACCTTGCCATGGATCCCGCCGCCATTTGCTTCAGAGCCAACAGTCACGAAAAGCCGGCTTTGAAGGGTGATGCGGCTCAATCCCTGGCCTTCAACCTCTCCCACAGCGAAAACATTATGCTGCTGGCAGTCAGTAACGGGCAGCCCGTGGGCATTGACCTGGAGGTCATAAAGGAAATCAGCGATCTACCTGCCCTTGCCGGCCGATACTTCTCCCCGGATGAACAAGTATCCCTGGACCAGTCGCCAGGGCCGGAACGAACTTCCGGTTTCTACCGCATCTGGACCCGGAAGGAAGCCTGCCTAAAAGCCTGGGGCATCGGCCTTGAGGGCGAACTGAACCGGTTTTCAACGCATTCTGAATGGACAATGTCACCCAAGGACAGAAAAGGATGCCCCCCCTTGTACATCACTGAGCTTCCTGTCGATGGCCCTTTTCTAGCTGCCCTTGCCTCTCCGGTCTTGCCCACACGCATTCTCATTGCCCGGGCTGCCCCCTGAGCCGGCCCTTTTCCAGACTTCCAAGGCGAATCACCCGGCAAAATGCCGAAAAGCTCTTCTCAGATCTCCACCACCACATCACTGGAAATCCCATTCTATAATATATTGCGCCGCCTTTCTCCTTGACTCCCAAGGGCGATTTGCCTACACTTCTTTTCCGAAAAAGCGAGGCCTTATCAACTGGAGATCATGATGAAAATCCGAATTCTTACAGCCGAGGATGTTCACTTCGCCCTGCCCATGCGGGAAGCCGTTCAGGCCATGAAACCGGCTTTTGGTCAATTTTCTGCGGGCAGGGCGACCGTTCCACTCCGATCAAGTCTTCCTACGGAGAATGGGGTCACCCTGCTGATGCCCGCCTATCTCCAGGACAACAGAAACCTGGCGGTCAAGATTGTTTCGATCTACGGGCAAAACCCGGGTCTCGGGTTCCCCACCGTCGCCGCAGTGGTCATCGTACTCGATCCGGATACGGGAAGACCTCTCGCCCTGATGGACGGCGGCAGCCTGACTGCCATCAGAACCGGAGCGGCAGGGGGTCTTGCCGCCGAGTTGCTCTCCAGGAGCGATGCCCGAAAAGTGGCCCTTTTCGGGGCCGGCGTCCAGGGACGATCCCAGTTGGAGGGCGTCATGGCCGTTCGGGCCATAGACGAGGTCTTTCTGATCGATCGTAACGTGGAAAAGGCCAAAGCGCTGATGGAGGAGATCCTGGCATGGCCGAATGGTCCGGCAGTCTTTATCCCTTCTTCTCCCAAAGAGGCCCTCAAAAGAGCCCATATCGTCCTTGCCGCCACCACCAGCAAGACCCCGCTCTTTGATGGGAATGATCTCACACCCGGAACCCATGTCACCGGCGTAGGGGCATTTACACCCGACATGCAGGAAATCGACGAGCACACGGTCAGACGCGCCACCGTCATCGTGGATTCCAGAGAGGCCTGCCTGGCAGAGGCAGGCGACATCATCAAATCCAAGGCGCATATCGATGCAGAGTTGGGGGACATCGTGAACGGAAGCCATCCGGGGCGGAAAAATCAGGAAGAAATCACGTTTTTTAAGTCCGTAGGTCTTGCGGCCCAGGATGCGGCTGCGGCCGCAGCCATCATGGCCAAGGCCGAAAAAAAAGGGTTGGGCACCCTGGTTGCCCTCTCCTGATCCCGAACCCGCACTTCTCAGCCCGTCACCTCTTTGGTGGCCTCCCCGAAGATGGACAGGCATGTGTCGATCTCATGGGAATTCACCATGAGGGCGGGGCAGAAACGGATGCTGTTTTCGCCGCAACCCAGGAGCAGAAGGCCTTTCTTGAAAGCGGCGGTAATGATTTCATTCCGCCATTTGCATGCAGGCTCCTTGGTTTCCCGGTCTTTCACCAGTTCAACGGCGACCATCAGGCCTTTTCCGCGCACATCACCCATGCATTCGTGCTCTCCCTGGAGCTCTCTCAGGCCGCGCATGAGATACTCTCCCTGGATTTGGGCGTTTTTCACGAGTCCCTTCTCGAGCAGATCTATGGTCTTCATGGCCGCCTGGCATGAAACAGGGTTGCCGCCGAACGTGGAGGCATGCGAGCCTGCCTCCCATACCATGATGTCCGAACGCGCCACGAGGGCTCCCAGGGGCATGCCCGAGGCTATCCCCTTTGCCAGTGCCATCATTTCCGGCTCCACGCCGAAATGTTCCATGGCAAACATCTTCCCGGTCCTTCCCATTCCCGATTGTACCTCGTCCGCCACATAGAGGATGCCGTACTTTTTAGCTGTTTTGTAGAGTCTCTCGTGAAACTCCGGGGGTGGGACTATATAGCCGCCCTCCCCCTGAATCGGTTCCACAAAGATGGCCGCGATCTCCTCCGGAGGCATGGTTGTCCTGAACAGGGCATCCTCAATCCATTGAACACAGGCGACATCACATCCGGGATAGCGGAGGTTGTAAGGGCAGCGGTAACAATAGGCATAAGGGATGTGGGTGATGCCGGGCACAAGGGGATTGTAATGTCTTTTCTGAATCGTCTTGCTGGCCGTGAGAGACAGGGCGCCCATGGTGCGCCCGTGAAATGCACCGAAAAACGCCAGGTTCAGTTCGCGCTTCGTATACCAGCGAGCGAGCTTGAAGGCGGCCTCCACGGCCTCAGCCCCTGAATTGCCGAAATAGACGCGTTTGCCGCTGTTCCACGGCGCAAGGGAGGCCAGTTTCTCCGCCAGCACGATCTGAGAAGTATAGTAGAAATCCGTGCCTGACATGTGCAGGAGTTTCGCTGCCTGAGACTTAATGGCTTCTACCACCTCCGGGTGGCAGTGACCTGTGGCGCAGACGGCGATACCGGCCGTGAAATCAAGAAATGCGTTGCCGTCCACGTCCTCCACCCAGACTCCGCTTCCCTTTTCAGCCACGAGCGGATAGCTGCGGGTGTAGGAAGGCGAGACATAGGTTTTGTCCAGTTCTATCAGCTTGGCTGCCCGCGGGCCGGGCAGGGGTGTACGTATCTTCGGCAGACGCTCCATATTTCCTCCATATCAAGGCAAAAACCGAATGATTAAATCCCATCAGGACCCTGGAGACAAAGAATGGCGGTTCTCCAAAGGCCCCTATCGGACCACCGCCACCATTATTTTCTTGAGTTGCGTGCCCACTCCCCTTATAAACAAGTGAAAATAAAGGCTTAGTTTGTGTCTCAAATATTATAGAAGAGCCCATCCCGGGTCAAGAAAAATGCGGTTTCAACCCTTTAACACGCCCGAACGCGACCCATCGACCAGAGGTTTTCTCATGCCACAGTGCGTTTAACCAAATCCTCCGTCTCATTTCAGTTACGTTTATGAACGCAGAGGGCATGGGAAAACTGCTTGACATGATGCAGGAAAATGTTTGACCATAACACTTTCAGACTTGATGGAATCGTAGAGGCTGTGGGAGAGGGCTGTTCGGATGATGCCCGCTCACTGGCCGGAAAACACATAACCCGCTTTAGCAACTGCATGGGAAAAGAGGTTAGATAGATATGGAGGACAGGAGGATTACCAGACACCCCATTCTCGCAATCCCTGAGAAGGTGGAGGTGACGTTTTTCTGGAACGGGGATAAATTGAAAGGTCTGGAAGGTGAAACGATCTCTTCCGCTCTTTTTGCCAACGATATTCATATCTTCGGGCATCACCAAAAGGATGGGAGTCCCCAGGGGATCTTCTGTGCCAATGGCCAGTGTTCCCAGTGCATGGTCATTGCCGATGATCTTCCGGTCAAATCGTGCATGACTCCCCTTCGGCAGGGGATGACCATCGCAAGTGTCGAAGGGGTTCCGGAGCTGCCCTCGGATGATAAGCCTGTCGGAACTGCTGAAATACCTGTAGAAGACGTGGATGTCCTGATCATCGGAGGAGGACCTGCCGGCATGTCCGCGGCCATTGAACTGGGTGCCCTCGGGATTGATACCCTTATCATTGACGACAAGGACCGGATAGGAGGCAAGTTGGTGCTTCAGACTCACAAATTTTTCGGATCGGTGGAGGACTCCCACGCCGGCACGAGGGGTTTTGAAATCGCGTCTCTTCTCGGCGATAAATTGACGGAGATTGAATCCGTTCGAACCTGGTTGAACGCCACGGCCGTGGGCGTTTTTTCCGATGGCATTGTGGGTGTGGTGAAGGGAAAGAAATACAGGAAAATCAGGCCAAAAAAACTATTGGTGGCCTCGGGAGCCAGGGAAAAAATGCTTTCTTTCCCCGGAAACACCCTGCCCGGTGTTTTCGGCGCCGGGGCCTTTCAGACTCTGGTCAACAGGGATCTCGTCAGGACTTCCGAAAAAGTGTTTATTGTGGGAGGTGGCAACGTGGGGCTCATTGCCGGATACCATGCCATACAGGCCGGTATCCAGGTGGTGGGTCTTGTGGAAGCCTTGCCCCGGATAGGCGGCTACAAGGTCCACGAGGATAAATTGAAACGGCTGGGTGTCCCCATCTTTACCGGTCACACGGTGGTGAGTGCCGACGGCACGGATCACGTTGAATCCATCACCATCGCCGGACTGGACGAGGGCTGGAATGTGATACCGGGCTCCCACAAGACCTTCGAGGTGGATACGGTTCTGATCGCCGTGGGTCTCGACCAGGTCAATGAATTTTTTCTCAAGGCCAGAGAATGGGGCCTGGACACCTATGCCGCAGGAGATGCCCAGGAAATTGCCGAGGCATCCGCTGCCATGTTCACAGGAAAGATAGAAGCACTGAAAATAGCCAAATCCCTGGGCCGATACCGGAAGGAGATACCACGGGAATGGGAAGAAAAAGTGGTGGTCCTGAAGTCAAGGCCCGGGACGATCTCAGGCCCGGCCGAATCGGCGCCGGAACACGGGGTCATGCCCATTTTTCATTGTTACCAGGAAGTGCCGTGCAACCCCTGCACCTCTGTCTGTCCCGAGAAGGCCATCCGGACCAGGGAGGATAAGATCACCGGGTTACCCTATATGACAGACCCGGAAAGATGCAAGGGCTGCATGGCGTGTGTTGCCATCTGCCCGGGTCTGGCCATCACCCTCGTTGACTACGGGAAAGACGAAAAATGCCCGTTGGTCACCCTGCCTTATGAAATCTGGCGGGGAACGGTGGAAAAGGGCAGCATGGTTCCCGTAACAGACAGCGAGGGGGCCATCCTGGGTCATTACGCCGTGGAACGGGTGATTTCCAACAGAAAAAAATACCCCGGCACCCTCCTGGTCCAGATGAGAATGGACAGGGCCGTGGCGCAAAAAGCGGCAGGCATTCGTGTGCAGGAAGAACAGGTGGAACCCTCCGAGATTTACGAGAAAGGCCCCCTCCCGGATGAGGCAATTATCTGCAGGTGTGAGCGGGTGAATGCGGGTGAGATAAGAGAGGCCATCAGAAACGGCGTCCGGGACATCAACCACCTCAAGGCCATCAACCGTGCGGGGATGGGGGCCTGTGGTTCAAAGACCTGCAGGCCCATGATCTGGCGCATTTTTCAGGAGGAGGGCGTCGACATTGGGCAGGTGACCGACCGCATTGACAGGCCCCTTTTTGTGGAGGTCCCTTTGGGCGTACTGGCCGGTGTTCATGGAGGTGAATCGGATGCATAGGTATGATGCGATCATTGTCGGCTCGGGCTCCATTGGTGTTCCCACCGCCCTGGCACTGGGTGAGGCGGGCGTCAGGACGCTTGTCCTGGATGAGAACCCATCCCCCGGACAGGGTGAAAACAAGCATGCCATTGGGGGAATTAGGGCGACCCATTCCAGCCCGGGAAAGATTCTGACCTCCCTTCGATCCCTGGAAATCTTCTCCCAATGGGAAGAAAAGGTTGGAGACAATATCGAATGGCTCAAAGGAGGCTATCTTTTTCCAGTCTACAGGAAGGCGGAAGAGGATGTTCTCAGGAGTATCCTTCCCATTCAGAAGCAGTTCGGGCTGAATATCGCATTTGTGACTCCGGAAAAGATCCAAGCGACCCTGCCGGGGATAGCCCAGAGAAACCTCAGGGGTGGCACCTATTCCCCGGACGACGGATCGGCCTCTCCCCTGCTGGCCATCAATGCCTTCTACCGAAAAGCGGTTGAAAAAGGGGTGCACTTTCAGTTTAGAAAGAAGGTCCGGACCATATTGACCGAAAAGGGCGAGGTGACTGGCGTGGCCGTCGGAAACGAGGATTATCTTGCGCCGGTTGTAGTGGACGCGGGCGGGCCGTATTCCAGGGCACTTTGTGCCACCGCCGGCATGGACATCCCCGTGTTCCCCGATTCCCACGAGGCCGCCATCACAGAACCGGTGGCGCCTTTTTTCAGGTGTATGGTGGTGGACCTGCGTCCCGGGCCATCCTCAAAAAACTACTATTTCTACCAGAACAGGCGAGGCCAGGTGGTCTTCTGTATTACTCCGTCGCCGGTGATTCCCGGGATGGACAAACGTGAGACGTCTGTTTTTCTCCCCCAGGTAAGCGCAAGGATGGTGGGTCTCCTTCCCAGGCTGAAAAACATTCGTGTCCGGAGGGTATGGAGGGGTCTCTATCCCATGACCCCTGACGGATCCCCCCTGGTGGGTTGGGACCTAGGAATCAAAGGGCTTATCCATGCCACGGGAATGTGCGGGCAGGGTTTCATGCTGGGCCCTGGCATCGGAGAGCTGGTGGCCAGGATGATCACAGACCAATGCACCGCGGATGATCGCATCATTCTGGACGAGTTTTCCCTCAAACGCAAATTTGGAGGCGGAGAGGAGGCCCTGAAGTGATTCCGGGGCTCTGAGGACAAATGTTAAAGGCCCGGGGTTCTAACGAAACCGGCCAAACCAGGTTTCATGAACAGAACCTGAGATTCTTTTTCGGACGCTTTCTCATAGTGCCCTTGGCACCCAACTCCGACATGGACGACTATTTGGGGTTTACGCCTCCGGAAGCCCAGCACTCTCTAATGGCCTTTCTTAAACCCAAAATAGACGGCCATTTCCTCCGGGGTGTTTAGAAAGTGTCTGAAAAAGAGTGTCAGGTTCGGCTCCCATTCGTTGCTCATGGGACGCCGCTTGCGGCATAACCCAGTTTCTAAAAAGCTCATCTTAGAAAAAGGAGCTCAGTCATGAATACACTGAAAACAAAAGAAATCACGACATACAAATACGAAAGACCCGCCATTGACAGGGGGTATGCCAACCAGACCCTGTGCGTCGACCTTTCACAATCATCCATTGCCATCAAACCGGTTTCCGAAGAGATGAAAAGAGTATTCGTGGGGGGCAAGGGCTTTGATCTCTGGCTCCTCTGGAACGCGGTAAACCCTCAGACCCGGTGGGATGACCCTGAAAACGCCATTTGCATTGCTTCGGGCCCCATGGGAGGGACTCCCAGCTATCCGGGATCCGGCAAAAGCATCGTGTCCACCATCTCTCCCACGACGGGCTCGGTTATGGATTCAAACGTGGGAGGCTATTTCGGCCCCTATCTCAAGTTTTCCGGATTCGACGCCCTGGAGGTCACAGGCAAGAGCGGAGGCAATACCGTCCTGCTTATCGACGGTGTTGACCAGATGGTCCAACTCCTTGAAATCTCCGGACTCCCGGAGGATTCATACAGCATGTCTTCACGCCTTACCGACCACTTTTCCGCGGGGAAAAACCAGACTATTTCCGTCGTATCCACTGGTCCCGGAGCCGAGCATACCCTGATCGGTTGTCTCAATTTTACCTGGTATGATGTAAAACGCAAACGCGCGCGATATAAGCAGGCCGGACGCGGCGGGATCGGCACCGTTTTTTTCCACAAGGGGATACGTGCAATCGTGGCCCGCTGGGATTCGGTCACAATGGACACAAACAACCCGGCCGACAAAGGGGCTCTGACAACGGTTGCCAAGGCCTATTCCAAAGAGATCAGGGATCTGGACCCGAAACAGAATGAAATGGCCAAGTTGGGGACCACACACCTTGTCCCCATCATGAATGACTTTGATCTACTTCCCACCCATAACTTCAGGTTTGGCCGGCACCCCGGCGCCAACAACATCGGGCGTGATGTATTCCAGCACCTGTTCGATCCCGGGTATGACGGCTGCTGGAAAGGTTGCACCGTCGCCTGTTCCCACGGGGTCAAAGACTTCGTGCCCATGACCGGGCCCTATAAAGGGCGGAAAGTCTTCGTGGACGGTCCGGAGTACGAGACCATTGCGGGTTGCGGGTCGAACATCGGCGTATTCGATCCCTATACCATCGTTGAAATGAATTTCTACTGCGACACCTACGGCCTGGACACCATTTCCGTTGGGACGGGCATCGCCTTTGTCATGGAGTGTTTTGAGATGGGGTTGATCACCACCTCTCATACCGGGGGCATGGAACTCAGTTTCGGAAACCGTCTCAACGCCTTGGAACTGGTCCACCAAATGGCTTCAGGAAAGGGGTTTGGTGCTGTTGTTGGTCAGGGGATTCGCCGGATGAAGGATATCTTTGAAAAGGAATATGGTGCCGACGCCGCCCTGATGAAAGATATCGGCATGGAATCAAAGGGGTTGGAGTTCTCTGAATACATGACCAAGGAATCTCTGGCGCAGCAAGGCGGCTATGGCATCGCATTGAAAGGCCCGCAACACGATGAGGCCTGGCTCATCTTTCTGGATATGGTCCACAATTACATGCCTACTTTCGAACAGAAGGCCGAGGCACTGCACTGGTTCCCCATGTTCCGAACCTGGTTCGGGTTGTGTGGCCTCTGCAAGCTGCCGTGGAATGACATCGTTCCCGAGGACAACAAGGAAACGCCGGAGCCGGCCAAGGTCATGAAGCATGTCCAGTGGTACGCGGATTATTTCAGTGCCGTAACCGGAAGAAAGGTCCTGCCAGACGACCTGATCAAGATGAGTGAGGCCGTCTACAACTTCCAACGGATTTTCAACCTTAAAATGGGTTACGGGAAAAGGGAACATGACACCCTTCCCTACCGTGCCATGGGACCGGTGACCGCACTGGAGTATGAATCGCGCCGGGAACGATACGATAAACAGCTGGTTGAAAAACAGGGGGCAGATATAACTGGGAAAGATACCTTGGAAAAGATGGCTATCCTCCGGAGATTCCGGGAAAAACAGTATGAGGAACTCAAGGACGCAGTCTATGAAAGGCGCGGTTGGGACAAAGATGGGATTCCCTCGGTAGAGACGGTAAAACGCCTGGGTATCGATTTCCCGGAAGTCCTGGATCTATTAAAAGCCAATGGCGTCAGCTCGTGATACGGGTCGGTGACAAGCGGTTTCCCTGGCATGAGGGAATGACCGTTTCCATACTGCTGGAAGGCCTAAGGGACTCGGATTCTTATGCGGTGGTGCGACTGAACGGCAGGATTGTTTCAAGACCCAATTTTGCAGCCACCCCTGTCCCGGACGAATCCGAGGTGATCCTGATCCCGATGGTCGCCGGCGGCTGAGAATGTCGACGAACACGCACAGAGACCCGGGGCTTGCGCCCAAGGTCACAGCGGCTGTCTTTTGCCGTATTCTTCTCAATACCGCCCGCAGGTTCGCCTATCCCTTTGCGCCTGTCCTGAGCAGGGGTCTGGGGGTCCCCATCACTGCCGTCACCAGACTCATCGCCACAAACGAAGTCCCAAGCGTCTTCGGGATCTTTTTCGGCCCAATCATTGACCGGGTGGGTTCAAGGAAGATTATGCTCACCGGCCTGGTCCTGCTTTTTGTGGGGATGCTGACTGCCGGCATTTTTCCCTTCTATTGGGTTGTCTGGATGGCCTTTCTGCTGGCTGGATTCGGCAAAAGCCTTTTTGATCCTGCGATTCAGGCCTATGCAGGCAATAGGGTCCCTTTTGGCCGCAGAGGGCTCGTCATAGGCCTGCTTGAATTCAGCTGGGCCGGCAGCACCCTTTTCGGGATACCCATCGTAGGGTTTCTCATCGCCAGGATCAACTGGCGTGCACCGTTTTTTGTCCTTGGCTGTCTCGCCGTTGTAGGCCTGCTGACCTTGGCTGTTTTGTTCCCTCCCGACCGAAGCACAAATGCTGAGCGTCCTGCGAGAAAAACCACCAACCACTGGTGGATGGTATCCCGGGAGCGGGCCGGGCTGGGTGCAGTCCTTTTTGGTTTCTTTATAAGCCTGGCAAACGACAGTCTCTTTGTGGTCTATGGGGCCTGGCTTGAGAAGACCTTCAGTCTCAGCGTCACTGCTCTGGGATTGGGCACCAGCGTCATTGGAGCAGCAGAACTTGCGGGCGAAGGGCTTACGGCCTCCCTATCAGACAGGTTCGGGCTGAAACGTTCGGTCCTATGGGGCCTGGTCGTTTCAACAGCCTGCTACGCCGCGTTCCCATTCCTCGGGAAGGACCTGTCACTCGCCCTCTTTGGGTTATTTATCGTATTTCTTTCCTTTGAATTCACCATCGTCACCTCTTTTTCCCTCTGCACGGAGCTGCTTCCCGGTTCTCGGGGGACCATGATGGCAACCTTCCTGGCCGCGGCCGGTGCCGGGAGGGTTACGGGCGCCATGATCGGCGGGACGGTCTGGACGGCAGGCGGAATCCCTCTGACCATAACCGTCTCTCTCCTGGCAAACGTACTGGCCTTCCTGTCCCTATTTTGGGGATTGTATCATTGGACGGAACCGTAAAAGGAGTTGGATCGGAAAGGATGGAGTCAGCCGGTGGACGGATTTCAAAAGGTGTCGAGGTAAGCGTCCCATTCAATGGGCAACAGGTGTTTTTTCTTGCTATTGCATTCCTTGCAGGCCGCCACCAGATTGCCTTTTTTGCTCTTTCCACCACGGCTCAACGGCACCACATGGTCCATGGTCAGTTCATCGCGACCCACCTGACGTTTGCAATAATGGCAGATCCCGGAGTTGATCCTTCTCAGCCACCATTCACTCTTTCTCAGCTTCCGGGCCTTTTCTTTCTCTCTCTTGATGTCCTGTTCACTGGTTTCTTCCTGGAGCAGGGTCATATAAAATTCCCTATTACACCTGGGCATTCGTGATGAGTTCATCCGCCTCCACACCTATCACATACATGCCCTGGTAGAGGCCTTCTTTGATTCTTGTAACGTGTCGAACCCTGGTATCAACCTTGATCAGGGCCCAGCTGGCATAGAAGGTAATGTCCTTGATTTGATCTCCGCTCTTGAGCCATTTTATCAGTACCTTGTCCTTTTCAGTTACCAGCAGGCCAATGCCGTGGGCGGAGTAATCCACCACATTCAGGCGAAAAACCTTTTCGTCCCTTCCAGACATTCCATGGGAGAATTCCACGTATACAAATTCCGGGACCCGTGTCATTATCCTGTTTTCCCGGCGTTTTTCAAGCTTTTCCCGAGTTTCATCGGGATTTACCATCAAATCCTCTCCGGAATCAGGGGAAGACTCCATAATCCCGGCCGAAAGCCCCAGATCGAGCGCTTCCAGTCTGGCCTCAATTTCCTTGTCTTCAGGGTCTATTTTTCGCGCATTTTGATAAAGACAGCGCGCCAGGTCCTTTTCTCCCCTCTTTTCTATTTCAAAGCCAATTCTGAACTGTATCCTTCCCTTTTCTTTTTTCCCCAATTTCGGACCCTCAAGGAGACCTTCCACTTCAAGCATGGCCTCCTCCGAAGACTCGAATCTTACCAGGCAACCGGCAATCTCGGGCACAATCTTCGCTGGAGGGTAATCCAACTGGAGGAGCCTTCCATATTCAGTGATCGCTTCCCTGTAATGGCCAAGCTCTTTCAAGGCAAATGCCCCGTCCAGGACGGCCTGCACATTTCCTGAACCCGAGAGGGTCTCCTTGATCTTTCTGATCTCATCACCGGAGATAACCTGCCCATTTGCCTGCTCCAGCTTCTGTAACTGATCTTTGACCCCTGAAACCTTTTCCTGCAGAATTTTCTTGTCCTGGGCTTCCAAACCCGATGATTGGGAAAGGATCTTATCATAGACCTCCAGGGCCTCTGAAAACAATCCCATGGAACAATAGACCTCGGCTTCCTTCATTTTCGTTTGCAGTTCCGTCATTGTACCATCCTCACGTTATGGCCCTGGGGGTTTCGTCCCGGATTACCTCCCCCTGAGCAGGCTTCTTGACAACCTGTTTTTTCCTATTTGTTTGAGACCGAACAATGCCAGGTCACAGTTCAATCTCAACATGGCCATTGGTGTGGAAACATGAACCATCACAAAAAGGTACCCTGCCACCGTTTTTCTGATATATATTTTCGCATCCTGGAACAGGATTTCCACCTCCTTCGCTCCCTTGAGCGAATGGATAAAGAGCCCCCATGATTCCATGTTTTCGGGCTTCTCCACGACCGAATCCACGAATTTATGCAAAATAAACTCTCCCTCAAATGAAAGAAGCATCAACCCCATCACTTCTTCCATATCCAGGAGTTCCTTGAAGAGCTTTTTCATTGCATCAAGACCTTGACAATTCGGTCCCTGGGACATTTGTTGTTGACGAATATGGAGATGGTTTTTTCTCCGGACAGCAGAATCATATCCTTCATCCCCCCCTGATCCATATAGACGAGCCTTAACGAACCGTAATTGAATGACTTCCCTATTCTGCGCATCTGACCCAAAAGCCCATCCCAGCTGTTATCATATCGAATGCCCTCAACACCGCACCGGGTGCCCATCTCTTTTCCAATTTTTCTTCTGATGATCTCCGTGGCATCAGGCAGGCCATTTTCTTTCCGCCCTGGAGAAACAGCCGATCCGTTCGCATTTTTGCCACCCTTCGGCTTTCTCTTCTCACGCTCATCTTTCCGACGCATGGCTTCAAGGAGAATGGCCTGAAGCTCTCCCTCGAGTCTTTTCTTTTTGATGGGACATGAATTCTGGATGGACAGATTCACCTCTTCCCACCCAAAAATAGTGTAGGCTGCATCAAGACCCTTCAGGCCGTTGATTCTGGAATCCATCAGTTCTCCTTCCCTGAAGAACAGGACACCCCTTTTCTCGGAATCCCTATCCTGGATACGGATGGTACAGGTCTTTTGCTCCATTTCGATCAATTGCAGGAACATACCGGAGGAAACACTGTGGAGTTTTCCTCCGTCACTTTCGCGCCTGAGGGCTGTCAATATCTTTTTGGCCAGATCCTCAATCTTAAAAGGTTTAGCGATATATCCTATCGCACCACCCCTTTGAGCCAGCCTTTCCATTTCGGCGTTGCTGTAACCGGTCATGACAATAACAGGTATGTCTGGATAGAACGCCATGATATGGGAGAGGAGCGAAAAACCGTCGGTCTCCGGCATTTTGAGATCCGTAACCACAAGGGAGATCTGGCGTTCCTTGAGCTTCTCAATGGCCACTTTCCCGTTTCCGGCAGTCACCACCGAAAAGTTCTCCTGGTATTCTTCGAGCCCTTCCCGGATGGAATTCAGGATAGCTTTAACATCGTCAACAAGAAGGACCTCTCTCCTCATCCTATGCCTCTCTGATCATTCCCATCCACTGGAATACCCTGCAACCTGTCGGTGGGAAGCACACTTATCCCTTTTATCTTGAGCTGGAGATCCCCTTCAGCGGAGCTGCAGGGAAGACCAGCCTCGGATGACCCATTGTCACGAAATCCGTTTTCACCTGCGCCGTTGCATTCTCTCCATTGATAGACGAATACTCTCCTGCATACGGCCAATGGCATCTGCAAGGTCCCCGATCTCATCCTTGGCCTTGATATCCAGCTCCGCATCCAGTTCTCCAAGACTGATCCGTTCAGCCAGTCCCGTTATGGCCCTGATTTTTTTTGTCAAGGCATGACCATACAGGAAGACGATCAGTGCTATGAGAAGCAAGGTCCCTCCCAGGATACCGAAAACCCCATTTCTTGTGTTTAACGTCATTGCCTGGGCATGTTTTTCCAATGCCTTGACATTTCGCGTGAATTCATCGAGATAGGTCGTGGCAGCCACCACGTATGGCGTACCTTTAACCGGCGTGCATACCATGAATTTAGCTCTGACCTTTCCGTCCTTATCCTGCCAACTGTAATAACCCTTGGACTCTTTTCCATCTTTCACTCCTGTAAAGACCTTCCAGAAGCCCGCGAAGTTTTTCCCGAGGGGCTTCCTGAGCTTGCTCATATCTATTCCGATGATCTTCGGGTTCACGTGGGCCCACGTGCGCCATATGCCGTCTTCTCCCGGCAATTCGTAAAGGGCCGTGTAGCCTGTGATCCCGACCTTTTGCACCGCAAGCGAATCCAATTTGGCGTCCTTTTCAATGCCCTTTCTCTTGAGATTGGGGTGGGCGAGCAGGTAGAGTTCCACTTGGGAGGCCACGGATTGGGCCTTGTCTTTGATGATCCCTTCTCCTAAAGACGCGACAACGCGTGTGCTCTCCCCCGTTATAAGGGATGACAATTGATCCAGCTGTCTGATATAGAGCAATCCTGCCGCGACGACCAGGGCAATGGGTATGAGAAAGAACAAAATCGTCATCTTTGCACGCAACCCGAAGCGCCTTTTCCTGGGAGGGCTGGTCTCCGGGAGGTCAAGCCCTGCCATTCCCGTCTTTTCCTGGGTCTCCTCATCCGAGATACCGGAGTCCATGAACTCCTGGGAGGGGGCTGAACTTTCCCGGGAACCGGATCCCGATTTGAGGACATAAAATTCATGAGCGCAGGCGGTACAGCGAACCTTTGCTTTCTCACCCTTAATCTTTTCCGCATTCACCCGGTATCTCTTCCCGCATTCCTCGCAAAAAATGATCATTTTCTACTCCTTTTCTTTTTGTCAGTCGGTCAAAGCCCCAGTTCTTTGATCTTTTTCAGCATATTCTGCCTGAACATGACGCCCTTTTCTTCCCTGCGGATCTGCCTGGCAAGCAGGTCAACCAGTTCAGCGATGACATTAACCGGGAAGCGGTTTATGGTCTGTCCCAGATCCTGAACGGCGTCTTCTATCAAGATGCGTGCAATGGGTCCTACTGCCAGGGAGAATTGCTGATTCAGAAATTGAAAGAACTCTTTTCCAACATTGGCAATCCTCTGCTGGGACAGTTCAATGATTCCCAGCTTTAAAAGGCTGTTGAGAGACTTCTTCACCGTCTCCATAGTCATGCCCAGTTTACCTGAAATGGCGGCCATGTCTTTCTCCCCATCAAGTTCCATCAGGATGCTCAGCATCTGGCCGTCCAACGAAAGCTTGCCCAGATCCTTGGTCACAATGCGCTTGAAGACGATGCTGCCTAGATTACCCAGAGACGTATTTTCTCCCATTATTCATTTGTCCCCTCAGGTTCCGTGGAAGAGGCCGAATCATCATTTGATCTTTCTTCCAACAACCGTTTCATCTCCTTTTTGAGGCTGTCCATTTCCGAGTGCACGAATGCCTTCAATTCCTCCAGAAGCTTCGCGAAGTTTTCCTGCATGGCCTTTAGTGTCTCAAGTGCTGATTCATCCACCTTCCTGTCTCGATCCAACACTTCCGGCATGTGTTGTGAAGTCTGCTTTGCTTTCCGATGAGACTTCTTCTTCAGGATATCGTTTCGCAGCTTCTTGAATCCTATCAGTTCGGCCGCGAGAATCTTTTCCTTCTGTTCATTTCCCAAATTGCCCGTTGTAACAATTCGCTCCAGCCCTGCATACACTGAGCTCAGGACCTTGACCGTTCCAGAATTTGCCCCTGCTTTGTATTTCCAAATATATTTCCCCAATGAATCAAGCATTTTGAAAAAGACCACAAGGACCCTGTCATCTCGGTAGAGCTCGCTCTGCCTCGCTACTTCTTCCACAAAGCGACTCATGACTTCATCGGTAATCTCCCATTCAATGGAGAGGACCAGTTCTTTCAAGTCTCCGGGCGAAGACACTCCCGGATTTTCGGCAGGATCCAATGTCTTTTCCGGAATTCCCTTTTTTCCCGTCTCTTTGGGGAGTTCTACATCCTTGAAAATTTCATCCAGACGGGTTTCCACTTCTTCTATCATGTGGTCGTTGTGCTCAGTCAATCTAGGCCACCTCCTATTTGAATTCCTTTTCCAGGGCCGCCATTGTAAGGGTTATGATTTGTTTCAGTGTTTGGACAACATTTTGACCGTTCAGTGCACTCCCTTCAATGGAAGGGACTTTCAGACGGCTGTTCAGATCCTTTTCCATGGATTCGCAGGATAGCAGCGGAATCCCCTTATCGGAAAGATCCCTCTTGTTGTATTGAAGGACGAGGGGGATCTTGAAAATACTTTTCTTGTAGGTGGCCAGATTGTCCTGAAGGTTTTTCAGTGAGAGCATATTGTTCTTTCTCCTCACTGCCATGGAGTCCGCCACAAAGACAACGCCGTCGACCCCCCGTAAGACCAATCGCCGGGTGGCGTCATATTTCACCTGCCCGGGAACGGTATAGAGCTGTATTTTCACGTCATAACCCATGATTTTTCCCATCTCGAAAGGGAGAAAATCAAAAAAAAGCGTCCTGTCACCCTGGGTCTTTATAGCAATCATCTCCGTCTTGATCCGGTCATTGTACGTCTCGTAGATATATTCCAGATTGGTGGTCTTTCCACCCCTTCCAGGTCCGTAGTAGACAATTTTTACCTGGACCTCCTTCTTTTTCAAATTGACGAACGCCATAAAGAAAACACCTCGCAAAAATCACATCCCTAAGGGAAAATATCCTCTTTGATTATTCCAGGCACCTGCCCACTCATGGCTTCATTTGATGGTCCAAAATAGTGGCAATCTTGTCCACCGCATCCGACACCTTGAGCCTCAGAAAGCCCAGGGACACTTTTTCATCAAAGATGCTGATCAGAAGAAAATCCATCATGACCTTGCTGAAATGAATACTCTCCTTTTTTCCCTTGTGGAAAAGGATAGAAAATTCATCCTCTCCTATGATCTTCGCCATGGTGCTGACAGCGCCGAAATTGCCAGCTGCGAGGGCCGCAAGCGAATAGATGTCGTGGGTGATTTTGCCCGAATCCTGGCTGGCAACGACGTTTCCAGCCATGTCGATGAGGAAAACACAACTCACCCCGATATTCGTAAAATCCTCCTCAAGGACCTCTTCTATGGCATCCAACTGCTCCTGGCCCAAAACGTATGTCAATGGTCCACCTCCATCCTGTCCGACCGATTTTCGGATCTCTCAAGAATCACTTCTCTCGTTCACTTACATGCAAAGCCAGTGCCATCCATACTCCTCTGAACGGATCAGTCCAATGAATTCCATGGGTCCTGATGCGCCAGAACGTTCCTGACTCTGAAACAATTCCAAGAGAAAGGTCCCCGCATGGCTTTTCAATGAGGCCCTGGTCTTTCACCATCCCCTCAGCACCACGTCAATATTTTGCCACCAAAATGCCGTATTCTTTGGCGCTTGCAGAATCCCATCTGCAACGGGGACGCCGCATCATAGATCCCGCTGTGTGCGGGAGAAGCGACGATTGACGCGTATGGAGCTACAGGCAGCAAGGAGAGAAAACGAAGGCAATCCTGTGAAACGTGGGGCAAATGATGCCTTGAGGGTGGATCGGGGACAAGTGTATTGCTTTTTTCCGTGACCCTTGTTAATTTCCAGGTGGGGAGGGCTCTACTCGGGTTCTTCTTGCCGTGAGCCCCCGTCGACTTTTTCGACCTTCTTCCAAACGACGGGGGTTCATATATTTCACCTGTACAGGCATACAGTTCCGGGATAACCCGGCTTTCCAGGAGACATGTATGAAAAACGACGAGGAACTGGCCCTTAAGGCCACAAAGGAAATCATGGTCAAATTCATTGAAGTGGGAAGACTGTCGGTGAGTTCTTTTGACGAAGCGTGGAACCACATATTCGGGACCATTGCAAGCTCACTCCATAAGGCCCCAAAAAGGGATAAGGGAAATCCGGGTCAGTAGTTCACCGTCACGAGAAACAGGCCCCTGGCGGGGGCCTTGGGACCCGCCAGGCGCCGATCCCCGGACTCGAGAATTTCGACAAATCTTGTTGCGGTCATTTTACCCCTTCCGACCTCCACCAGGGTGCCCACAATATTTCTGACCATATGCCTCAGAAACCCGTCGGCTTCTATGGTAATTCTGATAAGCCCGTCATTCCCTGAGAAGAGTTCTGCCCGGTGAATGGTCCTGACGGGGTTCCTGTTTTCACTCCCCGCTGATTTGAAGGAGGAGAAATCATGGCAACCCACCAGGGTGGAAAGGCACCTGCGCATCTTGCCTATGTCCAGTCTCCGCCTGATGTGCCAGAGATAGTTCCGCTGAAAGATATCAGGCGCATCGGCGTTCAGGATACGATATTCATAGGCCTTGGTTCTGACGCTGTACCTGGCATGAAAATCGGCCGATACGTAGCTTGCTTGTTTGACCAGTATGTCTTCGGGGAGCAGGGCGTTCAGGCCCTTACACATTGTCTCGGGGTCCATGGGGGATGAGGTGGTAAAATGGGCGACCTGCTCCAGGGCATGCACTCCTGCGTCTGTCCTTCCTGAGGCAAAAACCCTCACAGGTACCCCCAGCATTTTTTCAAGCCTATCCTCCACGACCGCCTGCAGCGTGAACGCGTTTTGCTGTATCTGCCAGCCATGATAGATGCTCCCATCGTAAGAGAGGACCAGTTTGATTTTCTTGTCCATCATAGGTTCACCTTGGATGGGTAACCTGGGCCGGATGCAAGGAATAAGGGCTCATAAGTGATCGGGAATGCTGGGTTTATGAGGTACCACAAAAAAAGGGAGCCCATTCTGGGCTCCCCGTGAACTGCTCGTCATTTCGGTAATGCCGGTCCTAAGACCAACCCGCGTTCTTGTTATCTGGAATCCGGTGAAAAAGGACCCCATAGGGCAGGAACAGCTCCTAGCGTTTTGAATATTGAAAGTGCGCTCGGGCACCAGGCTGCCCATATTTCTTTCTTTCTTTCATTCTCGAATCTCTCGTCAGGAAACCGCCCTTCTTGAGTGACTCCCTCAACTCCTGCTGAAAAGCCACAAGGGCCTTGCTGATACCGTGCCTGACAGCACCGGCTTGACCGGTTATGCCGCCTCCCCTGACGTTCACGAAAACATCAAATTTCTCAAGGGTATCGGTTCTCTCCAGTGGTTCCCTGACAATCATCCTGTCGGACTCTCTGGAGAGGTATTCTTTTGCGGGTCTCTTGTTGATCAACATTGCACCGTTTCCGGGCTTCAGCCAGACTCTGGCAACAGACGTCTTCCGTTTTCCTGTAGCATAGTATATTTCTTCAGCCATTTAGATCTCCAACAACGTAGGTTTCTGGGCCTGATGCGGGTGCTCAGGGCCGACATATATTTTGAGTTTCTTCAACTGGCGACGCCCGAGGCTGTTCTTGGGCAACATACCCCTCACAGCAAAACGCAGGATATTTTCAGGCTTTTTTTCAAGGAGCTTTTTCGCGGATATCTCTTTCAGCCCGCCAATGTAGCCGCTGTAATGGTAATAGATTTTTTTGTCCCATTTCCTGCCCGTCAGGGCCACCTTGTCGGCATTGATCACTACGATAAAATCGCCGGTATCCGCGTGGGGCGTGAATATGGGTTTGTGTTTTCCCCTTAACCGTATGGCAATCTGGGTCGCAATCCTGCCTACAACCTTATTCTCCGCGTCCACGAGGTACCATTTCTTTTGGACCTCTTTTTCTTTTGCAACAAATGTCTTCATATTCATTATCCTATCGCTGATGAAAACGCCGGGTGTCCGGCGACGGACTTTTCGCAAAGTCATCATTATTTGAAATCAAAAACGTGTTTTTATATAATTTCCGTCAACATGTCAAGAAATTTCTCTTAAAAACATATTGACAAGAATTCGGAATCTTGCTAGATACTAAAATTCTCTTGAGCGCCCGTAGCTCAGCTGGATAGAGCGCCGGGCTTCGAACCCGTAGGCCGCAGGTTCGAGTCCTGCCGGGCGCGCCAGAAGGACAAGGGATCTATTTATGGGCCTGTAGCTCAGTTGGCAGAGCAGTTGACTCTTAATCAATTGGTCGGGAGTTCGAGTCCCCCCAGGCCCACCAGAAATATCAATGGGTTACGGTGCATCACCGTAACCCATTTTTTTCGATTGCGGTTTGGTACAGTATTGGTACAATCACCTTCCGAATGCAGGTTCCTTTCATACAAAAAAGGCCTCTATTGGTCAATGAAAATAAATGGACTCTTTCGTATAACCTGGTTCCCAAGGAACCAGTTCATCATAGAATTAGAAATTGGAATGCTTACATAGACCAATTCATGACATATCGCGACGTGCACAATGACAAGGGCAGAGAGGAGTTAAGGAAATATCTACTTGCAGATTACAAACTAAAATTCATCGCAAATAGCGAATTGGAGTCTGTCTGTAATCTTGATAAGGTGAAATTGCTCGCTGATTCAATGATGGCATGCGATGTCAAAGAAAATTATGATTTAGCGTATAATACTGCGTTGTTAGTCCATGGTGCATATGGTCTCCGCGAGAAATATAATGAAATTGGATCTGTATCTGAATATGGCTTAAAGACATGGCGGATGACAAATTAGAGTCGTGTTCTTCGCCATACTACAGATCTTGTTCAGACAAAGAGGTCCAAATATATCATGCATCCCGAATACATATTAAACTTTATCGCTATGGCACCGAACTGCCAGGATGTTAGAAGGAGCTTTCAAGGAATATTCCCAAGCACTTTCGGAATCCAATTAGGTAATCGCCTTAATGATGATGTTTTCCATCAATCCGGATTTTGAGGGACAGGGACTTAAAGCGGAAGCGTCACAAAACACAAAGGGAGGTACAGAAAAATGTATCATTGCATACTGGTTCCTTTGGATGGCTCAAAACGAGCTGAATCCATATTGCCCCACGTGGAAGCAATCGCCCTGCGATTCAAAAGCAAGGTGGTTTTTCTCCAGGTGGTGGAACCACCTCCGATCCTGATGGGACCCGAAACCCCTTACCTGGAAGGATATCAGAAAGAACTGGAACAGAGAACAAAGGAAGCGGATCTCTATCTGACCTCCGTGATCGGGGAGTTTCGGGAAAAGGGAATAGAATCCAGAACCCGTGTCATTCATGGCCCTGTCGTGGGGGGGATCATAGACACTGCCGAAAGCGAGAGCGCCGATCTCATTGCTATCTCCAGTCATGGTCGGACTGGTCTTTCCAGGGTGTTTTACGGGAGTATTGCGGTCGGCATCCTGCACCGGGCGGACCGTCCCCTGCTTCTTATCCGATCGGAATAGGACAACGAAAAACCCATTTTTTCTCTGCTCGCTGCACCCACCCTATGTCGGATTGGGAAATAGTCGGGCGGGACCGGTTCTGTGACCAAGGGCTCATTGCCTTTCCAGGCATCTTCCTGGTACCTCCCGGGTTGTTACAGACCTTTCTGGAAAAGGTGTTGTTCTTCGCTCATGACAGCGGATCAAAGGTTTTCCGTTTCGCCTATCCCGGCAATGTAAGAAAGAACCCATCAAAACGCACCAAAGGAGAATTGCGCCGTGTCCTCGGTTGCTGCATTAAAACGTATCAAAAACATCCTGCGGATCATCTATTCAAAGGAAAAAGCTAGCGAGTTGCTGGCCCACCTGAAAAACAAGATGGATGAGTATGGCAGGAGTCATGTGATTATTGAAAAAAACGCCAAATACCACCGTAGGGTCCTGCTGGACCAAAACGATTCCTTTCTCATCACCTACGCCGATACCATACGCAGGGACGGAGAGAAACCCCTCGCCACCCTGCATCAATTTTTGAAGACCTATGTAAAGGATATCGTTGGAGGCGTGCACCTGCTGCCCATTTTTCCGAGCAGTTCGGACGGTGGTTTTGCAGTGACAAGTTACAAGGAAGTGGATCCCAGCTTGGGTACATGGGAGGATATCCGAAAAATTGCTGCGGATTATCGTCTGATTCTGGATCTGGTGCTGAATCATGTATCCGGCAAGTCAGAATGGTTTCAAAAATTTCTACGGGGCGACAGGCGTTACCGGGATTATTTTATCTGGAGTGACAGCGAAATTGCCATGCCGAAGGTCTTCCGGCCGAGACAAACCCCCCTTTTCACAAAATTTGAAACCGTCCTGGGGGAAAAGTATGTGTGGACGACATTCGGCGCCGACCAGATAGACCTCAACTACAGAAATCCTGAAGTGCTCCTCAGGATGATTGACGTGCTCCTCTTCTATCTGTCCCACGGAGTTGAGGTCATACGCCTCGATGCAGTAGGGTATATATGGAAGGAAGCCCATACCCACTGCATCAATTTGTCAAAGACACATCAGATCGTAAGGCTCCTCAGGAGTATCCTCCAATATGTGGCGCCCTACGCGCTCATTTTGGCTGAAGCCAATTTCCCCTACAAGGAGAACATATCGTACTTGGGAGAAGGAGATGAAGCGCATATGGTCTATCAATTTTCGCTTCCTCCCCTGGTGCTGGATGCCTTCGCCCGGAAAGATGCATCGCATATCAACGAGCTTACCAACAGGACCCGGCAGGACCTTCTCTTTTTCGACTTTCTGGCATCCCACGACGGCATCGGATTGCCCGGTGCCCGGGGAATTCTTGATGACGAGGAATTGGAAAATCTGCATCGCCTCACCACTGCCCATAACGGACTCATTTCTTACGAAATGAAAGACGGAAGAAAAGTACCTTACGAGCTCAACATCACCTATTTTGATGCCATTAACGACCCCACCAGACCAGATGACCCCTATGCGGTCAAAAGATTCATTGCATCCCAGGCCGTCATGCTGGTCCTGAAGGGGGTTCCAGGCATCTACATCCACAGCCTCCTGGGTTCCAGGAACGATCACGAGGGAGTAAAGAAGACGGGAATCAAACGGATGATCAATCGTAAAAGACTGCCCCTGGAGGTCATAATGGCCTCCCTTGCCAATGAACACTCGCTGCGACACCAGGTAATGAAGCCCTTTCTGAGCTTGCTGGATGCAAGGAAACGGATCCGCGCTTTTCACCCCGCGGGGACGAGGAAAGTTCTGGAAATAGATAAGCGCCTTGTGGCCATCGTGAGAAAATTCCAAAGCGAAGAAGTGCTGGCCATAATCAATGTAAGCGATGAGACAATCCTTTTGCCTGAACACGAGACAAGATTTGAACTGATTACGGGTACATTGTTTAACGGGCAGGTCCTCCCCTATGGGGTATACTTTCTTGAATGAAATCCGTCAAACAGCTCGGAGACAAGGCTCTCCAGCAGGTGAGGTGAGAATGACAAAAACTTCCTTTTCGGGCTTTGACTATGGGGAATTTGGCCTTGTGTGTCAAGAGAAACTGAACTTTATAATGTTGTGGAGGTAATCTGCCGCCTGAAACGCAAAAGCGGTGTACGAGTTAAAAAATGGTTCCTGGCACGCAGTAGGTTTCAATTGTTTCTCTTTAGGGGGTGGACTTGGAGGTATCTCCATCTTGACACACCCTTTTGTCCTGCCTATATTTTTAGATATAGGGAAGCGGATACGAATCATGTACTCATGGAGACTTCCGAGCTTACTGCCAAAAACAGGATTGAGGAAACATTAAAGGTACCCGATCGTGATCCCCTTGCGAATACACCGTCCCAAAACTCCTCGGCTTTCCTTGAGTACCCCATTTTTGATGGAGAAGAACATTTCAATTTCGGAAAGAAGGAAAATCCAAAACTGCAAGCAGAAAGGGAGGTATGGAAAATGACAATGCCAAGAAAAGATGGAATCGAGAAAGAAGTGGTTGAGGGATGGCGTGTCTTTGTGGACAATCTCGGGAAAGGTCTGGACATGCTGGAAGAGGACATCGACGAAGCCGCCGGGATGGCCGATGCCTGCACCTCTGAGTGGTGCCAGGCAACCGAACATGTCATCGATGAACTGAGCAACAGCCTTTTTTCAATCAGCGAGCCCAGCTGGTCATCCGCCGAAGACAGCAGGAAAATCAAAGCGCTCAGAAGGAAGCTCCATGATCTTTATGCCAAATATAAGACCGTGAGCAAAAGCTGATGAGCTCAAACGATGGAGGTGAGGAATGGTGGAATAGATTCTCTCCCCACGTCTCACTATCTGTCGGGTGACGGTTGAGAATCAGGGAATCAGACCCGTCAAAAACAGAAAGAGGAGGGTGCTATGAAGGACAAACAGAGTTTACATCTGAAGGTCCAGGAGCTTTGTGACTGTTTTGCCACTACCGATCCTCTCAAGGAGATGTCCTTACTGAAGAAAGACATCGACAAACACGAGGCCGCAGTGAAATGGTTGGCACTTGCCGTTCTCCACGGGATCAATGCGGGTGCCAAAAAAATTACCTTTTTCAATTCAAAGAAAGGCGCGGCAACCGTGACGGCTGAATATCGGGAGGCAGTCCTTCCGGACCCCGGCACTGAAACCGGTGCGAAGATCATCGAGGTGATGAGAGACATCACCCATCTTGAAGGAGATGAAGTCGAAACGCCTTTTGCGGTCGGTGTCAGGGATGGGAGTATCGAAATGCGTATCAAGCTGAAGCGGAATGTGGATGGTGAATCGGTCACTCTGAACTTCATGAAGTGATTCCATATATTTTCTCTGTATGTTTTCTGTGGAGGAAGCCTGAGGTAAACGGAAGCATCACCCCTTCCCACCAATAACCGATGGCAACGAAAGAGAACATGAAAAGGTATGGTCTTTATATCAACGGCGAGTGGGCAGACTCAGCCAGCGGACGAACTTTCGAGTCGCGAGACCCTGCGACTGGGTTGATTCTGGGCGAATTCGCAAGAGGTACCCATACAGACGTTTCCAGGGCAGTAGATGCTGCGAAAAAGGCTTTTCCCAAATGGAAACGCTTGCCC
>Ga0315540_10000364_pt1 | contig 25368 bp, 14 predicted proteins | sample SalMarSW160110MG_FD_203677 | JGI IMG/M metagenome (GOLD analysis project Ga0315540, IMG submission 203677) | Salt marsh sediment microbial communities from the Plum Island Ecosystem LTER, Massachusetts, United States - Salt Marsh Sediment SW1601-10 ...
TTTAAAACTCGCATAATGATCCCTCTCCTTTAGTTTTAATTTTACTCAATGATTAATTGTGTAATTTAAGGGATAGTCAAGAGAAATATTACATATTTTTTACGTAAAAATAATGGACAATTTACCTAGCCTTTTTACCTATTATAAGGTTCGAGCCAAAGCTGGTATTTTTTCTTTCAACATTTGAAAGTCCGGCTGTTGTCATCCATTCTTTCATTTCTGATTCTGTATAGGTGTCACCACATTCTGTTCCAACCAACATATTGAGGGCAAATAGCGCTCCGTGATGTGGAGTTACTCTGTCTTCGTTCATTATAAAATCGCTGATAATTAATTGACCATTTTTATTCAAAGCATTCGCACATTTATGGATTAACTCTTCGTTTTGCTCATAACTGTTTATATGAACAATTGCAGATAAAAGGATTAAATCATAACTATTGCCAAAATCATCAGTTAAATAGTTACCCTCGATAAAACTAAATTTTGAAGATAACCCTTCTTGCTCAACATACTTTTTTGTTAAAGGTATTACGTGGGGTAAATCAAATACAGTTGCCTGAAGAGAGGAAATCTTCTTTACCAATTCCATTGAAAAAGCAGCGGAACCTCCACCAACATCCAGCATTTTCTGTACCCCGTTTAGATTTAGCATTGAGGTTATAATTCTTGCTTGTTTTACTCCCCTATAATGCATTGCAGCTATGAAAGCTTTTACCCATTCTCCTTTTTCTGCTTTATTTTGCTCTCCTATGAATGCACTTCCTTTTTTAACGGATTCTGTCAAATAATTCCACGTATTCCATAAATGATTAGTATGATACAATCCTCCCATAAAATCAGGTTTATTTTCAACAAGGTATTTCGATGCTAAATCAGAATTATAAAATTTACCTTTAACTTTTTTCAACAGTCCCATTCCGCAAAGAGCATTTAACAACCGATCTGTTGCTCGATAATCTGATTTAATTTTTTCTGCAATTTCACTGGAGTGCATTAGATGTTTGTCCAGCACAGTAAATACTTTTAATTCAAATGCCGATAATAAAACTCTGCTTTCCTCAAATGAATACGCTGTTTCACGAATTTGCTCAGCGGTTGTAATTTCGCTCATAACAGTTTTTCTTTTACTTTTATGAATTTATTTTTTTACTAAATTAAATAATTAGCATTTTAAACCAAAAGTCAAAAATATTAAATTAATTTTATTTAATATGAGCAGATGACTTAATAAATGGGGAAACTCATACGCAGGATTGTTAGAGGAATTCAAAGGGATAGGAAATAATATTTTTCTCATTTGTTACTTCCAAATAATTTTAATACTTATCTGTAGGTTTAGACTTGATGTTTTAAAAAATATTTATGTGACTTCCCCTAGCAAACACAAAATTATTTTATGGACTCTATCCATCCATCTAGCAGATTTATAATCCTTCCTCCATATTCTGCATTCTTTTCAGAATGTGTAACCTGAACTATGGTAGTACCGTTTTCATTCAGCATTTTAAAAAGCTCCATAATTTCTTCTCCCTGTTTTGAATTCAGGTTACCTGTAGGTTCATCGGCAAGAATTAATTTAGGTTCTGAAATCACTGCCCTTGCAACTGCAACAAGCTGCTGCTGTCCACCGGAAAGCTGGTTTGGGAAAAGATCTTTCTTCGCAACGATCTGAAAACGATCCAGAATATCGCTTACCATTCCCTTTCTTTCGGAAGATTTTATTTTTTTATACAGGAGCGGTGTTTCTATATTCTCATAAACTGTGAGTTCATCTATTAAGTGATAGCTTTGAAAGACAAAACCCAGATGCTGCTTATGAAATTCAGATCTTTGTTTTTCACTCAGTCCTGTAACATTATTGTCATAAAAAAGATATTCCCCGTCTGAAGCCGTATCCAGCATCCCAATTATATTTAGTAATGTAGATTTTCCTGCTCCGGAAGGTCCCATAATGGTCAGGAATTCCCCTTCTTCAATATCGAGAGTAACGTTTCTAAGAACATAGGTTTTTACAAAACCTGTGGAATAATACTTTTCTATATTTTTGAGCTTGATCATAAACTGATATTCCTGTAACTATAATTATTTTGTGTAAAAGTTAACTATTTCCCTTTTAACCTGAAAAGCGCCTGAACATAATTTGATTCTCTGCCTGGATCAAAAATCTGAATAACTTCCCAATTCTTGTCATACTTCTCAATTGCATCCCGGAGTTTTTGAATCCTTAAGGTATATTTATCAAATGGATGATCCGCCATTTCTTCTTCCGTAATGCTCCAGTCAAAGGTTTCAACTTTGAAATTATATTTCCTGCTTTCTCCTGCCACATTTACAACTACTTCAACAGGCTGATCATTTTCCACATCTTTTAAGGGTAGGCAAATATCTCTCATCATATCCTCCTAATAACCAAATATTATTGTAATTATAGAAGTTAATTCAACAAATATATAGCATTAAATTCCAATAAGATAAACTTAAATGTGATGAACGGTTATTCATATCTCAATGTTTTAACCGGGTTTGTATTTGCTGCTTTAACACTCTGAAAACTGATCGTTAAAATTGAAATAAGCAACGCGACAACCGCAGCCAGAATATAAATCGAAATTCCCATACTTGTCTTATATGCAAAATCTTCCAGCCATTTAGAAATTGCGTAATATGCTAACGGGAAAGCAATGATATTTGCGATCAAAACCCATCTTGTAAAATCCTTTGATAAAAGAATAAGAATACTTCTAATATCCGCGCCAAGCACTTTTCTTATCCCGATCTCCTTCATTCGTACTTCTGTTGCAAATGAAGAAAGACCGAATAATCCCATTGATGCTACTATTACTGATAGTATTGCAAAAATCATTATAAGTGAACCGGTTTTTTCATCAGACTGATACATATTTCTATATTGTTCATTTAGAGTTTCATAACTAAAATCTTTATTTGGTATTATCTCCTTATATTTATCTTTTAATGAGGCTAAAGCCTCTTCTGTATACCGGGGGTTTATCTTAACAGCGATATTGTAAAATCTTGCAGGATTTACGTAGAGAAATAAGGGTTCAATTCTTTCATGAAAAGATGTAGTATGGAAATCCTTAATTACCCCTATAATCTTAACCAGATGATTTCCCTTTCCCTGTGGTATATATACTTCTGTTCCAACAGGATTCTTTAATCCGAGTTTTTTAGCGGCAGTTTCATTAATAATGATTGAATTGTCTTTATCTGTACCGAATTTTTTCGAAAAATTACGCCCTTCAAGTAATTTTATTCCCAGTGTTTTTATAAAATCATAATCAACTCCTGAAGCCTGCATTGTCATTGTATCATCTTTGGATTGACCTTTTAGTCTGAATGATTGTTGTTCTTTATTATTTGAGCCAGGTAAAGTATAAACTCCGGAGACATTTTCCACACCGTGCACAGATAAAAATTCATTTTTTAAGACAGAATATTTATCGGCAGCACCTTTTTGTGAAGCAGGATAACTGACTACAAAAATATCCTTTTTGTTAAAACCCGGGTCTGCATTAAGCATATAATTTAGCTGTTTATAAATTGCAGCAGTACCGATCAATAAAAATATTGAAATAGAAAACTGAAGAACCACCAGTGTTTTACGCAAGTTTGTTCCGGATGATCCCGGAGTTTTTACTCCTTTTAGTGAATCGACAGGTTTATATTTTGACAAAAACAAAGCGGGGTAAATACCGGCAATAAAGCTTACAAACAAAATAAGACCGGTAAGTATTAAGAAAAAGTTTTTGTCAAAATAATTTATTCCACTTATATTGACATCAAAATACTTAAATAAAACAGGACTCAGGAATTCAAAAAATATTAAACTTATAAAAACAGCAAAAAGTGTGATAATTATGGATTCACCCCAAAATTGTTTGAATAGACCTGCCCGGTTTGCTCCTAATACCTTTCTGAGACCAACTTCTTTTGAGCGACGTAATGATCTTGCAGTTGATAAATTTATAAAATTTAAGCAAGCAATTAGAAGTAATAATAAAGCAATAGAAGAAAATATATAAATTGTTTTGATGTTTCCCGTTGGGCCTAGTTCTCCCATCATATCGGACTCAAGATAAATATCTCTTAAAGGTAAGATGTAAAAACTTAAATATTTTGCAAAACCTTCATTAGTATGCTTTATTAAAATCTGATCTAGTTTTTTCTTTAAATCGTTCAGATTTACGTTATTTCTTAAGTAAAGAAAAGTATAATCTTCTCCCCAACTCATCCAGGGGCGATCGATTTTATAGATATCTATTGCTTTTGAGTATGGTGCAATAAAATCACATCTGAGATATGTATTGGCAGGAACATCCTTTATTATTCCTGTTATTGTAAAATTGTATTTGTTATCTAAGATTATATTTTCCCCAATTACTTTATCATTGCCAAAATATTTTTTAGCAATTTTTTCTGAGATCACTATAGAGTTAGGACTAATTAATGCTGTGTTTTTATCACCCGCAACAAAATGGAAAGTGAATACTTTAAAAACATTTGAATCTGCAAAGAAGAAATTATCTTCAGTGAAGTTCCTGGCGTCTACTTTAATTTTCGCATTATAATCTTTTCTGAACCTTACAGACGCTTTAACCTCCGGAATTTCTTCGGCTGCAGCAGGCCCAATTCCAGGCATCGTTCCGGCAAGCTTCATAACATTATCACCATTTCCGAATCCTGCAGAAATTCTCACAATATTATTGGCATTCTTATGCATCGATTCATAACTCAATTGGTTCGATACATACACAAGCATTAATAAACTTCCTGCAATCCCAATAGAAAGCCCGGTAATATTTATTACAGAATAAAGCTTGTTCTTAATAATATTTCTAAGAGTTACTTTGATATAGTTTTTTAACATCTGAGACGCCCTGTTTTTATTTATGTCTGCTATGTAGATAAAACAATTTTTGTGCCCATAATATTGTAAAAATTGTTAATTAGTGTTCTTTTTTAGGGATTATTGAAGGATTAATATGGATTTGCTCTTTCGAAATGTCCGATATCAGACAAATATGTACGAAAGCGGGCACATCCTAATTCAATTATAACATCTAACTATGTTAAGCCTACAAATAGAATGCGTTTCTCCACGACTTCACCATTTCTGTCAATTTGATATTATAAACCTCGACAAATATCCCCTAAACCATATTTTATTAGATAGCTTTTTTCTTATTTATAACACCAGATAGCACACAAATATAAATTTTACTTATGCTTTGTAAGCAGAAAATTAATAATGATTTTCGAAGCATCGATATCTTTGCTGTAATACCACTGATGACTGCCCCCTATTACTTCATATAAAATAGCTTCTGTTTCTTGTGAACAAGAATCGAAATATCGTTTTCTAACGGAAATCGTCTGGTCACCAAGGTTTTCAAATTTAACTGATCCATCACAACCAATAACATCAGCCCAGGAACTAATAGCATCAGGAGAGGAAAGCAAAGAAAAACTACCTGCATCTGTACCTTCAAAAGGTAGTATCTGGACTCTCATACCGTGAATCATCAACATTATATAATATAATAGTTAGTTGCTTGTATTCTCAATTTTTAACTATTCATATCTTAACGATTTAATAGGATTCACAGTTGCAGCTTTTACAGATTGAATACTCACAGTAATCAGCGCTATCATAATTGCTACTATTGCTGAAGCGACAAATATCCAGTAAGGCATATCTATTCTGAACGTAAAATTCTGCAGCCATTTGTTCATTAAATAATAAGTAACGGGTATAGCAATGACATTTGCAATTACTACCCATTTGGTAAAATCTTTGGCAAGCATAAAAGTTATTCCAAAAACAGAAGCTCCAAGAACTTTCCTTATCCCGATCTCTTTAGTACGATAAGCAAGTAACAATGCTGACAAAGCAAAAAGGCCAAGACAGGAAATAATTAAAGCAATACCCGTAAAGGTTTCTGCAACAACTGCAAGGTGATCCTGCGTTTGATATAATTTATCAAAACTTTCATCAACGAAATGAAATGGAAGAGCTCTTGATTGATCAACATTTTTCCATTTTTCTTTCATAAAACTTATCGCTCCTGTAACATTCTTAGGAGCAATCCTGACAGTTACGTAATTGTAAAAACTGCTTTCGGAAGGTCTGTAAATATGAATCATAGGCTCTATCCCGGATTCGAGGGATTGATAATTGTAATTTCTAACCAGGCCGATTATCTTCCTGTCTTTACCGCCTACGTGTATTTTCCCTTTATTTATATTTTGCCAGCCTATATCTTTTAATGCAGCTTCATTTATAATCACAGCATCATCTTTATCTGTTGATCTTTCTCTTGAAAAATTTCTTCCATCCAATAATTTTATCCCATACACTTTGAAAAAATCTTCGTCTACTGCTATCCATCTTTCTCTTAATCTTTGTTCTTTCGGACGGTCATCTGGGTAGACAAAAGTATAACTTCCGCGTTCAGCAGGTATAGACATAGACGAAGATGTCACCCCGGTAATACCCGAATAACTTCTCAACTCAGATTTAAACGTTTCTATTTTCTGCTCTGCAACTTTTCTATCCGGGAAATCAGATGCACCCGCTGAAATAACAACTAAATTTGACTTATCTATATTAAGATTACTGTCTTTCATATATTCAATCTGGTTCAACATTATCGTTGTACCAATAAGCATTATAATTGCCAGTGTAAATTGAAATACAATTAAACCGCTCCTCAGATTTAGCTTGTTCCTGACTTTTTTAAATTTACCTATCAGCGTTTCTACAGGTTGATACTTAGTAATAACAAATGCCGGGTATATACCCGACAGAATTCCTGTAAACAATCCCAGAAGGATCAGGCCAGAGATAGTTTCTAAACCACCGAATGAATGCAGCGATAGGTCCATATCATACATCTTATTGAAATATGGCAGGAAAATTTCAGCAAGTGCTATTCCGATCGACAAAGCAATAAAACTTACAAAAACCGATTCGCTTAAATATCTTTTAATTAATTCTTTTCTCGATGCACCCAGAACTTTTTGTATGCCGATCTCTTTTGCTCTTTCCAATGACTTTGCGGTAGAAATGTTCATAAAATTAATTGATGCAATTATCAGTATTGCCAACGCAATTGCGAAAAGAATATACGCATATGTGTTGGCGTTAGTGGTTTCATCATAAAGATCCGGTAAAGCAGTTAATCTTAAATTCAGATGATTAACCGACTCATTTCCCATATTGTTCTTAACAAAACCCGGAAGCTGATTCTCAAATGATTCCTTGTTCACATTCTTTTTTAACATCACGTAAGTGTCCAACCAGGAAGAACCCCAGTTATCCTTTACATTCTTATACCACGTCGCACTGTTTGAAGGAATCATTATTTCAGGACGATAAGTCGAATTTTTAGGTATTTGCCCGAATACACCTCTAACCACGTAATCCGTTTTATAACCTACAGTTATTGTTTTACCGATCGGATCTTTATCACCAAATAATTTTTCTACAGTTTCCTTAGATATTATCGCTGAGTATAAATCTTTCGAGAAACTTTGAGAATCTCCTTTGAGCAAAGGGAAAGAAAAGACTTTAAAAATATTTTGCTTTGCATAAGTAACTGAAACCCTGAACTTTTTACCGGGAACCTGCACCCAATCATCTTCACTCCATAAATGAGTAGCTTCATCTATATCAGAATATTTTTCCTGCAAAGCATTTGCCATCGGGTACCAGGTATCCCTGGTTATCTGCACACCGGTCGGCAAGTGCCGTTCTTTATAAACCATATATATTCTATCTGCATTTTTAAAGTTGGAATTGTAAGAAAGCTCATTGGCAGCATAAAGGAACATAATTATACTTGCTCCAATCCCTATTGCAAGACCTATAATATTAATAAATGAATTCAATTTATTTCTGAATAAATTGCGAAGAGCCATCTTAATGTGATTCTTAATCATAATGATTCCTCCTTATTCATATTTTAATACTTTAGCTGGACTAGTTATAATAGCTCTTAAAACCGGGCAAATCGTTATTAAAATGCTATCATAATTAATACTGACAATTTATTTTTTTAGTCAAAAAAATATTAATGATTCAAATTTTATACCTACCTAAGCTACATTATCAGGGCAAAATCGAAGGATTTTGAATAAATCCTGTATAAAACTGTCCGAATTCAAACACAATTGTTCGATTGCGTGCAGGTCTTTTTTTATTAAAAAATAGTGTAACCATTCAAGAAAAAATTTAGTCATAATACAAAGCCTAATAAACTGCTTTAGATTATTATATTCGGAAGAGCAGAAATAAACAATATTACAAACATTCAATTCATTTATTCTAAATTAAAGGTATAATGCTTTATGAAAACTATTCTCAGATTATTAATGTTTTTCACAATTACTCTTTCCATTTTTGCACAGAGCGATGGTACAATTATTAGTACCAAAAAAGTTCAATTTCCCCCTTACGAAAATATAAAAGATATAAGATTTTATTACTCCAAACCTGATTATGAAAATGCCGTAAACGATCAGAATCTACAAATTGAAAAAATTTATTATTACAGCGATGGACTAAAAGTTGTAGCTTACATGGGAAGGCCTGTTAATGTTGAGAATAATAAATTTCCTGTGGTAATTTTTAACAGAGGCAGCTTTATACGTAACGATATTGCATTTGTACATGCTGCTTTATTTAAGAAATTTGTCGACAATGGTTTTATTATGATAGCCCCCGCGATTCGTCAGAGTGAAGGTGGCGAAGGCATTGATGAAATGGGCGGTAAGGATGTGGATGACGTTATGAATATTCTCCCCTTAATATCATCGCTTGGTTATGCAGATACTTCAAACATATTTATGTATGGTGAGTCACGCGGTGGAATGATGACATTACAGGTTTTGCGCAACGGTTTCCCGTTGAATGCTGCAGCAACAGTTGGTGCCTTTACAGATTTAAAGATGTTAGTCAAAAGTTCACCAAATATGAAAGCAGTTGCTGAAAAAATATGGCCGGATTTTAAAGAGAATAAAGAAAAAATATATAAACCACGTTCGGCTGTACTGTGGGCAGATAAGATTAATGCTCCCCTGCTAACTATGCAGGGAAACAAAGACCAACAGATTAATCCGGAACAGAGCCTTATATTAGCAGGGAAATTACAAACACTGGGCAAAAGTTATCAACTAATAATAATAGACGGGGGCAATCATACCCTGTCCGGCAAAAATACAAATAAAAGAGACTACGAGATTATTAGCTGGTTTAAGGAGCATTTGAAATAATTTACATCTCAATTAAAAAATCAGGTACTACCGATTAGTTAATAATTGAGGTTCGCTGCTCCTTATAATTATGACAAAATTCCTTAACAGATTTTCCTGGTAAGAAAACTTACTCATACTTTAACGCTTCTACAGGATTAGAAGAAGTAACTTTCAATACCTGGTAGATCATAGTTAAGAATGCTACTAATATTGAGCCAATAGTTGTGAGCAGAAATACACTTACTCCGATATCAATTCTGTAAGCAAAATTGCTTAGCCACTTATTTATAAAATAATAAGCAAAAGGCCAGGAGACCATGTTTGCTATCAATACAAGCATTAAGAAATTTTTAGAAAGTAATTTCAATAATGAAGGAACATTTGCTCCCAGAACTTTTCTGATCCCTATCTCTTTCGTTCTTTGTTTTGCAGAAAATGCCGTCAATCCAAATAAACCGAAACAGGCGACAAACAGCGCAAAACCCGAAGCATAGTTTATAATAGTGGCTTCCCGTTCATCCTGTATATAAAAGTCATTTAGTCTTTCATCGAGAAAATTGTATTCAAAAGGCGTAACATTATCGAATTTTTGCTGAACTTCCGAAAAATATTTTATAGTTTTCTGAATATTTGTTCCGCTTATTCTTGCTGTATAATAGTCTATATTTTCGAACCTGTTATTCCAGTAACCAAGAATAATAGGCGATATTTTTTCGTGAAGCGACCGGAAATTGAAATTTTTAACGACGCCAATAATTTTATACTTACCTGAAGAATTATTATCAGAGAGGTTTATAAATTGTCCCAATGGCTGTGATAATCCCAGAGCCTTAACAGACGCCTGGTTTATAATAATTCCGATTGAGTCCGCAACAGGATTTCCTAAAAAGTTTCTGCCTGAAATAAGGTGCATCTGAAAAGTTTTCAGGAAGTCCTTATCAATTCCAATATATTTCATTTTTCTTTTATCTTTTTCAGTTTCATTTGTATTCCTGACAAATACTCTACCGATATTCTTCCAGTCCCCGGGCAATCTTGTAGAAACTGAAATAGATTTAATGTCCGGTGATTTTAATACTTCACTTTTTATAGCCTGAGAATTATTACGTGATCCGCTGCTATTAATATCAACTACTAACAAGTGGTTTTTATTAAAGCCCAGGTCTTTATTTCGTACAAATTGCAATTGTTGATAAAATGAAATAGTTGCAAGAACGAGTACAGAAGAAATTGCAAATTGAGTTATGACAAGTCCTTTACCTATTTTTGTTAATGCGCTTTTAGGTTGAGCCCTGTTCTTTAGAATTAGTACAGGTTTTAATTTTGATAAAAACAAAGCGGGAAGACTGCCTGAAATCAGTCCAACCAGGAGTGTTACAAAGAGAATAGCAGATATTTCAACAATGTTAAAATGTTTTATTAATGAAATATTTTTATCTGTAAATGAATTAAATGACGGAAGAAGTATTTCAACAAGTATGAATGCAATTAACAAAGATATGACTGACAGAAATACCGCTTCTACCAGCAACTGGCTAACCAGTTGTCTCCTTACTGCTCCAACTACTTTTCTTATTCCAATTTCTTTTGCCCGGCTTATAGACCTCGCCGAGGCAAGATTCGTATAATTTATTCCGGCAATAATAATAATCAGCAATCCAAGAATTTCAAGGATATAAATGGTTGTCTTATCTCTTGAAGCGTAATTAACATAATCATATTCTATATTTTGTGATCCGTAGTGAATGTCCGACATCGGTTGAAGCGATATATGATCTGTTATTCCGAATTCTTTGCTGCCTTTATGATTTTTTTCATAGGTTAAAAGTTTTTTGTTAAAGTTTTTTATATTAGCCGGATTTTTAAACAACAAATAGGTTCTTACCGGGGTAAAATCAGGATCTTCCAATGCTTTATAAAAACCATTAAAATGTTGAAGAGATTTAAAAGAAATTAGGATGCTAAACTGTATATGAGAATTTTTAGGAGGATTTTGAACAATACCGGTAACTTTAAAACTCCCCCATCTTCTATCAGTCTTAATAACCTTACCGATAGGATTCTCATCTCCAAATAACTTTTTAGCTGTTGCTTCTGTTAACACCATTTCATTCGGCTCTGCCAACAAATTATTTTTACTCGCCTGAAGGACTTTAAAATCAAACATTTTCAGGAAGCTCGGTTGTGTAACTAAATATTCAGATTCGTAATATCTATTATGATTATACTCTATTGTAAATCTTCCAAATGAATACCTGTCAAGCATTGCAACAGAGTTTTGGATTTCGGGATATTCTGATTCTAACCTTTTACCTAAATAGGCGCTGCTCAAAGAGTATTTATGAATTTCATTTGTTTTTGAAGTTGTAATTACCCGTGCAATTCTGTCATAGTTATGATTGAACTTATCATAATTATTCTCATCGGAAACAAAAAGGATAATTAATATTGCAGCAGTGATGCCAACTGATAAACCGACTATATTTATAAATGAATATATCTTTTGCTTGTTTATATTTCTGAGTGCAATTTTTAAATAATTCCCGAACATTTATTTCACCTTAATTTTCATTCATATCTTAAAGTATCTACCGGATTCGCATTAGCGGCTTTAAAAGCCTGGAAGCTTATAGTAATAGAAGCTATAATTACTGTAATTACGCCAGCTGCCAGGAAAATTAGTACTCCCACATTTATTCTGTAAACAAACTCGCCCAGCCATTTATTAATTAAATACCATGCTACAGGGATTCCGACAAGCTGTGCAGCTAGAATAATTATTAAAAATTCTCTGGAAAGCATACTGTAAATTGAAACAGCAGTAGCTCCAAGCAACCTTCTTATACCAATCTCTTTCGTTTTTTGCACAGTTATTAGAATCGATAATCCAAAAAGCCCGAGACATGTAATCAAAATTGAAAGTATTGACGAGAAAGATATAATTGCAGTCAGTTGTTCTTCGGTACGGTATTGTTTTTCAATATTGTCTTTCAGAAAATTACTATTAAATGTAATGCCTGGAACAAGTTTTTCCCAGGTACTTTTTACTTCAGCTAAAGTCGAGCCTATATTCCCGGATTTTATTCTTATTAATAATCTTGGATCGCCGTAGCTATCCATGTCCTGAGCAGCTCTTAAAATATTTTCATAATTTAAAACTATAGCAGCAGGTTTAATCTTTGAATGAAGGGATTCATAATTAAAATCCTTCACCACACCGATAATTTTATTATTTATAAATTTCCCGGGCATTTTGCCATCTGCATCGTTTTCAAGTCCGAAATGTTTTATAAACGCTTCATTCACAATAACAGCATTGTCATAATCCGTTGCGTAGTTTCTTGAAAAATCCCTTCCCTTGATCAACTTCAATCCCATTGTTTTCAGGTAATCGTAATCAACTACATTTATGTAAAAACGATCATACGTGCCGTCCGGCAATGAAAAACCTATCATACTCCATTTGCCGCCCATTTGAGTTACAGCAGCAGAAACGTCGATTATATTTTTATTATTGCTCAGTTCGTTTTTGAATAACTGAGCAGTTTTGAAGGTTTCCTGTGAACTGAGCTTTGTAGGGATAACCAGCACGTTTTCCTTATTGAAGCCTAGGTCCCTATTTTTTACAAATTCCTGTTGTTTAAATACTGCAATTGTCCCGGCAATTAATATTACCGATACTGCAAACTGACCGCCTACTAGAAGTTGTCTTAAAAATGACTTCCTTCCTACTTTCAATTTACCCTTCAATACCTGGATAGGATTAAATGACGACAATACAACCGCAGGGTAAATTCCAGATAATAAACCGGTCAATAAAATTATGGCAATTAATATCAATATAATTTGGGGACTGAACACAAAGCTCAAATGTTTTCCTGTAAGACTATTAAAAATTGGTAGTAATAATTCCGCAATGAGAATTCCCGCAACCGAAGAAATTATAACGAGAGTAACAGATTCTCCCCAGTATTGGCCAATCAGTTGTTTTCTGCCGGCACCTACGACCTTTCTTATACCGACTTCGGCGGCACGGGAAACAGATTTACCGATTGACAAAGTAACAAAGTTAATTGAAGCTATTAATAAAATAAAAAGTCCTATTATTGATAAAGCATAAGAATAAACCGGGCTGCTTATCGGTTCCCAGCCAACCGGATATGAAGTATCAAGATGAATATCTTTTATAGGCTGGAACAACAGGTTATATGCTCCCTTTTTAAACCTGTTGCCCTGGAGCGATTTAATCATCGACGGCATTTTCGATTCCATTTCTTTGCCGGAAACTCCCGGTTTTAAAAGCACATAAGTTTCGCAGAACACTACCGTTAAACTGTTAAGCGCTCTTTCACTGAAAAATTCTTTTATTTTCATATACGGAATAAGGATATTAAACTTTATACTTGAATTATCCGGCACATCCTTAGCAACACCCGTCACAAGGAAATTTTCATTTTTATTATCAAGCTGAATTGTAAGGGTTTTCCCTATCGGATTATCTTTTCCAAAATATTTTTCTGCGTATGATTTAGTTATTACGACCGAATTAGGGTCTTTTAATACACTTGATAGATTTCCTTTAATCAAAGGAAAGCTAAACATTTCAAAAAAGTCAGGATCAACCAGCTCATAATTTTCAGAAAACGTTTTTGATTCATATTTTACCTTCCCGGACATCAATGATATTCTCACGGTTTTTTCAATTTCCGGATAATAGCTTTTTAAAACCGGTCCGAGTACGCCCGGTGTAATTGAATTAAAATGCTGGTTATCTTTTGCATAATTTTCAAATAGCGATAGCCTGTAAATCCTGTCTGCGTTTTTATGAAAAGAATCATAGCTGAGTTCATTATGAACAAATAGAAGTATAAGCACGCTGCAGGCGAGGCCGACAGACAGCCCAAAAATATTTATGAATGAAAATATTTTGTACCTTCTTAAATTTCTCAGCGTAATTTTCAAATAATTTTTAAACATAATTACCCTTTAAATTCTTATTCATACTTTAATGATTCGACAGGATTAGCAGTCGCGGCTCTTATTGCCTGAAAACTCACAGTAGCCATAGCAATCAGTAATGTAATTCCACAGGCTAAAACAAATATTATCCAGCTAATGTTGGTACGATATGCAAAATCCTGAAGCCATTTGTTCATTACAAAATATGAGACCGGCCACGCAATAATATTAGCAATCAAAACAAGCTTTACAAATTCTTTCGATAACAATATTGAAACACTGGTAACACTCGCACCAAGAACTTTCCTGATTCCCACCTCTTTTATCCGTTGTTCAACACTAAATGAAATTAGTCCAAATAAACCAAAACATGCAATAAAGATTACAAGTGCAGAAAAATAGTATATAATTGTAGCAAACCTCTGATCAGATTTATAAATTCTGTCCAGCTTCTGATCAAAGAAAGAATAGTCAAGAGGAAAGCCCGGCACAATTCTGTCCCAGGTAGATTTAATTTCACTAATCGTTTCCGGAATATTGCCGCCATTTATTCTTATAAACATATTTTCATTTTCAGATGGTGACATAAAGAATACAAGCGGAGCAATCTTATTGTGTAATGACGTATAGTTAAAATCTTTTACAATTCCTATTACATTTCCTTTCTGACTACCGGCAAATCTTATTTGTGTATTAACAGTCTTCCCCAGGTTTAACGTCTTGGCTGCTGATTCATTTAGTATAAAAGCATCACAGTCAGTGGCAAAGTTTTTATCAAAAGCTCTGCCGGAAATAAATTTAATACCCAGGGTCTTAAAGAATCCAAAGTTAACCGGATATATATTAATGTCATATTTTTCAGAAGTATTATTTTTATTCCCGGGAACAACTACAGTAGCCGTGCCATAATCTCCATCAAGGCTGTTTCTCGCTCCGCCAATGCTTACTACTTGCGATATGTTTAGCATAGAATTTTTTATTGTTTCAAACTTGCTTAATAATTCTTTTCCCCGAAGTTTCAGAATAAGAACATTCTCTTTATTAAACCCTAAATCCCTGTTTTTTATATAGTTCATCTGTTCGGTAACAATCAAAGTTCCGATAATTAATATCGTGGTAATTAAAAACTGAGCGGTTATTAAAATTTTTCTTAATGAAAGCCCAGATTTGACAGAATAAACATTTTCCTTTAATACTTTTGAAGGCACAAAATTAGAAAGCACAAAGGCAGGAAAAATACCGGCTAAAAATCCGATCAAAAGTGGTAATAAAATAATAAGAGAAATAAGATAGACCGGCCCAAGATCAGCAAGGAAAATGTTAATATTAAGCCGGCTATTAATCACAGGCAGAATTAATTCAATTATAGCCAGCGCAACAAGAACTGAAATAACGGAAATCGTTATCGCTTCACCCAGGAACTGCTTCATCAACCGTGACTTATCTGCTCCAAGCAATTTTCTAATACCAACTTCCCTGCTTCGTTTAGCGGACCTCGCAGTAGAAAGATTAACAAAATTAAACCCGGCAATTATTAAAATTAGAAAGGATATTATACTTATTATATAAAGAGAAGATTTATTACCGGAAACGCCAAAGTCACCGATCCTTTCATTATCAAAATAAACATCTTTTAATGGCTCAAGATGAAGAGATAATCTTTGCGCTGTTTTTCCATTAAAAACTGTTCGAATAAGAGCCGGTAATTTTGCTTCCAGGTTTTTTACATCAGAATTATTATTAATTTGTAAATAAGTAAAGAATGAAGTCCAGCCCCAATCATTTATACTGTAACCTGCAGGAAGAGTCGAGGGGAAAGTAGAAAAAGAAATAAGAAAATCAAATTTTATATGCGAATTAAATTTCTCCGGTGATATAACCCCTGTAACTTTCAGGTTAAATCTTTTATCCATTTTAATTATTTTGCCAACAGGATTCTCATCACCAAAATATTTCTTTGCCATTTCTGAAGTTATGACCACTTCGTTAGGTTCACTTAGAGCGCTTTTAGAATCCCCTTTTGATAGAGGAAATGAAAAGAGATCAAAGAAATTTGAATCTGCAAAAACTATTTTTTCTTCATAGGCTTTAACATTACCGCTTTCCATTAGTGAAGCACTTCCTATCCTTACTCTAACTGCTTCTTTAACCCCCGGAATATTTTCAACAAGATATGGCCCCATAGGTGGCGATGTAGTAGAATATTTATTTGTACTGTTAGAGTTTTTTATATTCAGTACAAGACGATAAATAGTATCAGAATTTTTACCAAATTTATCATAGCTAAACTGGTCCTGCACATATAATAATATTATTATGCAGCTTGCAATGCCTGTAGCCAGCCCAAGAATATTAATCGTAGAATATAATTTGAATCTTAGTATGTTTCTAAACGCGATTTTCAAATAATTTTTTAACATTTATTTCCTTTTTAAGTTTATTCATACCTTAAAGATTTAACTGGGTTTGCGTTTGCTGTTTTTAAAGCCTGAAAGCATACTATCAGTATCGCTATAGTTACAGTAAGAATACAGGATATCAAAAAGATTGTAAATGTAATTGAAACGTGGTAAGCAAAATTGTGCAGCCACCGGTTCATCATATACCATACAACCGGAACAGCAATTACATTTGCCAATAATACTAAAAGGAAAAACTCTTTTGACAGCAGATACAAGATGTTTGAAGTTGTAGCGCCAAGTATTTTTCTTATTCCAATTTCTTTTACCCGTTTTTTTACATTGAATGATGCGAGTCCTAACAAGCCTAAAGCAGCAATAAATATTGCAAGTATAGAAAACAGTGTAAAAAGCTTGCTCATCTTTTCTTCATTTTTATAAAGAGCAGCATAATACTGATCTAAAAAAGAATAGTCAAACGTTCTGCCCGGAACAAATTTATTCCATAATTCTTTTACGTATTGTATATCGTTTTGAATGTCCCCCGGTTTAAGCCTTATTGAAACATATTGCGGTGCCCATCTTAAGAAGGGAAAAACAATGGGGCTAATTGCAGTTCGCAGAGACATAAAGTTAAAATCCTTAACTACTCCGACCACCTTGCCTTTAACATTCCTGAAACTCAGTTCTTTTCCAACCGGGTTATCCCACCCTATTTTTTTAGCTGCCGCCTCATTTATCAAAAAGGCTGAAGAATCCGAAGCAAGGTTTGAAGAGAAATTCCTACCTTCTACAATTTTCAGTTTAAGTACATCGACAAAATGATTATCTATCATATCATAAGTGAATGACTGGGCCTTCATATTAGCTGGTTGTTCAGGCTTGAAAGGCATTGAATCAAAATCATCGCCCGGCAGAAACATTGAGAGAGAAGCTCCTGAAATTCCGGGGTTAGCCATAAGTTTATTCCTGAATGCATCGTAATGTTTTAGCAATGAACCTGCATTACTAATTACCAGCACATGCTCTTTATCGAAACCCAGGTTCTTATTCTGAATAAAATTCATTTGATTGAAAACGATAACAGTACTTGCTATCAGGCATGTTGAAACTAAAAACTGGAATACGATCAGGCTACGTCTTAAACTTTCTTTACCGCCCTTCAGGTTAAGCTGTTTCCTGAGTACAGAAATAGGCTTAAAACCAGACACATATAATGCGGGATAGCCGCCGGCTATAATGCTTAAAAATAATATTCCGAAAGCTATTGTCAGCAGAAGAGATGGTTGTGAAAAAATATTTAACGTAAGATGTCTATCGGCAAGGTTATTAAAATTACCAATAGTTAGCTCTACTATAATTACTGCTATAGTAAAAGCAAACAAGACTTGTAAAAACGTCTCCGATAAAAACTGGACTATCAGTTGTTTTCTTTGTGAACCCAGTACTTTTCTTACACCAATTTCATTCAGCCTGTCAATTGACCGGGCAATTGTAATATTTGTAAAATTAATAACCGCAAGCAGCAGGATAAAAATTGCAATAAATGAAAAAGTGTAAACATAAGTCATATTTACGTTTGGTTCCAACTCATAATTAAGGTCAGATTTTAAGTGGATGTCTTTTAAGCTTTGCAAGGTAAAATCATTATAGCCGGAATACTTTCCCTTAAGCACATTTGTTTTAACATAGTTTTTGAAGTTGCTTTCCAGCGTTTTGATATTTGTATTATCTTTAAGTAATAAATAGGAATAAACTGTAGCAGATAGCCACTGGTCTTTTCTTTTTTGGTACAATGCATAGTCTTTAATCGGAGTAAGCATTGTAAAGTGGAAATGAGACTGTTCAGGGAAGGCTTTTACTACAGCTGTAACTTTAAAAATTTTCCCATTATTGTCAGTTAAAGTCATACCAATAGGATTTTTGCCGGGGAAAAATTTTCGGGCTGTTTCCTGAGTTAAAACAAGCGAACCGCTTTCCGTCAATGCTGAAGCCGGATCGCCTTTCAAAAAATCCACAGTAAATATTTTAAAGAAATTCTCATCTGTATAATAAACATTTTCCTGTTCTATAAATTGTTCATCTTTTTTCAAAACAAGTTTTGTCTTTCTCAGGTCTGTTGATCGCAGGACTTCCGGGTATTGGCTGCTCAGCGTCTGTGCTACAGGTATGCCAACCAGTGGAAGGCTTTTACCCCACACAACCCTGTAAATATTATCTACTTGTTTATTGAATGTATCATATGATATTTCATTCCTTACCCAAAGAAAAAGGAAAAGACAAATAGCAATTCCAATCCCAAGGCCTTTAATATTTATGAAGGAAAATATTTTATCTTTTTTCAGGTTTCTTAAGGCGATTTTAAAATAGTTTTTTAACATAGCTTGCTCATAAAAATTATTAGTTATTCATTATGTTTGATGTGTAAATAATTTCGTAGTAAACTTTTTTCTCTATAAATAAGGTAAGGCAATTTTTATACCTTGCTGCTCGGCTCCCCAAAACCGCTATTTTACTGAAAATTCAAGTTTTCTTTAATGAAATTAGCCATCATATAATATCGACTGTACGAAAACGTACAGATATGTTTGCTATCGGACATTAGGCTTATTCATTAAAATATAATTCCATTCCTCACCAATTCGGGATGTGCAATTACTCTTTTTTATAAACTTTTTATGACACATTATTATTATGACTTCAGCAGATATTAAAAAGTGTTGTTTTAACGAAGAGAATAAAAATCTATAACATAAACTTTGATACTATTTCGATGATAACCTATGAATATATTCTCTTGCGTTTATATTACCGGGATTTAATTCCAGTGATTTTTTATAATTTACCAGGGCAAGCTCTTTTTTTCCCATTTTGTAATATGCTTCACCCAAACTATCCCAGGTATTGTATGAGCTCGGATAGAATTTAGTATTGAGTTTAAAAACAGTTACAGCTGCGTCAAAATCTTTTTTTCTAAGAAACCTGTAACCAACTGAATTTAAGGTTGATTCTCTAACGTCAATATCCCAGCGATTATTTTTCCTCGTTTCTTTTAATCTTTCAATAGCTTCAGAAAAACGATGTGCTTCAAGCAACTCATTTGCTAATAGATAGTCATCACCAATTCTTTTACAGGCATAGGTTTTATTATATGCAATTATAAATAATTTATTTGGCATTCCAGGGTCGAACCTGACCATTACATCTTTATTAATATCAGTCGAAAACAGAGAATCAGAAACAGGATATAAATCAGTATCTACAAAATCCGTAATCTGAAGCCTGAGAGTACCCTTATTATCAGTTATGATAGCACGCTTATTAGGTGTATACAGATATTTACCCTTTATTGTGGTAATTATTGTATTACTTAATTCTACTGTTTTCTTTACTGCAGGTTTATAATTCAAGACACTGTCAAGCACCGGATCCTTTCCCTGCATAAAATCTTTAATGCCGGGATTATAATAAATAGATGGAATTACACGTTGACGATTATCATTTGGGAAAGAAAACTCATGATAAATGGCAGAAAGATTAACCCTTATTTTAGAATTGGGAAGTATTACCGGCCTGGTATCTGCACATAAGTTCGGCGTAGTACCGGGCTCTTCACCGGCAAAGATAACTTTCGTTTTCCTTTTTAAGTCCATAGCAAGAAACATAGCGGCAGATGCCGTTCTCCGGCCTGTAATCATAAACAATCTTCCCCTTTTATCAAAAACCGGGTTTCTTTCTAAATAACTGATTAATGGTTTTGTGGTATTAAGATCGCCCCCCTGATTATTTCGGTTATCGATTATGAATTTTTGAACATCATTATTTTTAACAAATTCATCCAGCTCTTTTACAAACTCGTGCATTGGTTTATCGGGATTATTAAGTATAAAGTTATATTGCATATAAATGGCTTTCTTATCTTTTAAATAGGTAAACCAATATTTTTCCATCCGGCGTTGTAAGTAAAGAGGTGTTTTATCAAGTACCAATGAAGAACTCATTAAGTGAAAAAAATGATCCTGGCTAACCGGGGATAGCTTTATCGAGGATTCTTTCCCATCCGTGGTTCTGAATTTAAATTCCACATTTTGCGTTTTATCAATAATACCTAACCCTTTTAAAACTGAAGGTTTCATCATCATAAATGGAAGATATTGACGAACACCCGGTTCGTTATCGTGATTAACGAGCGGGGTAATTTTTTCTATTACTTCTTTTATTGGCTTGTTGTTTATCGAGATAAGATAAGTTCCGATTAAGGACCTATTCTTAGGAAGCGTATATTTTGTAATAAATCCTTCCTTAAAAAAATAAGTTAAAACAGGATAAGCTAATGTATCGTTTAATTCAGCAAATGAATGTGCATCCCTGAGAGAGGCAACCAATCTTACAACCTGCAAATGAAGTTGCAGATCAGTCAGCTTGTCTATTTTATTAATTACCGAGTTTACTTCTTTGTCAAACGTCTGTTTTGAAATTCTTCTAAACGGACGTATATGTTGCGTTTCTACAGCATGCCTGAGAAAATTAAGATCTTCAGTCCAGCGTTGAGCCCTGTTTTGCGGTAAAACAGATGTCAATAAAATTAGTACCAGGAAGATTATTCTCATTTTTTTCTCCTTAATAATTATTAAAACTTTGGTTTATCATTAGAATTTCTGCCCAGAAATAGATATTAAACATTAAATTCCAATTAGGGAGCTTATAAGAAATGATATCTTATATTATTTAATATTTTACAAAATACACTGTTATCTCTGGTTTTATTCAAGCGCAAATATACTTTTGAATAACTCAAACTGCCCGAAAATGAACAAATGTGGTTGTTGCCATAAATATTAAATATCAAAGCAAAATGTTATTATTTATAAATAGATAGAATAGAAATGGCTATAAGGCATTTTGAAAAGCCTATACTTTACAGTCATTTTATTATATATGACCGGGGAAATCATAGAAAGGTTGTGTCATTAAGACAAAAAAATCTATATCGTCCGAACATCACGAATTATATTGGTTTGCTAAAGCAAATGTTGCTTAATTTCTTAATATGAACGTTTTTTTACTTTAGCTCACTCATATTTTAAAGACTTAACAGGATTAGAATTTGCCGCTTTTACTGTATGACCACTGATCGTAATCAATGCTATAATTAACGCAATAATACCTGAGTAGAGAAAAACCCAGGGCGATATTGAAATTCTGTAGGCAAAATTAGAAAGCCAGTTGTGCATTATATAATAAGCAGCAGGCCATGCTATTATATTTGCTATCAACACCCATTTTGTAAATTCTTTTGAAAGCAGGTAAAATATCTCAGGCACGCTTGCGCCCAGTACTTTCCTGATACCTATTTCCTTTGTACGTTGTTCAGTGATAAATGCTGCAAGGCCGAACAATCCTAAGCAAGCAATAAAAATAGCTATTATTGAAAATACTACAGATATTTTACTTGTTCTCTGTTCAGCAAAATATAAATGTGCCCAGGTCTGATCGAAAAAATTATAATCTATCGATTCTTTACCTGCAAAATTTTTCCAGTTTTGTTCAATAGAACTAATAGTATGCTGATAATTACCCCCCGCAATCTTTAAAGACAGGAATTTCCCATAATTATCTTTATTAAATAGATGAATCACAAGCGGACGTATTTTCTGATGCAAAGATTCGTAATTGAAATCCTTTACAACCCCTATGATTCTATATATTTTGGATTCCTCTGGAGTTTTCCCCAGGAGCACAAGGTTACGCCCGACAGGATCTGTTACACCATAACTTTTTACTGCCGCCTGGTTTATAATAACGGCCATTGAATCGGAAGGGTGTTCGCGTGAAAAATATCTGCCCTTGACCATCTTCATACCATAGGTCTTTATAAAATTATAATCGCTGTCAATTTTTCTTAAATCATTAGTCTCATTAGATGAAGTACCTTCAATTTTATAAGCACTGTCACTGGTCTGATGTCCCGGGATATCGGTCGAATTTGTTACAGATAATACGCCGGGGGTTTTTGCAAGAGAAGTCTTAAATGATTCCATCCTGCTGCCAATATCGCCTGCATTATTAATAATTACAACCTGTTCTTTATTAAAGCCCAGGTTCTTTTGCTGAATATATTCCAGTTGATCCTGCACTATAAATGTTCCGATTATTAATATTATTGATACAGCAAACTGGAAAACTACAAGACCATTTCTCAAAAGAGATTTCCTGTTTTTTGGGAAATTAGCTTTTAATATTTTAGCAGGATCAAATGACGCCAGGTAAAATGCCGGGTATGTGCCTGCAAGAAGGCCGACAGCTATTGCAAATATTATTAATAAAGGAATCGAGGAATAATTCGTCAGCAGGCTAAGCGAAATGTTTTTCCCTGCCAGGCTATTAAAAAAAGGAATAACAAGTTCCACAATACCCACTGCAATTAAAACAGCTAACAAGCTTAATAATATTGATTCAATAATAAATTGAGAAATCAACTGCTTTCTACCTGAACCAAGGGTTTTCCTTATACCTACTTCCTTCGCACGACGCTGCGACCTTGCCGTTGACAGGTTCATAAAATTAATACTGGCAATCAATAACATTGCTATAGCAATAGCTGAAAAAATATACACATAAGAAATATCGCTGTTCGGTTCAAGTTCGTAATCAAGATGAGAATGCAGGTGTATTGATGTAAGCGACTGAAGATTGTAACCAAAGTTGTTTCCTGCAGCTTCGAACTGCTCTAAAGATACGCCAACCGCTTTTAATATTTGGGGCCCGGCGTATTTTTTTATCAAATCTTTAATTTGATTGCGGATCTTTCCCGGCGAAACACCATTTTTAAGCACTATATAAGTATAGTAATTATTACTAAGCCAGTAAGTGCTCTCACTGGTTTTATATGTAGACATTGATGCAAGAAAATCGAAATGGAAATGAGAATTTTGCGGAAAGTCTTTAATAACTCCTGTCACCAGGTAATCTTTTTTGTTATCAGCATTAATGATTTTTCCAAGCGGATCTTCTTTACCAAAATATTTTTCAGCTTCAGTTTTAGTTAGAACGATACTGTTCGGCTTTATCAAAGCCGTATTGGGATCCCCTTCCAGAAATTTTACAGTGAATACCTTAAAGAAAGTAGAATCTACCCAGTATATTTTCTCTTCTTTGAACTCCTTATTTTTATATCTTAACACCGGGTATCCAAAATCTTTTATCCGTGTGTAGGTTTCAACTCCCGGCAAATCTTTTAAAACTGCCGCACCCATTGGAGCGGGAGTTGTTGCAGTTATCAATTCAGAATTATGTATCCTGCTCTGCATATAAATTCTGTAAGTTCTGTCCGCTTTCTTATTGAATTTGTCGTAGCTTAGTTCATTTGTTATATAAAGAAAAATCAGGATACAACAGGCAGTCCCGACTGCAAGGCCAAGAACATTTATAATTGAAAATCCTTTATATTTATTCAGGCTTCTTATTGCAACACGTAGATAATTTTTTAGCATATTTTTTTACTTATTTTTTTTGGACTATGTATTTTTTGGTTAAATCATTAATTACAAACTGTTAAATAAATATTTCCCCTATCGAATAAGTTCTGGCATGTCCCCCAACCAAAACACGTTCTCCAAGGTCATTACAAAAGATTTTGCCCGTTCGCTCAGATAATTGTAAAGCTTCCATTTCTTTTTTGCTTAACCTTTCACTCCAATACGGAATTAGTGAACAATGAGCGGAGCCTGTTACCGGATCTTCAAAAATTGAGGCTTGTAGTGTAAAAAACCTTGATACAAAATCACAATGCTCCCCTTTTGCAGTAATGATCACTCCCCCGGGATCAAGATTGATCTGGTCTAAAATCTGCCTGTTTATTTCTATCTTTCTTACATCGTCTTCATTTTCATAAACAAGCACATAATCTCTCGATTTAAGAATTTCCTTAGGTTGCTTGCTTAGCGATTTTTCTATTATTTCAGGGAGTTCTGCTTTAACGGGCTTGCGCGAGGGCAGGTTCATTGTATATAGGTCCTGGTCATATGTAACTGATAAATCGCCGCTCTTTGTATTAAACCTGATAATATCTCCTGAAAAGCCTAAAATTGACTTTAGAGCATGTGCAGAGGCAATTGTTGCGTGGCCGCATAAATCCATCTCAATTTCAGGAGTAAACCATCTTAGGTTGTAAATATTATCTTCTTCCACGAAAAATGCGGTTTCGGCTACAGCATTTTCCAAGGCAATTTTGTGCAATAAACTGTCATCCAACCATTCTTCTAAGGGAACTACGCAAGCCGGATTACCGCCAAAAACGTTTTCAGTAAAAACATCTATTTGAAAGTTTTGTAGTTTCATAATCTGGAATTATTTTATTAATAGTTAAGATTATTATAAGGATATTTTAGGCTATAATATTATGACTAATATTTATTTTAAAAGGTTACATTATTTTCTTATTTATTCATCAAACTAAATTTCCCAACCTTTTTAACAAAAATCTTTTAATAAAATCAGTATCTAATTAAATTTATCCAACCGGTATTGACCCTTACAGGGATGTTACTCCCAAATAAATTTGTTCCTGGCAATCTGGCATAACTGCTCAAGATAATTTTCTTCCAATAGTCTCAGGATAATTAACTTATTAAGAAGTCTAGGTTAAAGTTTTATAATCACTATGATTTTAAACAATTCTTCAGCATAAGTTTCACTTAATAGTTTTATTCATATTTTATTGCCTCAACCG
>Ga0315540_10000365_pt1 | contig 25357 bp, 24 predicted proteins | sample SalMarSW160110MG_FD_203677 | JGI IMG/M metagenome (GOLD analysis project Ga0315540, IMG submission 203677) | Salt marsh sediment microbial communities from the Plum Island Ecosystem LTER, Massachusetts, United States - Salt Marsh Sediment SW1601-10 ...
CTGGCCGAACGGCAGCGTGCCGGTGGCCGCCACGTGCACCTGGGCGCGCACGAGGTCCACGCCGGTGACGAGCTCGGTCACGGGATGCTCGACCTGCAGCCGGGTGTTCATCTCGAGGAAGTAGAAGCGGCCCTCGGGCGTGAGCAGCATCTCGATCGTGCCGGCGCCGCGGTAGCTCACGGCCTCGGCCAGGCGGACGGCCGCGGCCGCCATCTCGGCGCGCTGCTTGCTCGTGATCACGGGAGAGGGGGCCTCCTCGATCACCTTCTGGTGCCGGCGCTGGAGCGAGCACTCGCGCTCGAAGAGGTGCACCGCGTTGCCCTTCCCGTCGCCGACGACCTGCATCTCGACGTGCCGCGCGTGCTCGAGCCGTTTCTCGAGGTACAGGCTCGCGTCGCCGAACGCCGACTCGGCGACGCGACGCGCGGACTCGATCGCCTCGAGCAACTCGGGCTCGTTCGCGACCGCGCGCATGCCCTTGCCGCCCCCGCCGAGCGCGGCCTTCACCATGACCGGATAGCCGATCGAGCGGGCTGCCTGCGCAAGCGCCGCGGTCTCCGAGACCTCGGCGCCGGGCACGACGGGCACGCCCGCCTGCGCCGCCAGCGCGCGTGCGGCGCGCTTGTCGCCCATCTGCCGGATCTGCTCCCCGGTGGGCCCGATGAACACGAGCCCGGCGGCCTCCACCGCGTCGGCGAACGCGGCGTTCTCGGCGAGGAAGCCGAAGCCCGGGTGGACGGCCTGCGCGCCGCTCGCCTTCGCGGCCTCGAGGAGCGCCGGGATGTTGAGGTACGAGGCGCGCGCCTCGGCCGGGCCCACGAGGAAGGCCTCGTCGCACACGCGGGTGTGCATGGCCCCGCGGTCGGCCTCCGAGAACACGGCCACCGAGCGGACGCCCATCTCGTGCAGCGTCGCGGCGATGCGGCAGGCGATCTCGCCGCGGTTGGCGATCAGGACCTTGCGGAACATGGACGCGGACAGATTACGCGAAAACCGCGCGCCGCCCCACCCGGGCCCCGCGGGCCCCTACCCCATCCACTTCGGCCTGCGCTTCTCGAAGAACGCCGCCAGGCCGTCGCGGGCCTCGTCGCCGCTGCGGACCTCGGCGAGCGTGCGCGGGAGCGCGGAGCGGTACTCCTCCCACGAGGACTCGCCCCACAGCTCGAGCATCGTCTTGATGCGGCGCTGGGCGTTCGGGCCGCCCTTGAGCAGCTCGCCGGCGCGCTCGTTCACCTTCGCGTCCAGCTCCGCCGCGGGCACGACGTGGTGGACGAGGCCGAGGTGCAGCGCCGTCGGGGCGTCGAAGCGCTCGCCGGTCAGCATCAGCTCGCGCGCCACGCGGTCGCCGAGGCGGCGCAGGACGTAGGGCGAGATGATCCCGGGCAGGATGCCGAGGCGCACCTCGGTGAGGCCGAACTTCGCGTCGTCGCCCGCCACGGCGATGTCGCATGCGCAGGCGAATCCCATGCCGCCTCCGTAGCAGCCGCCGTGGATGCGGCCGACAACGGGCTTCGGGAAATCGCCGAGCGCGGTGAACATGCCGGCCAGCCTCTCGGCCTCGGCCAGGTTCTGCTCGAAGGTGGCGTTCGCGTTGGCCTTCATCCGGCCGATGTCGGCGCCGGCGCAGAACGACGGGCCGCGGCCACCCAGGACGATGCAGCGCACGGCGTCGTCGTGGGCGAGCGCGTGGAGCGCGGCCGCCAGCTCGGCGCCGAGCTCCGCCGAGAGCGCGTTGTGGACCTCGGGGCGATTGAACCAGACGCGCGCCAGCGCGCCTTCGCGTTCGGTTTCGACGAGGGGCATGGCTTCTCTCCGGGCTCGGGATGAGGGGGCTCAGCGCCGGCGCATCTTACCCGCGCCGGGGCCGGCGGCGGGAACGCCCGCGGAGCGCCGGGCGGCGGCCAGCGAGTCGAGCCGCGCGACTTCGGCCCGGTAGGCGGCGGCCTGGGCCGGGTAGCCGTGCGTCGCCCAGAACTCCGCCATTTCGCCTTCGGCCCGCGGGGCGAGCCCGTGGATCTCGAGCCGGCCGTCGCCGAGGTTGGTCGCGAGCACCCAGCCGCTGTCGGCGGGGCTCGCGTGGCGGGCGAAGCGCACCGCGGTGATCTCGGGCTCGAGGGCGCGCAGGCCGCGGCCGCCGTCCAGCGTCGCCTGGACCAGCTCGTGCCGGAACGCGTACCGCGAGGTGTCCGTGACGGCGGCGCCGGTGCGCGCGTCGAAAGAGCGCTCGGAGCCGGGCGGGGTGAACACCGCGAGCCTGACCGGGGTGCCGAAGCGGCCCTGCACGCTCTCCGCCGCGTTGCGGATCAGGTCCATGTCGCGCAGGAACGGATCGCGCGGCAGGTCGGTGGCGCTCACGCGCACGTCCCGCATCGCGTCGAGGTACATGTTCGCCGTCATGCCGTGCACCACGGCGAGGAAGCCGGCGAGCGCGTACGCGACCCGGCGGCGCTTCCCGCCGGCCACGACCGCCGCGAGCGCGACGGCGAACCCCGCGCGCGGCAGGTAGAGGTAATGCGGGTAAACCGCGTGGACGAGCGGCAACACCGGCAGCAGCGTCGCGAACCAGAGCACGAGCCCCGCGCGCGCCGGCCGCGAGTGGGAGTGGTACGCGTACAGGACGAGCGCGGCGAGGATCGCGATCGCGACCACCGCCCAGGGCAGCGGCGGCGGGATCGGGATCGCGTCCGCGAGGTGCACCGGGTCCGCCGACCACAGCGTGTAGGTGAAGAGATGCTCGAGCACGTGGGGACCGAATCCGAATGCGTACGCCTCGCCGCCGAGCGAACCCGTAGAGCCGCGCGCGAGCAGGAGGTAGATCCACAGCGCGGCCGAGAGCCCGAGCGCAAGGCCCACCTCGCGCAGCCGCAGCCGCACGCTCGCCCCGGGCGGAGCGCCGGCCAGCGCCGCGAGCGGCGCGAGCGCGACGCTCTCCATGCTGAGCAGCGCGGCGGCGTGCCACGCGGCGGCGGCGCGGCGGAAACGGGGCGCGACGTCGGCGAGGCTCACGAGCGCGAGCAACGCGAACACCGCGCCCAGGCTCTCGCCGATGCCCGTGACCTGCCACACGACGGTGCGGGCGCGCGCCGTCGTGCCGAAGAGCAGCGCAGCCAGCGCCGCGGCCGTGCGGTTCGCGCCGAGCCTTCGCGCCCAGACCGCCACGAGCAGCGTCGCCACGCCGTGGAGCAGCCAGCCGACGAGGTGCCAGCCGAACGGCTCGATGCCGAACACCGGCCAGAGCATCCGGAAGTACGCGTGGCCCGAGATCCAGCGCCAGAGCGTCGCCGGAAACGGCGCGACCCCCCCCGCGCGCTCGAACAGGATGAGGTCGTCGGTCGTGAAGTAGGCCCCGAGTGCGCCGCGGTGCACCCAGAGCGCGGCCAGCACCGGCACGCCGAAGACGAGCGCGGGCGCGAGCCAGGAAGGCGCGGGGCGGGACAGGCCCCGGCCGCCGGCGCGGCCGGCGACGGACCGCGCGCCGTGGGGTCGGTGCTGGGGCGGGCGCTTCCTGGCCAAGGCGAATCTCCGGGAGTGGGCGGAGGTCGGCGATCGTCCGGCGGCAGGTTAGTGAACCCGGGCCCGGCGACGCCAGTCCGGGACCCGAGATGTACCGCCCGGGGCCGCCGCGGGCCACGCCGCGGCCGGTTCCTGACAGCGCGGGAACACGCGCGGCCGCCGTTGCGCGAGACTCGGGACCGGCCCGTCCCGCGGGCGCCCTTCCGGCCTCGCCGCGAGGACCCGACGAACCATGCCGACTCTCCCGAACCCCCTTTCGCTCCGGACGGCCGCGCGGCTCGCGGCGGTCGTCCTCGTTCTCGGCGTCCCGGCGTGCGCCGTGCCCGCGCTCGCGGGCGATCCCGGGACGGCGCACGGGATGCCTCCTCTCGCGACCTCGCCGGCGGACGGCCTGCAGCCGAGCGCGCCCTCGGTGAACAGCGCGTCGCCGGACCTCCTCGATCGCGCCGGCCTCCCGCGCAGGGCGGCGCTCGCCTGGGACGAGCGCGTGCAGGAGGGCCCGGATGACCGCACCGTCACGATGAGCCTCGGCGGCGCGGCGCTCTCGCAGCTCTTCCACCGGTCGGGAGGCGAAGACGGCTGGTCCGGGGAGCGCGGCGGCGCGCTTTCGCGCTTCGCCGCACGCGTCTCGGTGGGCGGGCCGCTGCAGTTCATCGGCGCCGGGCGCGCCGGGAACGCCGAACGCTCGGGCAACCACGTCACCAGCGAGCTCAAGGTGCGCCTCGCCGGGCCGCCCGCATCGCGGCCGGGACGGCCCGTGTTCGCGCTCGCGCTCGACGCGGACAACTTCGCGACCGGCTACGGGCTCGACCGCTACGTCGCCACGCTCGTCGCCGAGCGGCCGGGCGCGACGACCTGGGTCGGCAACGCCGGATGGCGGGTGACCGAGAAGTACCGGATGCCCCACCGGCTCGACGAGGCGAAGCTCGGCCTCGGCGCCCACCGGCGGCTGCTCGGGCGCGCGGGCCCCGTCGGCGAGCTGGACCTCGGGGCTTCGGGGGCGGTGCTCGTGCGCAACCGGGGGCGACCCGCCGTGTGGCAGGGCGGCTTCGAGCTCGGGGCGCGCTTCGCCCGCAACCTGCGGGCCGGCCTCGCGCTGCGCATCTCGTCGGCGCCGGAGATGCCGGACGGCGAGCGCGACATGGGCATCGTGAGCCTGTCCGCCGACCTCGGCCCGCGCGGCCGCTGACCCTCCGTCCTCCCGCCGGGCAAACCGCGCGATCGCCGTGTCCGCGGCCCCGGGTCCGGGTCTATCCTCCCGGCATGCCAGCGAACCTCACGCCTCAGTACAAGCAGGCGGAGGAGCGGTTCCGCGCCGCCGCCACGCACGACGAGAAGCTCGACGCCCTGCGCGAGATGCTGGCGCTGCTGCCCAAGCACAAGGGCACCGAGAAGCTCCATGCCGACCTCAAGAAGCGGCTGGCGAAGCTCGAGGAGGAGGGCGCCCACACCCATCGCGGCGCGACGCGTCACGACGACCCCGGGCACGTGCGGCGCGAGGGCGCGGGGCAGTGGGCGCTCGTCGGGCCGCCCAACGCGGGCAAGAGCGCGCTGCTCGCCGCGCTCACGCACGCGCACCCCGAGGTCGCCCCCTACCCGTTCACGACGCGCGTGGCGCAGCCGGGCATGATGGCGTTCGAGGACCTGCTCGTGCAGCTCGTGGACACGCCGCCCGCGAGCCCGCAGCACACCGAGCCGTGGCTGACGAACCTCGTGCGCAACGCCGACGGCGTGCTGGTCGTGCTCGATCCGAACGACGACGCGTTCGACGACGACCTCGCGGCCGTGCGCGCCCTGCTCGAGCGGGCGAAGGTGTGGCCCAAGTCGGCGCCGCCGCCCGGCGACGCGCACCCGTGGGCGGTCGTCCACCCCGTGCGGGCCGTCCTCAACAAGGCCGACCTCGACGGGGATGGGATTCTGATCGAGCTGGTCCGCGAGGCGCTCGACCCGTCGTGGCCGGTGCACGTGGTCTCGGCGGCCACCGGCGCCGGGCTCGACGGGCTGCGCAAGGCGCTCTGGCTCGACCTCGACCGCATCCGCATCTACGCCAAGGAGCCCGGGCACAAGGCCGAGCACGACCGGCCGTTCGTGCTCGATCGCGGCGCCACCGTCGGGGAGCTCGCCCACGTCGTCCACCACGAGCTGGCCGAGCACCTCAAGTTCGCCCGCATCTGGGGCCACGCGGCCTTCGACGGCCAGCAGGTGGACCGCCACCATCCGCTGCACGACGGCGACGTGGTGGAGCTGCACGGATAGGGCGGGCGGGGCGGCCCCGCCCGCGGTCGAATTCGGACTCCGCCGGCGGACGCGCGACGCGAGCCACGCGCGAGGAACTCCCCCGGAAGGAGGCCGCATGAAGCGAATTGTGAAGATGGTGGCGCTGGGGCTGCTGGCCGGCGCGGCACCGGCGGTCGCGCAGTCGGGTCTGGGACTCTACTGGGACGGCTGCTCCGCCGATGCGCACGAGCAGGTCAAGACGTTCGCGTGCGACACGAACGTCGGCGAGCCGTTCGTCCTCTACGCGACGATCGTCGTGCCCGCCGACATGCCGCAGTTCGCGGCAGCGAGCGTGATCGTGGACGTCTGGTACTGGTACTTCGCGCCCGTTCCTCCCTGGTGGCAGACGGCGGCGGACCAGTGCCGCCAGAACGCGATCGTGATGTCGTTCGATCCGTCTTCGCTGGCGACGCCCGGCTGCCCGGATCTCTGGCAGGGAGGGGCGATCGTGTCGGTGTTCGTGCCGCAGCTGGGCGTGCCGGTTCCGAACATGTTGCGGCTGAACGGCGGTGCGGCGCTTCCGGCCGGCCAGGAGATCCACGTCCCGGCGGACGGCACCGAGCTGAACGTCTGCCGGATCATCCTCTACCGTTCGAAGACGATCGGTACGGACGCCTGCGGCGGCTGCTCGACCTGCGCCCAGCTCGAGTACAGGGAAAGCAAGCTGCAGCAACCCGCCGGGGCCGGCGACTACAGCGTGAGCTATGGCCGCGAGGGGAAGTACGGCAGTCTGGCCTTCTGGAACGGCTGGTGCGAGCCGCCCGACGCGGCGCAGAACCGCTCCTGGGGCCAGATCAAGGGGATGTACCGCTAGGGCGGAACGTGCGGCGTCAGCCGCGGCGGCGCGTGTAGACCTGCACGTAGTCGAGCTGCATGGCGAGCTTGCAGTCGGAACACTCGTCCTGCAGCCGCTCGGATGCCACCGGGTCCACCGCGACCTCGAAGCCGGTCTCCTCGTAGAGCGCCCGCAGGTCGACGACGCGCGAGCGCTCGATGACGAAGCGGTACGTCCAGCCGTCGGCGAGGCGCGCCGGGTCGGGGCGGATGCGCTCCTCGGCGTCGGCCCGCACGGCCTCGCCGCGCACGATCGAGGCGAGCGGGCGCGCCGCGGGCGGCGTCTCGCCCGTGGCTTCGGGTCGCGTCCTGCCGGGCTGTTCGGCCATCGCCACCTCCTACACCTTCGCCGCGCGCGGCGCGGCCGAGCCGAGCACGTCGAGCCGGCGATGCGCGAGCAGCGCGGCGCCGTAGGCCGCCACGAACTGCACGAGGTCGCCCTGCGGAACGTTGACGTCGGCCTTGAGCGCCTCCTTCACCACGCGGCCCATGGCCTCGAAGCGCAGGATGCCGCCGATCAGCGTGAACTCCGGCTCGAGCTTCACGCGCTTCATGAGCTGCACCGAGCGGCCGACCAGCGAGACGATCGCACCGTGCATGATGTCGGCCGGCGCGACACCCTGCGAGAGGTGGTTGATCACCTCCGACTCGGCAAACACGGCGCAGACGCCCGAGATGTTCGTGGTGCCGCGCGAGGTCTCGACGAGCGGGCCGATCTCCTCGGTCGTATAGCCCATGTAGCGTGCCGTCTTCTCCAGGAACGCCCCGGTGCCCGCGGCGCACTTGTCGTTCAGGCGGAACGAGTGGACCCGGGCCTCCGGGGTGAGCCGCGTGGCCTTCATCGTCTGGCCGCCCACGTCGAGGATTGTGCGCGTGTTCGGGAAGAGCTTCGAGCAGCCGCGCGCGGCGGCCGTCAGGTCGGTCACGTGGATGTCGGCGAACGCCGCCTGGTGGCGGCCGAACCCGGTCGCGACCACGTAGGCCTCGTCGCCGCGGCGGCGCCCGGCCTTCGCGAGCGCCGCGTCCAGCGTGCGGCCCGCCACTTCGGCGAGGCGGAAACCGGTCGGCTCGAGCGCGCGCCCGAGGACGGCGCCGTACTCGTCCACCACGACGGCTTTGGTGTAGGTCGAGCCCACGTCGATGCCGGCGGTGATCCTCATGACGGCGTCCCCCCTCTCGTGGCGGCCGGAGCGCGGCTCGCCCGGATGTGATCCAGCGCGAACAGCGCCGCGCCGAGCGCGCCCATGAAGTGCGATTCGGGGCTGACGTTGACCTTGCAGCCGGCGGCCCTCTCGAGCGACTCGATCATCGCGATGTTCTTCGCGACGCCGCCGGTGAACGTCAGCTCGGGCTCGATGCCGACGCGCCACAGCAGGCCGGTCGAGCGGCCCGCGATGCTCTGGTGCACGCCGAGCAGGATGTCCTCGATGCGCTTGCCCTTGCCGAGCCAGCTCAGCACCTCGGACTCGGCGAACACCGTGCACGTCGTCGAGATCTTGACCGGCCGCTCGCCGCGGAGCGCCGTGTCGCCGAGCTGCTCGAGCGGGATCTCGAGCGCCGCCGACGCGGCGCCGAGGAAGCGCCCGGTGCCGGCCGCGCACTTGTCGTTCATGCAGAAGTCCACGATCTCGCCGCGCGGCGAGACCCGGATGGCCTTCGTGTCCTGGCCGCCCATGTCCACGACCGTGCGGGTGTTCGGGAACATGTGCACGGCGCCGCGGCCGTGGCAGCTGATCTCGGTCACCTGCGTGTTGCCGAACGTGACCTTGTAGCGGCCGTAGCCGGTGCCGACGACGTACTCGACCTCCTCCTCGCGCACGTCGCCGTCCTGCAGGGCGACGCCGAACGCCTGCTCGGCGGCCTGCGTGACGTTGGCGCCGGTCATCGTCAGGGCGCGGCCGACGATGCGGCCGTGCTCGTCGATCACGACCGCCTTGGTCTGGGTGGACCCGACGTCCACGCCCGCTGCGTAAGCCATGTCGCTGCTCCTCCCTCAGACTTTGCCGGCCGCGGCCTGGTGGCGGCGGGACTGGAGGCCTTCGAAGAAGGCGTCGATGCGGTTCTTGAGCTGCGCCTCGGAGACGACCCGCCGGTCCATCATGTCGGACTCGATGAACAGGCTCGGGATGTCACGCATCTCCATCAGCGCGCGCCGGGTGTCGGCGAGCCCGGTCGAGGTCGTGCGGCAGCTCTTGATCGGGTGGTAGACGACGCCATCCACCGCGAAGTCGTCCACGATCGAGGCGAGCGCGCGCGTTTGGAAGAACATGCTGTCCATCGCGTCGCTGACGCTCACAAGCACGCCTTCGGCGAGGCTCTCGATCGGGTCCTTCAGGTCGTACTCGAAGCCGAGGTTCGTGCCGCCCGAGGCGAACCAGAGGTACGTCGAGTTCACGAACGTGCCGCCGTGCTCGGAGAACAGCTCCGTGAACCGGCGGAAGATCGGGTAGCAGGGCACGCCGACGAACACGAGCCGGAACTTCTCGTCCACGAGCGTCCCGATGCCGTTCTGGCGCTTGTACTCCATCTCTTCGACGAGCTGGTCGAAGTAGCGCGCCCCTTCCTCGCTGCCGCGGAAGCCGTTGGCGACGCCCAGGTAGATCGTGCCGTCCGAGAGCGCGTTGAAGAGCGACGGCCGGCTTCGGTTCAGCTCGATGACGCGCTTCCAGCCGCGGCTCATCGTGTTCGCGTGCTGCATGGACTCGCGCAGGCGGTCGATGTCGAACTTCTTCTTCGTCACGTCCTCGAGCACGCCGATCAGCTCCCGGAGCTGCGCGGCGACGTAGCGGCGGTCCCGCTCGAACCCCGGGGCGCCCCGCACGACGGTCTGGCCGTCCTGCCGCGAGGCCGGCACGTCGATCACGTACGCCGGCATCCCGTACATGCGCTCCCAGATCTCCGCCCACTTGATGTAGGTGTTGCAGGCGTTCGTGAGCACCGCGAGGGACGGCTTCGGGATGCGCCCCATCGGCAGCGCGCCGGCGCGCCGCTGGGTCGCGACGTCGGCCTTCACGTAGCCGCAGATGTCGGGCGAGTAGCCGATGTCCTCGGCCTCGTTCAGGTAGTCGTGCGCCTGATGGCGCACGGCCGTCTGCAGCGAATTGATCTCGGGGAAGACGAGCGGCAGGTCGAACGTGCCCAGCAGTTCGCCGAGGCTCCCCATCACGAACACGTACGCGCCGCCGCGATCCTCGTCGGCGGCCCGTCCGAGCCCGTCGAACCACTGGCGGAACAGCCGCGCCCCTTCGCGGTTCCCGCGTCCGACGATGCCGTTCTGGTTGGTGTCGCTCATGGCGTCTCCTGAAGGTCGATTTCCGTGGTCGGTCGCGGGGAGTGCCCGGCTGCGGCCCGCTCGGCTCGGCATCCTGCCTCGCTCTCGCTGCATCCAGTCGCGGCTCCCGCCATCCCTGGCTCCGCCGCTCCTCGGACGCACCGCAGCCGGGCACTCCCCGCGACCGACCACGGAAGCTTTCTCATTTCAAACAAACAGCAGGTTCTCGACGAACGTCTCGAGCTGGATCTCGAGCGTGTCGTAGCTGGTCATGTTCTCCTCGAACTCGGTCACGAAGTACGGCAGCTTCGCCTCCTCGAGGGCGTGGATGTAGGCGACCTGCTCCTCGAGCCCCGGCTCGCACATCTTCGCGGCCGCGAGGATCACCGCCTGGGCGTTCGACTTCCGGACGCGCTCGAGGAGCATCGCCTCCTTCGGCTTGCGCGGGTCGTGCTGGACCGGGCTGTAGCTCGAGCGGTCGAGATAGGCGCGGGCGAGCGCGTCGAGCGGATCGCCCGCCGTGCCGACGTCCTCGAGGATCCACCGCAGGCCGATCAGGAAGTCGTCGTCCACGACATAGCACGACTGGCCGATCGAGCGGATCAGCTCGAACGGCGGCTGCTCGCAGAAGCCGCCCTCGAACACGACGCGCACGCGGTCCTGCGACTTCGCCTCGCGCGCGCGCAGCATCGGCAGCACGGTCTCGAGCAGCTCGTTGTGCTCCTCCCGCGGCATCAGGCCCGCGAGCGCCACGAGCGTGTACGCCTCGTGCGCCGCGACCTGCCACGGCGTCTCGCGCTTGATCGCGTACAGCTCGCGCAGGAGCGCGCGGTTGCGGTCGAAGACCGCGATCGAGGCGCGCAGGGCCTCGTCGGTCACCGGCCGGCCGCCGATCGTCCCGCACAGCTCGCGCACGCGGTCGTACTCCCCGCGCAGGTACTCGCGCGCCGCGGGCGAGGCCGCGTTCTGCGGCAGGTAGAGGATCTGGCAGGGGTACGGGAAGTTGCGCCCGAAGACCGCCGCGAGGTTGCGGGCCGCATCGCAGATCGGGTGCGTGACGAACAGCTCGAGCGGGACGCGGTTCGACATCGCCAGCTCGAGCGACGTCTTGAGGATCGAACAGAGGTACGAGCCGAAGCGCGAGTCCGCATGCTTGGGCTCGATCGGGGCGCCGCGCATCTTGAACGGCAGCATCCCGGCCGCGTGCGCGATCTCCTCGGGGAAGTAGACCTGGAAGTGGCCGACGACCTTCCCTCCCGCCTCGCGCCAGCGCTTCACGGTCGGGAACTCGGTGTCGTCGAGCAGCTCGGCGCAGTCGTGCAGGATGCCGTCGAGGTCGCGGCCCCGCCACTCGGGGAAGACGCGCACGTCGCTCACCGGTGCCTCCATTCGGCCGCCCGCTTGTCGAGGAAGGCCTGGAGCCCCTCGACGGCGTCGTGACTCTTCATCAGGTCGTCCACGTAGGCCCGCGCCGTCCAGCGCAGGGCCTCGGCGCGGGACATCGCCGCCGCCTCGCGCAGGGCCCGCTTGGTCTCGCGCAGCGCCACCGCGCTGTGGCGCGCGATCCGCTTCGCCATGGTCATCGTCTCGGTGTCCACCGTCTCCTCGGAGACCAGCGCGTGCACGAACCCGATCGCCTTCGCGCGGACGGCCGGCACCGGGTCGCCGGTGAAGAGCATCGCGGCCGCCTCGCCGTACGGGGCGCGCCGCGGCAGCAGCACGCAGGCCGCCGGGGCCGTCACGCCGAGCAGGATCTCGGGCTGGCCGAACGAGGACCCCTCGCCGGCGACGATCACGTCGGCCGCCTGCGCGAGCTCGAACCCGCCGCCCAGGCAGCGCCCGCGGACGCCGGCGATGACCGGCAGCGGGAAGGACGCGACCGCCTCGATGGTCTCGGCGAACTCGGGGATCATCTCGGCGTGCTGGGGCGGCAGGTGCTCGCCGACGTCGGCGCCCGCCGAGAAGTTCTTCCCCTTCGCCGCGAGGCGCAGGACGCGCAGGTCCGGCTCCTTCGCGAGCCTCGCCGTCGCCTCGCGGATCTCGGCCAGCACCGCGCGGGTCAGGATGTTGAGCGGCGGCGCTTCCAGCGTCACCGTCCCGATGCCGTTCTCGACTGTCGTGGTCACGGTCATGGCGGACTCCTCAGGCTCTTTCCAGCACGTAGTCCACGTGCAGTTCCTCGGTCTCCTCGTGCACGCGCGGCACGAGCACCAGCTCCATCCCCATCGCCAGCGAATCCTCGGGCACCGAAGCTCCGATGGGCGCCAGCGCGCGGCCGCCCCCTTCGAGCTCGACGACGCCCAGCACGTAGGGCGCGTACGCCTCGAATCCGCGCGGCGCGGCGGTGATGCGCGTCCAGGTCCACAGCCGCCCGCGGCCGCTCACCGGCACGAGCTCGAAGTCGGGCGACAGGCATTTCTCGCAGTCGGCGCGCGGCGGGAACGTCTCGTGCCCGCAGGCGCGGCAGCGGCTGCCCGTGATGCGCCCCTCGCGCAGGTTCTGCGCGAATGCCGCGACCTTCGTGTGCGGCGTGTGATTGACGATGCCGAACCACTTGAACATCACGCATCCCTCGTCAGGACCTGGACGAAGCAGTACTGCCCGATCCCGCCCACGTTGTGCGTCAGCCCCACGTCGGCGTCGGGCACCTGCCGCTCGCCCGCCTCGCCGCGGAGCTGCTTGACGATCTCGCAGGTCATCGAGACGCCCGTCGCCCCGATCGGGTGGCCCTTCGCCTTGAGCCCGCCGTCCACGTTCACCGGCGTGCTCCCGCCGATCCACGAGCGCTTCTCCTCGACGAACCGGCCGCCCGCGCCCTTCGCGCAGAAGCCGAGGTCCTCGTAGGCCATGATCTCGGCGATCGTGAAGCAGTCGTGGACGTCGGCGACGCGGATGCGGTCCGGCTTGATCCCCGCCATCGCGTAGGCCTGCGCCGCCGCCTGTTCGGCGCTCGGCAGGCCCGTGAGCGAGGGGCGCTTGAGCACCGACATGCTCGCCGTCGCCGCGCCCAGCCCCGAGAGCCACACGACCGGCCTCTTGAGCGCGCGGGCCCGCTTCTCGGAGGCGAGGATCACGCAGGCGGCGCCGTCGGCGTTCGCGCAGCAGTCGTAGACGTGGAACGGCGAGGCCACCGCGTCGCTCGCCTCGGCCTTCTCCGCCGTGACCTCCTTGCGGAACATCGCGACCGGGTTCTTCGCGCCGTAGAAGTGGTTCTTCACCGCGACGGCCGTCATCTGCGCGCGCGTCGTGCCGTACTCGTGCATGTGGCGGCGGGCGAACATCGCGTAGTAGCCCGGGAAGGTCGTGCCGAAGCTGGACTCCCACTGCACCTCTCCGACGCGGCCCATGAGCGCGAGCACCTCGGCCGTCGAGATCTCGGTCATCTTCTGGCAGCCGATCACGGCCACGACCTCGTGCGCGCCGGCCTGGATCTCGAGCCACCCCGTGCGGATCGCGGCGCTGCCCGACGCGCACGCGACCTCGGTGAGCCAGGTCGGCTTCGGCAGCAGCCCGAGGTATTCCTGCACGACGCCGGCCAGCGAGCGCTGCTTGTGGTACTCGGGCACCGAGCCGATGACGCTCGCGTCGATCGCGTCGCGCTCGAGGCCCGCGTCGGCGAGGGCGGCACGGAACGCCTCGGCGGCCAGCTCCTGGACGCTCGCGTCCGTTCGGCGGCCGAACGGCGTGTGGCCGATGCCCACGATCCCGACCCGGCTCACAGGTACTGCCCCCCGTCCACCTGCAGGACCTGGCCCGTCACGTGGCACGCCGCGTCGCTGCAGAGGAACGCCACCACCGCCGCGCAGTCGACGGGCTCGGCGAGCCGCCCGAGCAGCGTCTCGTCGAGCGCCTTCTCGAGCGCCTCGTAGGGGATCGCGGCCGCCATCTCGGTGCGCACCATCCCGGGCGCGACCACGTTCACCGTGACGCCGAACTTGCCCAGCTCGCGCGCGAGCGTCTTCGACAGCGCGACCATGCCGCCCTTGGAGGCGGCGTAGTTCGCCTGCCCGAACTTGCCGCGCAGGCCGTTGATCGAGGCGATGTTCACGATCCTTCCCCCGCGGGCGTCGCGCATCAGCGGCGCGGCGGCGCGGCAGTAGTTGAAGCAGCCCTTCAGGTTCACGTCGAGCACGCGGTCCCACTGCTCCTCGGTGAGCTTCCAGGACAGCGCGTCGTCGGTGACCCCGGCGCAGCAGACGAGCACGTCGAGGCGGCCGAACGCTTTCGCGACCGCCTCGACCGTGCGGCCGGCGAGCGCGAAGTCGGAGACGTCGGCCTCGTGGTACGCGGCCCTCCGGCCCGCCGCCTCGATCGCCTTCAGCGCGGGCGCCGCCCGCTCCGGCGTCACCCGGTCCACGACCGCGACGTCGCAGCCCTCGCCCGCCAGCGTCACGGCGATCGCCGCGCCGATGCCGGAGGCGCCGCCCGTCACCAGCGCCGACCTGCCCGCCAGTCCGAAGTCCACGTCCGCTTCGCGGCGCGCCTCAGCGCGCCGCGCCCTCCGCCTGGAACTGCGGCGAGACGGCCCGCAGCAGCTCGTCGTCCCACGGATGCCCCTGCGCGAGCAGCTGGCGCAGCTTGACGAAGTCCACCTCGCGGCGGTCCTTCGGGCCCTCGTTGAAGGCGCGGAAGCCGGCCCGCCCCTCGGTCATCATGTTGAGCGCGAGCCAGTCGCGGTTGGTCTGCGAGTTGGCGTCCCAGTGGTGGAGCTTGTGCTTGCGCACGCTGTTGACCGTCTTGTTCACGCAGTCGGGCATCAGCATGAGGATCTTCGTGCACAGCCGCTCGACCGCCTCGTCGAGCGCCGAGTGGTCCGTGACGGCCTTCGCGAGCATGGCCTTCGCGGCCGCGGCCTCGTCACCCGTCTTGAAGTCGCCGTACACGATCCGGCCGAACGCGTCCGCGAACCGGCCGGTCTCGACCATCGGGTTCGGGACGTACTTGCCGTCCACCTTGTAGACGGGCACGACCTCGCTGATCAGCCCGAGGAACGCGGCCTTGTGCGCGCTCCACATCTCGCACAGCACGCAGCTCGCCATCGCGTGCGAGAAGCCGACGTAGAGCGGCAGGAAGTCGGTCGAGCCGCCGTCCGGCGCCGAACCGTGCCGGGGGCCCGCCTGGCCGAAGCGCGCCGAGTCCACCGCGACCGTGAAGTCGCACGCCATGCCGATCTCCTGCCCGCCGGCGATCCGCATGCCGTTCACGCGGTTCACGACCGGCTTGTCGCAGCGCAGGATGGAATCGATCATGTCGTTGAAGACGCGCATGTACTGCTTGTATTCCTGCGGATTGCCCGCGTAGTACTCGGCGTACTCCTTCGTGTTCCCGCCGGTGCAGAACGCCTTGTCGCCCGTCGCGGTGAACACTACGCACACGACGCGGCGGTCCATGCTCGCCTCGCGGAACGCGAGCGTGACCTCGCGCGCGATGTCGGTCGTGTAGCTGTTCAGCTGGGACGGGTTGTCGATCACGATCCACGCGTTGAACAGGCCCTCGGCCGGCTTGCCCTTCGGGTCGATGGCGGGCTTGAGCTCGTACTTCACGTGCTCGAACTTGAAGTTCGGGACCAGCGTGTGGCTCTTCAGCATGACCGCTTCCTTTCCTGGCGCTCCTTGGAGCTGGATTCGGGGATGCCCCGGCGCTCTCACTTCCAGTCGGGTTCGAGGACGACCCGGCGGTGGATCTCGTGGTCGGCCACCTGTCGCACGATTTCGGGGCCCGCGCTCATCGGGTGGCGGCCGATGAAGGGCTTGAGCGTGACCTTGCCGCTCGTCACCAGCTCGAGCGCCGCCGGGTACAGCTCGGGCAGGCACCCCCACGTGCCCTGCACGGTCGCGTCGAACGCCATGAGGTTCGAGAGCCGCACCTCGAGCTTGCCGAGCGTGAACCCGACGACCATCAGCGTGCCGGCGAGGCCCAGCAGCCCGAACGCGGTCTCCTGCCCCGCGGTCGAGCCCGAGCACTCGAAGATCTTCCAGCCGTGCGGCGCACAGCCCCACTCGGCGGCCTTCGCCGCGATCGTCTTCTTGAGGGTCTTGAAGTCCGTGGTCTTCGAGTTGAGCGTGAGCGAAGCGCCGTGCGGCGCGATGGCCGCGAGCTTCCCGTCGTCCACGTCGATGGCGACGACCTTCCCGCCGAACGCGGCGGCGACCTGCACGGCGTAGCCGCCGACGCCGCCCGTGCCGACGACGATCGCCAGCTCGCCGGGCCTGAGGCCGCTGCGCACCACCGCCTGGTAGGGCGTCGTCACGGCGTCGGCGATGACGGACAGCTCGGAGAGGTCGTAGTCGTCGCGGCTCTTCACCTCGCACAGGCCCCGGCCCGGCACGACGAGCGCCTCGGCGAAGCCGCCGTCGAGGTCGTTGCCGGGCATGATCTGCTTCTTGCAGGCGTTGCCGCGGCCGGCGCGGCACAGGTCGCATTCGCCGCACGGCATCACCGCGGGCACGATGACCTCACGGCCGACGAGGTGGGCGAAGCCTTCGCCCGCGGCCTCGACGGTGCCGCTCACCTCGTGGCCGAGCGTCAGCGGAAGCGCGTGGCGCGTCGGCACGCCGTCGCGCCAGAAGCCGATGTCGGTATGGCAGACGCCGCAGCCCGCGACGCGAACGCGGACCTGGCCCGGGCCGGGCTCGGGAAGCGGGACGTCCTCGACCGCGAGCGGTGCGCCCGCCGCGGTCAGTCGGATGGCTTTCATGGGCGGACCTTTCGTGGGGTTCGCGCGCGCGCCGGGGAGCGCGGGTGGCGCGCGGCGCGCGGTTTCGGCAGGGGCGTGAGCCCGCCCACGAGCTGGTCGGCGAACTGCGTGCCGATCGCCCCGGCGTCGAGCGCGCCCTCGGGTCGGTACCAGCGCGAGATCCAGTTGAGCGCCCCGAGCACGGCGAACGCCGCGACCTTGGCGTCCACGGCCCGGAACGAGCCGTCGCGGATCCCCTGCTGGATGATGCGGCGGATCTCGCGCTCGTAGCGGTCGCGGCCGGCGACGATCTCCGCCTGCTGCCGGTCGCCGAAGGCGGTGACCTCGAATGCGAGCGGGGAGTCGCCGGGCGAGCCGGTCATGACGCGGACGTGCTCGACGATCAGGTGCCGGAGCTGCTCGGGCGGCGTCGGCCGCCGGCGCGCCTCGGCCAGGATGCGCTCGAGTTGCGCGAGCGACTCGGCGTGGCAGGCGTGGAGGATCGCGTCCTTGTCGGGGAAGTAGTGGTAGAGGGCCGTCTTGCGCACGCCCAGGCGCTCGGCGATGTGGTCGAGGGTCGTGGCGTGGTAGCCCCGCTCGCGGAACGCCGTCAGCGCCGACCGCAGGATCTCGTCCCGCCGCCGCTCGCGCTTGGCCTGCACGTGCGCCGAAACCCTGCCGTTCGTGCCGTTCCGCGTCATTCGGACCTCCGGACCCCTTCCCCCGGCTCGGACTTGAACCGTGGTTTGAAAATCGAACCTCGGGTCACTTTTTTCAATGGGCCGGAAGGACCATGCGCGGACACCCCGCCGGGCCCGCAAAACGCGAAACGCCCGCCCCTTCCGGGGCGGGCGCCGCGCGAGGGGCCCGGGGGAAGCTAGCGGTACATCGCCTTCACGCCGCCCCAGGTGGACGGGTGCGCCGGCGTCGCGCAGCCCGACGAGATGGAGAGCGTCATGGTGAGGAAGTTCCACCACGCGCCTTCGGGGGCGTCCGGCGTGCACGTGCCGGCGGAGAGGAAGTCCGGGTAGTCGGCCGGCTTCATACCGCCGAGCGCCGTGCTGCCGACCTCGACGCCGTTGCTCACCTGGAACGCCATGCAGTCGTCCGGGTAGGCGTCGAAGTGCGCCGTGGCCTGGACGTTCGTCACCGCCGCGACCGGGACGAAGCTCGAGTACTGCACGGTCTCGAACTCGGTGTAGCTGTCGATCACGCCGGGGTAGCCGGCGTCACCGTTCGCCCACGGGCCCGTGCCGCTGAGCCAGATCGTGCCGCCCACGAACTGCTTCATGTAGGTGCGGTTGCCGTTTCCGCTGGCATCCACGTTGTCGACGAGCACCGCGGCCGTCGCGGCCGTCGTGGCGCAGCGGTAGTACCACTGCGTCCCCAGCGCCACGCCGTCCCACGACAGCGCATTGAGGGTGGTGCCGGGCTCCAGCGCGGCGCCGCCGGCGGCCCAACCCTCGGTGTAGCGGCCAAGGCTCACGACGCCGCCCTGGTCGGTGGTCTTGTAGTCGCCCGGGAGCGGCGCACCGGCCAGCGCGGCCGAGGCGGCCACGAGGGCGCCGAGAACGAGAAGAGTCGTCGCAAGTTGCTTCATGGATCACGTCCTCCGGTGTGGGGGAACCGCGGGAGGCGCGCGGCCAGCGCGATTCCCGCATCGATGCGGCGCGACCACGCCGACGTATCCCCCGCAGGCAGGTCGTGCCGATCGCACCGAGTCTGAACCGGACGGGACGCGCCGGACATGACGCGGGGCAAGCGCCGACTTGACCGCGGTCAAGTCAGGGCGTTTCGCGTTCCCCGGCGACCCGGCGCAGCAGCTCGGGATTCCGGACCAGGATCCGGTCCCGCGTCAGCTCCACGATGCCGCGGTCCGCGAACGAGCGCAGCACGCGCGAGAAGGTCTCGGGCGTCGTGCCGATCATCCGTGCGAGGTCCTTGCGCGGGATCTGGCCCGAGGCCGCAGCCATGGCCTGGGGCGAACGGCCCGAGCGGTCGAGGAGCCCCGTGAGCAGCCGCGCCGCCCGCTCGCGGACGGGCCGCCGGATGAGGTCCATCATCAGGTCCTCGGAGAGGCGCAGCTCGGTCGAGAGCTTGCCCAGCAGCTGGAGTCCCAGTTCCGGGTCGCGGCGGATCCGGTCGAGCACGACCTCGCGCGGCACCACGCAGATCGTGGACTCCTCGACGGCGTCGGCGCTCGCGCCGTAGGGCTCGTTCGCGAAGAGCGGCCGGTAGCCCACGATCTCCCCCGCGCCGAGCAGGCGCAGGACCTGCTCCTCGCCGTTGCGCCACGTCCGGAACACGCGCACGAGTCCCGAATGGATGATGAACAGCGACTGCGCCGGCCATCCCTCGTGGAAGAGCGCCTGGCCCCGGGTGAAGAGCTGCGCGACACGCTCCTCGGCGAAGCGGCCCGCCGGCCCGGTCCGCAGGCGGCAGAGGCCACCGGGGTTCTGGGCCGTGCAGACCTCGCAGCGGGGGATGGGTTTCCTGCGCATGGCGGGAAAAGGGTCGCATGCGGCGGTCCCGCCGCACAACGGGGACCGGACGGACCGTTCACCCCTTCGAGAGCGCGAGCGAGGCCACCCCGAGCGCGAACGCGGCCGCCGCCGCGAGCCGCCGCTTCCGGTCCCCCTCGCCCAGCACCCGGCCGCCCAGGTAGGCCCCGAGCAGGATGGCGACCTCGCGCGCCGGGGCGATGCGGCTGATCGCGCCGCCGCGCATGGCCAGCAGGATGAGCACGTAGCTCAGCGGGCTGAGCAGCGCGATGCCGACCACCTTCGGCCGCTGCGTGCGCCACAGATCCGCGACGCCGGGCCGGTCGGCGATCGCCGACGGCGTGAAGGCGGCGACGCGCACGAGCTCGCCCGCCCAGTAGAAGAGCAGGGGCGGGATGCCGGCCCGCTTGACCGCCCAGCCGTCCCAGAGCGTGTAGATCGCGATGAGCGCGCCGGTGGCGACCCCGTAGCGCAACCCCGGGGCCACCTTCGCGTGCGCGGCGGCGTCCGGCCGCCAGGTCAGGACGACGATGCCGGTCACGATGAGCGCGAGCCCGGCGAACGCGAGGGCCGCCGGCCGCTCGGCGAAGACGACGATCGCCGCGAGCGAGGCGAGCAGCGGGCCCGTGCCACGCGCGACCGGGTAGACGAGCGAGAGGTCGGCGAGCCGGTAGCCGCGCAGCAGCAGCAGGAAGTAGACGACGTGGATGAGCCCGCTGCCGACGATCAGCGCGAGCGCCGTCCCGTCGGGCCACCACCCGCCCCGCGCCGCCAGCGCGAGCGCGAGCGGCGCGTAGACGACCGCCGAGATCGTCACGAGCAGCCACATGAGCGGCCCGCTGCGCGCCGCCGGGCGGACCTGCTTCACCCAGAGGTTCCAGGTGGCGTGGATGACGGCCGAGGCGAGGACGAGCGCGAGGGTGGCGGGATTCACGCGTGGATCCTGGAGGAGGATGGCCGATGCGGCACGTGGCCGGCGCCGGGCCCCGCACGCCGCACGTCGGTCGCGGAGACGGCGCTACATCCGGAACACGCCGAAGCGCATCTCCGGGATGGGCGCGTTCAGGCAGCTCGAGAGCGCCAGCGCGAGCACGGTGCGGGTCTCGCCCGGATCGATGACGCCGTCGTCCCAGAGCCGCGCCGTCGAGTAGTACGGGCTGCCCTCGAGCTCGTACTTGTCGAGGATGGGCTGCTTGAACTCGCGCTCCTCGTCCTCGGACATGTGCCCGCCCTTCGCCTCGAGCGCGGTCCGGCGGACCTGGGCGAGCACGCTCGCGGCCTGCTCGCCGCCCATCACGCTGATGCGACTGTTCGGCCACGTGAACAGGTAGCGAGGCTGGTAGGCGCGCCCGCACATGCCGTAGTTCCCGGCGCCGTAGCTGCCGCCGATGATCACCGTGATGCGCGGCACCGTCGCGTTCGCGACCGCGTGCACCATCTTCGCGCCGTCCTTCGCGATGCCGCCGTGCTCGTACTGCTTGCCGACCATGAAGCCGGTGATGTTCTGCAGGAACAGCAGCGGCACGCCGCGCTGCGAGGCCAGCTCGATGAAGTGCGAGGCCTTGAGCGCCGACTCGCTGAACAGGATGCCCTGGTTCGCGAGGATCGCGACCGGCATGCCGTGCAGGTGCGCGAAGCCGGTGACGAGCGTCGTGCCGTAGCGCGCCTTGAACTCGTGGAAGCGCGAGCCGTCCACGAGCCGGGCGATCACCTCGTGCACGTCGTAGGGCCGGCGCAGGTCCGTCGGCAGCACGCCGTAGATCTCGGCGGGGTCGTAGGCGGGCGCCTCGGGCTCCCGCAGGTCGAGGTCCGCCCGGCGCTGCGCGCCGAGGTGCGCGACGATCTCGCGCGCCATCTCGAGCGCGTGCGAGTCGTCGTCGGCGAGGTGGTCGGCCACGCCGGAGATGCGGGTGTGCACGTCGCCGCCACCCAGCTCCTCGGCGGTGACCTCCTCGCCCGTCGCCGCCTTCACGAGCGGCGGGCCGCCGAGGAAGATCGTGCCCTGGTTCTTCACGATGATGGCCTCGTCGGCCATCGCGGGCACGTAGGCGCCGCCCGCGGTGCAGGAGCCCATCACCGCCGCGATCTGCGGGATGCCCTCGGCGGACATGCGCGCCTGGTTGTAGAAGATGCGGCCGAAGTGGTCGCGGTCGGGGAACACCTCGTCCTGCAGCGGCAGGAACGCGCCGCCCGAGTCCACGAGGTAGACGCACGGCAGGCGGTTCTCGAGCGCGATATCCTGTGCGCGCACGTGCTTCTTCACCGTCATGGGCAGGTAGCTGCCGCCCTTCACCGTCGCGTCGTTCGCGACGACCATGACCTGCCGGCCGTGCACCACGCCCACGCCGGTGATCACCCCCGCGCTCGGCGCCTCGTCGTCGTACAGGCCGTTCGCGGCCAGCGCCGACAGCTCGAGGAACGGCGTGCCCGGGTCGAGCAGCCGTTCGACGCGCTCGCGGACGAACAGCTTGCCGCGCTTGCGGTGCCGGGCCACGGCCGCGGCGCCGCCGCCCATGCGGATGGCCGCGATGCGCGCGCGCAGGTCGTCGGCGAGCGCGCGGTGGTGCGCGGCGTTGGCGACGAACTCGGGGCTCGACGGGTCGAGGTGCGACTCGATGCGTTCCATTGCGGCGTGACGGTCCTCATCGGGCGGGACGGCGGAGGGTCGGAGCGCGCGGAACGTAGCGCACCCCGGAAGGCCCGCCAACCGCCCGGATCCCGTCCGGCGGCCCGGCCATGGGCTGTCGCGCGCAGTGCCGGCACCGCCACGCGCGGAGCCCGCGCCGACGGGCCGAGCGGACGGCCGTGCCCCGGCGGCCGGGCGCCCTGCACGGCCGCGCCGCGCGCAATGCCGGCGCGGCTCCGCGCGATCTCGCACAAGTTGGCGAAAAGTCCGGCCGAAGAAGGGGGCTTCGGGGCTGGCCCGTCCGTTGCAGCCTCCTTCCTCCCCGCAGCAGCGCCCCGGCCCGTCCGGGCCCGGGACGACCCGACTTCCAGAGCCGACGCAGGAGAATCCATCCACCCATGTCCCGGTCCACCGCCCGGCGCGACCTCGCGCGCCTGATGCCCGCCTTCGCCTTCGCCCTCGTCCTCGCGGGCTGCGGCGCCTCGAACTCCCCCACCGCGCCCTCCGCGCGCACCTCCGACCAGGCCGCCGTTAACGCCGTGCTCGCCTCGGACCCGTCGTTCCTCGATGACGGCCTGATGAACGCGGGCACGTCCACGCAGGCGGCGCGACTCCAGCCCGCCGGGCCGGCGGCCTCGATCCCGCCGCTCACGTTCTGGCGCGCGATCACCGGTTCGAGCCTGGACGTCGCGTACGCGTTCTCCGACTCGGACGCCGCGGGCCGCCCGCACCAGGCCGACGTGACCGTGACGCGCCGATTCACCGGCACGTTCAACGTCCTCACGGCCTCCGGCGACACGGGGAGCGTCGTGCACAAGCCGCTCGCCGACACGTGGGTCCGCTACCTGCGCCTGCGCCGCCTGCCCACGGGCGGCGGTGACGCGACCGTGTGGCGGCTGACCGACGGCTCGCTCGTCGAGGTGACCTCGGACGCGGCCACGACGACGGTCGCGAGCGTGCGGGTCCAGGGTCCGGGCGTCGACACCACGATCACCGACCCCACGGCGCTCTGGTCGCTGCCGCGCGTGCGCGCGTTCTCGCCCGGCGACATCGTGACGGTCACCGCGACGACCGGCCGGGCGGACGATGTCGTGCTCGGCTACTGGCACGATCGCCGCGCGCCGTTCCAGAACAACGGCGACGGTACGTACACGTTCGACCTGCACATCGGCGACACCGACGGCGGCTGGCGCTGGTTCGCGGTGAACGCGGTCTCGAACGGCACGCTGCACGACGACACGCTGCCCTACGACTCGAAGGCGTGGGTCTTCGGCTGCTTCGTGGGCCCGCGGCCGGATCGCGACTGGTACTGAGACGCGCGGCCGCGCGGCCGGAGAACGAAACGGGCGGTCCGCCACGGCGGACCGCCCGCGATCGTTCCGGCGGGCAGCGATCAGGCCTTCGCCCGCATCGCCTCCATCTCCTCGCGGTTCGGCCCGAAGAGGCCCGGGGGCGTCCCGCCCGCGAGCCGGCACATGAGCACGAGCTGCCCGCGGTGGTGGATCAGGTGGTGGAGCATCCAGCCCCACAGCGCGTCGCCGACGTCCACCTGGTGGGGCGGCCAGGGGAGCTTCTTCTCGAGCTGGGCCGGGGTGAGCTTGCCGATCTTCTCGACGCTCCAGGCGTGCACATGCTCGTAGCCCGGCACCAGCTCCGCGACCGTCTTCGGGCGCTCGAGGATCGGGAGCTTCGCGCCGAAGTCGAACCGGCCCTGGGCTACGGAGTTGGCGAGGAGGCCCTCGACCTCCGCGAGATGCCAGGCCATTTCTCCTATCGAGCGGCCCTTCGGGTCCGGACGGAAGTCGTACTGGCTCGCCGGCAACGCGCGCAGGAGCTTGAGGACGCCCTGGGACTCCTGCTCCCAGGTGGCGAGGAAGACGGACAGCTGGTGGCTCGTCATGGCGTTCGACCTCCGAAAAGGGATGGATGGATTCCCGCGGCACCGCGCTCAGGCTAGCGACCGACGGCCCGGTGGGGGAAGGCCGAATCACCGGACAACGGCAGGACAACCCGGGCGAGGCACCCGCGGCTCCCGGCGCGGTTCTCGAGCGACAGCGTGCCCCCGTGGGCCTCGGCGATCTGTCGCGCGAGCGCGAGCCCGATGCCGGTGCCCTCGGGCTTCGTGGTGAAGAACGGCACGAACAGGTTCGAGTCGTCGGCGATGCCGGGACCCTCGTCCTCGACCTCCAGCTCGAGCCGGCCGTCCGCCGCGCGCCAGGCGACCCACACCCGGCCGCCGGTCTCGAGCGCGGCGTCGGTCGCGTTGCGCACGAGGTTGATGAGCAGCTGGTCCAGCTGGTCGCCGTCCGCGCGCAGGCCGACCGCGGGGCCGCAGCGCACCTCGACGGCGAGGCGCGTCTCGAGCGCCGCGGCGCGGCGCACCCAGCCCTCCACGTCCACGTCGCCGGGCGTCGGCTGCGGGAGCCGGGCGAGCCGCGCGTAGGCGTGCATGAAGCGCGCGAGCGAGCGCGAGCGCGACTCGATCACGGCCAGCCCGTCGCGCAGGTCGGCCTCGGCGGCGGCGGCCCCCGCGCGCCCGAGGCGCGTCTGCAGGCTGCCCGCGATGGACTGGATCGGGGCGAGCGAGTTGTTGATCTCGTGGCTGAGCACCCGGATGAGCCGCTGCCACGCCTGGCGCTCCTCCTCGCGCAGCGCGCGCCCGAGGTCCGAGACGACGAGCAGCTGGTGGGGCCGTCCCTCGTGGCGGTAGGTGCCGCGGCGGATCTCCCAGCGTCCCGCGCGGCCGGGCAGTCGCAGCTCGGCGAGCCGCGGCGTCTCGCCGGCGAGCGCGGGCGCGAGGCCGAGCGAGGCGGCGTCGCGCCCGATCGCGCGCTCGGCGGGGAGCGCGAGCAGCCGCTCGCCGTCGCGGTTCACGACGCGCAGGCGCCCCTCGGGGTCGAACGCGAACAGCGCGACGTCGATGGACTCCATCACCTGCCGCAGCAGCGAGGCCGCCTCGAAGGCGTCCCAGCGCCGGTGCCGCATCTGCTCGGCGAGCGCGTTCACCTCCCAGTACGCGAGGCCCAGCGCGTCCTCGGGATCCGCGCCCCGCGCCCGGATCGAAGTGTCGCCCTCGCGGATCGCGCCGACGAGGTTCGAGAGCGTCTGCAACGGCCGCTCGGCGCGCTCGCGCACCGACAGCGCGCCGAGCAGCCAGGCGGCGCCCACGAGCAGCTCGAGCATCGTGCGCAGGCCGCCATCGAGGTCCGCGCGGGCGAGCGCCACGGCCGCGACGATCACGGCGGGCAGGCCGCCGGCCAGCGCGATCAGCGTCACCCGCGTCCCGTAGGAGAGCCGGCGTCGACGCGGCGCGCTCACGATCCCGGGGCCCGGATGCCGTGCCGCTCGAGGCGGCGGTAGAGCGCGCTGCGCGAGAGTCCGAGCGACTTCGCCGCCAGGCTCACGTTGCCGCCGTGCCGGTCGAGCGCGCGCTGGATGAGCAGCCGCTCGGCCTCGTCGAGCGTGAGCTTCTCGAGCGGCGGCGCGCCGTCCCCGGCCGTGCGCAGGCCGAGGTCGCCCGCCTCGAGCACCTTCCCGCGTGAGAGCAGCACCGCGCGCTCGATCGCGTGCCCGAGCTCGCGCACGTTGCCGGGCCAGGGGTGCGCGATCAGCGCCTGGAGCGCCGCGTCCGAGAAGCCCGACAGCGGCTTGCGGTAGCG
>Ga0315540_10000366_pt1 | contig 25330 bp, 30 predicted proteins | sample SalMarSW160110MG_FD_203677 | JGI IMG/M metagenome (GOLD analysis project Ga0315540, IMG submission 203677) | Salt marsh sediment microbial communities from the Plum Island Ecosystem LTER, Massachusetts, United States - Salt Marsh Sediment SW1601-10 ...
GGAGGTTTGCGGTAGACTGCGCCATCGAGCTTTGCCAGTTCCTCGCAGACGATGTCTCTGCGAGCTTGATATTCCGAGATCATCCCGCCAAGGAAGCGGCTGAGAGACTTGTAGCCGGCAATGGCACCGACCTGTTCGATCGTGGGCGGGCAGAGCCGTGCCTGCCCCATGCGCAGCGCAGCCTGAATCACCTCAGGATTGCGACTGATCAGGCAACCCACTCGAGCGCCGCAGGCGGAGAAGCGCTTGGAGATAGAATCGAGCATGATGGCACGATCTGAAATTTCCGGAATACTCAGTATTGACGTATGCAATTCGCCGTCGTAGGTGAACTCGCGGTATACCTCATCAGCCAGCAGCCAGAGGTTATGCTCGATGGCCAGCTCAGCAAGCATTTCGATCTTTGCCTTTGACAGGATCGCTCCTGTCGGATTATTCGGCGAGCAATAGAGTATCGCACGAGTTCGCGGCGTGATGAGTCGCTTGATTTCTTCACGTTCCGGAAGCGCAAATCCCTGGTCCACGGAAGTCGGAATCGGCACAACTTTAAGCGCCGACATCGTGGCAAAACCGTTATAATTGGTATAGAATGGTTCCGGCACCAGGATTTCATCCCCCGGATCGCCGATAGCCATTAGCGCAAACATTATCGCTTCGGAGCCGCCGGTAGTGACGATTATTTGTCCGGGGTTGATCTCTACGCCGAAATTGCTGCAGTAGCTGCAGATCTCTTCCCGAAGCGGTAGCAAGCCTTCGGAGGGTCCGTAGGCCAAAACCTGATCCTTGAACTCACGCACCGCCTGCATGATTTCAGGTGGCGTCACGATATCGGGTTGCCCGATGTTGAGGTGAAAGATATTCACGCCTTCTGCCCTGGCTGCATTTGCCAAAGGCATCAGCCGCCTTATCGGCGAAGCCTGCATACCATCGCTGCGCAGCGACAGCTCGACGTGTTGTACTGATTCTGAGGAAACCTTGCCACTCATTTGTTACCACCTGCCGACAAGAGTCGGATCGAATGCCAGTTGAACCTAAAGTAACATTCTTACTCCAGGATTCTTTTTTTCACAATCAGTATATGTTACATGCCGTGTCATTTGCTGTCAACATCGTATTACCAGAAGAAGCGATAGTCCCACGGGAGGCTTTCGCTTGACTTGCGGTGCGTAATCTTCCATTATGTTTGCCAATCTGAAAGGAAGCAGAGCAACTCACATGACTGACCCTGAAGAATATACCGGCTCATTCAAGTCTCTGGCTGACGAGACGAGGCTGAAGATCATGCTGGTGTTGAACAGTCGTTCCCGCTCGGTAGGCGAAATAGTTGACCTGTTCAATCTATCGCAGCCCACGATTTCACGCCACCTGCTGGTTCTCAAACAAAATGGATTGGTTGTGTCGAAGCGGCGGGGTCAGCAGGTAATCTACGCGATCAATGAGGACGGAATTCGCGCGCTGGCACTTGATTTCTTCCGCAACTTCGATTGTTGTAGAGGGATCTCAATTCCGTCGTTGGGGCGAAAGCGATAGCGATTCTCCGCCCCATCCCGTAGCTGTTCTCCAGGACGCTCGCCGCCTTTTCCCGGTTACCGTTCTTCCGTGATCACCGTATCCCCATGCTCGTACGACGGGACGCAGATACACAAAAACATCAGGTCTTCATTCCCGACGTTCTTTATCTTGTGCCGCGTCCCCGGGGGCAGCGCGACAGCATCGCCCGGCTCGACGCGGAATTCCTTTTCCGCTACCGTCATCTCCCCCATTCCCCGCATAATGAAATAGATTTCCTCAGAAGTGGCGTGGTAGTGTTCTTCGGTCTCTCCACCGATCGAAACCACAGCTTCAGCCAGAGACTGTTTCTTTATAATCGAATTGCGCGGAGCCATTATCTCCCTGATCCGGGAGCCATCCTTGGTGGTGAATTGTTCGCAATCGCCCAGTTTTATAATACCCGGCAATTCAACCATTGTTATTCTCCTTAAGTATCACGTCCACAGCTTCAGCAAAGTCTGAAACCACCCGTATGGATTTCAGATGCAACGGCAGTTGCGCCGACTCGATCTCGCCGTAGCCGGTTTTCACCATGATTCCCCTGGCTTCGATATTTCGTGCAAGCTCCATATCGAGCACACGATCTCCAGTAACAAATGACCGGGACAAATCAATGGCATATCTGCTGCAAGCCTGATCAATCATGCCGCGCGCCGGCTTGCGACAATCGCACGCTCCGGTCAAATCGGGATGATGCGGGCAGTAGAAGATGCCATCAAGTTTGACGCCTTTGTTAGCAAGAAGTTCCGACAAACGTTGATTTACCAGCGCGACATCCTCGTCAGACATGAGGCCTCGTGCGATTCCCGACTGATTGGTCACCACGAAAAGAAGGTACCCGGCAGCCTGCGCGCGCTTCAGAGCCTCGGCGACGCCCGGGATCAGCTCGACAGCAGCGGGGTCGGAGATGAATTCCTTCTCAACGATGAGATTGCCGTCGCGGTCACAGAAGAGTGCGGGGCGAGATCTATCAACTGGAGTCATTGTGGTCTGTCGCTCACTTATGTGTCTCGATTCGATAAGTCCTGATAGTCATTTGATCTGCAGTTGAAGCAGGGCAACAATTTCGGCCGCGTCCATGTTCAGAAAGCAATAACGCCGGTCTCGATAACAAGTACGTTCGCCGTGGCGGCTGCATGGAGAGCAAAACTCATTAATGGTATAGGCGGCGGCGTTGTCACCAAGCGGAGTGAATCCGAGAATCGGATGTGTCGGCCCAAAAAGCGCAACTACGGGCGTGCCCAGGGCAGCGGCGAGGTGGGCCGGGCCGGTATCGTTGGAGATTACCGCAGTCGCCGACTCAATGACAGCGGCTGTGCGCGTAATCTCTTCCGGAGTGATAACCTTAACACTATCCACTTCCCTGTAATCCGCAATAACGCGCGCAAACTCACCGAGCGATTTCGACTCTGACGGCGCTCCAAGGACAATGAACTGCCTGATGCCCTTCCCCACCAGTTTTTCTGCAACAGCCAGCAGAACTGATGCCGGCGCCTGCTTGGTCGGGTAGCGTGCCCCGGCAGCGAATATCGCATAGCGATTCTCGAGGCTGATTTTCCGGCGTTCCCCCTGCCACCAGAGTCGGGCGGAATCAGGAACAGAAAGTACAGGCGGCCCAAGTTGCGCAGAGATCCCGAGTTCCGCAAGCGCGTCGGCGTAGCGCTCCAGAGCAGATCGTGGTTGAGCGGCCAGTTTCTTGAAATGAACCGCTTTGAATCGCGCCAGCCAATCCTTGCCGGCCTTGACGGAGCGGGCAGGAACGGCGGTACGTACACGGGAGCTGCGCAGATTATTGTGCAGGTCGACAATCAAATCGTAGTTCGCTTCCCGCAGGAGATTGATCGTTTCACGGAACCGGTGTTCGCCATGCCATTCCTTAACGTCGTCAGCTGAGGGGAACATCTGCACGAGGGAGACATACAGTGATTTGGTGAGATAGTCGATATGTGCGTCGGCAAAATGCTGTTTCAGCGCGCGCGCAATCGGTTCGGTGAGGATTACATCTCCGAGTGAACTGAATCTGACAATGAGGATTCTCTTCATCAAACGAAGAGTATAGTCAATAATCCGATAACGAGGCAGTAGAATCCGAAGAGGTAAAAGCGGCGGCCAACTACAATCCGCAGCAGCAGATAGATGGCGAGCAAGCCGACAAGAAACGATACGACCGCACCAATGCCGAAGGTCACCAACTCGGTGCTCGGCAGCGGATGCCGTGCTAACTCAATTCCTTTGAGCAGAGCTGCTCCCGCAACAGCGGGCAGTGACAGAAGAAACGAAAAGCGAGCAGCCAGCTCCGGGTCAATTCCGAGGAAGAGCCCCATAGTGATCGTTGTGCCCGAGCGCGAGATTCCCGGCAAGATTGCGGTCATTTGCGCCACGCCAATGAGGAACGCGGAATGAACCGAGAGCCGGTTCTTAAATCTCTTGAGAAAGTAGGTCGAGAGTAGAATCACTGCGGTAATCAACAACATCACCCCGCTAAACGTAGTGGAGTTGAAGCGCGCTTCAAACCAGCTTTCAAACAGGAGCCCGACTATGCCTGCAGGAATGCTTCCGATAATAATGTAGAGTGCCAGCATAAACCCGGAGCGGGTATCAACATCACGCTCACCAAACAGAAACTTGAAGAAGGAACGAGTCAGGCCAACGACATCTTTCCAAAAGAAAACCAGAACGGAAAGGAGAGTACCGAAATGCAGCGCTACCTCAAGGTAGATACTCGGCGCGTTTACGCCGAGAACTGCCTGGCCTATTACCAGGTGGGCAGACGAGGAGATCGGTAAGAACTCGGCCGCGCCCTGAAGCACACCGAGAATTATGGCGTCGAGAATCGGCATTAGCGAGACAGGCGCATGAGCGTCGGGTGATTGCTACGCGCCGCTGGACGCGATTGTTGATTCGTCAATTTCGCTTTACCACATGAAGAAGTTCAGGCCCACGGCGGCGCCGATTTCGTCATCTATCTGCAGCTCACCGGAGACATTGAATTTGCCGGTGAAATGGAATTGGCTGCCAATCGTAATACCGATATTGAATTCCGAGTTGTTTCTCGTAGCCTGAATTGCCTCAAGAGCACTGCGTTTGCCGAACAGAGGGTTTGTTCCACTGTCCTGGCGGACATTATCGCTACGCATATTCAAGCGACTGTATGGCGTAAAGCGAAACCCATTTTGAAACTGCAGCGGCTTGCTGACAATCAGGTTTCCGCCCAGTGACCAGATAGAAGTGCTGACACTGTTCCGGTCATACGAGTAATATTGGAATATTCCGCCTATCGCGACATCCACCGGCTTACCCATATCGGTGTCAGCAACTTGATACTGTATATCGGAGCCAATCAGAAGTGAGGCGTTATCGGTGGCATCAAGGTCCATCAGTCCAATCGTCAGTGACACATCCACCGGCGAGGCAATTCCGTAGCGGGCATTGCCAAAGACGGTGACGGCGTGTTCGTAGACTCCCACTCCCGTGGATAGATTGAGGCTCCCCCAGCCCAGAGTCTCAGCAGAGCGCAATTGCGGTACGTAAAAGGCGTGAGCGTAACCGCCAGTAAAGAGCAGAGTGACGGTCGCCAAAACAAATATCTTCCTGATCATTATTTCGCTTCCTCCAATGGCTCGAATATCGCCTGCCTGCAAACTGAATCAACAAGAACTTTAGTTTAAGTTATACTGCAAGCAGATCGGAGTAGTTGTAACAGGATCGAAAATAGTTGCCGCTAACAGCAGAGGGGCTGTCGCAGTCAGGCACTGGCCTTGCTGTCTCTTTTGTTGAATTTCAGCCTGATCGAGTTACCGACAAAACCGAACTTGTCGCGAAGTCGATTCTCCAGATAGCGAACATAGGAGCGTTGCAGGTGCTCGGGGTAGTTGGCAAAAAACACGAACGTGGGGGGGGCCACACCTGTCTGCGTAAGATAGTAGAGCTTGATGTACTGTCCGCGATGAGCCGGGGGATGTCTTTCTGCCACCACGGCTTTAAGGAAATCGTTCAGATCAGATGTCGAAACGCGCTTGAATCGCTCTTCATAGATGCTGAGGACGAGGTCGAGGGTCTTGGTCGCCCTCTGGCCGGTTTTCGCAGAGATGAAAACCAGGGGCACAAAGTCCATGGTCTTGGCACGATGGTAAAATGCCCGCGTGAAGTGATCTACGGCATGAGTATCCTTTTCAACCAGATCCCACTTGTTCACGACAAGGAGTATGCCCTTGCGCTCTTCAATTACCTGCTCGATAATGCGCAAGTCATTGGTGGTCACTCCCAGTGGGGCCTCAACTAAGACCATCACGACATCCGCGCGCTGGATCGAGCGAATCGTTCGCAACGCGGTGTAGAATTCCAGGTTGTCTTTGACCTTGGCGGAACGGCGTAAACCGGCAGTATCGATCAGGACGAATTTCTGATCCTTGTACTCAACCAGGGAATCGATTGAATCACGAGTGGTACCCGCGATATCAGTCACGATCAGGCGGTCGCTGCCGAGAAGCTTGTTCACAATGGATGATTTCCCCACGTTCGGTCTGCCGACGACGGCCACATGAACCGCATCTTCGGCATCAGCCTCGTCTACCTCGGGAATGGCAGCAATCACCTGGTCAAGCATATCTCCTACGCCGCTGCCGGTTGCTGCAGAAATCGGCAGTGGGTCACCAAGGCCGAGGTTGTAAAACTCGTGTGACTGCTGCTCCAATTCTAAGTTGTCCGCCTTATTGACAGCCAATATTGTGGGTTTACCGGTTTTCAGAAGTAAGCGGGCAATATCGCGGTCGATATCTACGGATCCGACCTTGGCGTCAGTCAGAAACAGCACCAGATCGGCCTCAGCGATGGCGATTTCCGCCTGCTCCCGCACCTTGAGTTCAAAGAGTTCATCGGAGCGCGGCAGAAAGCCCCCCGTATCAACGGCTATGAAGTAGCGCCCCGCCCATTCGATTTTCTGATAGAGCCGATCGCGGGTGACGCCGGGAGAGTCATCGGTGATAGCGTGTCTGCGGCGAGCCAGACGGTTAAATAACGTTGACTTGCCCACATTGGGACGACCGATAATTGCGACAACAGGCAGGGGCATAGATTATATCACAAATCCGTTAGAGTCTCTTTGTTTGCTTCCCGCAAGAAAATAAGCGGGTGAAGGGAGTCGAACCCTCGACATCCAGCTTGGGAAGCTGACGTTCTACCACTGAACTACACCCGCAGTCAGGGAAATACTAGGTTTCCGTCAGCTCAATAGCAAGTGGTTTTTGGGGTTCGAGTATTCGCCCAAGCAGTTCGGGGCAATTTCCAGACTAGGCTGAAGAAGCGAATTCCTGATCCGTGGGGCTCTGAGCCTCTGCAGCCAATTCTGCCTGTACTTGCAGCTCCAGTCGCTCTTTACGCCGCTCCTGGCGCTGTTTCTCCCAGCGCTGGTCCTGCTCAGGAGTAAATGAGGCCTTGGTGATGCTGTCACCAATTCGTTCAAAGTAAACGGGACCGTGGATATCCTCGGTTATAGTCTTATAGAGAGCGCCAAAATGCAGGGTCGTGCCTGCATAAACAACCTCATCCGCGATGATACGTGCGTCGAGCAAATCCTCAACGGTGGCCTCAAGTTGATTATATTCGGCCTCCAACTCCTTGCGCCGTGTCGGGATTTCACGCGCCAGGCGCTTGAACTTATCAAGGGTCGCCTTCTGATCAGGCGGAAGCTTGCCGGTCATCTCCAGTTGGTAGAGTTTAACCATCGCTTCCTTGATATTGTGCTCGTTCTGGTCAAGTTTCTCCAATTCCTGCGTGATCTGTCGCTGGCGCTCTACGGCCTGCATATCGTAGGCTACGTAGATATGAGTGGGAACAGAAGCATCGTTTCCGAATCTTCCGGCCCTCACAAAATAACGGGCGGCACAGCGCCCCCCGGCGACGTAGCCGCCGCGGTCCTTAACGATTATCGAGTCGGCTGCATAGAGATCTCCGTTGTGAATCTCCCTGCCAACGAATACCGATCCCCCAGCGCGTATCTTCTGGTTCTCGACATATTTGACCGTCACATCCGCTCCCGCAACAAGACTCCCCTTGCCTCCTCCGAAGAATCCGCCACGAATCAAAATACTTCGCCCGGCGACGATCTTGGCGTCCTCTACATTCCCGCCGATCTCAAGGTCCTGCCCGGTTTTCACCTTGAAATCTGAAGTTACGTTCTTGCCTATTCGTAGTGAGCCGGCACAATCCACATTCCCCGTAGCTGCCTCTATCGATCCGTTTATCCGCTGGTCGGGAAAGATGCTAATCTTGCCGCCCTGATAGCAAATCGTGCCGTCAACCTTCGCGGTCAGCGCGAGGCCGTCCGGTGAAATCTCGACGTTGGCTCCGGCAGGCAGATCTTTATCACGTCCAGGTTTAGGTGGAATCTCCTCGCCGAAGACAGACTGTCCCGGTGTGCCTTCCGTCGGTGGTACTTTCCTGGCAAGCAGTTGTCCCGATTGCGCATTCTGGATGTAGTTTAGATCCTTGTAGTCAATTTTGCCGTGTTGATCTACACTGGGCTCGTGTGATGGGTTTATCTCGAACAGGAAGTCAATCCTTGCATCCTCGCCCGCTTCAGGTTCTTCACCCTTTGCGATCATTATCTGCTCGCCAAAAACCTGCTTAAGCACGAGATCGTTGATGGATTTTTCGATTAGCCCGAATGTGATTCCAGCCTCAAGAAGAACGCTGCGAAGCTCTTCAAAAGTCATGAATCCTTCGGGGAGGTTTTCTTCATCAAGGATTATATAGGCTTCGTTACCGATATTATTGCTGGAGAGCGTGATGCCTGGCACCGATTTTGTCTGGCTAGTAATTTGCGGCACGATCGGCCCTCCGCAGTTTGTCAGCTACTCTGTTGCTGCTTGCGCTGTGATTGGGTACGCCAGTAGGCACGCTCGAGAACTACGGTAACTTCATAATGCTTGAAAGGCTTGGTGATGTATTCGTCCGCCCCAAATAGCAACGCGTCTTTAATCGTGTAGGAGTCTGCATAAGCCGTCATCATTATCACGGCAATGCCCGGGTATTTTGCCTTGATTTCCTTGAGTAAATCGAAGCCGTTCATGTCGGGCATCTTCACATCAGACAACACCATGTCGAATTGGTATTCTGCGAGAAGCTGCCTCGCCTCATTACCGCCTGCAGCAGTATGAACTGTATATCCCGCCTTTTCAAGAATCTTCGTCATGAGCTTGCGCATGACTTCTTCGTCATCAACCACGAGAACTCTAATCTCGTTCATTTCATCCATCGATGTATTCTCCAATACTTCTAATTTCAATATCGGCACACGAGCGTGCGGGTTTACTGTCTAAATGTCTGCGACAGTTGATTTTTACCGGGTAAGTCTGGCTTCGCGTCGAGGAAAGCGGCTAGATCAGCCAGGCTATCGACCAGCTCGAAACGGATTTTCGTCTCTGCGGGTGACGATGCCTCCCATTTTGGCGATTTCAGGAGCGATTCGGCAAGAGGAGTGCTCCTTACGAAGAGCAGATTTACGTCATATTCGGTAATTTCGCGACAGAGTTGTTCCAAACTGAAACCTTCGAACCTGGTTGTCAAAAAGACAACTGTCAGTCGATTTCGCAGAATCGCTCCTAGCTGACGCAGCGACTCCCCGGTCGGCCACGTGGCCGTGGCAGTCTGCTGGCTAACAATGGTCACCGGCGGTTTGGTGGAAATCAACTGATAGCTTTGCTCAGATGCGCCAACATACACTTTGCCGGCCTCAAGCGCCGTCTCTCGTTCCAGCATCTGTACTCCGAACGGAACAGTTCGCTGTAAGGCTTTCAGATTTGCCTCGAAGAATACCGTCTCCCTCGGCTGCAGTACCAGGAGTGGAGCAGAGAAGTCAGGAGACAACTCCAGCAGGAATTCTTGAAGTGCAACTGGGCCGCCTATATCGGTGACAAGCACCAGAATTTCGGGGGGGAATGCCTTTGGTGATGGGCTTGCGTGTTTCCTAATGTCAGTTTGTTCAGCGTTAGACTTCCTGATCAATGCTGTTTCCCTTCTTCAAGGATACTACTGTGCTGACTATGTTTTCAGCGGCTTGTTTAACTCGTTCAAGGTGCAGATTCATTTCAGCCAGGGTGATCTTTTGTTCATCACTGTCGAGGGGTTCACCGGTGGCCCGTTTTACCGCAACTGCGGCAGTCTCCTGGGCTACGCTGGTCGTGTCGAGCAAGGTTCCGAAATCAGTGCTGACCAGTTTGAAGGCCTGATCGGTCAGGCGCAGCCTGGCATTTGCTATGGTGAGGTTCAGGTTCAACAGCTTGATCTCGTCCACCAACCGGGAAATTGCCGTGACCAACCGGCCAAACTGTGTGGCATCGGGATTAGCTGTCATGACCTAGGCCTGTCAAGTGGAAAAATGTAGCAGATCTCTTTTCCCTATTCACGTTCTGCGACGAATAGGTGGTTGTGAGAATCGTAGAAAATTGTTGTCGTGATGCGCACACTATAATGATCTCGCTACAAGGCTCTCACTACGCGCGGGCACTTGTCATTAAGTACCCTATCATTAGGAAGATCGGCTGATTAGGGCGGAAAGTTAATAGCCGCGTTTCGCAGTGGCGAACCGACTTTCGCTCGGCGAACTTCCGCTGACGTCTCTGCTTATCTGATTGTCAGCGAAGCTTAGCTACATCAAGAAATGCGCTCTCGATCTTGGTAGCAGCCTCGGTTTCGAGATCGCAGAACAACTTCTCCTGCTCACTATAGGGAACCAGAAGCTCGGGATCAGCATCGCCGAAGTCAACGAGCTGGAGACTTGACGGTCCATGCCGGCGGGCATCGATGTCGCCCTTGTGAATTATCCGCTGGCGTTCGCAGTCCAGCACATAGTAGCGTGCTTTCAATTTCGCTGTAACCCGGCGCTGTTTAGCGACAAGCGGAATTGAGAAATTGTTTTCCCGTACCAGTTTTTCCTGATCTACCGCACACCAGACGATAAACCGGCAATTAGAGTGTTGCCCCAACCGCATCAGCTGTGCACGCGGCAGCACTCCGGCAGGATAGTGCGGCAATTCCTCGGCAAGGCGAGGATCAGCCAATTTCAGGAAGTTGTGCTCGCTGAGCCGGTTTGTCAGCAGCTGTGACAGCCTGCAATCAGGCCATGCCTGGCGGCCATCAACAATTAGAAGAACTTCCTTCTCAACCGGGCTATCCTGACCAAGAACGCTGTGAAATGCGAGAGCTGCAGCCGCCACAATGAGGGCAGCCGCAGCTACGTTAGTTACTTTTCTGCGCATTTCTGTCCTTCTTGTTGATGCGCTCGCTAACTTTGCGAGCAAAGATGTATCGCAGCAAGAATCGTCTAATGCGGTTGTCAAAGCTGGAGATCACGCTGCCGATATTCGCACTGCCGAAGACGCCATTCAGTTCCGGTTCAGAACAGAATTCGACACCTATGAGGTAACCGCCTTCGCCATCTTCATCGACACGCTTTACTTTCCCGGCGACACCGGTCAGAAGATCACAGCCGGTGAGCTCAAGATTCATGGTGATGTATCCACCCTCAGCAAGATCCGTTTGGCAGGCGATTAAAACGCCGCCACCCGAGATATTGAGTATGGTGCCGTTTTGCTGATTTACGTGAGTGTGCTCAAGCGGCCTGTCAAGATCAATGCCTGAGAACGTAATCGGCGCCGAGATCTCGAGACGTACGTAGCGGCGTCGTTTCTCCCGATATAGCCGGAGTGGTTGCTTGATAACAAATCCTTCATCGGCGCTGCTGTTACTTGTTGATTGTTGCCTGGTCATTTCGTTACTCCTGTCTGATTGCTGATTTTTCGTGGCGCAATACGCCCTGTTATATCAAACCTTTCTTTTTCATCTCTACTTGCTGCTCGAAAATGAAGTTGAGCAGCCCCGTTCGCTGAGTCTCATCGAAGCTCAGGAATTCCTTAGGAATGTGCTTACTTTGGCTCGAGTTCAGAATCATGGTGAGTTCTTCCATCGTAAACAGCTCTATTCCGTATTGATGCATTTCTTCAGGCTCGTCGACGCGGCGCCGGATGATACCGAAAGCGCTCATCTGTTTGGAATAATCCTCCAGCTTGATAACCACCAGCGCACGCGAGCCAACCTTAGTGTCAAGCCGGGAGCGGACTAACACACCATTACCTGAAATATTGATGCAATGCGCATGAAACTGCGGGAGATCCTCAACGGTTCGCTTGCCAGTGAAGAGCTCCTCGGCGGGAATAATGGTGACAGCTCCATTTGCCCCAAGGCGGAAGTATCTACGGCGTTGGTTGCGTTCGATATCGGTCGGGAGCGGAATTAGATATGCATCTGCTCTGCCGTTATGGCGAGAGAGTATTTGTCCGCTGAAGGTGTAAGCCGAATCTGGTTTGAAAAAGTTCGCGCGGAAGTGGACTCCGACCGTGAAAAGCGCATCTCCACTGACTAGTGTCGGGCGGTCAATTACCAGGTGCTTCGAAGTGATGTCCTCCACCCGGGAGCGGTAGCGGCCGCTACGGCCGCGCTCCTCTATCGTAATTTCGAGACGGTCCCAAAGTTCGAGGATGCCGCCGACATTGGGTTTCTGTTGCCGGGTGCGCTGCACTACTTCCCTTCGACTGCCTTGAGGTTTTTCTTGCCCTGGGTGACCGCGAGATCAAGTACTTTTCGTGCCAGAGCCGTGCGTGTCTGATCGCCGCGGTTGTCAAACACATATTGCTGGCCGGCCTTGATAGTATTGTTAAAATAGAGCTTGGCTTCTTTGTGTCGGCCCACCCGCCGCGATAGCTCAGCAATCAGGTACAGTGCCTGAATCTGCTGATTGCCCTGCTGGATTTCATGACCCTCTTCCAGAGCGCCTTTGTAAAATTCGGCCGCGTAAAGCAGCGCTTCCTGCTCGGAAAGCGGGACGTATTCCCAGCGAGTCTTGGCTTCGCGAATGAAGTCTTCAAAGGAGGCGAAGCCGGCGTAGGCGATCGAGCCGCTGCCTGATGACATCGGGTGATCAAGCCTGAGCTTGCTGTTTGTTTGCACGGTATGTGACAGCTCATTGACCGCACTGCTCATTTCACCATGCACCGAGCGCAATTTCTGCAATTGTTCCTGGAATCCATGATGAAGCGACAGAAACTCTGAATCGGTGGGATTCACCGTCGCCTGATCCGAAAACGCTTCCTCAATCAGCTTCGACATCGATTCGACGTTAAGATTGAAATAGTCGCGGGCCTGCTTGAGTTTGGAATATGCCTTTTCGATGTCGTGTGCGAAGTGCGCACCTTCGTTCAAAACGACAGATTCGCTGCCGTAATGCTCCCGGTAGAGCCAGGCGATGCGCAAGAAGAACCGGCCGATGTCGAGCTTGCGCGGGTGTTCCACAAGCAGTTCATCATAAACTCCAAGGAGGAACTTGGCTACGGCGGTCGCAAAGGGGTTGAGCTGCGCGTCGCGAGATTGCCCCAACATTTTCAGTACTGAGCCGTCTATTGCCAGAGCCTCGAGGTGACGGGAACGAATCGTCTTGAGACGGTACGAGCGAAAGGCGACGTCGTTTTTCCAGTCCTTGAAGCCCTGATTGAACTCGCGCGTGTAGAAGCAGTTCTCGCAGGTGGCCATGAAGAAAAGCAAGGGATTGTAGATTTCATACTTGGGGTTGCGCCACTGCCGCCCCTGCGGACAGAAGTCAGTATCGTGATCTTCTTCCACGTACGAGCCGACCTTGATATTTTCGAATTCGTTAATTGTCTTACAGACCGGGCATTCAACCTTGGTCAGAAAGAACGGTGATTCCTGCGCCATAATCTGGTACCTCTATACCTCAGATCTACTTCTCTACTTAAGCTGCCCCAACAGCTCTAATTCCATGAACGAGATGCCGAGACTGTTCTCGATTTCATCTCGCCGTCGTCCGTCGCGATACATGCGAACCGCTTCGAGATATTTCTCCGTGCGGCTCATCGCGGCTGAATTTCGGGGGGTATTTCTAGTTGTGCTCTCGACAGGGTTGCCGGCGCCAGGCCTGGCTACCTTGTTGTCCCGATAACGCGACAGCAAGGGTGGGGCAAACGACGTTACATCTGCAGAATTGATTGCGCTTGATTCGATACGTGCAACCGTTTGAGCTGCCGGCGCGGGTGCTATCTCCGCCGGCGCCTGATCCTGATAGGCGAAGCCTGCGACGTAATCTGCGATGACTTTGCGGATGCGCCGTTCGCGAAGGTAAATAAAGGTTACGAGGGCGAGAGTGACTGTGATTCCAAAGCTTACATCCAATATGAGTTGTGCTGCATTCCATGCTTCCATGATTGACTCCTCAATCAGCCTTATCTTAGTCTGACTTCATCAAGCGGTGACATCCAGGCCGCCTGTTTGTTCTTCTCTATTCTTGTCATCCTGTTTCTTCTTCTGTTGCTCTTCTTTCTGTTCCTGCTTCGGCTTATCTCGATGAATGATCGCTTCGTCAGTTTTCTCTGTCGGCGTGGCCTCACGCTGCTTCTGCACTTGTTGCTTTGCCTGGGCGATAGCAGCGTTACGCTGGTCAGCTTCCGGCGCCGCTTTCTGAGCTTCGTTTACCTTCTCAGCCAGCGGCATCTTGACCAGATTGTCTGCAGCATCAATCGGCCGGACCATTACATCATCACATCCTTTCAGCTAAACAGCGAACTTCTCCTTGACGAGGTTTCGCAGTTTGCCGACTGCCTTGGTGTGGATCTGGGAGACACGCGATTCGGAAATCGACATCACTTCACCGATCTCTTTCAGTGTCAATTCTTCATAGTAGTAAAGAGCGATTACCAGCCGCTCCTGCTCGGTTAGATTGGCGATGGCGATTCCCAAATAGGCTTTCAGCTCCATTTCTTCGATTTCCCCCAGGACAGTATTGTCGTTGGGGCCTTCGATTGTTTCGATGCGCGGTATCTGGCGGTTGTCCTCTTCCTTGTAGATCATTTCGTCGAGCGAAAGGAGGGTGGCACCGCTGACGTCCCGGAGTGTGGCTCCGAATTCGTCCATCGTAATGTTGAGGTGGTCGGCCAGCTCGGTATGTGAGGGTTTGCGACCGAAACGTGCCTCCAGCTCGTTCGTGGCACGATCCATTTCACGCGATTTGGCGCGAGTTGATCTTGGTACCCAATCGAGACTGCGAAGCTCGTCGAGAATTGCTCCCCGAATTCTGGGTACGGCGTAGGTTTCGAACTTGATCCCACGATCGGGGTCGAAGTTGCCGAAAGCCTCGATCAAGCCGATCACACCAGTGTTCACCAAATCCGGCAATTCCACGGTCTTGGGGAAACCCATGGCCAGGCGGCCGGCTACGTTGCGCACTAAGGGAAGGTAGTGGTCAAGCAGCTGTTGCCGGACGGAGGGATCCCCGCTGGCACGATAGTTTTGCCAGGCTTGTGCTACATTCATCTGCTTATGCCTTTCCTGTGGTATGGTGGTTATCATGGTCGATGTTAGTCCTCTATTCCGGGAAGGAGTGTACCGTCACTTCTCTATCGTCAAAGGCTGCAACGCTTTTTAGATCAATCGCTCCGGAGGCGTGCGACGCCAGTGACAGTGCCTTCCTCGGTTTACTTATTTCTTTTTCCTGTATCGTCTTAGCCGCCCTGTGCAGATTTTTAACACTCTGTAAGGAAATTGCACTGGAGCGGTAAATGCCTTGGTTGTCGGCCAAATGGGTCAGTTGTGGATCGAGCGGCAGAGTGAGTAGCGGATCGATCCTGAGATTCAGAAACTTCTCCGCCATCTCGATGAATTTGATCATCGCGTGTTCGCCGTCCACCTCTGATAGCGCCTGATTAATGATGAGTGACACGTTAGGGTCAGCGATCAATTCCTTTGCCTGTTTCAATTGCGCATAAGTATCGGCGATTGCAGAGATGCGTGGCGATGTGACAGTCAGGCAGCGATCGCTATGGGCGATAAGCTGAAGCGTGAACCCGTCGATCACGGCGGCGGTATCGAATATCACGACGTCAAAATTCTGTTCCAGTTCGTCGAAGCTGCGCTGCAATGATGCGGTTTCGTTTATGCCGTTGGCTGATGCACCCGGTTTGGTGCCGATCAACCAGAGATTTGGTGAAAGCTGCCGCGTGACTGCATCCAGATACTGCGCACCCACAAAGAAGTCTTCGCTGCCGTAACTGAGATCAACGTTTGCCAGGGTGGCGACGTCACCGATACCGAAATCGCAATCAACCAGAACCACGCGCTGATCGAACTCAGCGAGAGAGCGGGCGAGCAGTGAAGCGATTGTAGTTTTTCCCGTGCCCCCTTTACCTGAACAAACGGTGATCGTGTAGGCTCGCAGAGGGCGCTGATTCAAAAGTCGGGAGACGCTATTCATTAGTTTCTCCTATCAACTTCACAAATTCGCTGTCGATATCGAAGTCGCGCAGGGTGTCGGTGGGTAAGCGTGAGTCGGAGATTCCCCATACCGGAGGGTAGTCAGCGGCCGCGTAGTCCAGGATTACCCCACAGCAATCCGAAGCATCGCAATGAGTAAACACTGTTGCATCAATCTCCAACGGTTCTGCGAAGGTGAGAAAGCGTCTGATTTGCCGCCAGCTCGAAGTAAGCGGTAGCGCTGCCAACACGAACCTGTGTTTCATCTTTGTCAGTTGATCGCGTAATTCGTCGAGCCCTTCCCGGTCTCCGGTCACCAGGCCGGCGGTATCAACAAGGTGATACTTTGCTTTGCGTGACTTGTACTCTTCACGGGCCTCCCCTACCATCTCTACTATTTCATTGATGCTGCTGATCTCCTGCTCGGCGCCGGGGCGGAAGTTGTCGAGCGTGGAGAGCGTAACTTTCTCATGATCCTGAAACACCAACTTGGTGGCGATCTTAGCCAGAAGTGTGCTCTTACCCGAGCCGCAGGGGCCTACGAATACAATGTCGGTGCCTTTCCGCGGCAAATCACATGTGGCAGGCGCAATCGAACCAAGGATCTCTTTCAGCGAGTCAAGCGTCGGCGGCGAGTGCTGCTGCCAGCGGCGGCAAATTTCGCGTGCCAGGTCTGGTTTGATATCGTGCGCTCTCAGGCGCAGATAGTATTCCTTTGATTCGCCCTGAAGCAGGTCGGGGAGAATTACGTCGAGTATGGCTGATTCCAGCTCGCGATTGGTCGTTGCAGTTTCTGCAACAGCCGGTCCGCTCCCTGCGGTTTGCACCCTGGTAGCGGTAGCCGGCTGCTGAATAGCAGCGCCGATCTCTTCACGGGCGGCGGTGACGCAGAACATCTTGAGTCCGCCGTCTTTTACCACATCGGTCTTCAGGACAACGGCGTCACCACCGAATTCCCTGCGCACCATGGCGAGGGCGTCCTGGATCGTTTTTGCCTGAAAATTCTTAATTTGCATCGTTCACACTCACGGCAAGTTTAGAGTAGACTTCAACGGTCGGGATAATCTCAGAGTAAGACACTACCACAAGCCCTTTCACCGCCCCCTGCAGGTACTTGTGCAAGGCCATGCGGACATTTGGACCGACGAGCAGAATCGGGGTAAATCCCTGTTGCATCATGCTGTCGGCAGCCTGCTTCACCCTGTTGGTAAGCGTCTCACCGATGTCGGGCTGGATGACCAGCATTAGTCCCTGCTTGGTGGACTGTACATTTTCACCGAGGAATTTCTCGGCGTGCGGATCGAGGGTAAAGACCGTCATTTTCTTATTTTCATCTATGCAATCAGCGGTGATCTGACGTCGCAGCGACATGCGTACATACTCGGTAAGCACGTCGGCATCCTTCGTCTGCGGCGCGAATTCCGCGAGAGTTTCGAGGATAGTGACCATGTCACGGATTGAGACTTGCTCGGCGAGCAGGTTCTGCAGGACTTTCTGAAGAATGGCCAGAGGTACGGCCTCGCCGACGACATCCTCAACCGCTGCGGGCGATTCCTCGCGGACACGATCGATCAGGTTCTTCACATCCTGGCGGCTGAACAGCTCCGCGGCGTGCCTCTTTATGACTTCTGTCAGGTGAGTGGCCATTACTGCGCCCGGTTCGACTACGGTATAGCCCTTCATCTCCGCCAGCTCTTTGTAATTCTGGATAATCCACTTGGCTTTCATGCCGAAGGCAGGCTCGGTGGTATTGAAGCCTTCGATGTCGTCCTCGACGTGACCGGGATTGATCGCGAGGAAGTGGTCAACCATCAGCTCGTATTCGGCGATGGTGATGCCCTTGAGTTTTATCTCATAGAGACTGGGCTTGAGTTGCATGTTGTCCCTGATCCGCACCGGCGGGACGACGATACCGAGATCCTGCGCAAGCTGCTTGCGCATGGTAGCGATTCGTTCCAGGAGATCGCCCCCCTGCTCCACATCAACCAGTGGTATCAGGCCGTAGCCGATCTCAACTTCCAGCGTGTCAAGGTGGAGGGCATCTTCAGCCTGCTGAGTTGGTGTTTTCTCTTCTTTTGGTTTGAGCCTGACTTCTTTTTGACGGGCTTCATCCTCCCGGCGCTTGGCTGCCTGCATGGTCAGCACTGCAGCGCCTCCTACAACCACACTAAAAATCGAGAATGGCACGAACGGCAGGCCGGGCACGACTCCCAGCATGAACACCAGGCCGGCTGCAATTGCGAGCGCTTTGGGTTGCAGGGTCATTTGCTTGGCGATTTCGTCGCCCAGGTTCGACTCACCGGCGGCACGGGTCACCAGGATACCGGCGGAAGTAGCTACTATCAGCGCGGGAATCTGTGTGACGAGTCCGTCGCCGACCGAAAGCAGCGTGTAGGTTTTCAACGCTTCGCTGATCGGCATACCCTGCTGTACCATACCCACGATCAGGCCACCGATAACATTGGTCAGGGTAATCAGGATTCCGGCGATCGCATCACCTCGCACGAACTTGGAGGCGCCGTCCATGGCGCCGTAGAAGTCTGCTTCCTGCGTAATTTCGCGGCGGCGCGTGCGAGCTTCGTCTTCGCTGATCAAGCCGGCGTTGAGGTCGGCGTCGATGGCCATCTGTTTGCCGGGCATGGCATCCAATGTGAACCGTGCGGCGACTTCAGAAATTCGTCCGGCGCCCTTGGTAATCACCACAAACTGGATTACCACGAGGATTATGAAGATGATGAAGCCGACGACGTAGTTTCCCTTGACCACGAAATTCCCGAAGGAGTTGATCACCGCACCGGCATACGCCTCGCTCAGAATCAGTCTCGTCGACGCAACATTGAGCGACAGGCGAAACAACGTGATGACCAGCAGTAGCCCCGGAAACACGGAGAAGTCAAGCGGTCGTTTCAGATAGAGCGTGCCCAGAAGCACAATCAATGACAGGGATATATTCGCTGCCAGCAGCAAGTCGAGTAATGATGGAGCTATCGGAATGATCAGTACGCCGATCACGCCGACAACAGCAACCGCCAGGATAACGTCAGTTTGTATCTTAAGACGATGCATCAGCTACGACTCCCACCTTTATCCTTGAGGCTGTAGACGTAGGCCAACACTTCGGCGACACCTTTGTAGAGGTCAGCCGGTATTTGCATGCCGATTTCGACAGTCTTAAACAATGCCCTTGCCAGCGGCTTATTTTCCACGATCGGCACACCAGCTTCCTTCGCGATTTGCTTGATCGCTTCGGCAATCAGGCGCTGGCCCTTTGCCAGCACGACCGGAGCGTCCATCTTTTCGGTGTCGTATTTCAGGGCAACGGCGATATGAGTCGGGTTGGTGACGACTACGTCCGCCTTGGGGACTTCAGTCATCATGCGCTTACGTGACATTTCGCGTTGAATTGTGCGAATGCGGCTCTTGACCTGCGGGTTACCCTCGGTAGTTTTCATTTCCTCCTTGAGTTCCTGCTTGGACATCTTGAGCCCCTTGATGTAGTCGTATTTCTGGTAAGCGTAATCGAGTACCGCGATTACGATCAGAGCGATAAGTATCTTAAGGGAAATCTTAATTGCAATCGCCCCCATCGCGCTGGCGATTTCCTGCACTTCCATATCGGGGAATCTGAGCATGGTTGGCAATTCAGCCTTGATCGCGTACCAGCAGATGAGCGTGATTATTGCCAGCTTGACCACATCGCGCGACGCGCTGAAAAGTGATCTGACACTGAAAAGGCGCTTGAGTCCCTTAGTGACGTCGAGTTTTTCGAATTTCGGCTCAATGGCCTGGGTGGAGACTAGTGGTCCTACCTGCAAAAAGGAGATACCCAATGCCACCGCGACTAAAGCTACGGCGATCGGCGCGATAGCACGGCCAAAGACATAGACGATTTGCGTCACGAATCCACTAATAGCTTCAGGATTAACCAGGCGGTAGCTCGAGCTCTCGAACAGCCAGGAGAAGGTGCCTTTGAGCTGTCCGGCGGTATAGGGCCCCATCGCCACCAGGGCGCCGATACCCGCCAGCATGATTGCCACCGATGAAAGCTCCATCGATTTGGCAACCTGTCCTTTCTCCCGGGCTTCCCGAATTCGTTTCGGGGTCGGTTGTTCTGTTTTTTCCTGAAAGGATTCCTCAGCCATGCCTTACCCTGTGAACCCTTTCGTCAGTTCAAATGCCTTGATGCTTAGCTGCGTGAACACCTTGCTGAACATGTACTGGAAGAATGGCAGCGACAGCGCGATCATCAGCAAGCCGGCGCCTATCTTGACCTGGAACCCGACGATGAACATGTTCATCTGTGGCATCGTGCGGGCAACGATACCCAGGCAAACGTCTGTTATGAACAAGGTGACCAAAATCGGCGCGGCAATCTTGACGCCGATGACGAAGACAGAGCCGACGAAGGTGATTATGTGATCGAGCAGCTCACCGCGGAAAACGACGTGCCCGAGCGGCACATACTTAAATGACTCAAACAACGCTTGCAGAATCACATGGTGGCCATCGATCAGGAAGAATATCAAGGTTGCGATGATTACCTGGAACTGTCCGATGATCGGCACATTGTCAGAAGTCGTGGGATCGACAACGTTTACCAGAGCGAAACCGATCTGATATCCGAGGATACCCCCGCCGAATTGAACAGCTATAAAGATGATTTCAAAGAAAAAGCCGATGATCAGGCCGAACAGCAGTTCTCGAGCCGCCAACAGCGCCAGGGGAACCAGTCCCGGATCGACTTGCACGTTCTGCGCCCCGACCAACGGAAACAAAAAGTAGCCGAACACCAGTGCCAGCATGATTTTGATCTGAGCCGGCACGGAGCGCTGTCCGAAAATCGGGGCTGCGATCAGCAATCCTCCGACTCGGAAGGTGGTCAGCAGAAAAATTACGATGTTATCGAGGGTTAAGCCAAACAGGCTTTGTTCGTGTCCCAACTACAATTCTCCTCTTCGGAGAGGAGCTATTGCAACCCTTGTGCCAGTTCGAAACGGAGGATGTAACTATATGTGGATTAACGTATTAGGACATTCGCCGGCGAGTCGGGAAGAGACTCAGGGGGAATAGTTTTCCGGGGTGGGGGATAGATTGTTTCGGGGTTATGGAACATTCTCGCCCTCACCCCCTGCCCCTACCCCACCAGGTGTGGAATCTGGGCGAAAATTCTCTCGGTAAAACCCACCAGCAGGTTCATGATCCAGGGGAAGAAAATCAACAGCGCTATGCCGACTGCAATTATCTTGGGAACGAAGGTCAACGTCATCTCCTGAATCTGGGTTACCGCCTGGAAAATCGCGATAACGAAACCCACGATCAGGCCCAGGATGAGCATGGGAGCTGCAGCGGCGAGGGTCAGGATAATTGCTTCCTTGCCCAGCGACAGAACGAATTGAGTTGTCATCTTTGAGTGTCCAATCTATGCCCCGCTACCCCCCGCCCGCGGCGGCAAAACTTTCAAGTAGAGATTTCACGATCAGGTGCCAGCCGTCCACCAGCACGAACAACAGTATTTTGAATGGCAACGATACCAGGATAGGAGGCAACATCATCATACCCATCGACATCAGCACCGAAGCCACAACCATATCGATAATCAAGAACGGCACGAAAATGATAAACGCCATCTGAAACGAAGTGCGCAGCTCGGAGATAATAAACCCCGGCACCACAACCTGAATCGGCAATTCCTCCGGGTTGTCAGGCTTCTTCATGCCGGCAAAACTGACGAATAACGCCAGGTCCTTCTCGCGAGTCTGACTGAGCATGAAGTGTCGCAAGGGCTGGGTGCCTTTCTCGATCAGCTGTGACTGCGTGATATCGCCCTTCAGGTAGGGTTGTAGCGCTGTCGAATTGATTTTTTCAACTACAGGCGACATGACAAAGATTGTCATTACCAGCGAGATTCCCAGAATCAACTGTGATGGCGGCATCTGATTGGTGCCCAGCGCCTGTCTCATGAAAGAGAGCACGATGACGATTCGCAGAAATGACGTGGTCATTACCAGAATCGAGGGCGCCAACGCCAGGATGGTCATCAGCAAAACAATTTGGAGTGTTGTCGACAGCCCGCTACCATCTTTGTCGGGGCCAATATTCAGCGAGATTGACGGAATCGACTGCGCCTGCAGTGTCGAACCGACAACCAGCACGATTCCGAGAACCAGCAGAATAATGAGTGCTTTGCGGCTCATGCCTCAACCTCTTTGTGCTTGGTTGAAAGCAGTGGCATCAGCGAACTCTTCGCCTGATTCAGAATCTGGCTGAATTTCGATTGTTGCGGTTTGAGCTGTTGTTTGCCGGTGGTATCGGCCTCTGTTATTGTGATTTCAGAGATCTTGTTGATGCCATTTTCCGTGGCGCCGACCAGCAAATGCTCATCCCCAACTTTCAGAACATAGAGTGCTTGTTTGGGAGTAAGGTGCTTTCGCTCGACGATAGTGATCAGACTGCTGCTGCTGCCGATTCGTCCCGAGGAGTAGCGTTTCATCAACCACACGGAGACGTAGATAAATGCTACGATCAGCAGCAAAGCGCCGAGTAATTGAAGCAGAGTTGGGCCGAGATCACTCCCGATCTCCGGCACCTCCTCCTGTTGAGCTTGCAGAGCGCCGGTGTTGATGACGCTCAGCATCATGGTCATAAGTGAAATCACGAATCCTATTCGTTTATTCATCCTATTAACCTTTCTGTGCTAGAGGCTTTTTAGTCTTTCTTCCGGCGATACCAGACTCGTCACCCTCAGTCCAAAGTTTTCGTCAACTACTACGACCTCACCGCGAGCGATCACTTTGTTGTTCACCAACAGGTCTACCGGCTCACCGGCCAGTTTGGTAAGCTCCACAACGGAGCCGGCGGTCAGGTCAAGGATGTCGTGAATAGTCAGCTCGGTGCGTCCCAGTTCGATCGCCACCGGCAGTTTGACGTCAAGCAACAAATCGATGTTGCGTGATTCGCCGCTGGAGGCGGTGCGATCGTAGTGTTCGAATTCGACAGACTGCACGGTCGGGTGATCCTCTGGAAGCGGCTGAATGTCATCGATTTCATCGATGGCCTTCAGTTCACTGCCCTTACCTGCTTCCCCTTCACCTTTAAGCAGTCCGCTGGCTTCTGCCTCAGCCAATTCATCGAGCATCTGCTTCTCGACGTCAGCGTCGATTCCACCGGCCGATTCAAGTTCGTCAGCCGGGATAGACTCCGGACTCGCGGCGGTACCCTGAGCGTCCTGCGACTGCCCAGGCTCCGGCACAGGATCTGATTGCTGCTGTGCTTCCTGAGAATCTGGCTGCTTCTGTTCAGGTTCTTCAGGGGTCAACTCTTCCGGCATATTCCGCTCCTACGCTACATTTCCTGGCTCAATCCATGAGCCTTGGGATCTATTCCTCAGTTACTCCAGTGATTTTCATACCCATCTTGCGCCCGACAATACCGGGCTGCGCAAAAAACTTCTTACGCCCGCGGATGTAGACCTGCAACGGTGTACCTGTCCGCTGGTCGAGCTGGATCACATCACCGATTTTCAAATCCAGAAAGTCTTTGACTGTCAGCTCGGCAGTTCCGAGTTGTGCGGTCAAACCCGTCTTCACATCTTTGATATTGTCAAGGTTGAGTGTGCGACTTTCTTCAATATCACCACGTTTCGATTGCTCCACCCAGGTGTTGCCTATGAGGTCTTTCATGATCGGTTCGAGCGTGACGTAGGGATAGCAGATCGTCAGAAGACCTGAATTCCCCATCATCTTAACCTGAAATCCGATAACGATTACCGTCTCGCCGGGAGGGACTATCTGCACGAATTGCGGATTGGTCTCGAAAGACTGTTGACGTATATCGAGCTCAATGACCGACGCCCAGATTTTTTCCATTTCCTTGAAGACGTTGCGGGCGATTTTCGACAGCACGGTGCGCTCGATGCCGGTCAGTTCCCGTTCCGATTCGAGGATCCGTCCATTGCCGCCGAACATGCGGTCGATGAACAAGAATGCCAGGGTCGGATTGAAATCAACCAGGCAGCGACCCTCGAGCGGGTCGCAGGAAACGGTGAAGACGTTCGACGGATTGACCAGTGACATCACCAGTTCCGAGTAGGTAATCTGATCGACACTAACCAGTTCGATATCGACCATTGCGCGTTGTATCGCAGAGAGACTCGAGGCAAGATGTCCTCCAAAATTGTCGTGAAGATTTTCCAGCGTACGAATCTGGTCCTTGCTGACCCGGTTCGGATGCTTGAAATCGTAGGCCACGACAGAGCGGAGAGACTCCTCCTGAGGCCCCAGTTGCGCATCGGCATCATCGCCCGACGAAACCGTCGATAACAGCGCATCAATCTCGTCTTGTGATAGGATCTTAGCCAATCAGTACTACCTCAAACTCGCGTTCGTTCATTCCACTCTACTGCAGGACAAAGTCCGTCAGGTAGACAGCGTCCGCCTTTGCGGGCGCCACGAATCTATTGACCACCGTCAGTATTTCTCTGCGCATGGCGTTTCGTTTTTTGACATCGGCCAGTTCCTCAACGGTTTTGGACGAAAGAATCGTGATGAGGATTGCCTTGATCTTGACGGAATTGTCCTCAAAGCTCTTCTTGTCATCCTTGGTAGGGAGCTCGAAGCTCACGCTGCACGATAGGTAGCGCGTGCCGGCAGTTCCGGCGGGATTCACGATTATGCTTTCAATCGTGAAGAACTCAGAGGATTTGTCAGATGAGCCATCTTCCTCTCCATTGTGTGAGTTCGACTCTGCTGCCGCGGGTTTTGCTTCCTCTTGCGTCGCCTGCTCCTGCGGTGAGACCGTATGCGTCATCATCGGGCGCAATACTTTCACGGTAAGGATGTAAGCGGCGAAGATCGCTACCAGCGAGATCAGACCGAACATAGCCACCTTGGTCAGCAACTGGGCTGAGTTAGCTGGAATTATGCTCTTCTTGGTCTCGACCGGCGTCGATTCACTGACTTCTGTCTGCTCTTGTGTATCCGGCATTTCTCATGCTCATTTCTTAGTTTGCACCTAAGAAGTCTCGACCCCGCTCATGGCGGCTGCCATGGCCGTACTACGGCGGTAGTTGGCTACTTTGTCGATTATCTGGTCCGAGTCTTCCTTGACCATTATCTTTTTCCCTGTGGTGAGGCTGACGATCGTGTCGGGAATTTCCTCGACAAACTCGATCAGATCGGCGTTTACCACCAGGGGTTGTCCATTTAAGCGCGTGACCTTAATCATCTGTTACCTATTACCTCTTGAGGTTTACCAGCTCGTCGAGCATGTTGTCAGAGGTCGTAATCACACGAGCGTTGGACTGAAAGCCACGCTGTGCGATAATCATGTTCGTAAATTCCTGTGCTAAATCGACGTTGGCCGATTCCAGCGCTCCGGAAGAAATCGTCGCCGCGACAGTCTCGCCCGCGATTCCTTCGATACCTTCACCGGAGTTCGCGGAAGTCTGGTAGAGCGACTCGCCGGCTTT